>Ga0181537_10000923_pt1 | contig 27593 bp, 24 predicted proteins | sample PEATcosm2014_Bin_39_FD_119765 | JGI IMG/M metagenome (GOLD analysis project Ga0181537, IMG submission 119765) | Peatland microbial communities from MTU Mesocosm Facility, Houghton, MI, USA - PEATcosm2014_Bin23_10_metaG | ecosystem: Environmental > Terrestrial > Soil > Wetlands > Peat | place...
ATGTGCGGCTGGTGGAGCTGTGCGGGCCGCTCGATGAGCATCTGCACCAGATCGAGGAGCGCCTCGGTGTCGAGGTGCGCCGGCGCGGCAATCGGTTCCAGATCATCGGGCTGCCGGCGCCGGTCGGGCGCGCCGAGGCCGTGCTCACCGACCTCTACAGTCGCGCCCGGCGCGAGCCGGTCGATTCCGCACGGGTTCATATCGCCCTGCAGGAGATTGGCATGGACGGCGCCGCGGGGGAGGAAGCGGGCGCCGGGACCCCGGGCGCGCCTGACGAACTCCAGGTGCGCACGGCGCGCGGCGCCGTACGGGCCCGCGGCCCCAACCAGACCGAATACCTGCGCAACATCCGCACGCACGATCTGACCTTCGGCATCGGACCGGCAGGCACCGGCAAGACCTATCTCGCCGTCGCCTGCGCGGTCGAGGCGCTGCAGGCCGATCGCGTGCGCCGCATCGTCCTCGTGCGTCCCGCGGTCGAGGCGGGCGAGCGCTTGGGCTTCCTGCCCGGCGATCTGTCGCAAAAGGTCGATCCGTACCTGCGCCCGATGTACGACGCACTCTACGAGATGCTCGGCTTCGAGCGCGTCGCCAAGTCGATCGAGCGCAATATCATCGAGGTGGCGCCGCTCGCATTCATGCGCGGCCGCTCCCTCAACGACTCGTTCGTCATACTCGATGAGGCGCAGAACACGACGAACGAGCAGATGAAGATGTTCCTGACGCGCATCGGCTTCGGCTCGAAGGCGGTCGTCACGGGGGATATCACGCAGGTGGACTTGCCGAACTCGAAGCAGTCGGGGCTGCGCACCGTGATCGACATCCTGCGCGGCGTCCAGGGCATCGCCTTCACGAGCTTCAGCTCGCGTGACGTGGTGCGCCATCCGCTCGTGCAGCGCATCGTGCAGGCTTACGAGGCGCGCAGCCCCGACGGGGGACCGGAACCGGAGAAGGGCGCCTGAGCGTCGCGCGACGGTGCCCGAGGCGCTCGAGCTCGATCTGACCTACGCGGCGCGGCGCCCGTGGGTGCCGGCGCGCGCTGCATTTCTCGACTGGGCGCGCGCCGCGCTTGCCGATACCCCGCTTGCCGGCATGCCGCGCGACAGCAATCCAGGGGCCGGCAATCCAAAGGCCAGCAATCGCAGCGCCGCGAGGGCGCCGCGCCTGCTCTCGATCCGCATCGTCGGGGACGCCGCCAGCCGGCGCCTCAACGAGCGCTATCGCCGCAAGTCACGGCCGACCAACGTGCTGTCCTTCGCGGGCGCCGGTGCCCTGCCGGATGGGCGGCAAGACCTGGGGGAGCTCGTGATCTGCGCGCCCGTCATGGCGCGTGAGGCCGCACGAGCGGGCATGGCGCGCGACGCGCATTGGGCACACATCACCGTGCACGGGGTGCTGCACTTGCTCGGCTACGATCACGTGGTGGACGCCGAGGCCCGGCGCATGCAGCGGCGGGAGACTCAAATCCTTGGTTTGCTGGGGATTTCGAACCCGTACCGCTGATCGAGTATCCTGTCGCTCGCATGTCCGAACAGCCTCCAGGCAGTACCGGTCGCTGGCTGAAGCGCATCACCCAGTCGATTTCCGGCGAGCCGCGCGATCTGGCCGAGCTCATCGAGGATCTGCGCGCCGCCAGCGAGCGCGGTCTGTTCAGCGGCGACACGCTCGTGATGCTCGAAGGCGTCCTCGCGGTGAGCGACATGCAGGTGCGCGACATCATGGTGCCGCGCTCGCAGATGGTGTTCGTCGAGCGCGCCCAGCCGATCGCTGAGCTCGTCGCGCAGGTGGTCGAGTCGGGGCACTCGCGGTTTCCGGTGATCGGCGAGGATCGCGATCAGATCCTCGGGATACTGCTCGCCAAGGACTTGTTGCGGCTGCAGACCGCGGGCGAGGAGTTCGAGATCCGCGAGTACATGCGCCCGGTCGTGTTCGTTCCCGAAAGCAAGCGCCTCAACGTGCTGCTCAAGGAGTTCCGGCTCTCGCACAACCACATTGCCATGGTGGTCGATGAGTACGGCGGCGTGAGCGGACTGGTCACCATCGAGGATGTGATCGAGCAGATCGTGGGCGAGATCGACGATGAGCACGACGTCGAGGAGGATCAGATGATCCGCCGCGAGGACGAGCGTGAGTTCACCGTGCGCGCACTCACGCCGATTGCGACCTTCAACGAGTATTTCGGCACCGCCTTCGCGGATGACGAGTACGACACGATCGGCGGCCTCATCATGCAGGAATTCGGGCGTTTGCCGCGGCGCGGGGAAACGCTGCGCGTGGGTGAGCTCGAGTTCCGCGTGCTGCGCGCCGACCGGCGGCGCATCGACCTTTTGCGCGTGTTCACTCCGACGGCGATCGCGCCGCCACCCCCAGCCGCTTCAGGGTCGTGATCTGATCGTCGTTGGAGCGCATCGAGCAAGGACTCTCATGAGCAGCAATCCCTACGCGCCCCCCCAGGCGAGCCTGAGCGACGCGCCGAATGCCGCCGCGTCACCGCCGATCTGGAACCCCAACGCCGCGGCGAACTGGAGCTTGCTGCTCTCGCCCATGTTTGGCGCGACGCTTCATATGCTCAACTGGCGCGCGATGGGCGAGAAGCGCCAGGCCGCCGTGGCTCTCGGCTGGGTCATCATGATGTCCGTGCTTTCGGCCGTGGCGCTGCTCATCACGTTGCCGTTGCGGCTGTTGGTGCCGATACCGCTCCCCACGGATCTGGTGCAGTTCACGGGATTCGTGCTGCTCGTCGCGTGGTATTTCGCGGCCGCGCGCGGGCAGGTGCGCTACGTGCAGCAGCGCTACGGAAAGAGCTACACCCGGCGCGGCTGGTTCATGCCTATTCTGCGGGCACTCATCGTGTGGATCGGCGTCTTCATCGTCCTCGGAACGATCACCGGCATGGTCATGTCCGGGCTGGGAGTAGCCGGGCCGCCGCGGGCGCGATGAGCGAGTCCGGCGCGGGGACGCCGCTCAGTCGCGCGCGCGGGCGTGCGCGTCGATAAGCGCTCGATAGTGCTCGAGATCCGGCGTCACGGTGCCGGCGCGCTTGCCGGCATCATCCCAGCGGCGCACGCGCACCGCGTCGCGGTGATGGGCCGCGCCCTCGAAGCGGCGCATTTCCTCGGGTGACATCGGGCCGCCCTGCAGCTTCAAAGTGAACAACGAGGCCTCGCTGATCGTCGCCAGGTACGCATGATCGGTCGCGCACAGGTAGCGCTTCGCGGGCACGTGCAACCGGACCGGCTCGACGATCTCGGGGCCGAAGCGCTCGGCGAGCCAGCGGGCGCCGACCTCCTCGTGATGCGCATCGAAGCTCCAGTCGGCAAGGTCTTCGGGCACCGCCTCGACCAGGTGACCGATATCGTGCAGAAGGGCGGCGAGCACGAGCGCGACCGGGGCGCCCTCGGTCTCGGCGGCGTGCGCCGTCTGCAGCATGTGCTCGGCCAGCGTGACGCGCTCGCCGTAGTACGAGGTCGCACCGCGCTCGCGAAACAGCGCCTGCACCGCGTCTGCGACCGCGGAGGCGCGCGAGCCGCCGGCGGACGGAGCGCCGGCCGATGGCGGGGGCGCGCGCTTCATGAGCACTCTCCGCGCGCGCGTGCGAGCAGCGCGGCGTTGCCGCGCACGCTATCGCGGGTGAGGTAGCAGCCCCGCAGGTGCCGCGGGTGTCGCGCGGAGAGAAACGCCGTGCGGCCGTGCAGGATGCGGCGATTGTCGAACACGGCGATCTCGCCCGCGGCGAGCCGATGACGCAGGGCGATGCGGGGATCGCGCAGCCGCGCGGCGAAGCGCCGGTAGGCGGCGTAGAAGTCCGACATCGCCGCGGGCGCGAGCTCGAGCGGTGCGATCGAGCGGCTGTTGTAATGCACGGCGATGACCTCCTCGCCGCCGCAGTCGAGCTCGATCAGCGGCCGCTCGGCCGCGAGCTCCGCATCCTTGGAGCGGTAGTGAAACGGCACCGGCGTGCGGGTGAGCAGCGCGAAGGCCTGCGGATCTTCGCTGCGCAGCGCCTGCGCAAGCGCAAATCCGTCGGCGAACAAGCTGTCGCCGCCCTCGGGTGCGACCACGAGCGCGTGCAGTGCCTGATAGCCCGGCACGGGCTCGCGATAGGGATTGTCGGTGTGCAGGCCGAGACCGCGATCGGAATACGCGAGATTCTCGGGCTCGGGCACGGTGCGCACCTCGAACACGACGCCGTAGTTGGTGGGCTGCACCTGGCCCACGAAGCGCATCGCCTCGAGCAAGCCCGACCTGGCGGGCGCCGCATCGCCCGGGGCGTCGGCAGGCACGTGCTCGATGAGCGCGACGCCCTGTGCGATGAGTGCATCGAGCCATGCGAGCCTGCGCCGTTCATCGCCGCGGATCGCCTCGAGCGGCGCCACGGCAAAATCGCGTTTGAGGTCGAGCGCGGCGCCCTCGAGCCACAGGCGCGGGGCATCGCGGCGGGGGGCGAGGCGGGAGCGAAGGTGCTGCTCGAGCCAGTGTGCATGCAGGCGGGTCGGGGGTGTGGACCCGTCCCATTCGAGACGGACCATGCCTTCCTCTTTTTCCCAATGCGCGGCGCGAATGCGCGGCTGCGCGGGCAGATCTGCGACATCGACGAGGCGCTGGCCGCTGTGGGCGTCGCGGTGCTCGGGGGCATTGTCGAGGAGCCATTCGGCGCTGAGCGGCTGCTGCTCACCGTCGGGCCACTCAATCGTGAGGGTGGTGGGCGTCGTGAGGAGGCGCACGGGAATCATCGGGCGCCGCCCGCGCCGCCCGCGCCGCCCGCGCCGCCCGCGCCACCCGCGCCGCCCGCGTCGCCCGCGCCACCCGCTGCGGCTGCTGCTGCGTCGGCGGCGGCAGCGGCGGCAGCGGCCCGATGCGCGGCGTTGCTTCGCGCGCTCGTGCGGTAGAGCGCAGCGGCGCCGAGCGCCGAGAGCGCGCTCACACCGGCGAGCACCACGAACACGCCCTGCCAGCCAAAGTGCACGGAGAGGCGTGCCACGCTCACTCCCGCCAGCACGCCGCCCAGATAGCCAATGCCGTCGATGAGTCCCGAGGCGAGCGCGGAGGCGGACTTGCCGCCGAAGTCCAGGGCGAAGGCCCCGCCCAGATAGGAATAGGGACCGAGCAGGCAGAAGGCGACGAGGCCGATCACGGCGAGCGGCAGCCATGCGCCCGCCGTGCTCACCCGCACGGTCATGAGCAGGAGCAGCGCCGCAGCCGTGGCGGCGAGGCCCACGAGCAGGATCAGCGCGCGGCCGTTGATGCCGAGCCGATCGCTCAGCCAGCCGCTCACGAGCACCGACACCGCCCCCACGCCGGGAAAGATGGCGGAGAACCCTGCGGCGTGGCTCGTCGAGTATCCGAGATGGTCACGCAAGTAGAACGGTGTCCAGATATTGAATGTTTCGCGAATTATCGTGCAGCCGAAGGAGAGCGCGCAAACGAGCAGGAACGCCGGGCTGTACAGCAGGGGCTTGAGCAGCGCGAGCAAGCGGGTGGGCCCGCGAACGCCCGCGAGAGCGCGCTCGCCGGCGAACAGGTTGCGCGGGTTCGTCTCGGCCTGCGCGTAGCCGCGCGCGGTGCGCGACTCGCGCAAGCAGAGCGTGTTGGCGAGCCACCAGAACGCGGCGACGGCACTCGCGAGCCAGAAGCAGGATTCCCAGCCGAGGCCCTGCTGGATGAGCATCCCCATGACGGGGCGTGCGGCGGCATCGCCGAGGAGATAGCTCAAGCTCAGGATGCCGATCACCAGTCCATAGGAGGAGAAATCAAACCAGCGCGAGGAGACCTTGATCAGGCCGGCCCACGCGATCGACTGCGTGAGGCGATTGCCGATCCAAGCGATCGTGAAGAGCGGCAGCGCGTGCGAGCTCGCGAACAATGCCGTGAAGAGCGTCGCGCCGCCCAAGCCGATGAGAAAGCTCAAACGCCCGCCCCATAGATCGCCGAGTCCGCCCAGCAAGAGTTTGCCCACGGCGTAGGCGAGCACGCCCCACGAGGCGATCGCGCCGATCTGCTCGATGGCCTCATCGCGTGAGACCCCCTGCGTGGACAGGTAATCCGCGAGCAGCGGGCCTGCTGCTGAGAGATCGGCACGACAGAAGTACAGCGCGGCGTAGCCGCCGAACAGCACGGTGACGATGAGCGTTTGTTCGAGTCGCAGGGAACGCATGGGTGTCGGCGCGCATCTTCCCACAGCGCTGGGCGTTGGGCGCTGGCCGCGGGGCGTTGGGCGCGGGGCGCGGGGCGGGGGGCGCGGCGGGCCGGGGCGCGGTGCTGGAGCGCGCCGGCGAAGCGTGTGCGTCGCTGGCATGGTTCCTGCTCCGTCTCGTCCAGGCAGCGTTGTGCAGCGGATATGCGGCGAGCGCTTGCCGGTTCGCACGGCCGAGCGGCAAATACTCGCCGCGCGGATGCGATCAGCCAGTCAACCCAACGGAGTCCACATGAGCATCTCTCTTCCCTCGATGTCGCCGACCCTGCCCGGTGCGAGCGCGCCTTCGCTCCCGGCAGCCGATTTCCACAAACACGCAGGGCATCACGGCGGGCGCGCCCATGGCTCGACGCCGGCCGCCGGCACCGACCTGCTGAACACTGCTACGGGCACCCAACCGGGCGAGTTGCCCGCGGGTGCGACCCACGCGCTCCTCAAGGCGGGCGCGCATTTGACAGAAACCGTGGGCGTGCCGGTAACGGGGGCAACCGGGGCGGCATCCGCCGGTGCGGCGGGCGGTGCGGCGGGCGGAGCGGGGGGAGGAGCGGCGGCCGGTGCGGCGGGCTCGCAGCGAGGCAGTCTCATCAGCATCTCAGCCTGACATTCGAGATTCGCGGTGCTGCTCCTCTTGAACTCGTGGTGGCCGCCCACAGAACGGGTACACGAGTTATTTTTGGATCTTTGGAAACGAGAGGAGACACGACGATGAGTTGGCTTCCACCGGTCGACGTCACCGAGTACGGCGATCATTTCGAGTTGTTTGTGGATCTGCCGGGTGTCGACCCGGCGAGTGTCGAGCTGATGCTCGAGGAGGGCGTGCTGACGCTGAAGGGTGAGCGTGCGAACGCGGCGACCCCGGAAGCGCGGGCGGCGGGCGCACGTCTGTGGCGCGCCGAGCGCGGCCGCGGCCAGTTCGAGCGGCGCTTCGTGCTGCCCGATGCGGTCGATGCGGATCAGGTGCAGGCGAAGACCGAGCACGGCGTACTGCGGGTGTCGATCCCGAAGCGCGCGCAAGCGGTTCCTCAGCGCATCAAGATTGCTGCCTGAGCCCCCGAGGAGCTTTGAGCGTCGTTGGATGAGCTGCGGCTCATTCCGATGAGTCGGACAAGCTCCTCATTTGGGTCAAACGGTGCGCGGGCCGGGCGCGGCCCGCGCACTTCCCGGTAGGCGCTCTCCGGCGCGCACTTCGATCATCCAGCGGATGTGCCAGGACAGCGCGGACGTCCGGGGTGCGGGCGACGTGCGGAGTCTCTCGCTCGCGCGCCCTATCCGACAGACACATCCGGAAGCGGATGTTATCTTGACTTCGGGCGTCACCAGTGCCGCCCCAAAAGCAACGCATTCATGCGACGACGGCTCGATCAAGAAGCCGTACTCATCCAGGGAGGTCGATGCGCGCATCAAGCTGTTGCTGGAACGTCGCCGGGCGTGACTCTGTTGGGATGTGGAGGATCGGGTGCAGGCCGACATCAACCGGGCGACGGACGCGACTCGCAAAGCGGTGGTACTCCTCGTCGAGGATGAATTCATGATTCGCTGGACCACCGCAGCGTTTCTGCGCGAGGCGGGGTACGTGGTCATCGAGGCGGAGAATGCCGCCGATGCGCGAATCGTGCTGGGCTCCGGCGCCACCGTCGATATCGTGTTCACCGACGTCAATCTGCCGGGCGGCGACTCGGGCAGCATGCTGGCGGAGTGGCTGCAGGTGCACCATCCCGACCTGCCGGTGCTCATCACATCGGGCACGGTGTCGCTGCCGGCGGCAGCGCTCGGCGACGCGCGCCGCTTTCTGTCCAAGCCCTATGTGCTCGAGGAGCTGCCCGCCCTCATCGAGTCGATGCTGCAACGTCCGCGCAGTTCGACTTGAACGCGCCACCTGCGTAGCGCTCACGGATCCAGGCGAGCTGATCCGGGGTGGATTTCTCCATGGTGGGATCGTGATCGAGGCCCGGGTAGCTGCGAAACTCGAGGGCGATCTTGTTGCCGCATGCCTTCCGCACGGTGCTCTTCACCAGGGCGAACGGCACGGTGGCATCCGCCTCGCCGGCAATCACCAGCAGCGGCCCGGCGACCGGCTGTGCGCCGAGCTCGTCGGTCGCAAAGAAGCGCCGCACGGCGGATTTCTGATCCCAGCCTGCTTTGAGCACCGGGCCTTCGGGGACGTCGAGGAAGCTCGCATACGCGTAGTCCCAGCAGCCCTTGGTGGTGACTTGAGGATAGCGCGCGAGCGCCGGGCCGCGCAGCATGTCGGCGGGTCGAAAGCCCGCATCGATCGCGTGAATCGCGTACGCCATGTAGTCCAAATAATAGGCCGCATCCTTGCCCGCCGTACTCATGCCCGACAGCAGGGATCGCATCTCCGCCGCGCCGGCCACGGAGACCGCCCCCAGATAGTTCGGATCCTTGAGCGAGGCCTGCATCTCGGCGACGCTCCAGGCGGCGAGCCCACCCTGCGAGTGGCCGACCACGACCCAGCGGGCTCCGAGTGCCGGCACCGCTGCGCGCGCCGCGGGAATCGAGTAAATCACATCGCGCCCCTGCGCGATCTTGTTGACGTACTGATGCGGACCCTGCGTGCCGAGGCCGTGATAATCGCTCGCGACGACGGCGAAGCCCGCGCGCACCATCGGCCACAAACCCTCCTCGCCGTACTCCATGTCTTTCTCGAGCGAGGGCGCGCAGCGGCGCGCCACGCCGGAGGTGCCGTGCGCCCAGGCGATCACGGGCCAGCCTGTGGAGGGCGCCTTGCCGGGCGGGATCAGGACCACGCCCGAGGTGGCGACGTCGCGACCGCCGGCATCGAGCGAGTGGTAGAGAATGCGCACGGCACTGACGCCGGTGGGCAGCGCATAAGCCGTGCTGCTCTCCTGCTTGAGCAGCCCGCCCGGCCTCGTGCCGGTGAGGCTCGGCGTCTCGTACAGCGCGGTGCGCGGCAAAGCGTCCGCCGCTTCCTTGCGGATCGCCTCGTCGAGGGAGCGTGGCATCGGGGGGAATTCCTCCGCGGCGCGTGCGCCTGAGAGGAGCGTGAGTATGCCGGCGCAGAGCGCGGCCAAGAGTCGTTGCATCACGGCCTCCGGGGGTAGATCAACGGAAAATCCGCTACGCCGTCGAGCGCCGCCCCGTCCTCGAGCGAGAGGTGCGGAAAGGGCGGCGAAGTGGGTCCACTGCGCCGCGCAAAACGCGCATCGGCGCCGACCCAGCGCGACGAGAACACGCGCCGGCTGCGCGCCGAGGTATTCGCGGGCGCGCCGTGCACGGTGCGAAAGTGAAAGGCGACGGCGTCTCCCGGCTCCATCGCCCACGCCCGGATCGTGAGGCGCTCGCGCTCGGCCTCGATGTCCGGCATCGTCTCGAAATCGTCGCGCTCATAGAGCGGCGTGCCATTGAAGCGTGTCGGGCGAAAGCCGGCGTCGCTCCAGCGATGCGAGCCGGCGACGCACTCGAGAGTCACCTCGCGCGTCACCGGGTCGAGCGGCGTCCAGAAGCTGACGCTCTGCTGGGCACGGATGCAGTAGTAGGGTTCGTCGTGATGCCAGGGCGTCACCGTGCTCGAGCCCGGCTGCTTCACGAGCACATGATCGTGGAAGAAGCGGGCTTCGCTCGATCGCATGAGCGCGGCCGCGGCCTCGGCCGCGGGCGATTCGTGCACGAAGGCGCGAAACTCCGCGATCCGCGACCAGTTGCACAGATCCTGGAAGAAAGGGGCGCTGCCATCGCCGGGCTTGACCGAGCGCTCGAGCGGGCTCGGCTGGGTCATCACCTCATCCACGCCCGTCGCGAGCGGCCCGATCCAGTCGCTGAAAAGTCCGCGCAACACGACGACGCCGTCCTCCTGGAACGCGCGCACCGATTCTTCCGGGATGTGCATCGCCAGCTCCTCTGTGCGTTGACTCACGCGTGCCCATGTCAATGTCCCGTCGTCAGCACCACACGGAAGCGGGCCTTGCCGCTCATCATGCGCTCGTAGCCTTCCTGGGCGCGCTCGAGCGGATAGGTCTCGATCACCGACTTGACGCCCGAGATCGCACTGAAGGGCAGCGTATCCTCGGAGTCCATCGCCGTGCCCGAGGGCCAGCCGCGAATGGAGCGGCGGCCGGGGATGAGCGCAAGCGGCGGGACTTCGACCGGCTGCATCGAGGCGCCGACGATGATCAGCTCACCGTCGATACCGAGACCGCCCACGGCCTCGCTCATCGATTGCGCGTCGGTCACCGTGGCGAGGATCACGCGCGCGCCGCCGAACTCGCTCAGGGCGGCCGCGACCTTTTGCCGCGTGCTGTCGATGTACTGGTGGGCGCCGAGCTTGCGGGCGAGCGGCTCCTTGTCCTCGCCGCGGGCGATGGCGATGGTCCGAAAGCCCATGTGGGCGGCAAACTGCACGCCCAGGTGCCCGAGTCCGCCGATGCCAAGAATGGCGACGGTGTCGCCCGCGCGGGCGCCCGAGTGCCTGAGCGCGTTGTAGGTCGTGATGCCGGCACACAGGAGCGGTGCTGCCTCGGCCGCATCGAGCGCCGGCGGCACGGCGGCAAGTGCCTCGAAGGGAACGATGACGTGGTCGGCGTAGCCGCCGTCATAGTTGATCCCCGGGACCTGGCCGCGCACGCACGAGATGAAATCGCCGCGGCGGCAGGGCACGCAATACCCGCAATGTCCGCCATGCCAGCCGATCCCGACCCGCGTGCCGACCTTCCATTCCGGCACGCCCGCTCCCACGGCATCGATCAGGCCGATGATCTCGTGCCCCGGCACGCGCGGATAAGTGATCCCCGGAAATGCGCCCATCTGGGTGAAGGAGTCGCTGTGGCAGATACCGCATGCCTGCACCGTGACCCGCACCTGGCGCGGCCCGGGCTCCGGGACCTCGCGCTCGATGAGCTCGAACCGGCCCCCGGGCTTCGTCACCTGAACTGCTCTCGTGCGTGGCATGGGAGTCTCCTTCGAGGGGGATGACCAGGGAACAAGCCCTAGTCTATCCGCGTCCCCCGGGCGAAGGAAAAGCCCGTGATGTTGCCGCCTACACGGGCTTGGCTCTTTCACCGACAGTTCCCCGCCCGGGGCCGCGGCGAGACTGATGGCACCGCTCGAAGAGGCTGCTCATGAACTCAGGGACCCGGACACTCGGCGCCGCTCGGCAAGCGGAGCGCTTTCGGTCCGCCTACGGCGCCTTCGCGCCGCCCGCCCCTGGCCGCGCCGGCGAGCTCGCTCGCCGGCGCGGCCAGGCCGTGCACGCACTGCTCGGGCGCCGCAGCTACGGGCGCGTCTGGGCGCCGGATTGCGCGGACGAGGAGCTCGCGGCCCTGCTCGCGCGCCTCGCGGCGCATCTGCGGGTGACGTCCGGCCGCCCGGACGTTCTCGCGCGGATCGGTCAGCGCTGTGCGCATATGGCGAACGTCGTTGTCGATTCGGGCGCATCGGCTCCCGCCGCGGTGCAGAGCGCCTTCGACCTCATCGTCATCAGCCACCTCGACAGCTTGCGTCATGCCGCGGACATTGTGCGGGCCGCTGCCACCCTGGCCCGGGCGCTCGCGCCGCGCGGCGAGCTTATCGCCGTGCATCCGCGAGGATATGCCGGGGCGCCCACCGCCGAAGGGGGCCGTGGTTCCCGGATACTGCACGTCGATGCCGTGCACCATCTGCTGCTCGAGCACCTGCCGCTCGAGTGGCGCGCCGGCCATCGCGACGGGGAGTTTCGCCTCGACGCGTGGGTGCGGTAGCCTCTGGAGCCCGGAGACAGGCTCGTCGGAACGTGGCCCGAAAGAAAAAGTCCATCGGCAAGAGAACGTCGACCTCGAAGGCGCCGCCGCGGCGCGCTCGTGGCGCGCCCGCCCCGCGCGCCCCGCGCGCAGCGCGTGCGTCCGCGTCGGTAGCGGGGAAGGCGCGCAAGGCGCTCACGCGCTACCGCGAGAAGCGCGACTTCTCGAGGACGGCCGAGCCCGCCGGTGAGCAGGGCGTGCTGTCCTCCGATCGGCTGCGCTTCGTCGTGCAGAAGCACGCCGCCCGACGCCTGCATTACGACCTGCGGCTCGAGCTCGACGGCGTCTTCAAGTCCTGGGCGGTGACGCGTGGGCCTTCGAACGACCCGAAGGACAAGCGCCTCGCGGTGGAGGTCGAGGATCACCCGCTCGAGTACGGCGATTTCGAGGGCACCATCCCGGCCGGTGAGTATGGGGGCGGGACGGTGCAGCTCTGGGACCGCGGGTACTGGCGCCCCGAGGGCTCGAGGACTCCCGAGGAGGCGCTGCGCAGCGGCGATCTCAAATTCGTGCTCGAGGGCGAGCGACTCCGCGGCAGCTGGGTGCTGGTCCGGCTACGCAACGACCGTAGCGGCGGCAAACGCGTGAACTGGCTCCTCATCAAGCACCGCGACGCCGAGGCGCGCGCGGACGGCGGTGCGGCGCTCCTCGCACACGATACCTCGGTGGCTTCCGGGCGCACGCTCGAGCAGATTGCGGCCGGTCGAGGACGCGCGCCACGGCCATTCATGCTGGGCGGTGACCCGGCGCGCGCGGACGCGGTGTGGCGCTCGGGCGGTACGCCGTCCGAACGGGTTGCGGCGGCGGCAGTTGACTCGTCGTCTCGCAGTGAGCGCCACTCGGCGCCGGCACCGCGCAACGCGCCAGCAACGCGCAAGGCGCCCGCACCCCGCGCCGCGCCGCTGGCCATCCGGCGCGATGCGGGGACTCCGACGCGTCGCATCCCGGATTTCATCGAGCCGCAGCTCGCACGTCTCGTCGATGCTCCGCCGCTCGAGGGCGGCTGGGCGCACGAGGTGAAGTTCGACGGCTACCGGCTGCAGCTGCGCGTCGTCGATGGCAACGCGGAACTGCGCACGCGTAATGCGCTCGACTGGACCCCGCGGTTCGCGGCGGTGGCGTCCGATGCACGGCAACTGCCCGATTGCATGATCGATGGCGAGGTCGTGGCCTTCGACCACGAGCGGCGCCCCAGTTTCGCGGCCCTGCAGGCGGCGCTCTCCGCGAATGAGTCGGAGAATCTCGTCTACTTCGCCTTCGATCTGCTGTTCGAAGGTCATCGGGATCTGCGCGCGCTGCCGCTGCTCGAGCGTAAGGCGCATCTGCAGGCGCTCCTCGACGCGCATCCGGGCGAGCACATCCGTTACGTCGAGCACTTCGAGTCGAGCGGGGCCGACATGCTGCGCTCGGCCTGCGAGATGGGGCTCGAGGGCATCGTCTCGAAGCGGCTCGACGCGCCTTATGCCTCGGGGCGCAGCGATGCCTGGCGCAAGGAGAAATGCCGCGCCGGGCACGAGGTCGTGCTCGGCGGCTGGACGACCGAGGCAGGACAAGTGCGCTCACTGCTCGCCGGCGTGAACCGCGACGGCAAGCTCATCTATGTCGGTCGCGTCGGCACGGGCTTCGGTCAGCATGCGGTCCGTGAGCTGCTGCCCGCGCTCAAGTCGCACACCACCTCTCGCAGCCCTTTCACCGGTCCGGATGCGCCGCCTCCGAAGGCCAACGTGCGCTGGCTCGAACCGAGTCTCGTGGCGGAGATCGAATTCGCCGGCTGGACCGGCGCCGGCATGGTTCGCCAGGCCGCCTTCAAAGGGCTGCGTAAAGACAAGAAGGCGAGCGAAGTCATCGCCGAGCGGCCGGTGCATATCGAGGAAACCGATGCGATTGCGACCGAGGCCTTGCCGCGCGCGGCAGCGAGCCGTGCCGCCCGCACGGCCGTCAAGGCGCTGCCCGGCGGCAAGGCGCTGCCCGGCGGCAAGGCGCTGCCCGGCGGCAAGGCGCTGCCCGGCGGCAAGGCACTTCCCGGCGCGAGGCGCGCGGTGGCCGCGAAGCGCGGCGGCAATCCGGTGGTGCTCGGCGTTGCGATCTCACACCCCGACAAGCCGCTCTGGCCGGACGGCGATGACGGCACGCCGATCACCAAGCTCGATCTCGCGCGCTACTTCGAGAGCGTCGGCGCATGGATGATGCCTCATCTCAAGGGCCGGCCCTGCTCGCTCGTGCGCACACCCGATGGGCTCGGCGGGCAGCAGTTCTTTCAGCGTCACGCGATGCCCGGCATGTCGAAGCTCTTCTCGATGGTCAAGGTCAAGGGCGACAAGGCACCCTACCTGCAGATCGATCGCGTGGAGGCACTCGCGGCGGTGGCACAGATCGGTGCGCTCGAGCTCCACCCTTGGAACTGCGCACCCTTTGCGCCGGAGATCGCCGGACGGCTGGTGTTCGATCTCGATCCCGCACCGGATGTGAAATTCGAGCAGGTGGTCGCGGCGGCGCTCGAGCTGCGCGAGCGTCTGACGGCGCTCGGTCTTGCTGCGTACTGCAAGACCACGGGCGGCAAGGGCCTGCATGTCGTGACGCCGCTCAAGGCGGGCGCGCAGCAGGCCGTGGAGTGGCCGGTCGCAAAGAACTTCGCGCACGTCGTGTGCGCGCAGATGATGCAGGACAGCCCGAGTCGCTACCTCGACACCATGTCGAAGAGCGAGCGCGTCGGCAAGATCTTCCTCGACTACCTGCGCAATGATCGCACCTCCACCGCGGTCGCACCGCTGTCGCCGCGTGCGCGCAGCGGCGCGCCGGTGTCGATGCCGCTCCTCTGGCGCGAGGTGAAGGCTGGCCTCGACCCGCTGAAGTACACCGTGCACAGCGCGGCGGCGCTGCTCGCGCGTTCCAAGGCCTGGAACGACTACGACGAGGGCGCCGCATCGCTCAAGACGGCCATTCAGAGAATCACTCGACAGCGGGGGGGATCGAAGGGAGCGTAGGGGCGTGCTTTGGGCCCACGGGATCACCGACGGGCGGCGACGCGGTAGACTAGCCGCCGCTCATGAGCCCGATTTCCCCGCCGGATCCCGCGCACCTACCCACGGACCCGGATTCGACCGCCGGCGAGGCCGCTGCCCCCGATCAAAAGACCGAGCGGCTCAACACCAAGGCCGCCGGCATCATTGGCCTCGCGGTCATGTGCAGCCGCATTCTGGGCTTGGTGCGGGAGCAGGTCTGCGCGGCGCTGTTCGGCGGGGGCGGCTTCATGGACGCCTTCACGGCGGCCTTCCGCATCCCCAACCTGCTGCGCGACCTGTTCGCCGAAGGCGCGCTCTCGACCGCCTTCGTCACGACTTTCAGCAAGACCATCGCACGCGAAAACGACGCGGCGGCCTGGCGGCTCGCCAACAAGGTTGCGACGATGACGCTGCTCGTGCTCGGCGCGCTGTGCATCCTGGGGATGGTGTTCTCCGCGCAGCTGGTGGCCCTCATCGCCCCCGGGTTCGGCGCCTCGAAGGCCGCGCTCACGGCGCTCCTCACTCGCATCATGTTTCCATTCATCCTGCTCGTCTCGCTCGCCGCGCTGGTGATGGGCATGCTGAACGCGAAGAGCGTGTTCGGCCGGCCGGCGATGGCCTCGAGCTTCTTCAACATCGGCTCAATCGTCGGCGGCGTCGCGCTCGGCTACCTTCTAGATCCCGCCTTCGGCTGGAGGTCTCTGATCGGACTCGCAATCGGCACACTCGTGGGGGGTGCGCTGCAGCTGCTCGTGCAGGTACCGCCGCTCGTGCACCTCGGCTATCGCTTCCACCCGGACTTTCAGTGGCGCGATCCGGGCGTGCACGCAATCCTGCGGCTCATGGGCCCTTCGGTGATCGCCGCGAGCACCACGCAGTTCAACGTACTGGTGAACTCGATGTTCGCCTCGACGCTCGGCGATGGCGCGATCTTCTGGCTGGCGATCGCATTTCGGCTGATGCAGCTGCCGCTCGGCCTGTTCGGCGTTGCGCTCGGCACCGTGACGCTGCCGCTGCTCTCGCGGCTGGTCGTCGCCGGGCAGATGGAGGTGTTTCGCGAGGAGCTCGCGCATGCCCTGCGCCTCATGTTCATTCTCACCATCCCCGCGACCATCGGTCTCATGATGCTGGCCGAGCCGATCATCTCGGTGCTCTACCAGCACGGGCGATTCACTGCCTTCGAGGCGGGCGAGGCGGCCGGAGCGCTGCGCTTCTACGCCATCGGGCTCGCGGGGTACGCTTCGCTCAAGGTGCTCGTGAACGCCTTCTACGCGCTCGACAAGCGCAAGACTCCGATGTTCGTGAGCTTCCTCGCCGTCGGCCTGAATCTGCTCTTCAACTGGCTGTTCACCTTCCACTTCGGTCTGGGGCATCGGGGGCTCGCGTTCTCCACGGGACTCGTGGCCACCTGCAACTTCCTGCTGCTCTATGCGCTCATGCGCCACGCACTGCACGGATTGGAGTCAATTCGCCTGCTCGAGACACTCATCAAGGTGTCGCTCGCCGGGGCCGCGATGGCGGGTGTGTGCGCCTGGGCCATGCACGGATGGCTCGCGGACTGGGCGAGTGCGCCCCTGGGCGCAAAGACGCTGAAGCTTCTCATCACCATCACCGCCGCCGGGCTCGTCTTTCTGGGCGCCGGGGTGGCGCTGCGCATCGCGGAGCTCGAGGCGCTGCTGCGCCAGGTCATGGAGCGCCTGCGGCGGTAGCGTCGGGCGGTGGCGCGTGCCGAGAGCGCCTGGCGAGAGCGCCTGGCGAGAGCGCTGACAGCCGATCGCGGGGTTGGCCGACACCCAGGGCGCGCCCTCAGGGTGAGCCTAACGTGACTTGCTTCACACAACTTTGCGTCACTTTGCCCAAGACGCGGTTGCAACGACGCAGACCCCCCTGGGATCATCACAACTCGAAGCACAAGGGGACGGAAATGAAGAACTTCCTGGCGGGCGTAGTTTTGTGCGGTGCGACCACCCTGGTCAGCGCCCAGCCCGAGCCCGAGACCTTCGTCATACACACCGATCACAACGGCCGTGTCGCCACGGTCATGATTCCGATCAGCGCCGTGTCAAATTTTTCCGCCGACGCCGCCGAGGCGTTCGCCGGCTCGGATCCGCGGGTGGAGTCCATGCGCCTCTCCGGCGATGTGCGCATCCAGGTCATCGGGCAGCGCCAGCCGATCCAGATCACCGCCGACAAGGTGGTGCTGCAGCTCACGGCCGACGAGAAGCACAGTGCCGCCCCGATCGATGCGCATCACGCCGGCACCGCCATCCGCTCGCGCTCGAGTGAGAGTGTGCTCGCGGGGAGCGACGGCCAGACCTTTCTCGGCAATGTCTCGTTCACGGTCGACACCGTGGCGGGTGCCATGCAGATTCGTGCCGATCGTGTCGAGCACCGGCCGGGTGCCGGCGCCGGGGCGTGAGCGCCGCGGCGTGTGAGCGCCGGGGCCTGACCACCGCGGTGTGAGCACCGGGGCGTGACTGCCGGGCCTGCGCCCGATCGACTTTTGAGCGAGGGCGGCTGCCTGTGCGGCGCCGTCCGGTATCGCCTCGCGGGCGCGCCCACGTCCTCCGCGCTCTGTCACTGCCGATCCTGTCGCCGCGCGAGCGGTGCGCCGACGGTCGCCTGGGTGACCTTCGCGCGGCGTGACGTCGAGATCCTCGCGGGTGTGCCCGTTCGCTTCGAGTCATCGCCCGGCATCGTGCGCCAGTTCTGCGGCCGGTGCGGGAGCCCGTTGATCTACGAGATCGTGCGCGAGGATTCGATCGACATCACCACCGCGTCGCTCGATGATCCGGACCGCTTTCCGCCCGCGAGCGAGGTGTGGCTGGCGCATCGGCTCGGTTGGCAACCCGCGCAGGCGGCACTGCTGCACTTCGAGGGGTCCTCGCAAACGAGTGAGGCGAACACCGGCGGGCCGACGGCGAATGACCGGCTAGCGTGAGGGTGCGCGCGACGGCGCGCGTGGTGCCGGCGGTGCCTGTGGCTCGCGCGGCGCTTGCGGCCCGCGCGGTGCTCGCCACGCGAGAGCTCCGAGCGCGGCGCAGGTGAGAACCGCGAGCATCGCGAACCAATCCCCGAATCGCACGTACAGCGTGTTGCCACCCGGCATGCGGGCGGGCGTCACGACGATGCCATCGGGCGGCAGCGGGTGCCGGTAAGGATCATCGGCATACGTTTTGCTCAGCACGCGGCCGTTGGCATCGATCAGTGCGGAGACTCCGGAATTCACGGCACGCACCATGTCCGTGCGGACCTCCACCGAGCCGAACACGGCGAGCGCCAGATGCTCCCACGGCTCGGCACGCGCGCCGTACCACGAGTCGACCGTGAGGTTGACGAGGAGATTCGGGTGCAGCCGCCCCACCTGGTGCACGTAGCCCGGCAGGATGTCCTCGTAGCAGATGAGCGGCCCCAAGGCCCAGCTCGGCCCGCCGCGCGCCACCGACAGCGACAGCACGGCGGGACCTCCGCCCGGGGTGTAGCCGCCCGTACCCGCCGGCAGTACGTTGCGCAGCCAAGGAAAGAGGGAGAGGCCCGGAATGTATTCACCGAAGGCGAGCAAATTGACCTTGTCGTAGTGGCCCGCGACCTCGCCGTGGCGCTCGAGGAGCAGCGCCGAGTTGTAGAAGCGTTCGCCCTCCGCATCGTACATCGCCACTCCCGCAAGGAGCGGCGCCTCCAGACCGCGGCGGATGCGCGCGGGTGAGTCGGGCGGAAAGTCGATGCCGAGCGTCCGCGGCAGCGCGACCGGATAGGCGCCCTCGCTCCACACCGTGATGTCGGCGCCCAGGCGCTCGAGCCGCTGCGATTCGCTCGTAAGCCCGGCGAGCTCGTGCGCCGCCTCCTCCGCCGAGAAGTCACCCGTGCTCGAGTTCGGGATATTCGGCTGCACCAGCCCGACCTTCAGCGTCGGCGCGCTCGCGCGCAGCGCATCGATCGCCTGCATGCGCACCGCGCCGTATGCGAGCGCAGCGCCGAGCACCGCCGCGGCACCCAGGAGCGGCGCGTACGCGACGCGCGGTTGCCCGGCGCGCAGCGCCGTCGCGGCATCGTAGAGCGCGCCGTTCACCATCATGAGGAGCGCCGTCACGCCGTACGGCCCGGTGAGATCGGAGATCTGGATGAGCAGCGGGTGCCAAGCCTGCGTGATCCACTGCCCGCAGGGGAAGATCTGCGGCACCAGGTACTCGCTCGCCGCCATGGCGAGCGGCGCGAGCACGACCATCGGCACCGGGCGCCTTCGCCGGATGCCGCACACGATCGCGGTGAACAGCAGGAAGATGAGCGCGCGCGTCGCACAGAACAGCACGAGCACGGCCGCACCGCCGATCCACGGAAAGCCCGCAAAGCGCTGCGTCGTATCGATGATCCAGTAGAAGCCGCCGCCGGTCTCGATGACTCCCGCCCACCAGCCGAGCAGCAGTGCGCGCCTCAAGGTGGGTGCCTCTTCGACGGCCAACAGCATCGGCAGCGAAGCCACCCAGGCGAGCGGCGCGAGATCGAAGGGCGTGCACGCGAGAAACCACAGGCAGCCGCTCGAGGTGGCGAGCCCCACGCCTATGGGAAACGACGATGCGCGCATGATGGGCCGGGCAGCCTCTTAAGTTCCAAAGAGCCTTGGGCGGTTCGCGGCCCATGCGCATCTTAAGGTATTCTTCGGCCAACCATGCACGAACGATACGAGCCCGCCGCGATCGAGGCGGCGGCACAACGCTATTGGAACGAGCAGCGCTCGTTCGAGGTCAGCGAAGATCCCGCTCGCGAGAAGTACTACTGCCTGTGCATGTTTCCGTACCCGAGCGGCCGCATGCACATGGGGCACGTGCGCAACTACACGATCGGCGACGTGCTCGCGCGCTTCATGCGCATGATGGGGCGCAACGTGCTGCAGCCCATGGGCTGGGATGCGTTCGGTCTGCCCGCGGAGAACGCCGCCATCGCCAACCACGTGCCGCCCGCGCGCTGGACGCGCGACAACATCGCGCACATGAAGGGCCAGCTGAAGTCGTTGGGCTTCGCCATCGACTGGCGACGCGAGCTCGCCACCTGCGACCCGGAATACTACCGCTGGAATCAGTGGCTGTTCCTGCGCATGCTCGAGCGCGGCATCGCCTATCGGAAAACGGGCATCGTCAACTGGGATCCGGTCGATAAGACCGTGCTCGCCAATGAGCAGGTGATCGAGGGACGCGGCTGGCGCACCGGCGCGCCGGTGGAGCGGCGCGAGATCCCGATGTACTACCTGAAGATCACCGACTATGCGCAGGACCTGCTCGATGCCTTGGGCCACATGCCGGGGTGGCCCGAACGCGTGCGCACGATGCAGGCCAACTGGATCGGCAAGAGCGAGGGCGTGCGCATCGGCTTTCCCTATGACACTGCGGGTATCGCGGGCGGCACAGCGGGCCGGTCGGGTGAAGGCACAGGCCTGTCGGGTGACAGCAAGGGCCTGTCGGGCGCGATGCACGCCTTCACGACCCGCGCCGATACGCTCATGGGCGTGACCTTCTGCGCGGTGGCCGCCGAGCATCCGCTCGCAACCCACGCCGCGCGCGGCCGCCCCGACATCGAGGCCTTCATCGAGGAATGCAAGCGGGGTCCCGCGATCGAAGCCGAGCTTGCTACCCAGGAGAAGAAGGGCGTCGCTACGGGCCTCCATGTGCTCCATCCCATCAGCGGGGATCGCATCCCGGTGTGGATCGGCAATTACGTGCTCATGAGCTATGGCGAAGGCGCCGTCATGGGGGTGCCCGCCCACGATGAGCGCGACTTCGCCTTCGCGAAGAAGTACGGCCTGGCCATCAAGCCGGTGATCGATGTCGGGGGCCGCCCCTACGACACCGACGCCTGGCAGCCGTGGTATGCCGAGCACGGCCGCTGCATCAACTCGGGTCGCTACGATGGCCTGGAGTTCGGGGCGGCCGTCGCGGCGATCGCCGCCGATCTCGAGCGTCGCCACCTCGGCGAGAAGCAGGTGACCTGGCGGTTGCGCGACTGGGGCATTTCGCGTCAGCGCTACTGGGGCTGCCCGATCCCGCTGATTCACTGCGAGCGCTGTGGCACGGTGCCGGTGCCCGATGCCGATCTGCCGGTGCGGCTGCCGGAGAATCTCGTGCCTGATGGCAGTGGCAACCCGCTCGCGAAGGATGCGGGCTTCGTCGACTGCCGCTGCCCGAAGTGTGCGGGGCCCGCGCGGCGCGAGACCGACACGATGGACACGTTCGTCGATTCCTCGTGGTATTTCCTGCGCTTCGCCTCGAGCGACAACCACAGGGCGATGCTCGATGAGCGTGCGCGCTACTGGTGTCCGGTCGATCAATACATCGGCGGCATCGAGCACGCGATCCTGCACCTGCTCTACTCGCGCTTCTGGACGCGCGTGCTGAAGGAGCTCGGCATGGTGGGCTTCAAGGAGCCTTTCACCCAGCTCTTCACGCAAGGCATGGTGTTGAACGAGGCGTTCTATCGCAAGAACGAGGCGGGCGGCATCGAGTATTTCAGTCCCGCCGATGTCGAGGCGACGGGCGGCGGGGCTGCGGTGCTGCGCGCGGACGGCCGGCCGGTGCAATCGGGCGGCGTCGTGACGATGTCCAAATCGAAGTTGAACGGCGTCGATCCGCAGGCGCTCGTCGAGGAGTTCGGCGCCGACACTGCGCGGCTCTTCGTCATGTTCGCCGCACCGCCGGAGCAGACGCTCGAGTGGTCGGATGAGGGCGTGCAGGGCGCGTTCCGTTTCTTGAAGCGCCTGTGGAAGGCGGTGCACGAGCATGTCTCGGCGGGCGCCGCGCCGCCGCTCGATACGAGCGCGCTCAGCGAGGAGCAGCGCACGCTGCGCCGCCAGACGCACCAGACGCTCGCCAAGGTGACCGACGACATCGGCCGGCGCCGCACTTTCAATACCGCGATCGCGGCGGTCATGGAGCTCATGAATGCGGTCGCGCGCTTTCCGCAGACCGCTCCGTCCGATCGCGCGGTGGTGCACGAGGCGCTCGAGATCGCGGTGCTGGCGCTCTCGCCCATCGTGCCGCACGTGACGCATGCGCTGTGGCGCGAGCTCGGGGCTGTGCGCGCGATCATCGATGAGCCCTGGCCCGCGGTCGATGCCGCCGCGCTCGAGCGCGCGCTCATCGAGGTCGTCGTGCAGGTGAACGGCAAGCTGCGCAGCCACATCACGCTGCCCGCCGACGCGGACGAGGAGGCCCTGCGCGCCGCCGCGCTCGCCGATTCCCACGTGCAGAAGTTCGTGGGCGAACGGCCGGTGAAGAAGGTCATCGTCGTGCCGGGCAAGCTCGTCAATGTCGTCGTATAACGGATCTCGGACACTGCTACTGCGTGCGGCGCCCGTGGCGCGGCTGCGCACCGGCACCGCGTTGCTGCGTACGGCGCCCGTGGTGTTGCTCGGGCTCGCGCTCGCGCTCGGGCTCGCGCTCGTGCTTGCGCTGGCGGGCTGCGGCTTTCACCCGGCCGGTTCGCGGCCGCTGCCGCCCGTGCTGGCCCGGCCTTACGTGTCCGAAAAGGATCCGTACACGGATTTCGCGCGCGAGTTCGAGCCTCGCCTGAAGAGCGCCGGGGCCGAGATCGCGCTGGTGCGCGCGGACTCGACCGCCACCATCGAGATCATGCGCGACACCATCGAGCAGCGCACGCTCGCCGTCTCGGCCCGCAACATTCCGACCGACTACGAGCTCGTCTATACCGTCACCTTCGCGGTTCACGGGGTCGATCAGGAGCTGCTCGCGCCACAGACCGTGACTCTGTCGAGGGACTTCAGCTTCCAGGAGAACGAGCTTCTCGCGAAACAGCACGAGGCGGACGTGCTGCGGGCGCAGATGGCGCGCGACCTCGTCGCCATCGTCATGCGCCGCCTCGCACGGCTTTAGGGGCCTGTCTTGACAGGCCGCTGACCACTCGAGTGCTCCTCGTCAACGGTATCGACCGCGTGGCGCTCGCGGCGCTGCTCGAACGCTACGGCCTCGAGCTCACGCTGGTCACGGCGGGCGAGCGGATTCCGGGCTCGTACTGGGGAGAGCGCGAGGCGGGGCTCATCGGAGCGCGCCTGTACGCGCGGCTCGACACGCCGCTCCACTCGGTGCTGCACGAGGGCGCTCATTTCGCGTGCATGACGCCCGAGCGGCGCGTCGGGCTCGACACCGACGCGGGCGGCGACGATGCGGAGGAGGCGGCGGTGTGCTACTTGCAGCTCAAGCTCGCGGATATGCTGCCCGCCGTCGGCCGCGAGCGCCTCGCGCGCGATATGGACGAGTGGGGCTACAGTTTTCGTCTCGGCAGCACGCGGCGCTGGTTCGAGGAGGATGCGGCCGACGCCCGCGCCTGGCTCGAGCGCCACGGTTTGATCGACGCCGCGGGCGGAGTGACCGGTGCCGTCCGGGCCTGAGGCGCATCTCACGCGCCGGGCCGCCCTCGCACTGCTGGGCGGCGCGGTCGCGACCACGGCGTGCGAGCAACTCTCGTTCGTGGCCGCCAATCTGCCGGCGTCCCTGGGCGCCTATGTGCGCCACCCGGACGTTTCCTATGGCGATGCGCCCCAGCAGCGGCTCGACGTCTACGTGCCCACGCGCGAGGCGCAAGCTTCGCGACCGCTCGTCGTGTTCTGGCACGGCGGGCGCTGGACCTTCGGCGACAAGAACGAGTATCGCTTCGTGGCGGAGGCGCTCTGCGAGATCGATTGCGTCGCGGTGCTGCCGAATTACCGGCACTACCCGCTGGTGCGCCTCGCGGGGTTCATGGACGATGCGGCGCGCGCGGCGCGCTGGGGCGCCGCGCATGCGATGGCGTTCGGCGCGGACCCGAATCGGGTGTATCTCATGGGACACTCGGCCGGCGCCCACATGGCGGCGCTGCTCACCCTCGATGGGCGCTATTTCGCCGCGCAGGGCGGCGCGCCCGCGCTCGCCGGACTCATCGGCCTCTCCGGGCCGTACGATTTCCTGCCTCTCGTCGAGGACGACGTCAAGGACATGTTCGGGCCTCCCGAGCGCTATCCCGAATCACAGCCCATCAATTTCGTGCACGCGGGTGCTCCCCCGTCGCTCCTCATCCACGGCATCAGCGATGTGACGGTGTGGCCGAAGAACTCGCGCAACCTCGCGACCGCGCTCGAGGCCCGCGGGGTGCGGGTCCGCCTCGAGCTCTACCCGCACGTGCGCCACGCCGGCACGGTCGCGCCGTTGGCCAAGCTCGCGCGCCACCGCGCACCGACGCTCGCGCAGATCGCCGAGTTCGTGGGCACGCGCGCGTGATCGCGCCTGGGTGGGGCGCAACGCGGCTCAGGCGCCGCGTTCAGGCGCCGCGGCATGCTCAGGCGGCGTGAGCGGCCGGTGCCGGACGCGCGGTGCGGGCCGTGCCGGGCACGCTCGGAGCGCCGGTCAGCGCGAAGCTGCGGCCGAAGCGATTCGCGAGAAACGCATCGAGACCGATCTCCTCCTGGTGCACGAGTCCCGACTGGGGCAGGCGTCCTTCGGCGAGCAGGTCCAGCACCGCGCAGATGCCCGCGGCGGTGGTGATCTGGATGGCGCTGCGCACGCGGCCGCCGATCGGGGCCGCGTAGATCTTGTTCGCGTACGTTTCCTGCAGGAGCTGTCCGCCCTTGAGGCCGCTCGCCGTGACGAACACGATCACCACGTCCTGCAGGGTCACCGGCACGGCGTTCTCGAGAATGTCCTTGAGCACATCACGCCGATCGCGAAGCCTCAGGTCATTGAGCAGCGCCTTCATCAGAGCGGCATGCCCCGGATAGCGGATGGTGCGGTAATTCAGGTTGCGCACGCGGCCTTCGAGCGTGTCGCAGAGCGTGCCGAGACCGCCCGAGGTGTTGAACGCCTCGTACAGCACACCGTCGAGTGAGAATTCCTCGCGCTCCTCGAGCGGCGCGGTCTCGCGGCGCTGCCCGTTGACGATCGCCTCGCAGGGCTCGCAGTACTCGTTGATGACGCCGTCCGTGCTCCAGGTGAGGTTGTAGTTGAGCGCATTCGAGGGGTACTGCGGCAGCGCCCCGACGCGCATGCGCACGTCGTACAGCTCATCGAAGTGCGAGACCAGATCGCTCGCGACGATCGTGATGAAGCCGGGCGCGAGCCCACACTGCGGAATGAAGGCGGTGCGTGCGCCCGCGGCGAGCTGCTTCACGGCGCGGGTGCTGGCGACATCTTCGGTGAGATCGAGGTAGTGTGCCCCCGCGTTCTTCGCCGCCTCGGCGACGAGCCGGGTCGCATGGTAGGGCGCGGCGCTCAGGACCGCGAACTGCCCCTCGAGCAGCCGGGAGAGGGCGGCCGTGTCCTTGATATCGGCGAGGGCCGTGCGCACGCTGCGTGCGCTCTCGAGGCGCTCGAGTTGCTGCGCCGAGCGATCGAGCACCGTAACGGCGTAGTCACCGCAGCCGGCGAGCAGCTCGGCGATCATCGAGCCGATCTTGCCCGCACCGACGATGACGATGTTCTTCATGCTCTCTCCTCTCGCAGTCGCTGGCCGGGGGTGGCCAGGCATTTTCGCGAGGTTACCCTGCTATTTGAAGGGTCAATTTGGGCGTTTTTACGGTATAATTATGCGATTCGTATGGCAAAAACGGCAAAAAGAGTGGCAGCCCTCTGGATTCCATCGATGAGCAGCTGATCGTCGCCTTGCGTGAAAACGCCCGGGCATCGACCGCGGAGCTGGCGCGGCGCGTGGGACGCTCGCGCACCAGCGTGCAGAGCCGACTCGAGCGACTCGAGCGCCAGGGCGTCATCCTCGGATACGGGGTGCGCCTCGCACCCGGCCAGGACGCGAACGCCGTGCGCGCGCACGTGATGATCAAGGTAGGACCCAAGGAGATCCGCTCGGTGACCGCGGCGCTGCGCGCGATTCCCCAGGTGCGGGTGCTGCATTCCGTGAGCGGCGAGGTCGATCTGATCGCCGTTGCGGTGAGCGCCTCGGTCGCGGAGATGGATCAGGTCATCGATCGCGTCGGTGATCTCGAGGGAGTGGAGCGCACGACCTCCTCGATCATCCTGTCGACGAAATTCGAGCGCTGAGCTGTGGCGAGTCGAGCTGGCCAATCCAGAGCTTTTTCGCCCTCGAACATGGTGCGCGTGCGTGGCGCGCGGGAGCACAATCTCAAGAATGTTGATGTCGATTTGCCGCGCGACGCGCTGGTGGTCTTCACCGGCATCTCGGGCTCCGGCAAGTCATCGCTGGCGTTTGGAACCCTCTTTGCTGAGGCACAGCGCCGCTTTCTCGAGTCCGTCTCGCCGTACGCGCGGCGGCTCTTTCATCAAATGCCTGTCCCGGATGTCGATGAGATCGAGGGGCTGCCTCCCGCCATCGCTCTGCAACAGCAGCGCGGCACCGCAAGCACGCGCTCCTCGGTGGGCAGCGTCACGACGCTATCGAACTTGTTGCGAATGCTTTATTCGCGAGCGGGCGATTATCCCCGCGGGCAGCCGCAGCTCTACGCCGAATCGTTCTCGCCAAACACGGCGGAAGGGGCCTGTCCGCGCTGCCACGGCCTCGGGCGCATCTACGAGGCCACGGAAGCATCGATGGTGCCGGATGACTCGCTGACCATCCGCGAGCGGGCAATCGCCGCCTGGCCGCCCGCCTGGCAAGGGCAAAACCAGCGCGACATCCTGGTCTCGCTCGGCATCGACGTCGACCGGCCCTGGCGGCAGCTGCCCCGCAAGACTCGCGACTGGATCCTCTTCACCGACGAGCAGCCGGTGGTGCCGGTGTATGCCGGCTACACGCCTCAAGAAACGCGCCGCGCGCGCAGGCGCAAGGAGGAACCGAGCTATATGGGTACCTTCACCAGCGCCCGGCGCTACGTGCTGCATACTTTCGCGAGTACGCAGAGCGCGCTCATGAAGCGGCGCGTGTCGCAGTACCTCAAGAGCACCGAGTGCCCGGCTTGTCATGGCAAGCGCCTGCGCCCCGAGGCCCTCAAGGTAACCTTCGCGGGACTCGACATCACGACCTTGTCGAGACAATCGCTCAAAGCCCTGCGCGTCACACTTGCGCGGTTCGCGAGCGGCACCGCACCCTCATCCGCGGAGCATCCGGAAAGGACTCTCGCCGCGCAACGCATCACCCGCGACATGCTCGCGCGCCTCGAGGTGCTGTTGAACCTGGGGCTCGGGTATCTGACGCTCGACCGCAGTGCCCCGACCCTCTCGCCCGGTGAGCTGCAGCGCCTGCGGCTGGCCACTCAGGTGCGCTCGAATCTGTTCGGTGTGGTGTACGTGCTCGATGAGCCCTCGGCAGGACTGCATCCGGCAGACACCGAGGCGCTGCTCGAGGCGCTCGATCAGCTCAAGGCGGGCGGCAACTCCTTGTTCGTCGTCGAGCATCACCTCGATGTCATCCGGCACGCCGATTGGCTCGTCGAGATCGGACCGGCCGCCGGCGTCGATGGGGGGCGCATCCTTTACAGCGGTCCTCCCGCGGGCCTGGCCGCGATCGAGGCCTCGCATACGCGCGAATATCTCTTTGAGCGCTCGAGCGTACCGCCCGCACTCGCGCGCCCGTCACGCGGCTGGCTCACGCTGAGCGGCGTCACCCACAATAATCTGAACGGGCTCGAGGCCGCCTTCCCCCTGGGAACTCTCACCACCGTCACCGGCGTGTCCGGCTCGGGCAAATCGACGCTCGTGA
>Ga0181537_10000925_pt1 | contig 27571 bp, 27 predicted proteins | sample PEATcosm2014_Bin_39_FD_119765 | JGI IMG/M metagenome (GOLD analysis project Ga0181537, IMG submission 119765) | Peatland microbial communities from MTU Mesocosm Facility, Houghton, MI, USA - PEATcosm2014_Bin23_10_metaG | ecosystem: Environmental > Terrestrial > Soil > Wetlands > Peat | place...
CTATGACCTTGCCAGCCTCACCAAAGTTGTGGCCACCACCACCGCTGCCATGCTGCTTTACCAGCGCGGCCAGCTCGAACTCGATGCCCCGCTCGGCGAGTTTCTGCCCGGTTTTGTCGTGGGACGGGCTCCGGGCGACCTCGCCCGCCATGTCAAGTTGCGCCATCTCCTTGCTCATAACTCGGGATTGCCCGGCTACGTTGAGTTCTTTCGCTCCGCGGCCACCCCTGCCGCCTTATACCGCGCATGCCTCGAGCTACAACTTGAAGCCGAGCCGGGCGCCCGCGCGGAATACTCCGATCCCGGCTTCATTTTGCTGGGCAAGGCACTGGAGGTGTGCACACGTGAGTACCTTGCGCCCTGGGTACGGCGCGAGGTTTTTCAACCACTTGGACTCGCGAGCACCGGGTTCTGTCCTGCGCCCTCAGCGCGTTCCGCGATTCCGCCTACCGAGGAAGACACGTCGTTGCGCCACCGCCGCATTCAGGGTGAAGTCCAGGATGAGAACGCCTGGTTGCTCAAAGGGGCGGGCGGCCACGCAGGGCTCTTTTCCAACGTTCCAGATCTTCTGCGATTTGCCGACGAAATTCTCAAGGCCGTGGCTGGCGGGAAGACATCCAGTTCAGATCCTTCCGGCATCTTTGACCGGGCTACGGTCGAACTCTTTGCCCAGCGGCAAGGCCCCGATGGCAGCTCCAGGGCTCTCGGCTGGGACACTCCATCCGCCAACTCGGCATCTGGAGTGCTATTTTCGCCTCGATCGATAGGCCACCTGGGCTATAGCGGCTGCTCACTCTGGATTGATCTGGACGCCCAGATTGCCGTTGTCTTGCTGACCAACCGCACCTGGCCGGACCGGCTCGCGGCAACCACTCAATTAATCCGCGAGGTCAGACCAGCTTTTCACGATGCACTTCGTAAAGCGCTATAAGGTAAACAAATTCGTCGTGTGCCACTTATGTGTCAATGGGAGCATCCAAAATTCTCTGTAGAGTTGCGCGAAATGCAGATAGAATCAAGGATTGGGGACATACGCATGCTAACCAGTTCTACGATTCAGGAGACGGCCGGCGCCCAACCAAACGACACCAAGAAAAGCCAGGCCGCACTGCTTCAAGATTTGACGACTGAGAGCCAGAACGAGGCTTCTCAAGGCTTTGACACCAAGTCGGCCCTCGAGATTGCGCGCATCATCAACCATGAGGATGCGAAGATCGCAGCCGCAGTCAAAAAGGCGATTCCGGAGATTGCCGCTGTCATTGACCAGGTGGCCCGATGCCTGCGCGATGGTGGCCGGCTTATTTATATCGGGGCGGGTTCCAGCGGCCGCATCGCCGCCCTCGATTCTTCAGAGTGTCCTCCCACCTATTCCACTTCTCCAGGCCAGGTGCAGTACATCATGGCCGGAGGTCCCAAGGCTCTGGCCTCGGCGGTCGAAGTCAATGAAGACTCCGAAGAGCTGGGCCAGAGGGATATTGCACGCCGGCGGCCCACCCGCAAAGATATCGTGGTTGGTCTTTCAGCGTCGGGGCGAACTCCCTATGTGGTTGCCGCTGTAGCGTATGCCCGCGCCCGCGGAGCGCATACCGCCGCCGTCACCTGCAATCATGACACTCCCCTGGCTGCGGCGGCCGATATCGTCATTGTGGCCGAGGTTGGCGCCGAGGTCATCTCCGGTTCCACGCGCATGAAGGCCGGATCGGCCCAGAAGATGGTCCTGAACATGATCACCACCGGCGCCATGACCCGCCTGGGTTATGTGTACGAGAACCTCATGGTCAACGTGCACATGCAAAACTCGAAGCTGGTCGAGCGCGGTATCCGCATTTTGATGAACGCGTGCAAGATTGACCGGGCCACCGCGGTTGAGACCATCAAGAGCGCGGGACGCAGCGTCCCTGTTGCCCTAGTAATGCTCAAAGCCAAGGTCGACAAGCCGGAAGCTGTGCGCCGCCTCGCCAAGTCCGACGGCAATGTGCGGCTCGCCATCGAAGATAATGTGCTGGAGCTGTAGCAGCCCGTCATTCGCCGGCTACACCATTCCTCAAAATGTCGTCAACCGCACCTTCAACAGCACATTTTCGTCCGCCTTCAAATTGAGACCGTAGTCAGTCTGGTCCCCGTTCCAGATGCGCACGGTCTTCCAGTTCCCTGCCGCGTCGTAACTGCCTTCCTCAACCTCGAGCCACAACCGCTTCTTGTCGGGCGCGAAGGCCGGCTTGAAGTCCACGCGCACATGATGGCCGGCAATCAAAAACTCATCCGGTCCCAATTCCAGAATCACCACGCCACCGTCTGAAGGCGAGTTTCCCTTGGGCTGCATCCCGTTGCCGAATGACGGCATACCGTATTGGAGCACGGCACTCCATCGGTCAAAGGCGAGCGTCTGGGTGTGGTTGTCGGGGTCTTCACTGGCGCCGCGGACTTTGCCGTCCAGATTCCCCTTCGCCAACTTGCGGGCAATCGGCTCCAGCAATTCAAATTGCCGGGCCACAGGCTTGAGGGCGCTGTTCTCCATTGCCTCCGGACCCTCGGTCTGGTTGCTGTAGCGGGTCAGGTCAAGACCAAAGGGCGCCCAGCCGATAGCGCCCTCGCCGATGGCTGCGAAAACATAGCGCGCAAATGCGGCTGAATTGCCGGTCTCGGGGATCAGAAGCGGGTTGTGGTTGCGCTTATAGAGCTCGATCACCTTCATGTATCTGGCCCAATCGGCCATATAGATATCCGGAGCCACAATGCTTATGGAGGGCGCAGCGATCTTCCACAAAACGATATTGTTGTCTGTGGGCGCTCCCGACTCATAGCTGGGCGCCTTTCCCGGCTTCAACGGATCGCGCAGAGCCGCATTGACATAAAGCGGAAGCGGATACTCCTGTTTACCCGCCGCGGCCACCTGTTCGATATAGGTCGCCGTGAACCACGCTTCGAAAGTCTCATCGGCGTCGTCGCCGAAGACCTGCTGCCATGTACCCGGCGTCTTGCCGAGACCCGTGACGAGTTTTTCCGGAACCGGTCCGGCGAATGCCTTCTCCGCCTCTGGCCCAAAGTCTCTGATGCCACCCCATACTCCCGCCTCGTTTTCGACCTGCACCATTAACACGGTGCGCTGGGGATCGGCCTTCTTCAGGTGCCGCATCAGCGCGCGGAAGGCTGCCTTGTCCGCCTCAAGCCACGGCTTTGAGAAAGGCGATGGCGAATCTACCGTCTTGCCTTCCCTGTTGAGCAGAAATGGATACTTCTCCTGATCGAGCTTGATCCACTCCGGCGTGTAGTGCGAACTGCCGTTCTTCCATGTTCCAAACCACAGCAGCACCAGGTGCAAATGGTGCTCGTGGGCCTGCTTCAACATCAGGTCGAGAACGCTGAAGTCGAATTTACCCTGCGTCGCTTCAATCTGTTCCCAATAGACGGGCAATTCAACGGTGTTGGCGTGAAGAGTTTCCGCTGCCGGCCAGACTTTGTCGAAGTATGCCGGCCAGGCACTGGAGTTATTCGCCTGCACGCCGAGCATCAGGTAGGGATTGCCGTCGACTTCGAGCGCAAAATGACCGTTCTTTTCCACGAGGTCGGGCAGTGGGTGAGCAGCGCTCGCTGGCGGAACCTGTCCCGCGCAGGCGGACAGAATTGCAAACGTTTCCAGAAACGCGGCCGTGACAAAAGCAATCGAAGCCTTATGACCGGTAAACCCTGACCAAATCATCAAATTTCCCTTCAGCAAACCGGAAGCTGGCTCCGGCCCGGTGGCGCAAGTATAACTCCCAGCCCGTCATTAGAATCGTGCGCCGGATTTACACTGGAGGATCAGGAGCAATACCTATTTCATGGATAAATTTGTCATTCGCGGCGGAAATCCGCTGGTGGGCACTGTTCGCATCTCCGGCGCAAAAAACTCGGCGCTGCCCTGCATGGCTGCGGCGATCCTCACTGAAGATGAAGTTACGCTCGAGAACATTCCCCAGGTACGGGATATTGAAACCGAACGCAAGCTGCTGGCCTCGATGGGCGCCGAGGTCGAGCTGGGCTATGGCCGTGCGCAACATCGCACCACCATCAGCTGCCGCACACTCTCCGATCCTGTGGCCAAGTATGAAATTGTAAAGACCATGCGAGCCAGCTCTCTGGTTCTGGGACCGCTTGTGGCGCGCGCGGGCATGGCGCGCGTAGCCATGCCGGGCGGCTGCGCCATCGGCGGCAGGCCGATCGACCTGCACATCAAGGGCCTTGAAAAGATGGGAGCCGTGATCACCCAGGAGCACGGCTATCTTGAAGCCCGCGCGGAAAGGCTCAAAGGCGCACACCTGGTCTTCGACAAGATCACCGTCACAGGCACGGAAGACCTGCTGATGGCTGCCACGCTGGCCGAAGGCGAAACCCTGATGGAAAACTGTGCGCGTGAACCCGAGGTCAGTGACCTGGCTGCGCTTCTCACCGCCATGGGAGCCGAGATTCAGGGCGCGGGAACATCGACGATTCATGTGAAGGGTGTGCACAAGCTTCATGGAGCGCGCCATCGAATCAATCCTGACCGCATTGAAGCTGGAACATTCCTGGTGGCTGGCGCGATCACAGCCGGGGATGTGATTGTAGGCAACTGTAATCCTTCTCACCTTGGCGCCATCATTGCGAAGTTGCAGGAGGCGGGGGCGCGCGTGGATATTCTGGGTTCCGATTCAGTGCGAGTCCGCGCTGAAGGAAACCTGCGCGCCGCCGATATTTCAACAGAAGAATATCCTGGATTTCCCACCGATATGCAAGCGCAGTACATGGCTCTGGCCACACAATCGGATGGCGTCAGCTCGGTGAAGGAAAACATCTTCGAGAATCGTTTCATGCACGTCCAGGAACTGGTCCGGATGGGCGCGAACATCAAGGTCGATGGGAGAACCGCGACGGTCCGCGGCGCGGCCAAACTCTCCGCGGCGGCTGTGATGTGCTCCGACCTTCGCGCCTCAGCCTCCCTCGTTCTGGCTGCGCTGGTAGCCGATGGCGAATCGATTCTGGACCGCGTTTATCACATGGACCGCGGCTATGAGCGCATTGAGGAGAAGCTGCGGGGCGTAGGCGCGCAGATTCGTCGAATGGGAAATGTTTTCAATCCGAAGGAGGACGAGTCGGCCGCGGACTGATTACCAACCGAACGGGAGAATAGCCAAATCGGCCGGAGGCTGCAGTCTGTTAACGCCAGCTAACGGCAAGATGCCAGCGCAATCCCCTCAGCGCTGTTTTCTGAAGCACGCGCTCATACTCCCGCAGTTCGGCAAGAACGGGTTGAGTTTCTGAGCCCATGATCGCGGGCGAATTGTCCAGGCAGCCGATCAGCGCACGAACGGTATGGAGTCCATCAGGACCGCTAAACCACTGTGGCTGGGGCAGATGGCGTGCCCACTCCGGATCGCCGGCTCCCTGCTCCAGCAATAACGCCATTGAATTCCCGTCGGTAGAAAAGAATTCGAGAAGGGGGTTCACTTTGAGCCCTTCAGCCAGCTTTTCCAGCGCGTCCTCGTTGCGCGCCAGGGCGTGGCCGTTTACAAAAATATCGAAGCCCGGATCTTCGCCTTCCACGACAATGTACATGCTTGCGGCCATCCTCCTGAGTTTAGTGCGGATACATGTTAATTCCCTGATAAACTCGGAGACAGTTATTCGATCTGTAACCAGGTTGATCGGATGGACCAAGTTATAGATATTTACGCCAAGGTTTTCTCTGTACTACAAAAGGGCTATGGAATTTGCGCGTATAAAGCCGATTCTGATTGTGTAGGCTTCCTGTTTTGAGGTGTGTCTGTTGAATTGGAGTGAGATACCGGATCTAATAGCGGTTACTCTGCTGGCCTGTGCCTTCGCATCTGTTTCCCGGCGCAGCCCGACACCTGTCTCCGCAATCTGGCTCACGGGGTGGCTGATGATCGTCATCCATTTCGCAGCCTTCCTATTCCTGAACCTCCCGGGCATTTGGGGAACCCTGGCAGAGGTGGTTGGACTCTCCGCTCTAATCTGGGCTGGATTCCTCTTCATGTGGGCAGCGGTTCCCTATCGAAAGGAAATATCGAGCCGTGTGATGTTCGTGACCCTGGGGACGACGAATACCCTCTACACTGCCCTTATCACGTTCAGTCCCGATGCGGGTTGGACCTTGAATATTGCGGCGGCCCTGCTTGGTGCTTCACCTCTGTTGATTGCGCTTTGGGTTTTGAAGAAGTTTAATCGCTCGCTGCGCTGGGTTGTTGTTTCCCTGTATTGCTCGCTGTCAATCTTCGCGCTTCTTGTGCAACGCCTGCCTGGCGGCGGCGAGTTGGCCATGAATGGCATCCTTTTCGCTGTCTACTTCGGCTGCTGCGTTCATTTCTGGTACGGCTATCGCAGAGCCACCACAGGCGCATTTATTACCATCGCAGGGTTCCTTACCTGGTCGGCGGTATTTGTGATTGGGCCGATCATGCAGGTAAACTTCCCCGCCGTTCACATTGAGGGGGAGGTTTGGAATCTGCCTAAATTTGTTGTGGCTGTAGGCATGATTTTGCTTCTGCTGGAAGATCAGATTGAGCACAATCGGCATCTTGCGCTTCACGACCCGCTGACGGGACTACCCAATCGCCGTCTATTTCAGGATCGCCTGGCCATCGCCCTTGAACGTGCGCGCAGAACCGAGAGCCAGACCGCCTTGCTGGTGGTCGACCTCGACCGATTCAAGCAGGTCAACGACACTCTGGGACACCATGCGGGCGATCTCGTATTGCAGCAGGTCGCCACAAAGTTCTCTGCGCGAGTTCGCCGCTGCGATACAGTGGCGCGAACGGGCGGTGACGAGTTTTCCGTCATTCTGGAGGAGCCCACCAACCGCGATCAGGCCATCCTTGTCGGCAGATCCTTGCAGAAGATCCTGGACGAACCCATGCCGTTAGACAATGAGCAATTTGCTCGGGTCGGGGCAAGTGTCGGAATCGCGGTCTTCCCGGAAGATGCGCACGACATGGAGTCGCTTTGCATTGCGGCGGACAGACGCATGTACGAATTCAAAAATGTCTCTCGAGATCCGGTGGTCGGGCAGATGTCCTTCCCTCCAAATTCCCCATCTTCTCAGCCTCCACCAAAAAGACAGGCGACGGTAGGGGTGGTGGATTGATCGCTGCCTGATGACTCCTTAGAATTCGTCTTCTCATCCCGGAGAAGAAGAGATTCGGCACAGCAAAAAGGCCTGGATATTGAGTCCAGGCCTTTTTGCTGCATTGGTTCAAGTTGACGGTTAACCCTGGCCGCCGCCGGGTCCGCGGCCACCGCCACCACCACCACCTGGACGGCGACGACGACGACGGCGATTATTGTTGTTTGCCGGGGGACGGGCTCCGCCGGCGGCCACTTGACCCACCGGAACCGGTGCACTATCAATCCGGTTGAAGTTCGGCTCGGACTCTTCATCGAATTCCTCGCCGCCTTCGTCCTCAAAGTCGTCACCACCCTCAATAAGAATGGTGCTTTGGTTCGACTTTGGCTGACGCTCATCGAATTCGTTGCGGGGCCGCACTGGAAGCGCAGGCGCTGCTGGCGCTGGGGCTGGGGCAACTTCCGCCTCTACCGTCTCGACCGGAGCGGATTGCGCCAGCTTTGCCTTCTGCTCCTTGATGAGCGCCTTGCGGCTAAGCTTGATGCGATTGCCCTCGATGGCCAATACCTTCACCATCACCTGGTCTCCCTCGCGCAGCTCGTCCTTCACTTCCTTCACCCGATGCTCGGCGATCTCGGAGATGTGCAGCAATCCGTCGGTGCCGGGGAACAGTTCAACGAACGCCCCAAACTCCGCCAGCCGCACCACCTTGCCAAGGTAAACCTTGCCGATTTCCGGCACAGCGGTGATGTTCCCGATCATTTCGAGCGCCTTCTTCAGGCCGTCCTTGTCGCTTGAAGCAACACTGACGCGGCCCGTGTCGTCGACATCGATCTTGGCGCCGGTCGCCTCGATGATGCCGCGAATGGTTGCTCCACCCTTTCCGATCAAATCGCGAATCTTGTCGGTGGGAATCATCAGGGTTTCAATGCGGGGCGCATACTGCGACCGCTCGGTGCGGGGTCCGTCCAGCACGGCGTCCATCTTGTCCAGCAGGAAGAGACGGCCGCGGCGGGCTTGTTCCATCGCCTGTTGCAGAATCTCGCGAGTCAAACCGCCGATTTTAATATCCATCTGCAGCGCGGTAATGCCCTTGCGGGTTCCGGCCACCTTGAAGTCCATGTCTCCGTAATGGTCTTCCGCCCCGGCAATGTCGGTAAGGATCGCATAATCGTCGCCTTCCTTCACCAGTCCCATGGCGACACCGGCAACGGCGCCCTTGAGCGCGATGCCTGCGTCATAAAGCGCTAGACTCGCACCGCAGACTGAAGCCATAGACGAGGAGCCGTTCGATTCAAGAATGTCGGAGACAATGCGGATCGTGTAGGGAGAATCTTCCGCGTCCGGAAGAACCGCGGTAATAGCGCGCTCAGCAAGGGCTCCGTGGCCGATCTCGCGGCGGCCCGTCCCCGTCATGCGTCCAGTTTCGCCCACGCTGAAGGGCGGGAAGTTGTAGTGAAGCATAAACGGCTTCTTTTTCTCGCCTTCGTAGCTCTCCAGCCGCTGTCCGTCATCGGCTGTGCCCAGCGTGGCCGTAACCAGAGCCTGGGTCTCACCGCGCGTAAACAATGCCGATCCATGTGTGCGGGGCAGAACGCTGGTTTCAATCGTGATCTCGCGAATCTCGTCGAAGGCACGGCGATCGGGGCGGACGCGATCCTTGGCTACCTGCTCGCGGAACGTACGTTCCCGGAGATGCTCATAATAGGTGGCAAGTTTTTTCTTCGCGCCTGGATCGTCAGCGGGCAGTTCCGCAGCCAGTTCGTCCTTGAGCTGCTTGATCAGTGCGTAGCTCTCGGTCTTGCCGTGGGTCTTGGTGTCCAGGGCATCCTTGAGCTTGTCGCCGGCCTTCGCCTTCAGTTCCGCGTAGAACGCTTCATCGAACTCCGGAGCGGTGAACGCACGCTTGGGCTTGCCTGCGACAGCAACAAGCTCATCGATTGCGGCGACGATTTTCTTGATCTCCGTGTGAGCAAATTCGATAGCTTCCAGAATGACTTCTTCAGTCTCTTCCTTGGCTCCCGACTCAATCATCACGATGCCGTCCTTGTGTCCGACGACCATGATGTTCACTGTTGTTACGCTGCGTTCCTCGTAGGTCGGATTGATGACGAATTCGCCATTGACGCGCCCAACGCGGACAGCGCCCACTGTGGCGCTGAATGGAATGTCGGAGAGAGCCAGGGCCGCGGCGGCGGCATTGATGCCGATCACGTCAGGATCGTTCTCCTTGTCCGCGGAGAAGACCAAAGCAATGACCTGCGTCTCATTGCGGAAGCCATCGGGAAATAACGGGCGGATGGGGCGATCGATCTGGCGGCAAGTGAGAACTTCCTTTTCGCTGGGCCGGCCTTCGCGCTTGATAAAGCCGCCCGGAATCCGGCCGCCTGCGTAAGTGTATTCACGGTAATCCACAGTGAGGGGGAAGAAATCAATCCCTTCCCGTGCGTCGGGCGACGCCACCGCGGTTGCCAGAACAACGGTTTCGCCAGTGGTCACCAGTGCGGCGCCAGAGGCTTGCTTTGCCATCCGGCCGGTCTCAAAGACCAGCCGTTTGCCGCCGGCAAGCTCGACAGCTACTTCATGCTTGGTAGACATACATGTCCTCGTTTCAGTTTTTTCGCTTGGGATATTTGTTTGGGAAAGGCGCCGGAACAGCCGGGATCAACAGCCGTCGACCCGGCAAGAAGCAGGGCGCTCTCAAGAGAGCCGCCTGTGCAAGAGGGATTGGATTCCCGCCTGAATGCCGGTCGGTTTGCCTGGGCCGCGCGCAGACGATAGCTGTGCGCAGCCCCTGGCATCGGTTGAATTTCGCCAGGTGCACCATGGCCCCAGATTCTGGGTAGAACGGGAGCCGTGACCAATGTCCGGTCTGGGCGCTTCCGGGTCAATGTTTGCTTTCTGATTACTTGCGGATACCGAGTTTGCCGATCACATCGCGATAGCGATCAGTATCGTGCGCTTTCAGGTAATCCAGCAGGCGGCGGCGCTTGCTGACCAGCATTAGGAGTCCACGACGGGAAGCATGATCCTTCTTGTGTGTCTTGAAATGCTCGGTCAGTTCGCCAATCCGCTCACTCAGAATTGCAATCTGGACTTCCGGAGAGCCGGTGTCCGATTCGTGGGTGCGGAAGCGTTCGATTAGTGTTGTTTTCTTAGCAGTCGCCAGCACGGCGTGTATTACTCCTCTTGTCTTCTCAGATCCACTCTCAAGTGTCTACTGTGAGATTACCATGAATGAGCGGTTGAGTGCCATCTGTGGACCCTGCGAACCATGGCTGGAAATCAGTGACGATCCGGGTTCATTTCTACGGCTCCGCCACCAGCCAATAATTCGCCCGCGCCACAATCCTGGCACCGTAATCCTGCGCCGTCCGCACCTTGAGCGTATGCAGGCCGAGCGTCGGATTCGAGGGGCTGAAGCTGAGCAGATAGCGGTTGCGCGTATGCTTGGCGGCTTCCAGCACACGCTCCTCAAAGCCCTTGTCGCCAGTGAAGGTGGTGTATTCCCCACCACTCATTTGCGCAACCTCTTTCGAAACATTCTTCTTGAACGCCTGGATGAGCATGATCAACGGCGACATCATGTTCATGGTGCGGTTATCACCGTTGTCCTTCATGTCGTGGAGCAGTTCGGCGCGCGCGGGAGAGAATGAGACGCTCAATACAAGCACGTCGGAGCGGCCGATTTTCTCAATTAATTGCTCCTCCCTGGTGTGTTTGCTGCCGTGGTCACGCGCTTCGCTGATCAGCAGAAGCACCCTGCGATACTCCTTCGGCTGCGATTCCAGCAAATCCACCGCATAGCTGACGGTGTCGAGAATCGCGTCTCCGCCGTCACCCTGCTCCATGTGCTTCAGGGACTGGTTCATGTCCTCGCTGGAATGCGTGTAGTCGTGAACCAGGTGCGGCATGGAATCGAAGCCCACCAAAGCCGCCTGGCTCTGCCCATCGGAAAGAAACGTATCGAGCAGCGGACCGAGCTTTGCCACCTTGTCGAATTCCAGCGCGCTCACACCGCCCTGTTCGACGGCGATCACCAGCGAAACCGGCGCCGTATCCATCTCTTCCTGCACGCGAATCTTCTGCGGCACGCCGTTGTCTTCGAGTACAAAATCGTCCGGTTTGAGGCCGTAGACAATCCCGCCATGAGCCTTCTCCACCAGCGTGGGCACCAGCACTTCCTGGGTTGTTACGCGCAGGGTTGGAGCGTCAGGATGTGCACTGGGCATTGGCTGCGGCGGTTCTGGGGGAGGCAACTGCTGGGCCGCCGCGTTACCTGCTGCCGTGCATACAAAGAGTGCAATGCAAGCCAGGCGGGCTGATCCGAATCTCATGTGCGCAGCAACTCCCGTGCCCCGGTTCACACCCGCTTATGGACTTCGCGGTCCAGCCGGCCCGTCCACGCGAGAAAGCTCAATAGCTCCCAGCGCGAAGCCCACACAAAGCTCAGAACTTTCTTGGCTGTCAACGTCTCCGCCCGCTGCCCGGAATAAGTCTCCACACGCCAGCGCAGATACTCGCTCCGCCAGGGAGCCAGCCGATGGCCGCGGGTTGCATTCCAGATAAAACGAATCGGGGCGAGCAAGGCGAGTCCTTCCGCTCAAGTATAGACGTGAGCGCATAAGCTTCGGAAGGTTCAATCATTCATTGCGCCTATTGCATCTTGCTGAACAAGCTGTTCGAAGCGGAATCGAGTTGCGAAATGACATCCTCAAGCGCGGTCTGCTGCGTTTCGCTGAGAGAGAGCTGCGTGGAGACCAACGCCACATCGGCCTGCATAAGGTTGGTCTGCGCACTGGTTACCTGGGTCTGATCGCTGGTGACGGCGTCGCTGGCGGCCGTCAGTTGCGTAATTGAGTTATCGACGGTCACCCGTTGCTGGGAGACGTAGTTCAGTGCGGTACCCAGCGCTGTTGTGTCGCTCACGGCCTGGGCCGTGTTCACCGTGCCGCTGGCATAGTCGGCAATCAGGCTGTTCAAGGCGCCAAAGACGCTGCTGGTCCCGGTGCCAAGAAAGATCTGGCTGCCCGGCACATTCAGCTGGATCCTCTGGCCGTTAGGGGTCTGCAGGTAGTTGATATCCTGGTCACCGCTGTAAGTGGTTACGGCTGGTGAGGTCGTGGCCGAGGTGGCGAACGGAGTCGTCGAGGTCTGTCCCCCGGCAAAAATATACTGGCCCTGATAGCTGGTATTGGCCAGCGACTGCACTTCGTCGAGTATGCCGGAAATCTGGTTTCCGATGGACTTGACGTCGCTTGCGTTCATGGTGCCGTTATTGGCGCTGGTTGCCAGCGAAACAGCCTGTGTTAGCTGGGAGACTACAGAGCCGAGGGATGAGTCGGCCACCTGCAACTGGCTCGTCACCAGGCTCGACGATTGCGTAAAGGAGTCGTCCTGCTGAATCTGGTTGAGCAGCAGCACATTCTCACCGGAAGCTACCGGGTTCTGGCTCAGCGATGTGATGCTCACGCCGCTCGAGAGCTCCGCCGTCAACTGCTGCTCATTGAACTGGCTCTGATCGAGCGAACTTACAAGGTTCGATACATAACTCGGATCCACCCGCATTCGAAATCTCCACTCACACCGGGCGCTCATGCTGCATCGCGCCCCGTCTCGTCCGCGCTAACCAAAGCAGCTCTGTCGCGCTATGAGACCGTTGATTGTTGGCCCAGATTCAGAACCGATGCCATGATCGTATTCAGCATCGTGAACACCTGCGATGCCGCCTGATAGCTGCTTTCCATCGTAGACATCGCGGCCGCTTCGTCATTAAGGTTCACCTTCGAGAGCGCGTTGTTCTGCGTCTGCAGTTGCGTCACCGACGCATTCTGCGCCGTATTCTCCGCCTGGACACCCGAGACAGTCGCACCCAGAGTAGAGACGAAGTTCGAGTAGAAGTCGGTCGGTGTCAAACCATCGACGATCGTTTGTTTCGCCAGATTCGCCATGGCGGTCGCATTTGAATTGTCACCGGTCCCGGCCCCCAGGGCAGCCGAAGCCACCTGGCTCGGATCGGTCATCACCGCGGTCATGCTGGCCGCGTAGCCGGCTACAACGGTTGGCTCATTGAAGATATAAAGTGGAACGGTCCCCGTTCCGGTAACTCCCGCCTGATTAGTTCCCGTGCCCTCGACCCCGTTCAAGTCCGTTCCCGAGTTGTTCAGATTGTTCACTTGCGTGGAGACGTTATATGCCAATTGATCCAGCGAAGTGAGCGCGTTGGGAATGTCCTGATCCCGCGCCGTAATGTACCCTCCCAGTTCCCCGCCGCCGCTCATCAGTTGCTTGGTAACGTCCGCGCCGCCCAGGAAGAAGTCGGTAACTCCGTTCACCGAGCCGCTGGTCAACTGATAACTAGATCCCTCTGAAACCAGTAACTGCCCGGAGGTGGTAGTGATCGACAGGCCATTGTTCTCCGTTGTGACCTGGTTGATTCCGATCAGCTGCGAAAGCTGGCTCACATCCTCGTCTCGCTGGTCTTCCAACGTCCCCGCATCGGCATGCGGCGAGGCGGACTGAATCTGCTGGTTTAGCTGCGAGATCGTGCCGGTGAGTGAATTCACCTGGGCCGTGACGCCGGATGCTTCCTGGTCAAGACCCGACCTCTGCGTGTTCAGGCTGGCTGCGGCATTCGAAATGTCGCCGGCCAGCGTGGTCGCCGAGGAAAGCACCTGCTCGTCGAGCGACGTGTCAGTGGGGTTGGCTTCCAGAGAAGAAAATGAACTGAAAAAGCTCGTGATGTCGCTGCCGATGTCGCCGGCCGTCGAAGTGCTGGAACCCGAATCCGGCGTGAAGAGAGCCTGAATCGAATTCAATGCCGTTAACCGCGCGCCGGATGCCGAAGCCGACTGCTGCTGCTGATCGAGGCGCGCAACCAGTACACTGTCCCGTTGCGAGGCAGCGCCAGTCTCGGTCACGCCGTCTCCGTAGGAAACTCCATTAATCTGAACCGGATCGTTTTCCTGCCATTTGGGATTCTCCACGGTGTATCCCGGAGTGTTGGCGTTGGCCACGTTATTGGCCACAATGCTCAAAGCCGACTGGTCGGCATTCAGAGCTCCGGCGATCAAACCGAATGCGGAGCTAATCGTGCCCATGATCGATTTCCGCCCCGGTCCATCGAGATCCCCGGACCCCGCCGTATTCCAGGCGTCCATCCCGCAATTCGTGCAATCGCTTCATGACGTTCAGATTGGATCGCGTCGCTTCCAGCACCCGGGCAAAGATCTCCATCTCCTGCGACGCCTCGCGTGCCTGGCTTGCCAGTTGTGAACGGTCGCCGGAGTCTAAAAGAGGCAGCTCGCGATTCAGGGCCTGACACGACAAGGCCAGCTCTTCCAGCCGGGCCGCATCCAGATGAGCCAGCGCGTGAGACGCCTCCACCACTAATTCCTTCAGCTGCGGAAGTCTTGAGCGCATGCGCATCCCTCTCGGTCCTCAGAGATCTCTTACCGGTCCCCGCCCAACATCGCGTCCACCATCTTCGATGCCACAGCCGAGGCCGGGACGTTGTAACTTCCCGCAGCCAGCGCCGCTTGAACTGCGGCCACTTTGTCCGTGCGAATTCCCGAATCGGATGCCGTGAGAGAAACCTCGCTCCCGGCACTGCTGAATGTCGCCCGGTCGCTGCCCAGTCCGCTTGTGCTGTTTAGCGCAGCGGAATTGCTGCTCTGCGGGGCTGTCGTTGCGGGCGGCGTCACTCCCAAAAGTGATTTCAATCCATCCATACTGCTGCGAATATCCATGCGCATTGCTCCTTGCTGGGTCTATCGGCTGTCCTGCTAATCACTGTAGTCATTCAGAAGCCTTTATCCCGGTATTTCCGTGCAAATTTCCGGTTACTTTCCCGGCAGCGCTCTGGTTACCGGAACGGGAAAGATCCTTTACAATGCTCGCGGCAACCCCAAAACCTCCCTGATCGCTCAACGCACGTGCCAGAGACTCGGTCGCAAACTCCCCGAGCGCCCCGCCGGAACCGGAATCCGAGCCGTCCTCCTCGCCCGTCAGCGAACTGCCGTGCGTCAAGGGTTTCATCAGTTCCTTCATCATCTGCGCCTCAAATTCATGCGCCGCCCGGACCAGCCGCGGCTGAGGCGTTGCCATATCGCCCGTCCCCTGCGCATTGATCGCCGCAATCGAATTCATGCCGGCACTTCCCTTCCACGCAGTTCCCATCTAAGCAGTTCGGTCATAATACCTCCAGGTCGGCCTCCAGCGCGCCGGCCTCCTTCATCGCCTGCAGGATCGAGATCACATCGCGCGCGCCCGCTCCCGTCCTTTGCAATTCCTCGACCAGATCTTCGACCGTTGCCCCCTGCTTCAACTCAATGCGGTTCACCGGCTTATCCTGAGCCTGGACCGTCGTCTGCTGCACCACTTCCGTCGTCCCCGCCGCACCGGGATTCGGTTGCGAAACCCTGGTCTCGCTGACCACATTGACGGAAAGCCCTCCGTGCAGAATTGAAACCGGCTGAAGTCGAACCGTGCCCCCGATCACCACCGTCCCTGTGCGTTCATTCACCACCACACGAGCCCTCGGGAAAACCTCAACTTCGACGGCTTCCACGCGATCCAGCAAATCCGCCACGTCTTCGTCCTTGAGCACGACAATTTCCACTCGCCGGCTGTCGACCGCGTGGGCGCGTGACGAACCAAGCGCGCGGTCGATGGCGGCGGCCATCCTTTCCGCGGTGTGGAAGTCGGCGTCGTTCAATACCACGCTCACCGTGTGCATCTGCTTCAGCTCGAACGGTACTGGGCGTTCCACAAGGGCGCCGCCGGGAATCCTGGCTGTGGTTGGGTGGTTGACCTGTTTAGAACTGCCCCCGCCGGTCGCCATGTATCCGCCCAGCACCAAGGCCCCCTGTGCCTGCGCGTAGACCTGTCCATCCGGCCCGTAAAGCGGAGTCATCAAAAGAATGCCGCCCTCGAGCGTGCGCGCATCCCCGGCGGATGAGACGGTGATATCCATTTTGTAGCCGGGCCGGCTGAAGGGCGGCAGCGTGGCAACCACAAAGACCCCTGCCATGTTTTTTACCTGCATATTGCTGGCGCTGTTCGACCCGGTCTGCGGTACGGTAATGCCCATCCGCTCCAGCGCCGAGATCAGCGTCTGCGCCGGAAACACCGTCTGCGAACTGTCCCCGGTGCCATGCAGCCCAACCACCAGGCCGTAGCCCACAAGCTGGTTATCGCGAATTCCCTCGATGGTCGCAACATCCTTGATCCGCGCCAACTGCGGGGGGGATTCGCAAATGACCGGCGCCTGAGCCAGCAATCCAAACAAAGCGATACTGACGACGGAAATGTTCCGGCGGCTCCGCACTCGTCCATTCTTCGCGTCCGGCATAACCTTTGTTTCCCGCATCACTGCCCCTATTCCCTATTCCCTATTCCCTATTCCCTATTCCCCGTTTCCCGGTTTCAAAACACCAGCAGCTTCTCGAGGAAGCGCACCAGCGGGTTCTGCCGGTACGTCGAGTCGTTGACAATGCCCTTTCCGGTCACTTCGAGTTCAAGATCGGTCATCGCCGTTGACAGTACCTGATTCTGCGAACTCACATCCTCCGGACGCACCAGTCCCCGCAACTTGATCAACTGCGTTTGCTGCGAAAAGGTCAATTGCCTGGTGGCCTGCACCACCAGCATTCCGTTGGGCAGCACATCCACCACTTCTCCGCCAAACGTAGTCGCCAGGCTGGAGTTGGTCGTGCTTTGTCCCTGCGCCGTCAATCCCGAACTCGCTGTCATTCCCACCAGGTTCTGCAGCGCATTTGAGCTTTTGAGAAGGCCGAAGAGCGAGGTCAGCCCGGAATTGGCGTTCGAGGCCCGTGAATTCTTGACTTGGCCGTCGGTCGAGGCGGCCAGGCTCTCAGTGACCACAATCGACACCACGTCATGGAGCCGCGCCGCCTTGGCATCGGTCCCCAGCCGCACCAGTCTTCCTTCGGGGCTCCAGATCGATCCGGTCGTGCGAACCTCGGCCGCCTGCTGGGCCCGCACCCTCTCAATGTAGGAATGCAGAGCCTCCTCCGGAGGTGTCGGTTTGGCGGCGGGAAGAAACGGAATGTGGCTTTTGTTCGAGGTCTGAGCATGAATTGGCGGCATTAAGCTGCCGCAAAGAAAAACAGCTCCGAGAAAGACAACCGTCCCGCAATGTTGACCTCTCATGGCCGCTCTTCCTTCCCCGGTTGCATCCCCGGTTGCATCTCCGGTTGCAAGATCGCCCGTCCAGGGGCGGCTGCCACTGCCCAGACCACCTTCCCACCGAAAACCAATCGCGCCCTGAGCGGGGCGCCGACGGCGGCTGGACCCAGCGCAAATCCCTCCAGGCGCGCCTCCGCCACCTCGGAATGTTCTTCCACGATCACGCGATCCCCGGCGTGGATGACCGGAACGGCAATTGGTGCCGCGGTGTGCTCAACCTGACTGCGTAGCGACCCCTGAGCCTGCGGCGAGCGCCCTTCCGATAGCCCCTCGGCCCGCAACAACCGTCCGGGCCCGCCAGGATGGCTCGGATCGATCGTCAGCAGCCATCGGGAGCCTGTACTCGGGTCGTCGATCTCGCGATAGACCTCCGCCTTCTCCGGAGTCTGAACCGAAAACTGCTGGGCGAAGGTCCCCTGCGCAATCAAGAGAGCCAGCGCTGTTGCGCCGAATTGCATTATCTCTTCCGTTTTCATCTTTTCCGCACTGCGGCCTCTCACTCAATACATCAGGTTTATCGAGTCATGTTATTGACTTGCGAATACATATCGTCGGCGGCCTTGATCACTTTGGAGTTCGATTCGTACGCCCGCTGCGCCAGAACCATCTGGACAAACATGGTGACAACGTCCACATTCGAGTTCTCAAGATATCCCTGCTGCAGTGTCCCCAGCCCCTCGGTTCCTCCGGGGTTGCCGGTGACTGCGTTGCCGGAATTCAGCGTCGCTTCCAGCAGGTTCGAGCCCATGCTCTCCAGGCCCCCTGGATTCGGGAACGTCGCTAATTGAAGTTGGCCAAGCTGCGACGGGTTGGTTTGCCCGGGTAGCGTGGCGTTCACCACTCCGTACTGGGTAATGGTGACTGCGGTTGCGTTCGCGGGAATGGTGATGGTGGGAATAATCGGATCGCCATCCGTGGTGCAGAGAGTGCCCTGGCTGTTCTGTTGAAACTGGCCCGCCCGGGTGTAGGCAATGCTGCCGTCAGGCCGCTGCACCTGGAAAAACCCACTGCCCTCGATGGCCACGTCCAGCGGATTCGAGGTCTGATTCAGCGCCCCCTGGGTCATAATCACCTCGGTCGCCGCCGATTTTGTTCCCAGCCCCACCTGCAGTCCGGCGGCAACCGTCGACTGGCTCTGCGCCGCGCCCGGCGTCACCAGATTCTGATAGACCATGTCCTGAAACTCGAGGCGCAACTGGCGAAAGCCGGTGGTCGACGAGTTGGCGAGATTGTTGGCAATCGTGTCCAGGTTCAGTTCCTGCGCGCTCATCCCGCTTGCCGCTGTATACAAGGCTCGAATCATTTTTCCCCTCGTCTCCGACGGGGATCTTCCGCTAAACGCGCGGCAGATCCTCGGTAGCGAACTTGTTGAACTCGGTGTGGAAGACGGTGAGCGCCTTCTGCATCATCTCCGCCTCGCGCTGGATCAGCATCAGGTTCAGCGTGCCGGGAATCGAGCCCTGATTGGCGGACTCGATGGCTCCCTGGTGCACCGACGCCTTCCTGGACAGCGAGACCGCAGTCTGCTCCGGGGCGACGTAGCGATTGGCTCCCTCCGGCTTCAGTTGCACGCCGGCAGGCAACGTGAAGACCCCCACCGTGGTCACCACGCCGCCGGCCACAGAAAGTGCGCCGTCCGAACCAACCGACACATCGCCGGGAGGAACCGCAATCGATTGTCCGGAAGCTGACAGAACCGGCTCGCCCGCCGCGGTCACCAGTTGACCGTTGGGAGCGCGGTGGAAAGTGCCGTCGCGGGTGTAGCGGAGGCCGTTTGCCGTCTGAATTTGAAAGAAACCCTCGCCTTCGATAGCCAGATCCAGGGGATTGCCGGTCTGCTGAAGCGAGCCCTGGCCCATGTTGAGCCGGTCGCCCCCCAACAGCCCATAGTTGTTTACCGTCTGTCCCAACTGCGAATTTGCGGCATCGGGCCCCAGCAGCACGGAACGGAAAAATTCCTGCTCGGCGCGGTATCCCGGTGTCTGCGAGTTGGCCAGGTTGGTGGCCGCAATATCCAGAGCCTGGGTTCGGGCAATCAACCCGGTCATCGCCGCATAGTATCCGCTGTCCATCGGAGGTATCTCCTCAATTACACGAGGAGCGATGCAGTTCGGTAGCCGGGACGCGGCAGGCAGGATTAGAGAAAATTAGGATCTTTAGAATGGGGACGCATTGACGAACTACAACTCACGGACGCGCGGGCGCCGAGTCCCCCAGGCGCCACGAGCAGTTTTTTGCGGGGCTTACTGGATGCCGTCACAAATGATGGTCACTTCGAACCCGGCATCCTCAAAACTATACGCATGCACCAGCTTGAACTCCGGCGCCTGGACATGCAGGTTATAGTCCCGCCCGGTAATCACGGCGGGAATCGATAACCCGCAGTTGGCTGCAAGCTCCGGAACCTTTCCCTTCCACGCGCCCGCCAGCATGTTGCAGATTTCCCCGGCCCCATCCTTGACGGTGTCGTCGACCTCCTCAAAATGAATGCCCGTCATGCACTCGGCGATCTTCATCGCCACATGGCTGCCGCTCTTGAAGACGCAGGCTCCGCTCAGAAGACCGCCGAAGCCAACTACCGCGGTCACCGAGTCCTGTTCGATCTCCATCGGACCCGGAACCCGCTTGCACTTCACTCCCAGCATCATTTGAAAAACTTCATCCACGCTTGCATCCAGGTTCCCGGGATTGGAAACCTCTTGCACGGATTCACGCAATGAGACCGCCATCGTATGCTCCATTTCGTTTGTGCCGCTATTTCGCTCATTCGCGATCGCGGCTTTGCGCACACCGTTCAACAACATAGTGACCCTTTCCGGTTACGCCGCATTCACTAGCGGAAGTACCCGTTCCTTCACCTGCTCGGCCGTAAACGGCTTGCGGATATATCCCCGCGCGCCGGCCTGAATGGCCTGCTTGACGTGCTCCTCGCTGGACTCGGTGGTAATCATCACCACCGGAACGCCAAGAGCAAGATTCTGCGCCTTGATCTGGCGCACGAATTCGAGGCCATCCATCGACGGCATGTTGATATCGGAAAGAATCAGGTCTACTTCCTTCCTCCTCAATACATCAAGCCCCTCGGAGCCGCTGCCGGCCTCGTGCACTTCCTTCAGGTCCAGTCCCGCCTGCCGCAGCGAACGCTCCACAATCTTCCGCATCACCGAGGAATCGTCCACAATCAGGATTCGAATCTCATGCATGCCTTGGCTCCTCCACTTTGGTGTCTATCGGCCAACGCGGGGAACGCATGAGCCGGTATCCGGTTTAACTTCTCATTGAGCGATGGTCGGTAAGCGCCGTTCAGCGACTCCAGATCAGTGAGCGCCAATCGACGCAATCAGATCCCTTACGCTACCCGGCTCCGCCGCAACCGGCCCACCCCGAGGCTTGGTCCACATCCTGAGCCAAATACAGTCGTGGACCCTGACCAGACGCGACTCGGCGGGCCGCACTCTCTCGATTGCCCTGGCGATCGCATGCACCAGCGCCGGCTCGCCCGTGGCTTCAATCAACTCCACGGGGGGAAACTTAGCGCTCAGCATGCGGGTGTGCGCGGGGCGAAACAGCGACCCCTGCACCAGGCCGCACTCCACGCGCAATCCCGTGACCCGTTCGATGGCCAGAGCCAGCGCCGGATCAAGCCGGTCCTCAAATCCCAGGTACAGCAGTTTGCCAGCCGCCAACCGGAGCGGCAGCGCCCCAAAAGCATCCACGAACAGCCGCGGCACCAGGCCGGTCAGCCCCTCGCCGTCGAGAAACTCCATAGGCAGCACCGGACAGCTCCACTGCAGTCCCAGCGCCCTGGTGACAAGCTGCTCCGGGACACCCTGCTGGCGCACCAGCCAGTGACCGAGCCTTCCCGCACCGGCTGTCTTCTGCGCGTCCAATGCCTGACGCAGTTGCCCTGAGGTGATCCACCCCTGTTCCAGCATCGTCAGGCCCAGCGGAATCCGATGACGGTGGACTTCCGGCGCGGTGCCGCGTCCATTGAGCTCGCGGCGCAATGCCGCGGCGACCTGAGCCGCCGTGCATTCCAGCGAACAGCTCCATCCGCCTTCGAAAACCGGGGCATTGCGGCTGCGCAATAGATGCAGCCAGCCCGTGCGGCAACCCGGATTGGCGCAGGTCTCGATAAAGCCGGGGCGCCCCTTCTGTGTCTTGAGGCCGATCCATCCGGACGAGACGAGCGCAGTTTCCTCTCCCGTTTGCCGATCGGAAAATGCATCGCGAAGCGTTTGTCCGCCACTGCCGTGATTTCTGCTTAAAACAGGCATCGTATGCTCTCCAGCCGCTTCCTCGGCGTAGCCACTTCGGTCACCCGCAGGCCAAAGTTTCCGTTCACCAGCACCACCTCACCGCGAGCCACAATCTTGTCGCCTACGATAAGGTCGACCGGATCGGAAACGTTGCGGTCCAACTGCACCACATCTCCCGGACCCAGATCGAGAATCTCAGCCAGCGGCATCTCCCGGCATCCGAATCGGAGCGTGGCCTCCAGTTCCACATCAAGCAGCAGTTCGATATTTGAGTTTGAGTATGTCCCTTGGTTCAAGGCCGAATCCGGGCTCGCCGGGGCATCCCGGGGCGAAGCCGCCGGCGAAGCCGCTGCGGCCGAGGGTTCCTTTTCCGGCTTGGCTACCGGTAACGCGGAACGTTTGGAGGGCTTGACCTCATCTCGCACCAGGATCGTCCAGGAGCGTTCCCCGGATTTCAACTGAAAGACGTGGGAAACCTTGCTTTCCCCGCTGGTCTCCTCGAAGAGTTCGACCTTGCAATGGCTCCCGGTCTTTGCCAGCAATTCTCCGGCTGCGGCGCCGGCCACCTCGCGCAGCAACTCGGCCCAGCCCGCCTTCTGGTCCACACCATCGCCCATCAGTGGAGATTCGAGGATCCTGGCGTCGAGGACGACGGCGAATCGTCCTTCCTCGTCACCGGCCAGGGTCGCGGCAAATCCAAAGGAGCCCTCGGTCAGCGGCTTGGGAAGCGACTCGGAGAGTACCGGCTCACCGGCCAGAGCCTGGGAGAATAATGCCTCGGCAACGCTGACCCAGCAATCGAAATAGGTTTTCACGGTTCCACCTTGGTGAATGCCCGCTCCATGCAGGCGGCGCGGCGCGCACCCTGCCGGATGGCTTGCGCGTGAAAAAGCCGCTGGCCGCCGACCTGCCACTCGGGCACTGTGTCGGCCGCGATATCGAGGCGAATAACCGTCCCCGGCTGCAGATCTTCCAGACTGCTTGCCGCCAAACGTACGGAGCGCAATTGCAGCGAGCCACCGAAGCGAATCCGCCGCGCCATCGACTCCAGCCGCGCTCTGGTCTCTTCGGCGTGACGCCGGCGTCCGCCCCGGTCCGAGGTGAGTCTACGCAGGATGGTGTTGGCCGCCACGGCCGGAAAGGCCAGATTGAGCATGCCCGCACTGTGCGGCATGCGTATCTCGAAGCTCAGGCAGAGCGTTTTTTCGTTGACCGACATGATCCGCGCCACCTGAGTCTGCATCTGGCGGCGCTCGAAGTTGAAGCTGAGGCCCACCGGTTGCCAGGCCGCGGTCAGTTCGCGGCAGACAATCTCTACCACGCTGGCGACAATCGACTCCTCTATGTCGGTGATCTCGCGCAGCGGCCCTTCCCTGCCTTCCCCGCCCAGCAGCAGATCGATGATCGGAGGCGCCAGGGCCAGGTCCAGTTGCAAAACCGCCAGAGCGCCGAGTGGTTCCAGGCGCACCGAGGCGACATAGCTGATCTCCGGGATGCGCAGCACAAATTCGTTGAAGGGAATCTGCTCGGCGGAGACCAGGTTGACCTGAAACCGGGTGCGCAGCCATGCGGCCAGGTTATGCGTGAGATTGCGTGCGAACAGGTCATTCAACATGCTGATGGCGCGCAGTTGCTCTGTCGAGATCTGCCCGGCGGAGGAGAAGTTGTAGGGCGACACCCGTGGCCCCGTCTCGGGCCGCACTGCATCCGGCGCACTGGTTCTGGCCGCGTTAAACAGCGCATCGATCTCGTCCTGTTTCAACATCTTTTCCATCTGCCGCTACCCCTTTGCTTTCTCGGGAGCTTTGCGCGCCCGGGTTCGTTCAAAGGCCCCGCGCGCCGCCAGATCCTTGAGCGCGGCCCGCAGGTGCACTACGGCTGAGGCATGAACCTGCGATACGCGCGACTCAACCACCCCCAGCGCCAGGCCGATCTCCCGCATAGTCATCTCCTCGTGGTAATAGAGCGTCATCACCAGCCGTTCCCGGTCCGGGAGCCCGGCGATCGCATCCGCCAGCCGCCCTTCGAGCTCACCCCGGAGACAGCGGAAGAGAGGATCTTCGTCGGGCCGTCCCGGCACGTAGGCCAGCTCTTCCTCGCCCGAATCCTCGTTCCGCTCCATGTGCAGGGTGCCCACCTCCAGGCCCTTCAGGTCGCCCAGCAACTGCTGATAATCCTCGAGGGTCAATCCCATCTCGGCAGCCACCTCACCCTCGCCCGCGGCGCGTCCCAGCCGCCCCGTGACTGAGCGAATGGCCTCTTCAACTGCACGTCCCTTGCGGCGCAATTCGCGCGGACTCCAATCCAGCGTTCGCAGACTGTCCAGAATCGCTCCACGGATGCGGAACTGCGCGTAGCTCCGGAACTGCACTTTCTTTTCGGGATCGAACTTGGAAAAGGCATCCATCAGCCCGACCACTCCGGCCGAGACCAGGTCCTCGATGTCCACATGCTGCGGCAGACGTTCGTGGATGCGGCGAGCCAGAAAACGCACGATCGGAAGATGTTCGAGCAAAACCCGTTCTTGATCTCCCGTCAGTAATGGGAGTGCGGCGGTGACGGGCGGATATCCACCGCCCGAGGCACCCCGCCGCGATGCCCTCTGGTTGCCGTTCTGGCTTCCTGCCTCGTTCCCTGTCATGCTCGCAGCTTGCGTTCCCATTTCTTCCCCCTTAGCGAACGGTCCCTACCGGACGCAAACGAATTTCCGGCGGAACCTCACCGGCCGCAATCACAGCCAACCGAGGCAAGACCGGCTCCAGCCAGCGCTTCACGTAGTAGCGAGCCGGACTTGGACAAAGGAGCACGGGAAGCGCCGCGGCGGTGCTGCCGCCGATAAGTTGTCTCACAGAATCGGCCAATCGCCGGACCAGCGGAGCGCCTGCCGCCGCCGAAGAAGGAAGCAGGCGCTGGCTCGTTTCCGGTGCAAGTGTCGTCAGAATCTCTTCTTCCAAAGCCGGATCGAGAAGAAGAACCGGAAGCTGTCCCCCACCGTCCAGCAGGGGCCGGGTCAGCCGCCGTCCCAGCGCCTGGCGCGCGGCCTCGACCAGCGCCACCAGGTTCTTGTTCACCGGTGCTGTCTCGAGCAGCGATTCCAGGATCGCGCCCAGGTCGCGGATCGATACACGCTCCCGCAGCAATTGTTCGAGCACCCGGCCTACCTCGCCCAGCGAAAGGAGCTTTGGCGTCAGTTCTTCCATCAGCTTGGGATGGCTCTCATTGAGAGAATCCATCAGCCGCTTGCTCTCCGCCCGTCCCAGAAGTTCCCACGCATGCTGGCGGATCAGCTCGCCCAGATGGGTCGTGATCACCGTAACCGGGTCGACCACCGAGTAGCCGGCGGCGATGGCCTGGTCTTCGAGGGCCGGCGCGATCCAGACGGCCGGAACGCCGAAAGCCGGCTCTCTCGCCTCTTTGCCAGGCAGCGGCCGGCGGTTCGGGTCGCCGGAAACGGCGAGCAGCAGCGATCCTTCCGTCTGCGAGCGGCCAATCTCCAGGCCGCGGAGCGAGAACAGGTACTCGCGCGGTCTGAGCCGCAGATTGTCGGAGATGTGGACGGGGGGAATGAGGAATCCCATCTCGGAAGAGAGATGGCGGCGCAGCGAGCGCACCCGGCTCAGCAGTTGGCCTCCCTGCTTCTCGTCCACCAGCGGAATCAACTGGAACCCGATCTCCAGCGTCAACTCCTCCAGGCGCAGCAGATTTGCCAGATCGGCGCCTTGCGCCTGCTCGGCCTTCTTTTTCTCCCCCGTGGGCGCTTCCACCGGAGGCGCGGTCCGCAGCTGGGCCGATACGCGGCGTCCGCCCCAGTAAAGGCCCGCGGCCACCGTCAGAAAAGCAAACTTCGGCAAGCCGGGAATAAGGCACATCGCCGCCGAAACCAGGCTGGCCAGGTAAAGTGTCGATGGCTTGGCCAGAAGTTGCTGGCGGATCTCGCTACCCAGCAATCCGGCGGAGTTGGCCCGGGTTAGCGTGATTCCCCCGGCGATCGACACCAGCAAAGAAGGGATCAGCGTGACCAGTCCGTCGCCCACCGTGAGCACGGTGTAAGTCCGCGCCGCTTCGCCCAGTTCGACTCCCTGCTGCAGTGTCCCGATCAGCAGCCCGGCAACAATATTGATGGCGGTAATGAGGATCGTGGCCAGCGAATCGCGCTGGTTGAACCGCGCCGCGCCGTCCATGGCGCCATAGAACTCGGCCTCGCGCGCAATGGCCTGGCGGCGCTTGCGGGCTTCGGCCTCGTCAATCAGCCCCGCGTTCATATCCGCGTCAATCGCCATCTGCTTGCCCGGCAGCGCGTCCAGCGTGAAGCGCGCGGTAACTTCCGCGGTGCGTACAGCTCCATGAGAGACCACTAAGAATTGAATGGCGATCAGTGCCAGAAAGAGCACAAAGCCCACCACGTAGTTGCCGCCCACCACAAACTGCCCGAAGGCCTCGATGACCTGGCCCGCCGCGGCCGTACCTTCCGACCCGTGCAGCAGAATCCGGCGGCTCGAGGCGATGTTCAGCGCCAGACGGAAAAGAGTCAGCAGCAAGAGCAAAGTCGGAAAAACGCTCAGTTCCACGGCTCGCCGGATCTGCACCGCGGAGAGAAAGACAATGATCGACGCGGCCATCGAAATCGCCAGCAGGAAGTCCAGAGCCCAGGCCGGCAGTGGCACCAGCATCACGAAGACGACGCTGATGGCGGCCAGCGGCAGCAGGACCTCGCGCAGTTTCTGCCAGATCGACTGTCCGGCCAGCGTTGCGGCGGGTAGGGCGGTTGTGCTCATCGCTTCTCTCCTGAAATGGGTGGGCGAGCGGCTGGGCGAATAGGTGAACCGGACGGCGGGGATGCAACCCGTCCCATTCTCTGAGCGGATGCCTGCGCGGCCACCTGGCGGGCGCGGCGTTCCCGCAGCTCCGTCTCAACCCGCTGGCGGTAAAGCCAGGCCAGAATGGCGGCGACAGCGGCGTACAGGTCGACCGGGATGGCCTGACCTACCTCGACCGAGCGGTAGAGCGACCGCGCCAATGGCGGGTTCTCGATGATCGGCACGCCCGCCCAGCGCGCCTCGGCCTTGATCTCTTCAGCCAGTAAATTGCGCCCCTTGGCCACCAGCCTTGGCGCTTCCATGGTGCCGAAGTCGAAGCCCAGCGCCACGGCATAGTGGGTGGGATTGGTGAGCACCACGGCCGCCTTCGAGACATCGGCCTTTACCCGGCGGCGGCGCATCTGGCGCTGCAGATTTCGGATTCGGCCGCGAATCTGCGGATTCCCTTCAGTCTGCTTCATCTCGTCGCGCATGTCCTGGCGGCTCATGCGGAGCCTGGATTCGCGGCTCTGCCACTCGACCAGGTAGTCGATCGCCGACCAGCCGAAGAGCAGCCAGGAAGCCGCCAGCAGCAGGCCGTACACATCGTGTCCCAGAAGTTCGAGCCGCGCTGTCGAGAACGGAGGCAGCGTCAATTGTCTGGCGATGCGCTGGACAGCGAAAACAGCCAGAAAGCCGGCGGGTACGAGCGACTTTGCCAATCTTGCTGCGGCCCGCAACGAAAAAAGATTCTTGATATTCGAGACAGGATTGATGCGGTCCGGTTTGAAACCGATCGCTCCGGCAAAGAAACTGACTCCGCCGGTCTGCAGAATCCCCGCTCCCAGCGCCGCCGCGGCCACCGCGCCCATCACCACGCCCGACGGCCCCAGAACCGTAAGCGCCAGCCGGCGCATTGCGGAGAATGTTGGTTGAATCTCGGAAGGCTCCCAATGAGCCGGCGCCCCCAGATCGAGAAAGCCGGTATACGCGCCTCGCCACGCGGTTAGCACACGTTCTCCTACCGCCCCAAGCACCATCACGCCTGCCAGGGTTCCGGCCGCGGCCGTGAGCTCGCGGCTGTGCAGCACATCGCCATCCTTGCGGGCCTGATCGCGGCGGTGCTGCGTGGCCTGTTCTGTGCGGTCACCGGGCATCGGCTATCCTCCCAGCCGTTGCGCGGCAAATCCGGGCACCGCAATCAA
>Ga0181537_10000926_pt1 | contig 27557 bp, 29 predicted proteins | sample PEATcosm2014_Bin_39_FD_119765 | JGI IMG/M metagenome (GOLD analysis project Ga0181537, IMG submission 119765) | Peatland microbial communities from MTU Mesocosm Facility, Houghton, MI, USA - PEATcosm2014_Bin23_10_metaG | ecosystem: Environmental > Terrestrial > Soil > Wetlands > Peat | place...
GACCGGAACCCTGACGCCGGGCTGGAACCGGCTCAAGCCGGGCCTGCGCTACGCCATGCTGTGCGGCGACGGCGCCCCGATCCTGTTCGAGCAGGGCGATCTCGGCTTCCAGATCGAGCGGCATTCGCCGTGGATCCCGAAGGAGAACGTGCGCCATTCGTTTGCCTGGATCAAAGGCGCCGCCGGTCCCGCTTCGGTGCAGCAGGTCAACAAATTCACCAAGGCGGTCCTGCAGGCGATGAAGGACAACGGCGTCGCCGGCCAAAAGCTCGGCGTCGACTTCATCGACATCAACATGATCAACATTTTCAAGGAGAACAATATCAACTGGACCGACGGCATGAGCGCGATGATGGACGCGCGCGCCGTCAAGAGCGAGGACGAGCAGGAATGCTTCCGCATCGTCGGCGCCATCGGTGACGCGACGCATTGGGAATGCATGAAATTTCTCCGCCCGGGCGTCACCGAGAACCAGGTGACCGCGCATCTGATGCAATATCTCTACAACATTCCCGGCATGGAAGACGTCGAGGACGTCATCGTCTCGTCGGGGCCGAACACCTGGCCGAACTGGCGCAATTTCTCCGACCGCATCATCCAGCCGGGCGATATCGTGTTCATGGATTTGGCGGCGCTGACCTGGAATGGCTACAAGTCCTGCTATTACCGCACCTATTGCGTCGGCAAAGAGCCGAGCCAGGAACAGAAGGACACCTACGCGACCGCGCTGAAATGGCTCTATGACTCGATCGGCGCGGTCAAAGTCGGCGCCACCACGCGCGATATCGCGATGAAATGGCCGTCGGCGATGGAAACCTGGGGCTATGAGGACGAAGACCAGGCCGCCGCCAATCTATGGGGCCACGGTCTCGGCCTCGCTCAATACGATCCGCCGGTGATTTCGCGCATCTGGTCGCTCGATCATCCGATCGACATCCAGGAAGGCATGACCTTTGCGCTCGAAACCCAGCACGGCAAGCAGTTCCGTTACGGCGTGCGCATCGAGGAAATGCTGATCGTGAAGAAGGACGGCATCGAGATCGTGTCGAATTTCCCGGTCAAGCAGATCACCGTTGTCGATCCGCTGCCGGGTTACGGCGATCACGTTAAGTGAACATCGCGCGGAGCGTATGGCGTCCTCTTTCATCCTTCCGCTGAGCAAGGCCGACGCGACGGCGGCCGATCGCGTCGGGCCGAAGGCGGCGAACCTCGCGGCGTTGATGCAGGCCGGCCTGCCGGCGCCGGGCGGTTTCTGCATCACCGCCGACGCCTACCGGCGGCAGATTCAACATCTCGAACTTCGCGACGCGATCGAGGCCTATCCAGCCGCCGATCAGGCGATGCAACGCCGGCTCGCGGTCGAAATCCGGCTAAAGCTTTATCAGAGCGATCTCGCGCCGGATCTGCTGGCCGAAATCCTCAGCGCCTGGTGGGAGGAACAAAAGCCCGCGGCGGTGCGTTCATCGGCTTTGGTCGAGGATCGCGCCGGCGCGAATTTCGCCGGCCAGTTCGAAAGCTTCCTCGGTGTTGCCGACGACCCGACGTTCCTCACCGCGTTGCGCGCCTGCTGGGCGGCGCTGTGGACAACCAATGCGCGGCGCTCGATGGCGCAGCACGATCTCGATCCCGCCGGCACCGCGATGGCGGTGCTGGTGCAGCCGCTCGTCGCTGCGCGCGTCTCCGGCGGCGCCTTGAGCGAAACCGCGGACGGCCACATGACGATCAGCGCCACCTGGGGGCTCGGCTCGGCGATCGCGCAGGGCGAAGTCGTGCCCGACCGCATCGTGCTGTCGCGCCACGGATTCGTGCGCAGCAACGAAGCCGGCCGCAAGCATCACCGCGAAGCTTGCGTGCATGGCGCGGGAAGCAATGCCGGCACGCTGCCGCAGGCAGTCCCAGAGACGCTGGTTCGCGCACCCTGTCTCGAAGCCGGCCAAGCCACCACGCTCGGGCGGCTGATGCACAAGGCGGAAGACGTGCTCGGCATGCCGGTCGAGATCGAATGGGCGCTCGACGATACGGGCTTCAAGCTTCTGCAGGCGCGTCCGCTTCATGTCGCGCCGGCGCATGTGCCGGACGAAATCTGGCTGAAACATCCCGGCTTGAACGGCCATCCCGCCGGCATCGGCTGGGGCAGCGGCCGCGCCGTGGTGGTCAACTGTGAATGCGAGCTGGCGCGCGTCGGCCCCGGCGATATTCTGGTCACCCGCGTCGCCGGGCCGGCGCTGTCCCACATCCTGCCGCGCCTCGGCGGCGTTGTTGCCGAGCTTGGCGGCTCGACCTCGCATCTGGCTTCGCTGGCCCGCGAGCGCGGCATTCCGGCGGTGCTTGGCGTGCTCGATGCGACGCGGCGCATTCCCGACGGCGCGCAGGTTGCCGTTGACGGCGTCGCCGGCGTGGTGCGGTGGCTCGCCTGATGGGTCCAAACAAGCCGCGCATTTTTGTCACGCAACCAGTATCCGAGCACGCACTCAAGCGCCTGCGTGCGGTGGCGCGCGTTGCCGTGTTCGCGGATGCGAGCCGGATCATTTCGAAGAAAACTCTGATCGCTCAAGTGCGCAAGGCGGATATCCTGTTTTGCCTGCTGCACGACAGGATCGACCGCGACGTCATTTTGGCCAATCCGAACCTGCGGCTGATTGCGGCGCAGTCGATCACGCCGTCCAATATCGACGTCGAGACGGCGACCGGACGGCGCATTGCGGTGACGGTCACCGCGCCGGTCACGACCGAAGCGACGGCGGATCTTAATTTTGGCCTGATGCTTGCTGTGGCACGGCGGATGATCGAAGGCGACCACCTCGCGCGCGCGGGAAAATTTCCCGGCGGCCAGTCGGCTTTTCTGATGGGTGCCTCGGTCTGGGGCAAGACCATCGGATTGATCGGCGGCGGCGGTCTGATCGGCAAGGCGGTGGCGCGGCGCGCGCACGGCTTTTCCATGCGCGTTCTGTACTGGACGCCGCGGCGCAAGAGCGAACACGAGGAGCGCGAGGTGGGCCTCACTTACGCGCCGCTCGATGAGTTGCTGCGCGAATCCGATTTCGTTTCGCTGCATTCGCCACTCACCAAGGACACGCGGCACCAGATCGGCGCGCGCGAGCTCGGCCTGATGAAAAAGACGGCGTTCCTCATCAATACCGCGCGCGGCGCTATCGTCGATGAGGCGGCGCTGGTTCGTGCGCTGTCGCGCAAGCGGATCGCCGGCGCCGGGCTCGACGTGTTCGAGCACGAGCCTAAGGTCGACCAGCGCTTACGCAAAATGACGAACGTGGTGCTGACCCCGCATCTCGGCAGCGCGGTGCCGGACGTGCGCGAGGTGATGGCGAACATCGTCGTTGATAATATTCTCGCCTTGATCGAGGGCAGAAGACTACCGAACTGCGTCAACCCGCAGGTTTTTGCGCTATAGTCGTCCTTGCCGGGCCAGACGAGATGGACGTTGGAGTTGCATGATGCCCCGCCCTTCGATCGCCATTACCGACAGCCCGTTTCCCTCGCTCGACCCCGCCAAGAAAGCGCTGGCGCGGCTCGACCCCGAATATCGCATGGCGAAGAGCCCGTCCGCCGAGGACATTCTTGCCGTCGCGCGCGATGCCGACGCCATTCTCGTCACTTACGCCAAGCTGCCGCGCCAGCTCCTAAGCGAACTCAAAAAATGCAAGGCGATCGGCCGCTTCGGGCTCGGCGTCGACAATATCGACCTGCCGGCAGCGACCGAACTCGGCATCAAGGTCAACTATGTGCCGGATTATTGCCTGCGCGAAGTGTCCGACCACGCCATGGCGCTGTTGCTCGCACTCGCCCGCAAAATCACGCTCGCCAATAAGCTCGTGCAATCCGGCCGCTGGGAACTGCCACCGCTCGTGCCGCTGCGCCGTCTCGAAGGCCAGGTTTTGGGCTTGGTCGGCTTCGGCAACATTCCGCGCATGCTGGCGCCCAAGGCCAAGGCGTTCGGATTAAAGGTGCTGACCTACGATCCATGCGTCAGCACGGACGCGCTGGCCTCAACCGGCGTCGAAAGCGTGAGCTTCGACGACCTGCTCAAGCGCTCCGATTTCATTTCAGTGCATGCGCCGCTGCAGCCGGCGACGCGCGGCCTGATGAATGCGAAGGCCTTCGCCAAAATGAAAAAGGGCGCGTATTTGATCAACACCGCGCGCGGCCCACTGGTCGACGAGACAGCTTTGATCGAGGCGCTCGATGCAGGCCATCTTGGCGGCGCCGCACTCGATGTAGTGACGACCGAACCCTTGACGAAGGATTCGCCGCTGATCGGCCGCGACAACGTGATCCTCACGCCGCACACCGCGTTCTATTCGGTCGAGGCGCTCGAGGAGTTGCAAACCAAATGCGCAACCGACGTGGCGCGGGTGCTCTCGGGCGAGAAGGCGGTTTATCCGATCTCAGCCTAGTGCCGCGGATTTGAAGTTCCTTCAATTGTGACACCACGCCCGCTTTGCGAGGCGCGTAATCCTGTTGTAAGTCTCGCCAGTCAATAATGAGCATTTCGCTGAGTAATCACAGCCTTCGCGCCGGATTGACGGATGTTTTCGCCGGCGCGGTCTGCAGCGTGCTGTCAATCGCCTACTGTCTGTCCTATGCCGCGCTGATTTTCTCTGGTCCGCTGGACCATCTCTTGTCCTACGGCATTGCCATTACATTTTTGTCGGCTGCCGTCGGTGGCGCGGTGGTTTCCTGGCGCAGTTCGCTGCCGTTCGCGGTGGCCGGCCCGGATAGCTCGACCTCGGTCTTGAACGCCGCTTTGGTTACATCGGTCCTACCGCGCCTCCTTGCCAATACGAACGGCGACTTACTGGCGCCGACGCTGATCGCCATTTCGCTAAGCACGGTGGTCACCGGGCTGGCGTTATGTATCCTTGGCTTCGCGCGTGCCGGGCGCGCGATCCGTTTCGTGCCATATCCGGTGATCGGTGGCTTCCTCGGCGCCACCGGGTGGTTGAGGATCGTCGGCGCCGTTCAGGTGGTCGCCGATCGGCGGCCGATGCTTACGACAATATCCGAGTTCGGCAGCAGCGTGATCCTCCTCAAGCTCGTGCTGGCGGTGATAGTCGGTGCGGCGCTCATGGCGCTGTTGCGCCGCTTCAAAAGCCCCTTTGTTCTGCCCGGGGTGCTTTTGGGCGCATTGGCCATAACGCATGTGGTGCTTCTCGCTACCGGCACCACGCTCGCTGCCGCGCAAAATTCCGGCTGGATGTTTCGGCTGCAGCCCGCCGCCGGGCTGACATTGCCGTGGAACGCCGCGGCGTTGCGGAGTTTCCCGTGGGCGGCATTGCCCGACCTGTCCGTCAATCTGCTGGCGATCATTTTCGTGACCATTACCAGCTTTCTGCTCAATACCACCGGAATCGAAATGGCCACGCGGAGCGAGGCCGACGTCGAGCGCGATCTCAAAGTCCTCGGCCTGGCCAATATCCTCAGCGGCGCGGTCGGCGGCTATGTAAATTGCACCTCGCTGAGCCGTTCCATCCTCATTTACACCACCGGCGGCCGCGGCCGGCTAGCAGGATTAACGGTCGCGGCAACGGCCGCCGTCGTTGTCGTCGCCGACCCGGCCTTTCTCGGCTACGTGCCTAAATTCGTTCTTGGCGGCCTGTTGTTCTATCTCGGCGGTGACCTCGCCCATCGCTGGCTGATCCAATCGTCACGCCGCCTGCTGCCGCTCGAATACCTATCGTTGCTCGCGATCGCAGGCGTGATCGTCTATTCGGGTTTCGTCGCCGGCGTGCTGACCGGCATTATCATCGGCTGCGCCACTTTCGCGCTGAGCTCGAGCCGCATCAGCGCCATCAAGTTCAGCTTCGACGGCATGCACTACCGCTCGGCGCTCGACCGCGGACCCTACGAACGAGCGCTGATGGCCGAGCATGGCCGGGAGGATCCAGGGCATCGCGCTGCAAAGCTATCTGTTCTTCGGTTCGGCCAACCGGCTTTACCAGCATGTAAAGACTCTGCTCGCCGGTCAGCCGGACTGCCGGTTCCTCATCTTCGACTTTCGGCTCGTCACCGGTATCGATTCCTCGGCGACGCACAGCTTTGGACAAATTCAGCAAGCGGTCGCCGCCAACGGCGCCCGCCTCGTTCTGGCCCACCTGACCGCGGAGCTGACACGGGCATTCCGGCATGCCGGCTTGATCACTCCGGACGTCGTCGTGGCGCCGGACCTCGATCGCGGCCTGGAATTTTGCGAGCAAAGCCTGATCGAAGCCCATCGCTCGGAAGCCGATGATGCACGGTCGCTGCTCGCCTGGCTGGAGAGCACTTTGGGATCGCCCGAGCACGCCGAAAAGCTAAGCACGTATTGCCATCGCCTCCAGGTTTCGGCCGGCGACGTTATCGCCAGTCAGGGCGACAAGGCGGCATCGATGCATCTGGTGCTCGAAGGCCGCATCGGCATCTTTGTCGAAACGGAGGACGCGCACGCGATACGCGTGCGCAGTCTCGGCCGGCACACCACAATCGGAGAAATGGGCTTGATCACCGGCCAGCCGCGCAGCGCCACCATTCGGGCCGAGACCGAGAGCGTGCTTTACGAGATCAGCCGCGACGCGTATCTGCGCATCAAACGCGACGACCCGGCGCTCAGCCAGGCGCTGCTCGAATACGTGGTTGCCGTCATGTCCGAGCGGCTGAGCTTCGCCAATCGCGCTGTCGGCGTGCTGCAGCGTTGATCACAGACGGCGCGGTGCCGTCTTTCACTCCGCGGTCCAGCCGCCGTCGAGGACGAGCGCCGAGCCGGTCATCAGCGAGGATGCGTCGGAAGCGAGAAAGACAATCGCACCGGTCAATTCGTCGAGCTGGCCAAGCCGGCCGAGTTTTATTTTCGACAAGACCTCGTCTCGAAACGCCTTGTTCTCGAAGAACGGCTTTGTCATCGGCGTATCGAGAAACGTCGGGCCCAGCGAATTGACGCGGATGTTGTGCGGCGCAAGCTCTATCGCCATGGCCTTGGTAAAGCCCTCCATGGCGTGCTTCGACGCGCAATAGACGGTGCGGCGCGCGGCGCCGACATGGCCCATCTGCGAGGAAATGTTGATGATCGAGCCGGGCAATTTGGCCTCGACGAGTTTTCGCGCCACCGCTTGCGCCATGAAAAAGGCGGCACGCACATTGAGCGCAAAGATGGCGTCGAAATCCTCGACCTTCACGTCCGGCAGCAAGGCCGGCCGGTTCATGCCGGCATTGTTGACCAGAATCTGAAACGGCTCGCGGCTGGCGACGGCTTTTTGCGCGGCCTCGACGTCGGTGACGTCCAGCACCAGCGCATCGGCCTTTTCGCCGCGGTCGCGGATCGCCCCAACGGCCGCCTCGATCTCGGATTGGGTTCGCGCCGCCAGTGTCACGTGCGCGCCGGCCGCCGCCAGCGCGGAAGCCGCCGCAAGTCCGATGCCACGCCCGCCGCCGGTGACCAGCGCGCGCTTGCCGTCAAGCCGGAAGGAAGGAGACTTGGCGAGATCGATTTGTGGCATGACATCTTTCATCATTCCGGGGCCCGAGCGAAGCGAGGGAGCCCTGAATCCATACTCCCGGTGCTGGGGTTATGGATTCCGGACTTGCCGCTTTGCGGCAATCCGGAATGACAGCCTCACTCCGCTGCCTCGCCGTAAGGCACGTTGCGGCCGCCGTAGCGGCGGACGCGCACATTGGCCTGCTCGGCATGCGCGACAAAGCCTTCGAGCATGCACAGCCGCGAGCAATATTCTCCGATCATGGCGCTCGCCTGATCGGTGAGCACCTTCTGATAGGTGCAGGTTTTCAGGAATTTGCCGACCCACAGCCCGCCGGTATAGCGCGCCGCCTTTTTGGTTGGCAGCGTGTGATTGGTGCCGATCACCTTGTCGCCATAGGCGACATTGGTGCGCGGGCCGAGGAACAGCGAGCCGTAGTTTTTCATACTGTTGAGAAAGTAGTCCGGATCGCGCGTCATCACCTGCACGTGCTCGGAAGCAATACGGTCGGCTTCGCGTACCATCTCGGCTTCGTCGGCGCAGACAATGACCTCGCCGAGATCGGCCCAGGCTTTGCCGGCGGTCCCGGCGGTGGGCAGGATCGCCAGCAGCCGCTCGATTTCCTTCATGGTATCGCGCGCGAGCTTTTCCGAATTGGTCAGCAGCACCGCGGGCGAAGTCGGGCCATGCTCGGCCTGGCCGAGCAGATCGGTGGCGCAGATTTCGCCGTCGACGCTGTCGTCGGCGATGACCAGCGTCTCGGTCGGTCCGGCAAGAAGATCGATACCGACGCGGCCGAACAATTGGCGCTTGGCCTCGGCGACATAGGCATTGCCGGGACCGACGATCATATCGACGGGCGCGATAGTTTCGGTGCCGAGCGCCATGGCGGCGACCGCCTGCACGCCGCCGAGCACGAAAATCTCGTCGGCGCCGCCGAAATGCATCGCCGCCACGATCGCCGGATGCGGCCCGCCCTGGAACGGCGGCGCGCAGGCGATGATGTGCTTCACGCCGGCGACGCGCGCGGTGACGATCGACATATGCGCCGACGCCACCATCGGATAGCGGCCGCCCGGCACGTAGCAGCCGATCGAATTGACCGGGATGTGGCGGTGGCCGAGCAGCACGCCGGGCAGCGTCTCCACTTCGAGATCGCGCATCGTGCCCTTCTGCGCTTGCGCGAAATTGCGCACCTGCGCCTGGGCAAACTTGATGTCGTCGAGGTCGCGCTTCTTCACCTGACCGATGGCGCGCTCGATTTCGGCGGGCGTAAGCTTGAACGACGCCGGCGACCAATCGTCGAACTTTTGCGACAATTCGCGCACCGCAGCGTCCTTACGCGCGTCGATCTCGGCGAGGATGTGCTCGACCGTCTCGTGCACTTTGGCGTCGGCCGCCTTGATCGCGTCCGCGTCCATTCCGCGCTTGAGGTAGCGGGGCATTGTTGAACTCCCTACAGTTAGACCAGTTCGAAGCGCAGGTGCCGGCCTACAGCCTGTGCAGCCCGCGCCAAGGTGCCGAGTGTTACGGACTCGTTTTCCGGATCGAGCAAGCGATCAAGCTGCGCACGGCTGGTGTCCATCCGCCTTGCCAATTCAGATTTTGTCAGGCCTTCGGCGTTCATCAACGCGTCGAGTTGGCGAGCAATAACGCGTTTAATGGCGCGCGCAGTCACCTCTTCGTAGATGCCCTCTTTTTTCAGGAAATCATCGAAAGAGGAGCCGATATGGGCCTTACGTTTCTTTGTCATGCGAGAGCTTTCATTCTCTTCATTGCAATCTCACGATCTGCCAACGGCGTTTTCTGCGTCTTCTTGATAAAGCCATGCAGCAGCACCATCTTCCCGCCTCGTACGCAGAATATGACACGAGCAATGCGTCCCAGCGGCAGATCGCTGCGGACTTCCCACAGCCCGTTACCAAGGTGACGGCAGAGCGGCATGCCGATCGGCCACGAAAACTCGACGTCCTTGATATCCTCGCCAATCGCCTTCCTGTCAGCCTCAGAAAGATCCCTTAGCCAGTCGCGAACCGGTTCACGATTCGACGGCAGTGCAAAGAACGCCGCAGGCAGCCTTTTCACGACACCTTATGTATCAAATTTGGTACACATTGCAAACGCTATTTAATCGCCTGCGGATTGATTGGCGAACCGGTGCCGCCGGTGATAATCAGCGGCGGTCCGCAGAAGAAGAATTCGTAAATGCCGTCGTCGGCGCAATCTTCGGCAAGCTCCTTGAGATAGAAAATTTCGCCCATGCAGAGCCCCATGGCCGGAATCACCACCCAATGCCACGGCTGGTTCGCTTCGGTGGTTTCGTTCGGCCGCACTTCGACACCCCAGGTATCGGTGCAGATCGCCGCGATTTCCTTCTCTTGGCACCAGTAGCAATTCTCGAATTTCACGCCGGGTGCATCGCCACCGGCATAGCCGCCCCAATCCTTTTCGGCGAGGCAGCGCTCCATCTGGCCGGTGCGGACGATGACGAAATCGCCGCGGCCGATTGCAACATTCTGCTCCTTGGCGCATTTGTCGAGTTCGTCGTTTGAAATGCTTTCGCCGTCGGCCATCCACGGCACGCCGCGGAAGCGCGCGATGTCGAGCAACACGCCGCGGCCGACCATCTTGCTTTTCGAGTGCTCGATGCCGAGCACGTTCAAACCCTTGGCGTCGATCAGCTTGGCCTCGTAGCCGTTATAGGCTTTGTCCTCGTAGAAGATGTGGCCGAGCGCATCCCAATGCGTGGCGCCCTGCACGCACAGCATCAATGTGTCGTCGGCGTAGCGGATCTTGTTCCAGTCCTGCCGTCCGGCAATCGCGTCGGTGCCGGTCGCCAGCATCTGATGAATCGGATTGAAGCGGCCGCCGAACAATCCGGTCTGCGGCCCGTTGGCATCGAGCGGAATGCCGAGCGCGAACACCTTGCCGGTACGGATGAGGCTTGCCGCCTTGACGATGTCTTCAGGCCGGACCTGATTGAGCGTACCGATGTGGTCGTCTTTGCCCCATCGGCCCCAGTTCCTGAGCTTTTCCGACGCCTCGGCGACCGCTTTCCGTCCGACTTTGATGTCCATCGCTATTCCCTCATCCCCTGCTGTGGAAATCCCGTGGCGGTCAGGGGGCCGCCAGAAGGTGTGACGGCAGTCTGGCATAAATGTATCCGACTACGGAATAATATCGCGATTGATAGCGCGCAGAAGTTGTATAGACGCAATCGGACGGCGCACTGATGGAGTCAGATCATGAAGCTTTTGAGTTTCACCGCCGAAGGCAGAGATTATTTCGGCGCGATCAGCGGCGATGGCGTCGTCACGCTCAACGACAAAGTCGGCCAGCCCGCGCTGCGCGCGGCGCTCGCGGCCGGCGCGATGGAGGCAATGCGCAAGGCGGCGAAAGAGGCCAGACCCGACCGCAAGCCCGGCGACATCACGTTTCTGCCGGTCATTCCAGAGCCGAACAAGATTCTCTGCGCCGGCATCAATTACCGCTCGCATGCCGCCGAAACCGGCCGCGAATTGCCGAAGCAACCGAGCATGTTCGTGCGCTTCACCGATACGCTGGTCGGCCATGACGGCGAACTGATCAGGCCAAAAATTTCCGACAATTTCGATTTCGAAGGCGAGCTTGCCATCGTGATCGGCAAGAGCGGGCGTTACATCAAGATCGAGAAGGCGCTCGATCATGTCGCCGGTTATACCTGCTTCGTCGACGGCAGCGTACGCGACTACCAGAAATTTTCCGTCACGTCGGGCAAGAATTTTCCCGGCACCGGTCCGCTTGGCCCGTGGCTCGTCACCACCGACGAAATTCCCGACCCGAGCAAGCTGACATTGATGACCCGGCTCAACGGCACGGAAGTACAGCACTCACCCACCGACCTTTTGATCTATTCGGTGCCGCACATCATCGCGTTCTGCTCGGATTTTACCGCGCTGTCGCCGGGCGACGTCATCGCCAACGGCACGCCCGAAGGCGTCGGGATGCGCCGCACACCGCCGCTGTGGATGAAAGCCGGCGACGTGCTCGAAGTCGAGATCACCGGCATCGGCACGCTGCGCAGCCGCGTCGTCGACGAGCGGAGCTGAGGCGATAAACAGTCTTAGGCCGGCTTGAGCAGACCAAAGAGCCAGGACGCAATCGCAAAAGCGTCGGCGTCGCGGTCGAAATAGCCGATCACCTGCAAGCCGAGCGGCATGCCGCCCTCCTCGAACAACGGCAGCGACAGCGCCGGCACGCCAAGGAGCGAAGCCGGCACGGCGAATTCCGGATTGCCGGTATAACCGATGCCCTCCGGCGCGCCGCCCGGCGCGGCAAGCGTGATGCAGACGTCGCAGCTCCCGGCAAGCTCGGCATGAACAGCGCGGATGCGCGCCCGTTCGCGCAAATCGGCGCGGTGCTCGGCGAGCGTCATATCCTCGTATTTCTGCGCCCGCTCCATACTGTTGCGGCTTAGTTTGCTCGCGTCGCGATCGTGCATACAGCGGAAAAACCAGCGCGTCTCAAAACCGTTGCAGCGGTGCGACAGTTCGGCGGCGTGGATCAGATCGGTTTCGAGCGCCGCGACCCTATCGTCGTTGTGCCGGGTGCGGATTTCGACGCTGGCGGATTTCAGCCGCATCGCGCATTCATTCAACTGCTGTTTGGCGCCGGCCGAGGCGCTGTCCCAGCCGGCGGTTTCGAGCACGGCGACGCTACGCGGCTTTTCGGCGAGCGGAAGCTCGTCCGGGCCGTGCAATCCGGGCGTGCCGGCGTCGCCGCCGACGCGGGCCACAATTTCTTGCGCGATTTGCCAGGTATCGGCGAGCGACGCGCCGAGAATGCCGGTGCAGCTTTGACTCTGATAATCGTGGCTGCCCTCGCGGTTGAGCGCGTTGACGCTCGGCTTGAAGCCGAAAGAGCCGCAAAAGCTCGCCGGCCGGATGGTCGAGCCGATCACCTGGGTGCCGAGTGCGGCAGAAACGATGCCGGCGCCGACCGCGGCCGCCGAGCCACTCGACGAGCCGCCCGGCGTATGCGCGGTGTTCCACGGATTGCGCGTGCCGCGCGGTTCGGACGCGGCGAATTCGGTCGTCACCGTCTTGCCGAGGATCACCGCGCCGGCGTCGCGCAGCGCGCGCACGCTCGCCGCATCCTTCTCCGAGCGCCAGCCGGCAAACAGCGGCGAACCCATTTGCGTCGGCATATCGACCGTTTCGATAATGTCCTTGATGCCGACCGGTATGCCATCGATCGGCGACAACGGCTTTCCTGCGCGCCAGCGTTCGGTCGACTGCTCCGCCGCTGCGCGCGCTGCCGGCACATTGGTGGTGACGAAGGCGCCGATCCGCCGCTCCCACTGCTCCAGCAATTCGAGCGAGCGTTCCAGAAATTTTAGCGGCGTGTCATCGCCGGAAGCAAAGTTTCGCGCTACCGCGAGATACGGCCGCATCACGGGCTTGGTTAGCTCCTGCATGGCCGTATCCTAGCTGTTTTCGTTGATTTTCTTGTGTCGGGAGCGCCCGTTGCAATGGCCCCGACCGCATTGTACATGGGGTCAAACCTTGGGCAAACGATGCACGAAATCGCCGGCCAGGTTCATTGGCACGAGCCATCGGGATTCAAACGCGCCGGCTTCGGCAAGTTCAACCGGCCGAAGACGCCGTACGACCTGTTCATGGAGTCCGAAGAGATTCCGGTCTACCGCGATATCGGCGTCAGCAAAGTGCAAAACCTGCCGCTCGTGCGGTGGCCGCGCATGGGCGGACGCGGCAGCTACATTCAGCTCCACGGCACCGAAGGCAAATGGGGCTCCTATGTCGTCGAAGTGCCCGGTGCCAGCGCGCTGAACGCCGAGAAGCATCTTTACGAGGAAATCTATCTGGTCGTCGAAGGCCGCGGCTCGACCGAAGTGTGGCTCGACGGCGAAACCAAGCGCCATGTGTTCGAATGGCAGAAGGGCTCGCTGTTCTCGATCCCGGTCAACGCCATGCATCGCATCGTCAATGCGAGCTCGGCTCCGGCGCTGCTGCTCGCCGGCACCACCGCGCCGAACCTGATGAATCTCATCGACGATGCCGGGATGATCTTCGATTGCCCGTATCAGTTCCGCGACCGCTTCTCCGGCGCTGACGATTTCTACAAATACAAAGACGACATCGAGCCCGATCCGGTGCGCGGGCTTGCCATGCGGCGCACCAATTTCATCCCCGACATCGTCAACTGCGACCTGCCGCTCGACAACCGCCGCTCGCCCGGCTATCGCCGCGTCGAACCGTTCATGACCGGCAATACATTCTATTTGTGGATCGCGCAGCACGAGAACGGCCATTATTCCAAGGCGCATGCGCATACCTCGGCCGCGGTGTTGATCTGTCTCAAAGGCAAAGGCTACACCTACACTTGGCCGGAGCAATTGGGACCGACGCCGTGGAAGGATGGCAAGGCCGCCGAGGTCAAGCGTCTCGACTACGAACCGGTCGGCATGGTGTCGGCGGCGCCCGGCGGCGCGCGCTGGTTTCATCAGCATTTCGGCGCCTCGAAGGAGCCGTTTCGCCTCACCGCCTGGTTCGGCCCGCATAATCCCGGCCGCGAGCCCGGTCCGCCCGGCGAGAAACACACCGATTACACGGCGATGGATATTCCCGAAGGCGGTTCCGCGATCCCCTATTACATGGAGGATCCGTTCCTGCGCCAGGAATATGCCGAGCGCATGAAGCAAGAAGGCGCCGAGAACCGCATGCGGCCGGAATATTACGAGCGCGATTATCGCGGGCTGTTGCCGAAGGAATGAATCCCCGCCGTCATTCCGGGGCGCCGCGCAGCGGCGAGCCCGGAATCCATACTCCCGGCGTTCGTGGTTATGGATTCCGTGTTCCTCGCTTCGCTCGACCCCGGAATGACGAGTAAGGAAATCGCATGACCGACGAAGCCGGCGGCCGCATTTTCTTCTCCAATATCGGGCGCACCTTTGGCGAGGAAGACGAACTGTGCGTGCTGTCGGTCGGCGTCGACATCGGCTCGTCGACCTCGCATCTCGTGTTCTCGCGCATCGTGCTGGAGCGGCTCGACAGCCGCTATGTCGTCACCGAGCGCGAGAGCTTTTATCAGTCCGACATTCTGCTCACGCCCTACGCGGCCGAAGACGAAATCGACGCCAGCGCGCTCGGCGCCTTCATCGCGCGCCAGTATGAAGACGCCAAAGTCGACGCCGACGAGATCGACACCGGCGCGCTGATCCTTACCGGCGTCGCGGTGCGCCGGAAGAATGCCCGCGCCATCGGCGAATTGTTCGCCAAGCAGGCCGGCCGCATGGTCGCGGTTTCCGCCGGCGACAGTCTGGAATCGATGATGGCGGCTTACGGCTCCGGCGCGGTGGCGCGCTCGATCCGCAACAATGCGCCGGTGATGAATGTCGACGTCGGCGGCGGCACCGCGAAAATCGCCGTCTGCGCCGACGGCAAGGTGATCGACGTCACCGCGCTCGACGTCGGCGCGCGGCTCATCGTGCTCGACGAAGCACGCCGCATCGTCCGCCTCGAACCAGCCGGCCGCCGTTTTGGCGCGGAGCTTGGATTACAGCTTGAGCCGGGCGCGATGCTTGGTGAAGACCAGGCGCGCGCGCTCGCGGCGCGCATGGCCGATGCTTTGTTCGACGCGATGCGCGGCGGCTCACCGCGCGCAGGCGGCGCGGATCTCTTACGGCTCGATCCGCTGCAATTCCGCGGCGACATATCCGACGTCAGTTTTTCCGGCGGCGTGGCGGAATATATTTATGGCGGCGAGGCCAAAAGTTTTGGCGATATCGGGCCCGAGCTCGCCGCCGAACTGCGCGCGCGGCTTGCGGCGAGCCAATTGCAGCTGGCGCGGCCCGATGCGCGCATCCGCGCCACCGTGATCGGCGCCTCGCAATATACGATGCAGGTGTCCGGCTCGACGATCTTTGTCTCGCCCTTGGAAACGTTGCCGCTGCGCAATGTGCCGGTGATCGTGCCGGATTTGCCGCTCGGCGGCGACAAGATCGATCCAAGCGCCGTCGCCGCGGCGATCGAAACGGCGCTCAAACGTCTCGATCTCGGCTCTGGCGAGAGCCCGGTTGCCTTGTTCGTGCCGTGGCGCGGCTCGGCGACGTTCCAGCGCCTCGACGATTTCTGTAACGGCGCCGCCGCTGGCTTGCATGCCGTACTCGCCAGCGGCCATCCGGTGGTGCTCATCGGCGACGGCGACGTCGGCGGGCTGATCGGCATCCACTATCGCGAGGAGATGCAGCTCAAAAATCCGATCGTCTCGATCGACGGCCTGGAGCTGAAGGAATTCGACTATATCGATATCGGCGCCATCCTCGACACCTCGGGCGCGGTGCCGGTCGTCATCAAATCGCTGGTGTTCCCGGCGGGCGAAGGTGTCGGCAAGGACTGGCAGGCGGAGCGCGTGGCGACCAGCATTGCCGCCAGCGCAAAGTAGCGTCATTCTGAGGCGCCCGCCAAAGGCGGGCCGCGAAGGATGCTGCTCAAACGCCTGGGGCCGTCGCCCTTCGAGGGCTCGCTACGCTCGCACCTCAGGGTGACGGCAGTCACTCCACTTTGGCGCCGGACGTTTTGATGATAGCCGCCCATTTCGGGATTTCGGCTTTGATATAGGCGGAAAACTCGGCGGGCGAATCCTGCCCGATATCGACGCCCAGCGCGGCGAGCTTTTGCTGCACATCCGAATCCGCAAGCGCCGCAACGAGCGCGCCGTGCAGCGTGTCGATGATCGCTGGCGGAGTGCCCGCGGGCGCGACCAGTCCGTGCCAGGTGGTCGCTTCAAATCCGGGCAGGCCCGCTTCGTCCATGGTCGGAACGTCCGGCAGAATCGCCGTGCGCTTGAGCGTCGTCACCGCGAGCGCCCGCACCTGGCCATTCTTGAGAAAGCCCATCACGCCCGACGTGGTCGCGAACATCATCTGGTCCTGGCCGGCAATGACGTCCTCCAGCGCCGGCGCGGAGCCCTTATAGGGAACATGCACGATGTCGATATGCGCCTGCGCCTTGAACAATTCGCCGGCGAGATGCGCGGCGAGCCCATAGCCCGATGAGGCGAAGTTGAGCTTGCCCGGCTCGGCCTTGGCGAGCGCGATCAGCTCGGCGAGCGAATGCGCCGGCACGTTAGGATTGACGACGAGGACATTGGCTTGCGTGCCGATCAGGCTGATCGGCGCGAAATCCTTCACCGCGTCGAAGCCGATATTGCTGTAAAGGCTGGCATTGGTGGCGAGGATGGCGTTGTTGCCGATCAGCAGCGTGTAACCGTCGGGCGCCGCGTGCGCCACAAATTCGCCGGCGACATTGCCGCCCGCGCCCGGACGATTGTCGACGATCACCGGCTGGCCGAGGATCCTGGAAAGCTTGTCGGTCAGGATGCGAGCCAGAATGTCGCTCGCGCCGCCGGGCGGAAAGCCGACGACGACGCTGACCGGCCGATCCGGATAGTTGGCGGCTTCGGCGAACGTCGTCGCCGCCACAAGCGCCAGCAATCCCGCCAGCGCGGCGGCCATTCTCTTGAGCATTGGCGTCCTCCCGATAGAGATGGACCTTAAAGCGGCATGAGCCTCTGGTGGCAAGCGCGTTACCGTCGTAGCTCGCATGCGGTTTCGCCGATGATATATTGCCGCAGCCGGCCATGGCGCGGCACAATGCATCTTCCGGATGTGGAGGAAGGCGATGCGCACGGGGGCCGACTATCTTGCCTCGCTCAATGACGGCCGCCGCGTTTTTCTCGACGGCGAGCTTGTAAAAGACGTCACCACGCATCCGGCGTTCCGCGGCGCTGCGCGCTCGATCGCAAAGCTTTACGACATCGCCGCCGACCCGGCGCTGCGCGAGCGTATGACGTTTCCCTCGCCGAAAACCGGCGCGCCGGTGCTGCGCGCCTGGCAGATTCCGAAAACGCACGCCGATTTGCGCGCGCGGCGGCTGTTTTCCGAAACCTGGGCGGAGGCGACCTTCGGGCTGATGGGCCGCGCGCCCGATCATGTCGCCGGCTTTTTCACCGGCTATGCGGCCACGCCGAAATTCTTCGCCAGCGCCGGGCAGCAGAAATTCGCCGACAATCTCGTCGCCTTCTACGAGTTCATGCGCGACAACCACATTTATTGCTCTTACGCGATTGTGCCGCCGCAGATCGACCGCGGTAAACCGGCGCACCAGCAGAGCGATCCGACGCTCTATGCCGGCGTGGTCAAGGAGCGCGACGACGGCATCATCATCAAAGGCGCGCAGCAGCTCGCCACCGGCGGGCCGTTGTCCGATTACATCCACTTAAGCTGCATCCAGCCGTTGGCGCCGGGCGACGAGAATTACGCCAATTGCCTCGCCGTGCCGGTCGCCGCCGAAGGCGTCAAGCTTTATCCGCGCAAACCGTTTTCGCGCGCCGGCAGCGCGGCCGATTATCCGCTCTCAAGCCGGTTCGACGAGGGCGACAGCTACGTTATCTTCGACAATGTCTTCGTGCCGTGGGAGCGCGTCTTCATCTACCGCAATGTCGAATTGTCGCGCGACCAGTGGCGCAAGACTCCGTCGCATCTTTACGGCAATCACCAGGCGCAGACCCGCTACGTCGTGAAACTTCGTTTCATGGCGGGGCTGGCACAGCGCATGAACGAAACCACCGGCAATGCCGCAAACCCCGCGGTCACGGGCCTGATGGGAGAACTCTGCGCGCTGGTCTCGATCTACGAAGCCATGCTGCACGCGCACGAAACCATGGCAACGGTCGAGGACGGCGTTTTATGGCCGTCACGCACCGCGTATTACGCCGCCAGCGCCATGCAGTCGGAGTTCAACGGCCGCATGCTGGAAATCATCCGCGAAATGGCCGGCGCCGCCTTCATCACGCTGCCGTCATCGGATGCCGATTTCGCCAATCCGGAAATCTCAGCCGACCTTGAGCGCTATATGCGCTCGGGCACCGCCGACGCGAAAACGCGCGTCAAATTGATGCGGCTGATCTGGGATTTCCTCGGCTCGGAATTCGGCAGCCGCCATGCGCAATACGAAAAATTCTACGGCGGACCGTCGTTCGTGGCGAAGCAGACGCTTTATCGCGTTTTCGATTTCAAACGCGCCGGCGCGCTGGTCGATCAGGCGCTCAATTTGCCGGCGGTGGAGTAGCTTTGCGCACGTTTGATACGCGCCCTAATATTCTTTGGCTGCCCTCCGCAGCGTATAAACGTGAGCAGCAGCCGCTGTCACTGAAGCGCCCAAGATTCCCACTTCGACGCCATGAACTTGTTGCGGATCGTAGGTCGAAACCAACCAGATAAAAGCGCCAGCCATTTGGGGGCGTACCAAGTCGGCTTGCCGTCGAGGCCCCACTGCATAGCGATGCGGTCGCTTCTGATGCGCGGCCGGAAATAGAGGCTGCAACCGATCACGAAGGCAACAGAGGCACCGAACACGTAGTCTGCGGCCAGCATTTAAGAAACTCTTTTCGTCACGGGCCCGTTGCCCCACCGATCCTACGCACTATCGTGGTCGCATGAAGCGGAACCTGAATTCGAGACGTAAAGATCCCATCAATCCATCGTATCGTATCGACCGGCTGATTGCGGGAATTACCGACTGGCGCGGCAAAACTTTTGCCGCCGTCCGCAAGGCCATCCTCGCCGACGGTCCGGAGATCGTCGAGGAATGGAAGTGGATGGGAAGCCCGCTGTGGTCGCGCGACGGCATGATCGCGGTCGCCAACGCCCACAAAGGCAAAGTGAAGTTGAGCTTTGCCTATGGGGCCAAGATCGCGGATCCCGACAAGCTTTTCAACGCGGGCCTCGAAGGCAACGCGCGGCGCGCGATCGATTTTTTCGAAGGCGACAAGGTCACCGAGCGCGCGCTGAAAAATCTCGTCCGCGCCGCCATCGAATACAATCAGACCAAATTGAAGAAGAACGCGCCGGCGCGGGCGAAAGCACGAAAAGCCAAAAAGTCATAAAATAAAGAGACCTGACGCTATTACTTTTTGGCTTTGGTGGCCCGCATCGCATAACTGTGCGCTAGTTCGGCCGCGCAAATGGCCCGTACCGATTGGAACAGGGTGCCCTCCTGGCCGGCGAAATTGTTGCCGCAGGCGCCGGCCTTGCGCTCGTAGCCGCGGCGCGCGCTATCGCTCAGCGCCGCCAGGAAGTCGCCCTCGCATTTCTTGATCACGATCAGCGCGACACCGACGTCGCCGCTCGAGCCTTGCTGGCAGGCCATGAGCAATTGCATCGCTGCGTCGCAGGACGGCGCATCGGTCACGCTCTTTTCGACCTGATCGTAGCCCGACACCGGGCAGTCCATCGCCAGCGCGGGGACGAAGTCAAACGCCGTGAGGCAAATGCAAACGAGCCAGATGCAAATGGCAAGAAGAGGTACAAGAACCGCCCTTGCGCCCATTTCCGTTGACAATGCACGCGCCATCCGATTGTCTCTCCGGGTTTTGCAACCTGTGGTTACGGGGCGTAAGGGGGGAATGAAATGAAGAAAATGCTGGGGGGTTACGGCCGTCGTCACCGGCATAAGTTTGTCGGCATGCCAGCAGATGCCCAAGATCAATATGGCCGCGTTGGTGAAGGAGATCGTGGCGGATACGCAGCAGGCATGCCGCTTCGTGCCGACCGCGGAAACCGTGATCAATATCATCAACGCCGGGGGTCCGATCGTCGGATCGTCCGAAGCCATCGCCAATGCGATCTGCAACTCCGTCGGTCCGCCGCCGGTCATAACAGCGGCGGGACCCCCGCGTCTGACGGCAACGCGTAACGCCACACCGCCGACGCTGATCTGGGGCGGCAAGGAAGTGCCGATCAAAGGATACTACAAGTAGCAAGCGACATCCCTGCGATATTCGGGCCGCGCCTTGGGGATGAGATAATCTCCTTGGCAGGAGCCGTGGTGGAACGCCGGCAGGCGAGCGCGCCCGACAGCGGACGGGTCGGCGCAAGCCGACTTGATCCGTGGCGCGGCCGCACCCGCTGGTGCAGAGGTTGTTGAACAGCGTCTGCCGGCGTTCCGCTTCCTTATTTCTTTTCGTCCATACTTCGTCATTGCGAGCGCCAGCGAAGCAATCCAGTCGTTCCGCTCAGTCTGGATTGCTTCGTCGCTAACGCTCCTCGCAATGACGGCTCGAAAATCGATGAGCGTATTTCCCCTCTCCCCTTGCGGGGGAGGGAAACTGAGCGAGCGCGAGCGAGCGAAGCGGGAGGGGGGTGTGCGCGCGAAGCACACTCAGGAAAGTGACCCCTCTCCCGGCTCAGCCGCGCTCGCGCGCGACTTCGCCACCCTCTCCCTCAAGCTTGCACTCGGGCGCGCGCAAGCGCGGCCCGGGTGGGGAGAGGGGAAAAATTGGCGTCGCTGTTTGACAATGTGGTCCGGAACAGAAACCCGCGGCCGGCGGAACGACGGCTTACGCTTCCGCGCCTGCGAGCTGCGGCGCCGTTGCCGGCGCGCCGTCGGCCTTGCGCGGCTCGAGCGCCGCGGCGACCGCTTCCTCGACGCGCTCGAGCCAGATGAACTCGAGCTCCTTGCGCGCGAGCTCCGGAATGTCGTCGTAGTCGCGGCGGTTGCGCGCCGGCAGCATGACCCGCTTGATGCCAGCGGCATGGGCGGCAAGCACCTTCTCCTTGATGCCGCCGACCGGCAGCACCAGCCCGCGCAGGCTGATCTCGCCGGTCATCGCGGTGTCGCTCCTGATGGTGCGTTCGGTCATCAGCGAAACCAGCGCCATGAACATCGCCACGCCCGCGCTCGGGCCGTCCTTCGGCGTGGCGCCGGCCGGCACGTGGACGTGAATGTCGCTCTTCTCGAAGCGGCTGGCGTCGATGCCGAGCGCCGTGGCGCGGTTCTTGACGATGGAGAGCGCGGCCTGCGCGCTTTCCTTCATCACGTCGCCGAGCTGGCCGGTGAGGATCAGCCGGCCGGAACCGGGAACGCGCGTCGCTTCGATGAACAAAATGTCGCCGCCGACCGGCGTCCAGGCGAGGCCGGTCGCCACGCCGGGGATGCTGGTGCGCATCGCCACTTCGTTTTCGAACTTCGGCGCGCCGAGAATCGGCACCAGGTCCTCCCGCGTGATGCGGATCGGCCCGCTACTGCCTTCGGCAATGCGGACGGCGGCGTTGCGCAGCACCTGGCCGATCAGCCGTTCGAGACTGCGCACACCCGCCTCGCGGGTATAGTTCTGCACGATCTCGCGCAGCGCCGCATCGTCGATCTCGACCTGGCCGGCTTTCAGCCCGTTGGCTTCGAGCTGGCGCTTGACCAGATAGCGATGCGCGATCTCGAGCTTCTCGTCGGCGGTGTAGCCGGCAAGGCCGATGATCTCCATGCGGTCGCGCAGCGGCCCCGGAATGGTGTCGAGCATGTTCGCCGTGGTGATGAACACCACGCGCGACAGATCGAACGGCACCGCGAGGTAATTGTCGCGGAAGGTGTTGTTCTGCTCCGGGTCGAGCACTTCGAGCAAAGCCGCGCCGGGATCGCCGTGGATGCCGGCGCCGAGCTTGTCGATCTCGTCGAGCATCATCACGCAATTGCAGGAGCCTGCCTTGCGGATCGCCTGGATGATGTTGCCGGGCAGCGCGCCGATATAGGTGCGGCGATGGCCGCGGATTTCGGCCTCGTCGTGCACGCCGCCGAGCGAGACGCGGACGAATTTGCGGCCCATGGCGCGCGCGATCGACTGGCCGAGCGACGTCTTGCCCACGCCGGGCGGACCGACAAAGCACAGGATCGGCGCCTTGCCCTGCGGCGCGAGCTTGCGCACCGCGAGATATTCGATGATGCGCCGCTTGATCTTGTCGAGGTCGTAGTGGTCCTCGTCGAGAATCTTCCGCGCTTCGGCGATATCAATCGGCTTTTCTTCGGGCAGCTTCCACGGCAGCTCGATCAGCCAGTCGAGATAGGTGCGGATCATGCCGTATTCGCCGGCGGCGTCGGGCATGCGTTGCAGCCGGCGCAATTCCTTGCGCGCCTGATCCTCGACCTCCTTCGGCATGCCGGTATTGGTGATGGCCTTGTCGAGCTCGGCCATTTCCGCAGCCTTGCCCTCCTCGCCTTCGCCGAGCTGGCGCTGGATCGCGGCCATCTGCTCGCGCAGCAACGCTTCGCGCTGACGTTCGTCGAGCGCGGTCTTGGTCTGGCGGCCGATTTCCCGCGACAGCCGCAGCACCTCGATGCGGTGGCCGAGCATGCGCGCGACCTTGTCCATGCGCGCGGAAATATCGACGGTCTCGAGGATCTCCTGCTTCTCTTCCGGCTTGACGTCCATGTAAGCGGTCGCGAGGTCGGCAAGCTCCGACGGCCCCTCGATCGCCCGGATCGCGGCGAGCAGATCGGCCGGTACTTGCGGCAGGAGCTCGATGGCTTCGACGGTCTGCGCCTTCAGATTGAGAAAGCGCGCCTCGATTTCGGCGGTGCCCGCCGCGGGCTCGGCGACGCGAACGACGCGCGCGACCATGAACGGCCAGCCGCTCAGATACTCGCTGATCTGGAAACGCTGCTCGCCCTGGCAAACCAGATGATTCGTGCCGTCCGGCGTGGTGACGAAGCGCAGAATATTGGCGACCGTGCCCATGCGGTGCATGTCGATCGCGGCCGGATCGTCGACGTCGCCGTCGCGCTGCAACAGGATGCCGATCTGGCGCTGATCGCGCACCGCCTGCTGCGCGGCAGCAACCGACTTCGGCCGGTTCAGCGTGATCGGCAGAACCAGTCCGGGAAACAGCACGGTGTTGCGCACCGGCACGATGATGAGCGCGTCGGCCGGCAATGGCGGCAATGCGCCGCCGCCAGAGCCACTGCCCTGCGCCGCGTCCTTTGCTTGAATTTCCTCAGCCACTCTTGGCTCCACTCTTGCCATTCACTTTCTGCAACGAGATCAACAGGCATCCGGCAATGCCGGTGCGGCGTACGCCGCTGTAACGTCCGGCCGGCAGCCGCAGCCGCCGGTAAAAGCGTCCCTGCGGCAGTTCGAGCCGGTGGATCGTGGCGTTGCGCCACTGCTCGGGCACCGCGCGGACGCCGGTAATGACGAGATCACTCTCCTCGATCACCGCCTGCACGGCTTCGGTATCGACGCCGGGCAAAGCCACCAGCACCAGGACTTCCAGCTCGGTTTCCAGAATATCGGCCGGCGGCTCCCAGGCCGGCAGCCGCTTCTCGGTCCCGGCGGGCCGGAACAAGTCGCGATGCATGCGTTCGGCCCGTGCGAGCATTTCGCACGCTTCGGACCACATCCAGTCGCGGGCCAAATCGCGGGCCATTTGGACGTCCCCTCCAGTCTCGACTGGCATATGTGTGGGGCCGACGGCCGAAATTCAACGCCAGCGAGTTTCCGCACCCACGCGGGCGGCGCCGTGCACGCCTTTGGCCAGCGCGCGGACAAGGTCGCCGACCGCGGCCACCGTCTTCGCCGTCGCCTTGCCGGCGGGGTCGAGACTGCCGCGCACCGCCTCGGCCAGCGCCGAGCCGACCACGACGCCGTCGGCGCCCGCCGCGATGGCGCGGGCCTGTTCCGCGGTGCGGACGCCAAAGCCGACGCAGACCGGAAGTTTTGTATGCCGCTTGATGCGCGCCACCGCCGCGGTGACCTTGCCGGGGTCCGGCGCGGCGGCGCCGGTGATGCCGGTGATCGAGACGTAATAGACAAAGCCCGAGGTGTTGGTGAGCACCACGGGCAACCGCTTGTCGTCGGTCGTCGGCGTGGCGAGCCGGATGAAATTAAAGCCGGCTTTGAGCGCCGGGAGGCACAATTCGCTGTCCTCCTCGGGCGGCAAATCCACCACGATCAAGCCGTCGACGCCGGCCGCTTTGGCATCGGCGAGGAATTTATCGACGCCATAGACGTAGATCGGATTGTAGTAGCCCATCAGCACGATCGGCGTCGCGTCGTCGCCCGCGCGGAATTCGCGCACCGCGGCCAGCGTCTTTTTCATGTTCGCCCCGGCGGCCAGCGCGCGCAGCCCAGCCGCCTGGATCGCCGGCCCGTCGGCCATCGGATCGGTGAACGGCATGCCGAGCTCGATGACGTCGGCGCCGGCCTTGGGCAGCGCTTTGAGGATCGCGAGCGCGGTGGCGGCATCCGGGTCGCCCGCCATGGTGAAAGTCACCAGCGCGGCGCGGCCTTCTTTGTTCAGCGCGGCGAAGCGGGCATCGATGCGGGTGGTCATCGTGCTTTCTTTTCCAGATGCCGCGCCACCGAATCGAGATCCTTGTCGCCGCGGCCGGAAAGATTGACCACCATCAGGTGGTCCTTCTGTTTTTGCGGCGCGAGGTCGAGCACCCTGGCGATTGCGTGCGCCGGCTCCAGCGCCGGGATGATGCCTTCGAGCTTGGACAGAAGCTGGAAGGCGTGGAGCGCCTCGTCGTCGGTCGCCGAGAGAAACGTGACGCGGCCGACGTCGGCGAGCCAGGCATGCTCCGGACCGATGCCGGGATAATCGAGACCTGCGGAGATCGAATGCGCCTCGCTGATCTGGCCGTCATCGTTCATCAACAAATAAGTGCGGTTGCCGTGCAGCACGCCCGGCCGTCCGCCGGCGATCGAAGCGGCGTGCATGCCGGTATCGAGCCCGTGGCCCGCCGCCTCCACCCCGTAGATTTCGATGTCCTTGTCGTCGAGGAACGGATGGAACAGGCCCATCGCATTCGAGCCGCCGCCGATGCAGGCGATGAGCGAATCCGGCAGCCGGCCTTCGGCCTCCTGCATCTGCTCGCGGGTTTCGCGGCCGATAATCGCCTGGAAGTCGCGCACCATCATCGGATAGGGATGCGGCCCGGCGATGGTGCCAATGCAGTAAAATGTATTTTCGACGTTGGTTACCCAGTCACGCAGCGCTTCGTTCATCGCATCCTTGAGCGTCTTCGAACCCGACTCGACCGGAACGACCTTGGCGCCGAGCATGTGCATGCGAAACACATTCGCCTTCTGCCGTTCGACGTCGACCGAGCCCATATAGACGATGCATTCGAGCCCGAAGCGCGCGCACAAGGTCGCGGTGGCGACGCCGTGCATGCCGGCGCCGGTCTCGGCGATGATGCGTTTTTTGCCCATGCGCCGCGCCAGCAGAATCTGGCCGAGCACGTTGTTCACTTTGTGTGCGCCGGTGTGATTGAGCTCCTCGCGCTTGAGATAGATCTTTGCGCCGCCGCAGTGCTCCGTCAGCCGCTCGGCGAAATAAAGCGGCGACGGCCGGCCGACGTAATGCGTCAGGTAGTCGTGCATCTCGGCCTTGAATTGCGGATCGTCCTCGGCCTTGGCGTAAGCCTTTTCGAGCTCGAGGATCAGCGGCATCAGCGTTTCGGCGACAAAGCGGCCGCCATAGATGCCGAAATGGCCGTGCTCGTCCGGCCCGGTACGGAAAGAATTGAGTTGCTGCCGCACCGTCATGCCGGACTCGCAATCGGCTTGGTGGCAAGGCGCGCGGCGCGCACGAAGGCGCGGATTTTTTCGGGATCCTTTTCGCCGGGCGCACGCTCGACGCCGGAGGAAACATCGACGCCGGGCGCGCGCGTAATACGCAGCGCCTCGCCGACATTGCCGGAATTAAGCCCGCCGGAGAGCATGAACGGCACGCCGGGATGAAGATTTTCCAGAAGCTGCCAGTCAAAAACCTTGCCGAGCCCGCCCGGCCGCGTCGCCTCGCGCGGCGCGCGCGCATCGAACAACAAATGATCGGCAACGGCGGCATAGCGCGCGATCGCCGCGAGGTCGGCCTTGGTCTCCACCGCAATCGCTTTCATCACCGGCAGCTTGAATCGCGCTTTGATCTCGGAAACGCGCAGCGGCGACTCGCTGCCGTGAAGCTGGAGGATGTCGGGCCCGAGCGCGTCGACCACATAGGCCAACAGTGTGTCGTCGGCATCGACGGTGAGAGCGACCTTTTTCGCCCGCCCTCTGACTCGGGACTCCAGGCCGGAAGCTGTCTTGAAAGAGATGTTACGCGGCGACGGCGGAAAAAACACAAAGCCGAGCATGTCGGCGCCCGCGTCGAGCGCGACGTCGAGGGCTTCTGGCGTCGAAAGCCCACATATTTTCACCGTAAGCGACATCACACTTGCAGTCTCAACTTGCAGTCTCAGATAAGCCGCGATGGGCGCCGTTCTACATCGGCGCGCAAGCTTTGTCTTGCTGGGGCCTTGCCGGAGTTCTCAACGGACCGGCGCCTGCAGCTTCAGCCGTTTGGGCGGCTCGGCGGCCGGCGGGACGTGCCCGGGAGCTGCACCGGCAACGCGCTTATGCGCGTCGATTTCATCGCGCAGCCGGGCGGCCTCCCGTTCGAGCCGCCGCGCGGCGCGCCGCCATTTGCCGTGGCGCAGCCACGACGCCACGCCGCCGATCAGGACGCCCACCACCAAGAGCACGATCACCAGCGCGAACAGCGGCAGCGTGACCGACGCCGCGGGCTGATCCGAACTGAACGGATCGAGCGATACCGTCACCGGCGCCCGGTTGGCGACCGCAAAGGCGATGATGACGATGGCGAGCGGCACAAGGATCAATGCCGCGAGGATCTTGCGGAATGGGCTGCTGGCGGGTCGCGGAGCGAGGCTCAACCTGCGACCGGGCGATTGAGCCGTTCGCGCATCTCCTTGCCGGTCTTGAAGAACGGCACGCACTTCTGGTCGACGGCGACATGAGCGCCGGTGCGCGGATTGCGTCCGGTGCGCGCCGGCCGCTGCTTGACCGAGAATGCGCCGAAGCCGCGCAGCTCGACGCGGTCGCCGCGCGCCATGGCGGCGATGATCTCACCAAGGATGGCGTTAACGATGTTCTCGACGTCGCGCTGGTAAAGGTGCGGATTCTGCGCGGAGATATTCTGCACCAGTTCGGACTTGATCATGGCCACGCCTTCGGTCGCCGCGAGACTTAGTTGGCGCTTGGAGGGTGCCAAAGGGCCAAAAGACCGTCAAGATTGAACCCATCTATTGCCGCAATCGTGTTCAAGCCGCCAAGCTGGCTGGCCAGACCGCTCAGCCCAATCGCATTGAGGGTCGCAACCGCGGCGGCGTGCAGGAACGGCAGATCGCTGAAGCGATCATGAAGCTGGTAGTCGCGCACCGGAAGATTGGTGTCGACGCTCTTCTCCTTGCCGAGCCA
>Ga0181537_10000928_pt1 | contig 27518 bp, 24 predicted proteins | sample PEATcosm2014_Bin_39_FD_119765 | JGI IMG/M metagenome (GOLD analysis project Ga0181537, IMG submission 119765) | Peatland microbial communities from MTU Mesocosm Facility, Houghton, MI, USA - PEATcosm2014_Bin23_10_metaG | ecosystem: Environmental > Terrestrial > Soil > Wetlands > Peat | place...
CCTCAGCAGCTACGGCTTTTTGGGCTATCCGTTGCTGCAATCGGCGGATATATTGATGTATCGCTCGCAATATGTGCCCGTGGGCGAAGACCAGGTTGCGCACGTGGAGATCACGCGCGAAGTGGCGCGGCGTTTCAACCACATCTACGGCCGCGAGCCTGAGTTCGAGCAAAAAGTCGAGAAGGCCATCAAGAGCCTGGGCTCGCGCAATGCGGCCATGTATCGCAATCTGCGCAAGGAGTTTCAGGAAAAGGGCAATGTCGACGCGCTCGCCAAAGCCCGGGCGATGCTCGAGTCGAACGCGCGCTTGACGGTCGCCGACCGCGACCGGCTGTTCGGATTTTTGGAAGGGACCGGCATCACGATATTGCCGGAGCCGGAGGTGCTGCTGACCGCGACACCCACGGTGCCGGGCTTGGACGGGCGCAAGATGTCGAAATCCTACGGCAATACCATCGGCTTGCGGGAAGATCCCGACTCGGTGGCGAAGAAGCTCAAAGCCATGCAGACCGATCCGGCGCGCGTGCGGCGCACGGATCCGGGCGATCCCGACAAATGTCCGGTGTGGGATTTGCACAAGGTGTATTCAAACGCCGACACCCAGTCGTGGGTGCAGCAAGGTTGCCGCAGCGCAAGCATCGGCTGCCTGGAATGCAAGGCGCCGCTGATCGAGAAAATCGTCGAGGAGATTTCCGCCATCTCGAAACGCGCGCAAGAGTTTGAGGAGAATCCCGAACTGGTACGCGGTATCATCGCCGAAGGGTGCGAGCGGGCGCGCGCAGCGGCGCGCGAAACGCTCGACGCCGTCCGTCAAGCCATGGGCATGGATTATCGTTGATGAAACCTGAATTGACGCTGGTGCAAAAGGCCGTGGCTCCGCCCGCGGCGCCGCCGCGGCAGCCTGCGCAAGGGGAAATGCCGTTTGCCGTGGTGGAGGGTCAGCCGGTGACCGCGATGCCGCGGGATCTGTATATCCCGCCGCAGGCGCTCGAGGTGTTTCTCGAGGCGTTCGAGGGACCGCTCGACATGTTGCTGTATTTGATACGGCGGCAGAACCTGGACATCCTTGACATTCCCATCGCCGAAATCACGCGCCAGTACATGCGTTACATCGAGCTGATGCAGGTGCTGCAATTGGAGCTGGCGGGCGAGTACTTGTTGATGGCCGCGACGCTCGCCGAAGTCAAATCGCGGATGCTCCTGCCGCGCGTCGGCACCGACGAATCAGCGGACGAGACCGACCCGCGCGCCGAGCTGGTGCGCCGCCTGCAGGAGTACGAGCGCTTCAAACGCGCCGCGGAGGGCATCGATCGCATGCCGCGGCTCGACCGCGACACGTGGCTGGCGTCGGCCGATCTCGTGGACCGCAAGGTCGTGCGCGTGCCGCCGCAGGTGACGCTGCAGGAAATGCTGCTGGCCTTTCAGGACGTGCTGGCGCGCAGTGACATGTTCGCGCACCATCATGTGCAGCGCGAGCCGTTGTCGGTGCGGCAGCGGATGACTGAAGTGCTGTCCTCGCTCAGCGCCACTGCGTTCATGGATTTTGCGCGGCTGTTCCGTGCCGCGGAAGGCCGCCGCGGTGTGACGGTGACATTCGTCGCCGTCTTGGAACTGCTGCGCGAAGGCTTGATCGAAATTGTGCAGGCGGAGGCGTACGCGCCGCTGCACGTTCGCCTCGGCAATCCGGCCCGGCACCTGACTCTGGTGGCCGACGACGGCGCCGCCAATGACGACCTTGCGGGAAAACCATGAACGATCAATACGTCAAGAATGTGATTGAAGCGGCCATGCTGGCGGCCGGGCGGCCTTTGTCCATGGACGAACTGGTGAACGTATTCGACGAACGCGATGGAGCGAATGCCGAGGAGGTGCGCGGCGCCATCGCCGCGCTCCGCGCCGAGTATGAGACTCGCGGGCTGGAGCTGCTCGAAGTGGCGAGCGGTTATCGAATTCAGATCAAGGCGGGCGTCGCCGAGCCCGTGTCGCGGCTGTGGCAGGAACGGCCGGCCAAGTATTCGCGTGCGTTGCTCGAAACGCTGGCTCTGGTTGCCTACCGCCAGCCGATCACGCGCGGCGAGATCGAGCAAATCCGCGGCGTCACGGTCAACCCCAACATCATCAAGACGCTGCTCGAGCGCACCTGGATCCGCGTCGTGGGCCACCGCGACGTCCCCGGCAGGCCGGAGCTACTGGGTACGACCCGCGAGTTTCTCGATTACTTCAGCCTGAAGAAACTCGACGATCTGCCGACGCTCGCGCAGCTCAAGGAACTCGAGGACCTGCGGGTGCAGCTGACGCTGCCGGGTGCGGATCCGCAGGCGGCAACCGCCGGCGATCACGTCGGGGAGCAGGCCGCCGACACGCTCGACGGGCAGGATGCATCCGATGAGGATGAACCGGAACCGGCCGGCGAGGAGGGCGCGGACAGTGGGACGCGGGCGCAAGGGCTGGTCGCGCGCGGTGCCGATGACGATTCGAATTGAAACGGCCGGCGCGGCCGCGTAAGGAAGCGGCACGGCGAGAGCCGCCGCCGCCGGGCGAGCGCGTGCAGAAACTGCTGTCGGCGGCGGGCATCGGCTCGCGCCGCGAGGTCGAGCGCTGGATTCGCGAAGGCCGGCTGCGCATCAACGACCAGGTGCCGGCGTTGGGCGCCAAGCTCGCGTCCCGCGACCGCATCACGCTCGATGGCCGCCCCGTCCGCTTGCACGCACCGGCGGTGAAGGAATCGCGGGTATTGCTGTTTCACCGCTCGCCGGGCGAAACCTTGGATCTTAAGGCCGCAACCTCGCGGGCCGCCGAACATCTGAACCTGCCGCGCTCCTCCGGGCGATGGCTCGCGATCCAACCCATGCCCCCGGTCGACGGCGGCTTGGAGATTCTCACCGACGATGGCTCCTGGGCGCACCGGGTGTCGCGCGGCGCGCATGCACTCACCGTCGATTATGTGCTGCGCATGCGCGGTCCGCTCAACGACGATCTGGTGGCGGAGTTTCGCGCGGCCACCGATTGCGAAGGCGAAGCCGTGAGCATCATCGAGGCCGGCGCGCAGTACGGCGAAGGATTCAATCATTGGCTGAATGTGACCGTGCGCGCGACGCGCTCCGCGCAGGTGCGGCATTGGTGGGCGGCACGCGGCATCATCGTGAGCCGCCTGATGCGCGTGCGCTTTGGACCCGTTCACCTGTCGCGCGAGTTGCCGCGCGGACACTCGCGCGCCATGTTGACGAGCGAGCGCAACGCATTGCTCAACGAGATCGACGCCGCCCTGAAGCCGCCGGTCGGTTGACCGCAGCCGCCGGTCGGTTGCAGCCGCCGGTCGGTTGACCGCAGCCGCCGGCGCTCAGTTGGCGGCAGGCTGCGAGGCTTGCAGCAATTGCGCCAGATACTGCTGCCAGAGCGCCGCCCAGGCATGCGAGCCATGTCCATGGGTCTGATCCGAAGCCGGCAACAGCACGAAGCGCGCACCTTTGATGCGCTTGATTTCGCGCTCCGCGATGCCGAGCTCCGGCGGATTGACGAAGTCGTCGGCGGAGTTCACCTGGGTCAGCGGCGCCTTGATGCCCTCGAGGCCTGGCGAAGGATCGTAGTCGCGCGCTGCGTTCACCTGATACAGAAGGTCATTGGCATCGAGATCCTCGAGTTCGCGCTGCATGAACTTCTCGAGGAATTGATCGGCGGCATCGCGGGTCGGCAGCGCCAGCTGCATTTGGATCGGCGCACTCCCGGCGATCAGCAGCAGTCCGGCGGCGGTGCGCAACGCCCCCAGCGGTTCGCTCTTGTATTCGCCCTGCAGCCACTGCGGATCGGTGCGGATGGCTTCCATCAGGAGATTGCGCCACAGGCGGTCGCGGCCGGCAATTTGCACGGGCAGGCAGGCGAGCGGCATCAGGGCGTCCATGAAATCCGGATAGGCTTCCCCCCACATGAAGGTGTGCATGCAGCCCATCGAGGTGCCGATGATCAGCCGTAAATGCTCGATGTCCAGTTCCTGCAGCAAGGAATGCTGCACAGCCACCATGTCGCCGTAGGTGTATTGCGGGAAGCGCGCGCGCAGCCCGTCGCTCGGCTTGCTGGATTTCCCGTGACCGATCGCGTCGGGAAAAATGAGGTAGTACCTGCCGCTGTCGAGCAACTGTCCGTGGCCGAACAGCACGCCGGCGAAATGCTCATTGAGCAGGCTGCGCGCCGATCCGCCGGTGCCATGCAGCAGCAGGACCGCATTGTTGATCTTGCCGTGCGAATCGCGTTTCGGCTGGCCGAGCGTGAGATAGTGCAGGCGCAACTCCGGGAGCATTTCGCCCGACGCGAAATGAAAGTTGCGTGCGATGATCTCACCTTCCACGGGGATCGGTTCCGCCGCGGGGGCGGCGGCGCGGGCCGCGCAACAGAGCGCCGCGGCGAGGCAGGCGGCCAGAACTCGTGAATCCATCACCGTCCCCTCGTCATTGCGCTTCGAAATACTGACCATCAATACCGCGACTCTCCGCACTCAGCAAGTACAAAAAGGCGGCGCACACCGACGCCGGCGTCGGCACGGTGTTCGGATCCTCGGCGGGGTACGCGGCGGCGCGCATTGCCGTGCGCATGCGGCCGGGATTCACGCTGTTGACGCGGATGTTCGCTTCCCCCTCGAGTTCCTGCGCGAACATGCTGCGCACCGATTCCAAGCCGGTCTTGGCGACTGCATAGGCGCCCCAAAACGGGCGCTGATTCTTGACCACGCCGCTGCTGACGAAGATCACCGAGGCGTCCGGCGATTTGCGCAGGCTCGGCAGCAGCACCTGGGTCAAAATGAATGGCGCGGTGAGATTCACGTGCAGCACCCTGCACCAGGTGGGCACGTCATACTGCTCGAGCGGCGTACGGTCGCCGAGCAAACCCGCGGCATGCACCACACCGTCGAGCTGCCCAAATTCGCCATCGATGGTTTTCGCCAACTGGTCGTAATCGACCGCCGTCGCCGTGGCAAGGTCGAGCATGGCGATCGCCGGTTGCGGCGCGCCCATGGTTTCGATTTCGTCATAGACGCGCTCGAGCTTGACGGCGTTGCGGCCCGACAAAATCACGCTGGCGCCGGCGCGTGCACTTTCGATCGCCAGCGCGCGGCCCAAGCCGCTGCTCGCACCGGTGATCAAAACGACGCGGTCGGCGAGCGAGTCGCGGTCGGGACTAAACTCTTTCGGATTCATGTGTGCCTCCGCGATCCTCAGGCGCGCCGCGCCGAATTCCAGGCGAGCAGCATATCCTTGAACCGGCGCCGCGCGGTGGGCCGCTGCGCACCGCCCCGCAAAGCCTCGTGTTCCAGCTCCGCCAGCACCAGCAGGTGCCGGTTCCGGCGGCGCTCCACCGTGGGCAGCGCGCGCGCCGCGGCCGCAAAGTATTCCGCCGCCCTTTGCCGCAGCTCCTCAAGATAGCGCAGCAGCGGCGCCGGCGGCAGGTCGGCCGCGAGATCGTCGTTGCCGATGCCGGCCGCCAAGAGTTCCGCAACCGCAAAAGGCACCCGGCCGCTGCGCGCCTCGCGACGATAGCCGCGGACGGCCCGCGACAGGTAATCGGCGGCGGCGAGCGCCTCGCAGCAATGGCGCAAACCGTTCGCGTCGCACCCGGCGGCGAGCTCCGCTGCCACCACCAAGGGGGCGCCGATGAGCGCGTAGGCGTGCGGCTGGAGATCGGCCGCGCGCTCGAGCGGCGCGCCGCTGATTTGCAGCGTCGCGGCCGTGACGGCGCCCGACAGAGGGCGCCAGTCGACCATGGCGGCGCGCGGCAACGCGGCCAGATAGCGGCTGACCGGATGCACGGGTGAACCTTCTGCAAGCCGCCGCATTTCGTCCTGCCACCAGGCGAGTTTCAGACGAGCCACGCTCACTTCGGTGGCGGGGTCGGTCAGCGCCTGCCACTCGGCGGCCAGGGCGTAGATGCCGAGCAGCGGCGCGCTCGCCTCTGCGGCCGCGAACAACCAGCTCCAATAGCGCGCGGTGCCTGCGGGAATGGCGCGCGCCCGATAGCTCGCATCAAGGGAATTCGGCGCCGGCATCGTCGGTGGACTCGCGCTCGGCCTCGCCCGGCCGCGGGATGCGCGTCAGACTCGCCACCGGCTCCAAGGATTCGATTTCGCGATTGCCGCGCAGCCCGAGGTCCGGGAAGCGGCGCGCGGCCGGCAGCACCTGTTGTTCGAGAGAGCCGACCGCCTTGTTGAACCATTCGACGCTGGTCCCCAAGGACTTGCCCAGCTTGCCCAAGTGCTCGCAGAACACCGCCAGCCGCTTGTACAGATCTTCGCCGAGGCGGCGGATCTCCGCGGCGTTATCGGCGAGCGCAGTCTGCTTCCAGCCGTAGGAGACGGCTTTCAGCAGTGCGACCAGGCTGGTCGGCGTGGCGAGCATGACGTTTTGCCGCAGGGAGTCATCGATCAGCCCGGGATTTTCCTGCAGCGCCGCCGACAGAAACTGATCGCCCGGCAGGAACAGTACGACGAAATCCGGGCTGCGCTCGAACTGCGCCCAGTACTGTTTGGAGGACAGCTCGCGCACCCGCGCGCCGACGATTTGTGCATGGCGCCGCAGCTGCACGCTGCGCTGCTCGTCGTCCTGCGCTTCGACCGCCGCAAGATAGGCGTCGAGCGGTGTTTTCACATCGACCACGATGTCGCGCTGCTCCGGCATGTGCACCACCATGTCGGGCCGGACGGCGCCGTCGTCCGTGGTGCGATGCTGCTGTTCGGTAAAATCGACGTGCGCGCTCATGCCGGACAACTCCACCAGACGCCGCAGCGTGATCTCGCCCCATTGACCGCGCACGTCGGGACGGCGCAGGGCGGTGACCAGGTTGCGGGTCTCGCGCGACAGCAAGCTCTGGCCGCTCGCGAGGACTTCCATCTGCGTCTTGATGGTGGCGAATGCATCGATGCGCTCACGCTCGATGTCGTGTATCTGCGCCTCGGTTTTCGCGAGCGCCTCGCGAATCGGCAGCAGCAACGACTCGATCGCGGTTTCGCGTTCCTTGAGAGCCTGGGCGGCGTCCGCCTGCTGACGGCTGAGCCGCTCGCGCGCCAGTTGCAGGAACACCTCGCTGTTGCTCTTCAGGCTGTCGCGCGCGAGATCGCCGAACACCGCCTGCAATTGCTCGCGGGCGCGCGCCAGCGTCTGCTCGCGCTCGGCGGCGAGCGTTGCCTCGTTCGTCAGCCGCGAGCGCAACAATTCCAATTCGATCGCCAGGGATTGCTCGCGGCGTGCGCGCCACAGCAGCGCCGCAAGCGCGCCGAGCACGATGCCTGCGAGCAGGGCCAGCCAGACCGCAGACTGGCTCATGCGCGACCGCTGGCCTCGAGCCAGCGCACGAGGTCCTTGGCCTCCGCCAGGTAGGCATCGGCGCCCCAGCTGCGCGAATCCTCTCCGGCCGGCAGGTAGCCGTAATCCGCGACCAACGCCGGCATGCCGGCCGCATGGGCGGCTTGCACATCGCCGAGCGCGTCGCCGACATAGATGCATTCCTGCGCCGTGGCGCCGGCGAGCGCGGCGGCGTGCAGCAGAGGCAGCGGATGGGGCTTGCGCTCCGGCAGCGAATCGCCGCTGACCACGCAGGCGAAACGCGGCCGCAGGCCGAGTTGCTCGAGCAAGGGCTCCGTCAGCCACCGCGCCTTGTTGGTCACTATCCCGGCCTTCAGGCGCCGCGCCTGGAGCGTATCGAGCACCACGTCCATGCCGGGAAAGAGCCGCGTGCCCTCGCTCAGGGCGCCGCGATAGATATCGAGAAAGCGCCGCTGCAGAGCCGCAGCTTCATCCCCCGCGGCCTCGGGAAATCCGGTTGCGACGACGCGCGCCGCGCCGTGACTGACCGCCCCGCGCACCAGCTCGTACGGCAGCGGCGCGAGTCCGGCTTCGCGCCGCAAGGCATTCAACGCGCCGACCATGTCCGGTGCGGTGTCGAGCAAGGTACCGTCCAAATCGAACAAGACCACGCGCACAGGCACTGGCATCAGATGGCGGGCCGCGAGAAATGCGCCAGGTAATTGACGCGGGTGTCGGGCGAGAGACCAAACGAACGCGTGAACGGATTGTAAGTGATGCCGGTCAGGTCGCGCAGCTCCAATCCCGCCTCGCGCCCCCAGCGCGCGAGCTCCGAGGGGCGGATGAACTTCAGGTACTCATGCGTGCCGCGCGGCAGCGCGCGCGCAATGTATTCCGCGCCGATGATCGCCACCGCAAATGCCAGCGGATTGCGATTGAGGGTCGACACGATCACCTCTCCGCCGGGTTTCACCAGGGTGGCGAGCGCGCGGATGCTGGCCGCGGGATCCGGAACATGCTCGAGCATTTCCATGCAGGTCACGAGATGGAAGCCGGCCGGCCGTTCCGCGGCCAGATCCTCGGCCGCGATCGCGCGATACTGTGCCGCTACCTCGCTCTGCAGCGCGTGCAGCTCGGCCACGTCGAGCACGGCCCGCGACAAGTCGATACCGAGCACCCGCGCACCGGCGCGCGCCATGGCCTCGGAGAGAATGCCGCCGCCGCAACCGACATCGACAACCTCGCGGCCGGCGAGCGGCAGGATGCGCTCGATGTAGCGCAGCCGCAGCGGATTGAGATCGTGGAGCGGCTTGGAAGGGCCGTGCGGATCCCACCAGCTCTGCGCGAGAGCGCTGAATTTCGCGACTTCCGCGGGGTCGACATTGCGACTCGGGTCATGCATGAGATTCACTCTCCGCGATACGCGCCGCCCAGAGGTAGGCGCGCGCGGCCACACTGGCCCAATCGAGCCGGGTCAGTTCTCGATCTGCCAACAAATGCCGTCCTGCCACCCATACATCGCTCACCATGTCACGGCCGCCGCAAAATACCAATTGTGTCACGGGATCGCTCAACGGCTGAACCGCCGGGCCGCGCATGTCGACACAACACAGATCCGCCCATTTTCCGGGCTCGAGCGTGCCGACGTCGGCGTCGAGACCGAGCACCGCCGCGCCGCCGCGGGTCGCGAGGGTGAGGGCATCCCAGGCGAAGTCCGCAGCCGTCAGCGCGATGAGTTTCATCTCGGCCCACACATTCTGGCTGCTGCAGGGACCGACACCGGTGCCCAAGCCCAGGCGCATTCCGGACGCGAACAGCGCGGCCACCGGCGGCATCTGATGGCCGAGGTTGAGGCTCGACGTGGCGCCGAGGCTGATCGAAATGCCGGTGCGCTGCGCGAGCTCGATGTCCGCCGGCGTGGCGTGGGTCATGTAGACGGCATTGAGGGCCGGCGTCAGCAATCCCAGGCGCCACAAGCGCTCGATGGGCCGCATGCCGTGTTGCGCGACGCAGCGTGCAATGGCATCGGCCGACGAATTGACATCGATGACGATGCCGGCGTCGAGCTCATCGGCGAGCGTCGCGAGCCGTGCGAACGCGGCATCGCTCATGGTGTCCGGGGCGCCCGGCGCGAACACCGTGGAAATCGACGGATGTGCGCTGTATTCGTCGCGCACGGAGAGCCCCTCGGCGGGGCTGCCGGTCTCGCTCACCGGCAGCCCGATGACGGCACGCATGCCGCTTTCGGCGGCGGCTTTGGCCGCCGCGCCCGGATGGCGGTAGCGGTCGCCGAAACAGGTGATGCCCGAAATGAGCATCTCGGCGATCGCGCAGAGGGCCCCGTCGTACACAAATTCGGGGCCGACAAAATTCCGCTCGAGAGATGCGGGCGGCGGCGCCGACAGGCCGCGGAACAGCGAGCTCGCGGCCTGTGTATGCGCGTTGATCATTCCCGGCATCAGGAGATGCGCCGCGCGTCGGGTCACGACCGTGGCGGCGTAGCGATCGAGTGCATCCGCGCTCGGCAAGACATCGAGAATCCGCCCATCGCGCACCACCAATGCATGATTCTCGAGCACCCGGCCGCGCGCGCAGAGCGGCACGATCCAACGGGCCTCGATGCACAAATCGGCGGGAACGGCGGGCATTGCCCAGTATATCGGCTAAAGTGCGCCGGCGGCTTAAGACCTGTATGGATATGTGCTAGAATTCGCCCATGTTGAGACCACGTCTCGCCTCCTTTAAACCCGCTTAAACAAGCCACGAAGGCTTCACCGGACTCTCGCAAATGGCCGAGATCGCACGCGAAATATTGCCCGTAAATCTCGAAGACGAGATGCGCAAGTCGTACCTCGATTACGCGATGAGCGTGATCGTGGGCCGCGCCTTGCCCGATGTGCGCGACGGTCTGAAGCCCGTGCACCGGCGTGTGCTGTTTGCAATGCGCGAGTTGAGCAATGACTGGAATCGGGCATACAAAAAGTCCGCCCGTGTGGTGGGCGATGTCATCGGCAAATATCATCCGCACGGCGATGCCTCGGTGTACGACGCCATCGTGCGCATGGCGCAAGAATTCTCCATGCGCTATCTGCTGGTCGACGGCCAGGGAAACTTCGGATCCGTGGACGGCGATCCGCCGGCGGCGATGCGTTACACCGAAGTGCGCATGTCGCGGCTCGCCGGCGAGCTGCTCGCCGACATCGACAAGGAAACGGTCGATTTCAACCCGAATTACGATGAATCCGAGAACGAACCCGCGGTACTGCCGGCGCGGATCCCGAACCTCCTGATCAACGGCTCGTCGGGCATCGCGGTGGGCATGGCCACCAACATCCCGCCGCACAATCTGACCGAAATCATCAGCGCCTGCATTGCGCTGATCGAAAACCCGGAGATCACGCTCGGGCAATTGATGCAGATCGTGCCCGGTCCGGATTTCCCCACCGCCGGATTCATCAACGGCGCGCAGGAGATCGTTGCGGCGTACAAGACCGGGCGCGGGCGGCTGCACTTGCGCGCGCGCACGCATTTCGAGGACGTCGGCAAGGGCGAGCGCCAGGCGATCGTCATCACCGAGTTGCCCTACCAGGTCAACAAGGCCCGGTTGATCGAGCGCATCGCGGACCTGGTGCGCGACAAGCTCATCGAAGGCATAGCCTCCGACGGGCTGCGCGACGAATCGGACAAAGACGGCATGCGCGTGGTGATCGAACTGAAGCGCGGCGAGGTGCCCGAGATCCTGCTCAACAATCTGTATGCGCAGACTCCCATGGAACAGGTGTTCGGCATCAACATGGTGGCGCTGGTCGATGGACAGCCGCGCCTGCTGAGCTTGAAGGAAATGCTCGATGCATTCTTGCGGCATCGGCGCGAGGTGGTCACCCGCCGCACCGTCTACGAGCTGCGCAAGGCGCGCGAGCGCGGCCACATTCTGGAAGGTCTCGCGATCGCATTGGCGAACATCGATGAGATCATCGCGGCGATCAAGGCCTCGCCGTCGCCCGCGGAGGCCAAGATCGCGCTCACTTCGCGCGTGTGGACTTCAGGCGCCGTGCCGCAAATGCTGGCGCACGCCGGCGGCATCAGCACGCGGCCCGACGGGGAGATCGCCGCACTGGGCATGGTCGCCGGCGGATATCGCCTGACGGAAACGCAGGCACAGGCCATTCTGGAGATGCGGCTGAACCGCCTCACGGGGCTCGAGCAGGACAAGATCATCGAGGAGTTTCAGGAATTGCTGGGCCAGATCCGCGATCTGTCGGATATCCTGGCGCGCCCGGAGCGCCTGCTCGAGGTGATCCGCGACGAGCTCGAATACATCCGCGATACCTTCGGCGACAAGCGGCGCACCGAGATCCTGATCAATCACGAGGACCTCACCACCGAGGATTTGATTTCGCCGCAGGATGTGGTCGTGACGCTGTCGCATGGCGGATACGCCAAGGCGCAGCCCGTGTCCGACTATCAGGCGCAGCGCCGCGGCGGCCGCGGCAAGGCCGCGACCGCGGTCAAGGACGAAGACTTCGTCGACAAGCTGTTCGTGGCGAACACGCACGACACCCTCTTGTGTTTTTCCGATTACGGCAAGTTGTACTGGCTCAAGGTGTATCAGCTGCCGCAGGCGAGCCGCGGATCGCGCGGCAAACCCATCGTCAATCTGCTGCCCCTGCAGGAGGGCGAGCGCATCAGCGCAATGCTGTCGATCAAGGACTTTGAACCCGGCAAGTTCGTGTTCATGGCGACGAGTCTCGGCACGGTGAAAAAGACCTCGCTGGCGCTGTTCTCGCGGCCGCGCGCCAGCGGCATCATCGCCGTCGCGCTCGAGGAGGGCGACAAACTGGTGGGTGTCGCGATCACCGACGGCAGCAAGGACATCCTGCTGTTCACCACCGCCGGCAAGGCGATTCGATTCGCCGAAGACGAAGTCCGGGCCATGGGGCGCGAAGCGGCCGGCGTGCGCGGCGTGCGCCTGAGCGACGAGCAGCGCGTCAATGCACTGATCGTGGCGGAGCAGGGATTTATTCTCACCGCATCGCAAAACGGCTTCGGCAAGCTGACGCCGCTCGATGACTTTCCGCGGCACGGCCGCGGCGGGCAGGGCGTGATCGCGTTGCAGATCACCGACCGCAACGGACGCATGGTCGGCGCGCTGCAGGTGAGCATCGATGATGAAATCATGCTCATGAGCCAGAATGGGGTTCTGGTGCGCACGCCGGTGAAGGACATCTCCGTGGTCGGGCGCAACACCCAAGGTGTGCGGCTGATCCGGTTGGAGGAGGGCGATCAGCTCTCCGGGCTCGAGCGCATCGATGGCCTGGCCGCGGCCGATGACGCGGCGGCCGATGACGCGGCGGCCGATGACACGGCGGCCGATGACGCGGCGGATGTCACGGGCGACGCACCGCCCGACGTCTAAGACCTATCGCGATGCGCGCCTTCAATTTTTCCCCTGGACCGGCCGTGTTGCCGCTCGAGGTTTTGGAACAGGCGCGCGATGAACTGCTCGATTGGCGCCAAAGCGGCATGTCCGTGATGGAGGTGAGCCACCGCGGTGAAGCCTTCATGCAGGTGGCGGCCGAGGCTGAAGCGGATTTGCGCGAACTCCTGTCGATCCCGCGCAACTACCGGGTGTTGTTCATGCAGGGCGGAGCATCCGCACAATTTTCGCTGGTACCGATGAATCTTGCGCCGCCCGACTCCACCGTCGACTACATCAACACCGGACACTGGTCGCAGAAGGCCATCGCCGAAGCGGCGCGATATTGCCGCGTCAGCATCGCCGGCGATGCCGGAGGCGATTACACGCGGGTTCCCCCGCCGGGCGAGCTGCGCCTGAGCGCGCAGGCCCGCTATGTGCATTACACGCCGAACGAGACCATCAGCGGAGTCGAATTCGGCTACATCCCGCAGACGCGCCGGCCGCTGGTTGCAGACATGTCCTCGAGCATCCTATCGAGGCCGATCGACGTGGAGAAATTCGGCTTGATCTACGCGGGCGCGCAGAAAAACATCGGCCCTGCCGGCCTCACGGTGGTGATCGTGCGCGATGACCTCGTGGGTCTCGCGCGGCCCGAGACGCCGTTGGTGTTCAACTACCGGGCGGTTGCCGATAATCAATCCATGTTGAACACGCCGCCGACCTTCGCCTGGTACATGGCGGGCCTGGTGTTCAAATGGCTGAAGCGGGCCGGCGGCCTCGCGGCGATCGGCGAGCGCAACCGCCTCAAAGCACGGACGCTGTATGCTGCCATCGATGACTCGCTGCTGTACCGCAATCCGATCGCCCGGGATGCCCGCTCGTGGATGAACGTGACATTCGTCTTGAACCGGCCGGGCCTGGACGCCGCGTTTCTCGAGGGCGCCGCCGCTGCCGGGCTGCACGGCCTCAAGGGCCATCGGGTGCTGGGCGGCATGCGCGCCAGCCTCTACAATGCCATGCCGCTGGCGGGCGTCGAGGCGCTGATCTCGTTCATGCGGGATTTCGAGCGGCGACACGCATGAGGTGCGGGCATGGCAAGCCGTAAGAAGCCGGCGGGCAAGACGCGGCCGGGAGCCGCGCCGGCGGCGGCCGGACTCAGCAATATTCGCGAGCGCATCGACGCCATCGATGCGCGCATCCATGAGCTGCTCAACGAGCGCGCACGCTTCGCGCAACAGGTGGGGATCTCCAAATCGGCGTCCGGCAAGGCGGTGGACTTCTATCGCCCGGAACGCGAAGCGGAAGTCCTGCGCAAGGCGCTCAAGCGCAATCAGGGGCCGCTGCGCGATGAGGAAATAGCGCGCTTGTTTCGCGAAATCATGTCCGCGTGCCTCGCGCAGCAGGAGCCGCTCAAGGTGGCATTTCTCGGGCCCGAAGGCACCTTCACGCAGGCCGCGGTGCTCAAGCACTTCGGCTCCTCGGTGCGCGCCCTGCCGTTGCCGGCGATCGACGAGGTATTTCATGAGGTCGAAGGCGGCATCGCGGACTTCGGCGTGGTGCCGATCGAGAACTCGAGCGAGGGCACGGTCAATCACACCCTGGACATGTTCTTGTCTTCGGCATTGAAGATTTGCGGCGAAGTGGAGCTGCGCATCAATCATTTTTTGATGGGGAAAATGACCGGTATCGAAGCCGTCAAGCGCATTTGCGCCCATCCGCAGGCCCTGGCGCAATGCCGCGGCTGGCTCGACGAACAGCTGCCGGACGCAGAGCGCGTCGCGGTCGCGAGCAACGCCGAAGGTGCGCGCCGCGCGCGCGATGAGCGCGGCACGGCGGCGATCGCCGGCCGAGCGGCCGCCGAGATCTACGGGCTCACGCTGCTCGCCAATGAGATCGAGGACCGGCAGGACAACACCACCCGCTTCCTGGTGATCGGCCGCAAACTATTCAGTGCCAGCGGTATCGACCGCACCACGCTGCTGGTATCGGCGGCGGACACCGACGATTCGGGTGCGCTGTTCCGGTTGCTCGAACCGTTCGCCGAGCATAAGGTCAACATGACGCGCATCGAATCGCGGCCGTCGCGCAAGCGCAAATGGGACTATGTGTTCTTCATGGATATCGAAGGGCACGTGAACGACGCACCGGTCGCGAAGGCCCTGGCCGCGCTCGAGGGGCGTGCCTCGCTGTTCAAGGTGCTGGGCTCGTATCCGCGAGCGGTGCTCTGACGCGGTGGCAGCCGCACGCAAATTCGATGTCGGGCCGGCGCGGGATGTGTCGGGCACGATGCTGGTTCCCGGCGACAAGTCCATTTCGCATCGAGCGCTGATGCTGTCCGGCATCGCGGCCGGCACGAGCGAGGTCAGCGGCTTTCTGGCGAGCGAGGACTGTTTGGCGAGCCTGGCGGCGATGCGCGCACTGGGGGTGCCCATCGAGCAACCGGGTGCGACGCAGGTGCTCATCCGCGGCGTCGGCTTGCGCGGATTGCGCGATGCGGCGCGCGCGCTCGACATGGGAAATGCCGGCACCGCGATGCGTCTGTTCACCGGGCTGCTGTCGGCGCAACCCTTCAATTCACGCTTGATCGGCGATGCCTCGCTGATGAAACGCCCCATGGAGCGCGTGGCGAGGCCGCTGCGCGAGATGGGCGCCGATGTGCGCACCGCGAACGGCACACCGCCCGTGGACATCGTCGGCGGCGCACGCCTCAAGGGCATCGAATACCGAATGCCGGTTGCCAGCGCGCAGGTCAAATCCGCGATCCTGCTGGCCGCCCTGTATGCCGATGCTCCCACCACGGTCATCGCGCCGGCCGTCAACCGCGACCACAGCGAGCGCATGCTGGCGAGCTGCGGCGTGCGGCTCGAGAACGAGGGCCTGCGCACGACGCTGCATCCGCCGGCGGCGCTGGCCGGCCAGCGGATCGAGGTGCCCGGCGATTTCTCCTCCGCGGCGTTTTTCATCGTGGCAGGGCTCATAGGCGCCGGCGCGGCGGGTCTGACGATTCGCAACGTCGGCTTGAATCCGACGCGCACCGGGCTGCTCGAGGTGCTGCGCAGCATGGGTGGGCGCATCGACATCTTGAACGCGCGCTCGAGCGGTGCGGAACCGGTGGCGGACCTTCTGGTCCATGCATCGCCGCTGCGCGGTGTGATCGTGCCGGCGGAAATCGTACCGCTTGCGATCGACGAGCTACCGGTGCTGTTCGTCGCCGCCGCCTGCGCTGCCGGTGAGACTCTGGTGACGGGCGCAGAGGAGCTGCGGGTCAAGGAGAGCGACCGGATCGCGGCGATGAGCGCGGGCTTGTCGTCCATGGGCGTGGCGCATCAGGTGCTGCCCGACGGGATGCGGATCGAAGGGCGCGGCAGCGGCGCCGCGTTCAGCGGCGGCGAGGTCGATAGCTTCGGCGATCACCGCATTGCCATGTCATTCGCCATCGCGGGCCTGCGCACTTTGCGCCCCATCAGGATTCACGATGTGGCCAACGTCGCCACCTCTTTTCCCGATTTCGTCGCCGTGGCGCGCTCGGCCGGACTCGATGTCCGAGAATCCGCCGAGGCCGCGCCGTGAGCCGTGTGCCGATCATGACCATCGATGGACCGTCGGGCTCGGGCAAGGGCACCGTTAGCCGCGCTGCGGCAAGAGCCCTCGGCTGGGCCCTGCTCGACAGCGGTGCCCTCTATCGCTTGGTCGCCCTGGCAGGCCGCCTCGAGGGGGTGAGCCTCTCCGATGCGCCGGGACTTGCCCGGCTGGCCGAGCGCCTCGACCTCAAATTCGGGTCCGATGCGGGAGGCGGGGAGGTGGTTTGGCTCGACGGAAGGGAGGTCACAGGCGAGATCCGGACCGAACAGGCGGGCAACGACGCCTCCCTGGTGGCGGCATTGCCCGCGGTGCGTGCGGCGCTGTTGGAACGCCAGCGGCGGTTTGCGGTGCCGCCGGGTTTGGTGGCCGACGGGCGGGATATGGGAACCGTGGTATTCCCCCAGGCGGAGGTTAAGATTTTTCTCACCGCGAGCGCGGATGAGCGGGCCCTGAGGCGCCATAAGCAGTTGAAAGAAAAGGGGGTTGCTGCTACCCTTGCCGCCCTTTCGCAGGAGATAGGGGAGCGCGACTTGCGCGACATGAATCGCGCCGCCTCGCCCCTTGTCGCGAGCGCGGATGCGGTCCTACTGGACACAACGGGGATGTCCGTCGAGGCAGTAGTTGAACGCGTCCTGGGTGTGGCCCGCGGACGTCTGTCGCCATAGTTTGTACGAGGTTTGGGTTGCGGTTTTCAAGGATTGAGCGCCGCTATTTTTTGGCAACCCCTGAGGCACACGGGAACAGTGCCCGGGAACAGTAGAGAACACATGACAGAAAGTTTTGCGGAACTGTTCGAACAGAGCATTGCGAGCCAGCGCATTCGTCCTGGCACCATCCTCAACGGATTGATCGTCGAAGTAGGCCAGGACTATGTGATCGTGAACGTCGGATTGAAATCCGAAGCGGTCATCCCATCCGACCAATTCAAGAATGAGAAAGGTGAGATTGAGGTCGCCGTGGGCGAGACCGTCGAAGTCGCCTTGGACAGCGTCGAGGACGGCTCGGGCGAAACCCGGCTGTCGCGCGAGAAGGCGAAGCGCGCCCGCACCTGGACGCGTCTCGAGAGCGCCTTCGAAAAGCAGGAGGTGGTGATCGGCATCATCACCGGGCGGGTCAAGGGCGGGTTCACCGTCGAGATCGACAACGTGCGTGCCTTCCTGCCGGGTTCCCTGGTCGATGTGCGTCCGGTGCGCGACCCGTCGTATCTCGAGAACAAGCCGCTCGAATTCAAGGTGATCAAGCTCGATCAGAAACGCAACAACGTGGTCGTGTCGCGGCGCGCGGTGGTCGAGCAGGAATACAGCGCCGAGCGCTCCGCGCTGCTCGACAATCTGCAGGAGGGCGCGGCGGTCAAGGGCGTCGTGAAGAATCTCACCGACTATGGCGCGTTCGTCGACCTCGGCGGCATCGATGGATTGCTGCACATCACCGACATGGCCTGGAAGCGCGTAAAGCATCCTTCCGAAGTGGTCAAGGTGGGCGAAGAGATCGACGTGCGGATTCTGAAATTCGACCGCGAGCGCCAGCGTGTATCGCTCGGACTCAAGCAGCTGGGCGCCGATCCGTGGCAGAACATCGCACGGCGCTATCCCGCCAACACGCGCCTGTTCGGCAAGGTCACGAACATCGCCGATTACGGCTGCTTCGTCGAAATCGAAGAAGGAGTCGAGGGGCTGGTGCATGTATCGGAAATGGACTGGACCAACAAGAACGTCAATCCGGCCAAAGTCGTGCACGTCGGCCAGGAAGTCGAAGTCATGGTGCTCGACATCGACGAGGAACGCCGCCGCATCAGTCTCGGCGTGAAACAGTGCAAGACCAATCCGTGGAAGGAATTCGCGGAGAACTACAACCGCGGCGACAAGGTGAGCGGGCAGATCAAGTCCATCACCGATTTCGGTATTTTCATCGGCTTGACGGGCGGCATCGACGGTTTGGTGCATTTGTCGGATATTTCGTGGGACATGCCGGGCGAGGAGGCCGTTCGCAGCTATCAGAAGGCGCAGCAGGTCGATGCCATGGTGCTGTCGATCGATCCGGAGCGTGAGCGCATCAGCCTGGGGATCAAGCAGCTCGCGAAGGATCCTTTCTCGGCCTACATTGCCGACCATCCGAAGGGCAGCATCGTCACCGGCGTGGTGCGCGAAGTGGACGCCAAGGGGGCGATCATCGATCTTGGCAACGGCGTCGACGGCCAGCTGCGCGCTTCGGAGTTGTCGCGCGATCGCGTCGAAGACGCGCGTCTGCTTCTCAAGGTGGGTGAAGAGGTCGAGGCGAAATTCACCGGCGTCGATCGCAAGGGCCGCAGCATCTCGCTGTCGATCAAGGCGAAGGATATCCACGAGGAACAGGAAGCCATGCAGAATTACCGGACCGATTCGCCGACCGGAACCAGCCTGGGAGACCTACTCAAAGAGCAAATCTCCGGTCAGGATTGAGGGGGTGGGCTGAACGCGGCGGCGCTGATGCGCCGCGTTGGGTCTCTATAAGCATGTCTAGTGATTCCCACGGATCGATAATGACGAAATCGGAACTCATTGAGATCATTTCAGCGAAACAGAAGCACTTGCCGGCGAAAGACGTCGAGCTTGCAGTGAAGCAGCTGCTGGAAATCATGAGCGATGCGCTGGCGACGGGCGAGCGCATCGAGATTCGCGGCTTCGGCAGCTTTTCGCTGCATTTCCGGCCGCCGCGGCAGGGCCGCAATCCGAAGACCGGTGAAGCCGTGGCGCTGGCCGGCAAGCATGTACCGCATTTCAAACCGGGCAAGGACCTGCGCGAACGGGTCAACGACGGTGCGGATCAGCCGATCCGCGATTAGGTGACCGAGCCCACGCTGCTGACTTGGTTGCTGGTGGTGGCGGCGTTGGTCCTAGGGATACTGGCCGGACACTTCGGCTGGGGTAAACGCTGGCCTGCCTCTTTCAGCAAGCTGCATCCCGACTACCTCACGGGACTCGATTACCTCGTGACCGAGCAGCCCGATCGGGCGCTCGACATGTTCTTGAAGTTGATGGATGCCAACGCCGACACGATCGAAACCCATTTCGCATTGGGGACGCTGTATCGGCGGCGCGGCGAGGTCGAGCGCGCCATCCGCATCCATCAGAATCTGTTGGCGCGCCAGACGCTCGCCCAGGAGCATCGCGAGCAGGCGCTGCTCGCCCTGGCACAGGACTACCTGCGTGCCGGCCTGCTCGACCGTGCGGAGGGCTTGTTCCAGCAGGTGAGCGAGGTGGCGCGCCTCTCCGCCAGTGCGCTCGATGCCTTGCGCCTGATCTACGAGCGCCAGCATGACTGGCAGCAGGCGCTCGGAGCCTATCGGCAGCTGGCGCGAATCAAGGCGGCGCCGCCGTCTCTGGTCGCCGCGCATTACCTGGCCGAATTGGCGGCGCTCGCCATCGACCGCGGCGATACGAGCGATGCGCGGCGGCTGCTGCGCGAGGCCCGCGCCGAGGCGGCGCCCTTTCCGCGGGCGGCGCTGCTGCGCGCGCAGATCGCCGAACGCGACGCCGAGCCGCAGTTGGCGGCGCGCCTGCTGCGCCATGCCATCGCCGAATCGCCGCAGCTGTTGCAGGAGGAGCTGCCGCACCTGCTCGAGCTCATGGGAGAGGGCTCGCGCGACGCACTGCTGTCCGATTTGGTGGCGCAGGCGGAGTCGCGCGATTTTAGCGAATTGAAGCGGCTGGTATTCGCGGCGATCGCCGCGGATCTCATCGACGCGGCGCCGCTGCGCGGCGCGATCGAGAAGGTGCTGTCGCAGGACCCGACATTGCAGGGGATGTGGCGCGCGGCTCCGGAGCAGTATTCGCGCACCGCGCACGAGATCGGGGCACTGCTCGCGCATGCCGAGAAATATCGGTGCAAGGAGTGCGGATTTTCCGGCCGGCACTTTTACTGGCATTGCCCGGCCTGCCATTCCTGGGATAGCTTGGAGGCGTACGCCATCGTCAAACTTCGCTGAATTTGTGCGCTGGTCCGACGGCGGGCGGCGGCGAAATCCGTTATTATTTCCCCATGTCACATAATATCGTCAGAACAGTCGTATTCCCCGTCGCCGGACGCGGCACGCGATTTCTTCCCGTCACCAAAGCGAGCCCGAAAGAGATGCTGCCGGTTGTCGATAAACCGCTGATCCAGTATGCGGTCGATGAGGCGCTTTCCGCCGGTGCCGACACCTTGATTTTCATCACCGGCAGTTCGAAGCGCGCCATCGAGGATCACTTCGACACCAACCCCGAACTCGAGAGCGTGCTGCAGGCCCAAGGCAAGCAGGATTTGCTGGATATCTTGCACGGGATCCTGCCCAGCTGGGCGTCGTGCGTATACATACGCCAGCCGGCGCCGCTCGGGTTGGGCCATGCGGTGCTGTGCGCGCGGCCGGTGGTCGGCGATGCTCCTTTCATGGTGCATCTGGCGGACGATTTGATCGACGCCGAGGTGCCCTGTCTCAAGCAGATGGTCCAGGTGTTCGAGGCGCACCGCGGCAGCGTGCTCGGAGTGCAAAATGTGCCGCGAAACGACACGGATAAGTACGGCATCGTGACGCTCGAGCGCAAGGTCGCAAACCGCATCGGTCAGATGTCGAACATCGTGGAAAAACCCAAGCCGGACAGGGCGGAGTCGACCCTTGCCGTGGTCGGCCGCTACTTGTTGACGCCCGCGATATTCGACGATCTCGTGAAAATCGGCAAAGGAGCCGGCGGCGAGATCCAACTCACCGACGGCATTGCCCGGCTGATGCAGCGCGAGCCCGTGTACGCCTTCGAATTCGAAGGCAAGCGCTACGACTGCGGCAGCAAGCTGGGATACCTGCAGGCGACCGTGGAATATGGCCTCAAGCATCCGAGCCTGGGCGAGGGGTTCGCCGCCTACCTGAAGGGCCTCGCCCCCACGCTTCCCTAGCGGAAACGTCCGCCGCGCTGTTGACCGAAGCTACGGGAGCCGGAACCCGCCGGCGCGCGCCGCGAATCGCGGGCGCCGTGATGCCCCGGCCCTGGGCGCTGGCCTTGCGTCGGACGCTTGCCGTGACGATCCCCCTGGGGACGATCGCTGTGCCCGGCCGGCTGCGGCGAGGATTCGACGATCTTGAACACCGGTGTGGCCACGGTCGGAATACTGCGGCGCAGAACCCGCTCGATGTCGCGCAGCAATGCGGATTCGTCGCTCGAAACCAGCGAAATTGCCTCGCCCGCGGCGCCCGCGCGTCCGGTGCGGCCGATGCGATGCACGTAATCCTCGGGCACGTTCGGCAATTCATAGTTGACGACTTGCGGCAGTTCTTTGATATCGAGGCCGCGGGCCGCGACTTCCGTGGCGACCAGCGCCGTGACCTGCCCGCGCTTGAACATGTCGAGTGCCTTGACGCGCGCCGCCTGGCTCTTGTTGCCGTGGATCGCCGCGGCATCGATGCCGGCGCTTTCCAGCTGTTGGGTGAGGCGATTCGCGCCGTGCTTGGTGCGGGTGAAGATCAATACCTGGCGCCACTGTCCTTCTTGAATCAAATGCACCAATAGATGGCGCTTCTGTTCTTTTTGAACGCGGTACGCGCGTTGCTCGACCAACTCGATCGGGGCGTTGCGCGGCGCCACCTGAATCGACAGGGGATCGTGCAGCAGCCGTTCAGCCAGGCCGCGGATGTCGTCCGAGTAGGTCGCGGAGAACAGCAGGTTCTGGCGCTTCGGCGGCAGCAACTTGATCACTTTGCGGATGTCGTTGATGAAGCCCATATCGAGCATGCGATCGGCCTCATCGAGCACCAATACCTGCACCTTGGACAGATCCGCCACGCGCTGTTGCGCGAGGTCGAGGAGCCGGCCCGGGGTGGCGACCAGAATATCGCAACCGGAGCGCAGCTCGGAAATTTGCGGGTTGATGCTCACACCGCCGAACACCTGATAGGTGCGCAGCTGCATGTATTTGCCGTAGTCGCGCGCGCTCTGAGCGACCTGTGCCGCGAGTTCCCGGGTCGGCGTCAGCACCAGCGCGCGCGGCGCACGGCTCGTCCCGTGGGCGCTGTCGGCAGCGAGCCGTTGCAAAATCGGCAGCACGAAGCCGGCGGTTTTGCCGGTGCCCGTCTGTGCGCCGGCGAGCACGTCGCGGCCGGCGAGTACGGCCGGGATCGCTTGCAGCTGAATGGGAGAAGGTGAATCGTAGCCCTTGTCGGCGACGGCACGCAGCAATTCGGGCAATAGCCCGAGATCGGAAAATGACATTAAGAATCCTTAAAGATTGAAGACTCGCACGACAGAAGCAAACGCTTCGGCAGCGGTCAGCAGCGAGGGAGGTAAAAAGGCGAAGTGCGTCGAGGACGGACCGCGAGCTCAAGGTGGCACTGACCGAGTACCGACCGTATCAAGCTGGGCGCACTCTACAGGAGGAAGGAGGCTCAAGTCCAGGCGAGGTCCCCAAAAGGCGTACTTCACCCGGGATTAGTGGGTGAAGTACGCCGCTTTGCCCGACCGAGGATCAATTCAGCGAGGCGCCGGCAGTCGTGCCCGAGGCGGAGAGCGTCCCGCCGGCGTTGACTGACCGATCCGCACCCCCCGCGATGCTGGCCGACGGGCTCGGCTTCGCCGCAGCCGGGGTCGCCGACTGCGCTGGGGCGGCACTCGTCCGCGGCGCTTTGGCGGCGGTGGCGGATGACGAATTCGAGGACTTCGTCGCATTCGCCGTGGCCGCGCTCGAAGTCTGGGTCGTCGCGCTCGACGCTGGGCTCGCCGTGCTCGAAGCATGGCCCGCCGCGCCCTCGGTCTTGCCCGCCGCTGTTGCGATCGGCTTGGTGCTCATCGAATCGAACGACCCGCCGAGGCCGCCGTGTGCGTTGCCGGCGAGGTTGCCGGAATTTCCACCCAGGCCGCCGCCCAAATTTCCGCCAAGTCCGCCACCCAAATGACCCGCGAAGGCCGGGGAGGTCATGGCCAATACGGCAGCGACCGCAGCCGCTTTAAACAAGTGTTTGTGGTTCATGTCGTACTCCAGTTAGAGCCGCGCACCTTGCGTGGCTTTCAGTGTTGATACGACGGGCGGCGATGATTTCTTCCCTGCGCGAAAAATTACTTGTGAATCAACGCCCCGGGATCGATGCGGTAGCTCGCGCCCACGAGTCCAATGCCATATGTCAAATCGCGCCCCGGGGGTCCCAAGTCCACTGCACTTCGCGCCAGCGCGTCGATGGCGGATGCCGCTTCGGCCGGGTTGGGCGTGCCGACGCGCGCGGCGAGCAGCGCCGCGACAAAGGGCGCCGCGAAGGAGGTGCCGCGCACCACCGCGTACGAGTGGTCGGCGCCGGCGGCGGCGAGATCCGCTCCGGGTGCGGCAAACATGACCTGGGGTCCGCGGGCGGCCTCGAGCAGGACTCGATCATGCGCGTCGACCGCCGTGACCCCCACGACGTTGGGATATGAGGCCGGATAGAGCGCGGGCGCCGCCGGCCCATCGTTACCGACCGCCGCGACGATGATGTAGCCGGCGCGAACGAGTTCGCCGATCACGCGCTCCAGCAGGACGTTTTTCGGCCCGACCAAGCTCACGTTGATGACGGGGACCCTTTCCTGCACCAACCAAGCAAATGCCGCAACCAGCGCGTCGACCGCGCCGCCGGTCGGGCGGCCGCAGTAAACATCGGCGGCGTACAGCTCGGCGGCAGGTTGCACACCCTGAAATGCGCCGCTGCGCCCGATCATCAGCGAGGCGACCGCAGTCCCATGCGGCGCCGGAACGGTGTGATTGCCGCAGCCCCAGGCATGCACGCTCGAAGCCGAGAATACCGGATGACTGACATCGACACCGGTATCGATGAGCCCGACGCGGATCAAGAATTGGGCCGCCCGCGGCGCGGCGGTTTCGGCAGGCTGGATGGCGGCCGCCGAGGTGTCGGATAGGGCGCCGCCGCCGAAGTACAGGTGGTTGTAGTCGTAGCCGCCGCCCGGGTCGGCCTCGCGCAGCGCGCGCAGCGCCGTGTGCACCGACATCTGCGGCGGGGCTCGGAGCACGACCAGATGAATATTCAGTGCCGCGATCAATTGTTCCCGATCGACGATGAAGCCGCGAGAGCGGGCGGCCTGAAGCGCGGCTTCGTCCGGCGAAAGCGCGAGGATCTCGTTGCGAATCACGGGCTCGCCCTGCGGATCCGTGTCGATGCTCTGACGGTTGGCGCGAATCAAGCGCCGGATCTCGAGATGCCGCGCATCGCTCAAGCGATCGAGGGACGCGGATTGCAGCGGGTCCACCGTCTGCAGGGCCGGCCCAGGCAAAGTGGGAAGGGTCACCCCGGGCAGACGGATCTGCGCGCCGGCCGCCGACGCCATGAGCGTCAACGCGATTAGGAGGCGAATCGGACCCGGCATACGGCGCTCATATTAAGATGGTTCATGGAAGAAACCTGTGGTGATGAACGTCCAAGCTATGAATACGAGTGAGACGTCACAAAACGTCCGTGAACAAATCGTCGCCCTGCTGCCGAGGCTGCGACGATTTGCCCGCAATCTCACTCGCAATCACCACGACGCGGATGACGTCGTGCAGTTGGCGGTTGAACGGGCGTTGACGCGCCTCGAGCAGTGGCACAGCGACGCGCGCTTGGATAGCTGGATGTTCAAGATTGTCAGAAATGCATGGATCGACGAAGTGCGCGCGCGCGGCCGGCGCGACAGGATTTTTCTCACCGCCGAAGCGGGCGACCACATTGGGGTCGATTCAATGGCGCACGAAACCGTGATGCTGTCGGTGCAGGCGGCGATGGCTCGATTGCCGGAAGAGCAGCGCGAAGCGATCGGTCTGGTGCTGGTCGAAGGATTGCCATACCGGGAGGCGGCTGAAGTTCTGGACATTCCGATCGGCACGCTGACCAGCCGCCTCGCGCGCGGCCGCGAGGCATTGCAAACGCTGTTAGGAGGCGAGGAGACATGAGCATTCCCGATGAAACGCTGATGGCCTACGCCGACGGTGAACTCGACCCGGTGACGCGCGACGCGGTGGAATCGGCCATCCGCGAGGATCCGCAGATGCAACAGCGTCTCGCGCAGCACCGTGCCTTGCGGCAACGGGTGCAGTCGGCGTATGCGGCTGAACTCGACGAAGACGTCCCGCAGCGGTTGTTGAACGCCGTGCGCGGCACCGCCGGCACCCCCGAGGTCGTCGGTCCGGCACGGCAGTCAGGCGCCGAACCCACTGCGGTCCGGCCGCGGACACGGCAGCGCCGATGGGTGATCCCGGTGTCGATGGCGGCGAGCGTGATCGCCGGGGTCGGACTGGGCTTTTTCATCCGGGGCGGCACGCCGCTGGTGCAGAGCGCGGAAGGCGCGCTGGTTGCGCACGGTCCACTCGCGAACGCGTTATCGAATCAGCTCGCGGCGGATCAGGCCTCCGATTCGGCGGTACGGATGGGGGTAAGCTTCCTGGCAAAATCAGGCGACTATTGCCGCACCTTCACGCTCCCGGGCGCAGCCGCATCGGCGGGGCTCGCGTGCCGGCGGGGCAAGGACTGGCAGATCCAGCTGCTCACTCCGGGAACCGGGGGCGGCGGCGGGGAATCCGGCTATCGAACCGCAGGATCGGCGATGCCGGAGGCTCTGGCGAAATCCGTGGAAGAGCAGATGGCCGCAGAGCCACTCGATCAGGCGGGCGAGCGGGCCGCGCGCGCGAACGGTTGGACCACGGTGGAGCGCTAGCTTCATGGGGCCATCAGAGTTCATCGAGTACGACGCGGTCGGGCTCGCGGCGCGGTTCAGGTTAGCGCCTTGCGCTCCAGCCGGCGCGCATGCAGGATCGCTTCGGTGTAACCGTTGGGCTGCTCACGTCCCTTGAATATCAAATCGCACGCTGCCTGAAATGCGATGTTGTGCTGCGGATCCTCCGCAAGGCGGCGGTAGGCCGGATCCGCTGCGTTCTGCCGGTCGACTACGCTCGCCATGCGAACCAGTGCCCGCATCACCTGGTCGCGCGAGCACACGTTATGATGCAGCCAATTGGCGACGTGCTGGCTGGAAATGCGCAACGTGGCCCGATCTTCCATCAGCGCGACATTGTAATAGTCCGGCACTTTCGAGCAGCCGATTCCCGAATCGATCCATCGCACCACGTAACCTAAGATGCTTTGCGCATTGTTGTTGAGCTCTTCGTCGATGTCGGCGGCGCTCCAATCCGGACGGGCGACGAGCGGCGGAGTGAGAATCTCATCGAGGCTGGCGCGGGCACGGCCCGCGAGATCCGCCTGCACCTGGGCTACATTCACGGCGTGGTAGTGCAAGGCGTGCAGGGTTGCGGCCGTGGGCGAGGGCACCCATGCCGTATTGGCCCCGGCGCGCGGCTGCGCGATCTTGGCATCCAGCATCTCGGCCATGAGGTCCGGCATCGCCCACATCCCTTTGCCGATCTGGGCCTTGCCGCGCAGGCCGCAGGCAAGTCCGACGTCCACGTTCTGGCGCTCGTAGGCATCGAGCCAGATCGCTTTTTTGAGTTCGCTCTTGCGCATCACCGGCGCCGCGTTCATCGATGTATGAATCTCGTCGCCCGTTCGATCGAGAAAACCGGTGTTGATGAATACGACGCGGTGCCGGGCAGCGCGAATGCATTCGGTCAGATTGACTGTGGTGCGGCGTTCTTCGTCCATGATGCCGATTTTCAACGTGTTTCGCGGCAGCTGCAGCAGGTCCTCCACTGCAGCGAACAGTTCGCCGGCGAAGGCCACTTCTTCGGGCCCGTGCATCTTGGGTTTGACGATGTAGATCGAGCCGCAGCGCGAATTGCGGCCGGCGCCGGCGCCCCTAAGATCGTGCAATGCCACGAGCGCCGTCACCGCCGCATCGATGAACGTCTCGGGGATCGGCTTGCCGTCCATCGTCACGGCATCGGACATCACGTGATGACCCACATTGCGCACCAGCATGAGACTGCGGCCGGATAGTACGAGATCATCGCCGCTCAAGGTTCGATAGCGTCGATCCGGATTCAAGCGCCGCCAGGTTGCATTGCCGCCCTTGTCGAGCCGCGCCTCGAGGCTGCCGTTCATGAGCCCAAGCCAATTGCGATACACCTGTACCTTCTCATCTGCATCGACCGCGGCGACCGAATCCTCGCAGTCCTGAATGGTCGTGAGCGCCGACTCGAGCACCACATCGCTGACGCCGGCCGGGTCGTCGCGGCCGATCGAGTGTTTGCGATCGACGCACACTTCGACGTGCAGTCCATGGTGAACCAACAGCACCGCGGTGGGCGAAGTGCGCTCGCCG
>Ga0181537_10000929_pt1 | contig 27489 bp, 28 predicted proteins | sample PEATcosm2014_Bin_39_FD_119765 | JGI IMG/M metagenome (GOLD analysis project Ga0181537, IMG submission 119765) | Peatland microbial communities from MTU Mesocosm Facility, Houghton, MI, USA - PEATcosm2014_Bin23_10_metaG | ecosystem: Environmental > Terrestrial > Soil > Wetlands > Peat | place...
CTCGGCATGACATATGTTGCACCGCAGCAGTGGCTCCGTCCAGCCACGCCCTATACTTCGCCGCCATGACCGAACCCGTCCCGACCGAGATCCGCCTGCGCAGCGTGTCACGCCTGCTTGAGGTGAGCTTCAGCGATGGCACGCACTACGAGCTGCCCTTCGAGTACCTGCGCGTGCACTCCCCTTCCGCAGAGGTCAAGGGACACGGGCCCGGGCAGGAGGTGCTGGTGCAGGGCAAGCAGCAGGTGCGCATCGTCGCCGTCGAACAAGTGGGGCAGTACGCAGTCAAACTGGTATTCGACGACGGGCACGACACCGGCCTCTACACTTGGAAGTACCTGGCTGAACTCGGACGCGAACACGAGGAGAAAGGGGCGAGCTACCTTGAGCGCTGCGCGCAGGCGGCGCCAAAGAAAAGTGCCGCCCCCTGAAAAAGGAAGGGGCCGGACATTGCTGCCCGGCCCGCTCATCACAAGACCCCCTTAACCGCGGCGATTCTGCGCGCCGCGCGCAGGCAAATGCAACCGCCTGTCGCCAAGCCCGGGGAGCCCCCGGGTGCCCCGATGCGTAGAATGCGTCTGAAACCCACCCGATTGCCCCACGAATGACCGACGACCGCTCCACTGATTTCGGCTTCCAGCGCGTGCCGCACGCGGACAAGGCGCGCCGCGTGCGTGGCGTGTTCGACTCGGTGGCCGGCAACTACGACCTGATGAATGACCTGATGTCCGCCGGCACGCACCGCCTGTGGAAGCGCTTCACGCTCGGGCTGGCGAACCTCAGGCCCGGACAGCGTGCACTGGACGTGGCCGGGGGCACCGGGGACCTGGCGTGCGGACTTGCACGGCAGGTCGGCGCGCAGGGCCTGGTGGTGCTCACCGACATCAATGCGGCGATGCTGGCCCGCGGCCGCGATCGCCTCATCGATGCCGGCTGCATCGAGAACGTGCGCTACGTGCAGGCCAATGCCGAGCGCCTGCCCTTCCCGGACGGCAGCTTCGACTGCATCACCATCGGCTTCGGGCTGCGCAACGTCACCGACAAGCCGGCAGCCCTCACCGCCATGCGGCGCGCCCTCAAGCCCGGCGGGCAGCTGCTGGTGCTCGAGTTCTCGCGCCCCATCGCCCCGGGGCTCAAGCCCCTCTACGACGCGTACTCCTTTAAAGTGCTGCCCCTCATCGGCAGGGTCGTGGCCGGGGATGAGGCCAGCTACCGCTACCTCGCCGAGTCGATCCGCATGCACCCGGACCAGGAAAGTCTTCTGAAGATGATGCAGGGGGCAGGACTCGAGGGCTGCCGCTACCACAACTTAAGTGGCGGTATCGTCGCGGTGCACCGCGGCTACCGCTACTGACCCGCCCCGATGCTCAACACGGCGCTCGAGAACCTCCTCAACCGCGGCCTGCCGCGCTCCCCGCGGGCGCGGCAGCTGTGCGCGCAGCTGGCCGGCAAGTCACTCGCCATCGAGGCGCGCGACTTCACGCGGCTGCGCATCCGCTGCAACGGCGTCTCGCTCGAAGTCACGCGCGATGCGGCCCCCGCCGATGCCAGCCTCGCAGGTGGGGCGCTGAGCCTGCTGGGGCTCCTCGGAGATTCCCCGCAGGCACTGCTGCAGAGTGGCGCGGTGGTCATGGGCGGGGACACGGAGCTGGCGCAGAAATTCCACCAGCTGCTCGTGCTTCTCAGGCCGGACGCGGAAGAGGAGCTGGCGGTGCTCTTGGGCGACGTGCCGGCGCACCAGCTCGCGCGCCTGGCGCGCCGCGGCCTGCAGTTCGTGCGCCGCGCAGCAGATACCGGCGTGACCAACGCCGCCGAGTACCTCGGGCACGAGCGCGGCCACCTGGTGCCGCGCGCCGAGGGTGAGCAGTTCCTGCGCGGCGTCGATGCCGTGCGCGAGGGCGTCGATCGCGCTGCCGCACGTCTGGAAAATCTCGCGCGGCGGCGCGGCGCACAGTGAAGCTGCGGGTCGTGATGCGGCTGCTGGAGATCCAGCGCGTGCTCCTTAAGCACGGGCTGGATGATTACGTGCGCGCGACGCACCTGTACCGCCCGCTGCGCTTCCTCTTCATCCTCTCCCCGGGTGTGTGGTTCGCGCGCCAGCGCAACGCCAGCCGCGGCGAGCGGCTGCGCCTGGCGCTCGAGGAGCTCGGCCCGATCTTCGTCAAGTTCGGCCAGGCCGTCTCCACGCGGCGCGACCTGCTGCCCACCGACATCGCCGACGAGCTCGCGAAGCTGCAGGACCGGGTAGCGCCCTTCCCCGGCAGCGAGGCGCGCGCCCTCATCGAGCACGAGTACGGCAGGCCCGTCACCGAGGTGTTCGCCGAGTTCGACGAAACCCCGCTCGCAGCCGCCTCCATCGCCCAGGTGCACACCGCGCGCCTGCACGGCGGCGAGCAGGTCGTGGTCAAGGTGCTGCGGCCGGGCATGCGCGCCGTGATCGGGCGCGACCTCGAGGTGCTGCACGCACTCGCGGAGCTGGCGCAGCGCTACTGGTCGCAGGGCGCACGCCTGCGGCCGCGCGAGATCGTCGACGAGTACCAGAAGACCATCCTCGATGAGCTGGACCTGATGCGCGAGGCGGCCAACGCCTCGCAGCTGAAGCGCAACTTCGCAGGCTCGGACCTCCTGTACGTGCCGGAGGTGTACTGGGACTACTGCCGCACCGACGTCATGGTCATGGAGCGCATCCACGGCGTGCCGATCAGCGACATGGCGAGCCTGAAGGCCTCCGGCGCCAACATCGCGCTGCTGGCGGAGAACGGGGTGCGCATCTTCTTCACCCAGGTGTTCCGCCACAACTTCTTCCACGCCGACATGCACCCGGGCAACATCTTCGTGCTGCTCGACAACCCCGCCAGTCCGCGCTACGCCGCGGTGGACTTCGGCATCGTCGGCACGCTCGACCCGCGCGACCAGCACTACCTCGCGGAGAACTTCCTTGCGGTCTTCAACCGCGACTACCACCGCGTCGCGCAACTGCACCTGGAGTCCGGCTGGGTGCCCGCCGATACGCGGGTGGACGAGATGGAGTCGGCGGTGCGCACGGTGTGCGAGCCGATCTTCGACCGCCCGCTCAAAGACATCTCCTTCGGGCGCATCCTGCTGCGGCTGTTCGAGATCTCGCGGCGCTTCAACATGCAGATCCAGCCGCAACTGATCCTGCTGCAGAAGACGCTGCTGAACGTGGAGGGACTGGGGCGCGACCTGTACCCGGACCTCGACATCTGGAACACCGCCACCCCGATCCTGCGCGAGTGGATGCGCGAGCGCACCAGCGTCACGGGCCTGCTGCGCTCCCTGCGCGGCCAGGCGCCTGAGCTCATGACCGCGGCACGCTCCCTGCCCCTCATCCTGCAGCGCCTGCTGCGCGAGCGGCCTGACGCCGCCGCGCAGGAGCAGGCGGCGCAGCTGCGCCAGCTGCGCGCCGATCTGGAGCGCGGGCAGCGCCGCCGCGATGCGCTGCTGCTCGCGGTGCTGCTGCTCATCGGCGGGGGCACGTGGCTGGGGCTCGCCCGGGGCCACGCGTGGCTCGGGTGGACACTGCTTGCGGCCGGAGCCGCCCAGCTCATCTACGGGTTGCGCAAGTAAGTGCAACGCTCCCTCACGCACGGCTCGATTCCGGCCGTGCTCTTCAAGTTCTCCCTGCCCATCCTGTTCGCCAACATACTGCAGTCGCTCAACGGCTCGGTGAACTCGATCTGGGTGGGCCGCTTCCTCGGCGAGGCGGCCCTCACCGCGACCGCCAACGCCAACACGGTGATGTTCCTGCTGATCGGGGCGGCCTTCGGGGTCGCGCTCGCCTCCACCATCCTCATTGGCCAGAACGTCGGCGCCAACAACCTCGTCCAGACCAAACGCGTGGTGGGCACGAGCGCCACCTTCTTCCTCGGTATCTCGGTAGCCATGGCGATCACCGGGCTGGTGTTCTCACGAGCGTTGCTGCTGGCGATGAGCACGCCGCCCGATTCCCTCGAGCTCGCGGTCAAGTACATGCGCGTGATCTTCCTCGCGCTGCCCTTCCTCTACCTGTACGCCTTCGTCATGGCGGTGCTGCGGGGCGCCGGGGACTCAAAGACGCCGTTCTATTTCATGCTGCTGTCGGTCGGCATAGACATCGCGCTCAACCCGGTATTCATCTTCGGGCTCGGGCCGATACCCGCCATGGGCATCGCAGGATCTGCGCTCGCAACCTTCGTCGCCCAGGCGGTGAGCCTCACCGCCCTCATCCGCCACCTGTACCGTCGCAAGAACGTGCTGGCGCTGCACCAGGACGAGCTCGCGTACCTGAAGCCTGACTGGACCATCATCGGGGTGCTCATCAAGAAGGGTATCCCCATGAGCGCGCAGATGCTGGTGGTGTCCCTGAGCGCGGTGCTGATGATCACCCTCGTCAATCGCTTCGGCGTCGACACCACCGCGGCCTTCGGCGCCGCGATGCAGATCTGGAACTACATCCAGATGCCCGCGTTCGCCGTCGCGATGGGGATCTCGGCCATGAGCGCGCAGAACGTCGGCGCCGGCAAGTGGGACCGCGTCACCCGCATCGCCGGCATCGGGGTGCTCTACAGCGTGCTGCTCACCGGATCGATCGTGCTGCTGATCGAGCTCCTCGACAGGCACATCTTCGGCCTGTTCCTGCCGGCCGGCTCCAATGCGCTGCACATCGCCTCCCACATGAATCGCATCGTGACGGGCTCGTTCATCTTCTTCGGCATCTCGGTGGCGCTCTTTGGCGTGGTGCGCGCAACCGGAGCGGTGATCGCACCGCTGATCGTGCTGACCATCTCGCTCATGGTGGTGCGCTTTCCGCTGGCGGTACTGTTCCTGCCTCACTACGGGGCCGACGCCATCTGGTGGAGCTTCCCGATCTCGTCGGTCCTGTCCGCATCGCTCGCCTTCCTCTATTACAAGTTCGGCGGCTGGCGGCGCGCACACATGCTGCCCGCACAGTCCTAGTTAGCGTTCCACTCCTCTCCCGAATTGCGTATTCGAAGCGCCGCCGCATCAGCGCAGAATCGCCCCCCCATTCGCTTTCCGGAGAAATCACCATGCAGTCCCGCAAGCTCGGCCGCGACGGCCCGACGGTCTCCGCCATGGGACTGGGGTGCATGGGGATGAGCGAGTTCTACGGCGCGCATGACGATGCCGAATCACTCGCGACCCTGAAGCACGCGCTCGACATCGGGCTCAACTTCCTCGACACCGCGGACGCCTACGGCCCCTACACCAACGAGGAGCTGGTAGGCCGCGCGCTGCGTGGGCGCCGCCAGGATGCATTCATCGCCACGAAGTTCGGCTTCGTGCGCGATCCGGCAAACCCCAGCGCGCGTGGCGTGAACGGCAGCCCGTCACACGTACGCGCCGCCTGCGAGGCGAGCCTCAGGCGCCTCGGTGTGCCGCAGATCGACCTCTACTATCTGCACCGCGTGGATCCCCAGGTGCCGATCGAGGACACCGTCGGCGCGATGGCCGACCTGGTGCGCGATGGCAAGGTGCGCTACCTCGGTCTGTCGGAAGTATCCGCGGACACGCTCGAACGCGCTCACCGCGTCCACCCGGTCACGGCACTGCAGAGCGAGTACTCACTGTGGACCCGCGATCCGGAGGACGGGGTGCTGGCGGCCTGCGAGCGCCTCGGTGTCGGCTTCGTGGCCTACAGCCCCCTCGGCCGCGGTTTCCTGACCGGAGCCCTGAAGACGGTCGAGGATTTCGCAGCCGATGACTACCGGCGCACGAGCCCGCGCTTCCAGGGCGAGAACTTCACGCGCAACCTTGCGCTGGTCGAGAAGGTGAAGACGCTCGCCAACGACAAGGGCTGCACTCCGGCGCAGCTGGCACTCGCCTGGGTGCTGGCGCAGGCCCCGCACATCGTGCCCATTCCCGGCACCCGCCGCATCGGCAACCTCGATGAGAACCTCGGTGCGCTGAAGGTGAAGCTCACCGATGTCGACCTGGACACCATCGAGGCGGTGTTCCCTGCCGGAGTGAGTGCGGGAGCCCGCTACTCCGAGAGCATGATGCGGCTGCTGCAGGGTTAGCGGCGCGTTCTTGGGGCCAGGGTGCGGTGCAAGGGCGGCGCGGCCACGAGCGGCTTGCAGACGCTAGGACGCCGCGGCCTTGGGTTCGATCCACAGCGCCCGCGCGCGACCGCACAGCTGGCCCCTGCCATCGTAGAGCGCCGTGCCGGCGGCACGCTTGCGGCCCTGCGCGCCGCCCAGGGACCAGCCGATGAGCGTGCAGGACTCCCCGACCTGCACGCGGCGGTCGATGTGCGCGGTGAACTCGGCCAGGAGCAGCATGCCGTCATCCGGGGCGACGGCGTAGTAGCCCGGGCAATCCAGGGCCGCGGACATGAACTCGGGCCGCACCTTGCCGTCGCCGCAGTCGAGCGAGGCGTCGGGCACCCAGGGCGCAGCGACCAGCCCCAGCTCCGGGATCGCCCCGGCGAAAATGCGCATGCCGTCCCCGCGAACACGCGCCGTGCCGCATACGAAGCAGCTCGGGAAGCGGTGGTAGCGGAAGCCCGCATAGCGGCGCGAGGCCTCCACGGCCTCCAGATAGTGCGGCGGCCGCGGGATCTCGAGCTCGAGGCTCGCAGGCTGCGCCTCGCCGATGAGTTGCTGCGCGTGCAGCACCCGCAGGCCACCACCCTCGGCCGCACTCACCTCGAACGGGGTGTCCAGCGGCGGTGGCCTGCGCAGTCGCACCGTCACCGTGCGCGCGGCCAGCACGGCGACGCTGCCGGCGAAGTAGCCGCCGTTCGCCGAGGTCGGCGGACCGCAGAAGCGTGCCGCGATCGTGAGCGCCATGTCAGCGACCGCGCAGCGCCGCGAGCCAGGACCCGGGGTCCTCGCCCCGCTCCAGCACCTCCACCAGCGCCGAGCCCACCACCACGCCATCGACGTGCCCGCGCAGCCGCTCCACCTGCGCGCGGCTCCTGATGCCGAAGCCGGCGCACACCGGCACTTCGGACAGTGCGCGCACGCGGTCGAGGTAGTGCACCACGTCCTGCGGCACTTCGACGTTCTTGCCGGTGGTGCCGGTCATCGTCACCGCGTACACGAAGCCCTCGGCACCTGAGCACAGCTGGCGCAGGCGCTCTGGCTGCGTGACGGGCGTGACCATCTGCACCAGCGCAAGGCCTTCCCTGCTGAGGGCGCTGCGCAGCTCGCTGCTTTCATCCAGCGGCAGGTCCGGCACGATGAACCCGGCCACGCCGGCAGCCCTGGCGCGCGCGGACAGCGCGGGCCCGAAGGCGAGCAGCGGGTTCAGGTAGCTCATGAGCAGCAATGGGGCGGGCTGCGGGCCGAGCGCCGCGAGTTCGCTGAGGATCCACTCGAGCGTCACGCCCTGCGCGAGCGCGGCAAGGCTGGCGCGCTGGATGGTGACGCCGTCGGCCATCGGGTCGGTGAACGGCACGCCGATCTCGACCACGTCCGCGCCCTCGGCGAGGGCGCGCACGTGCTCGCCGAAGCGCTCGCGTGACGGGAAGCCCGCCGTGAGGTAGGCCACGAGCGCCGGTTCACCGCCGGCGGCCGCGGCGCGGATGCTCTCGCTGATGCGCTGTGCGGGCGTCATTGCGGCTGCCCCAGCAGCGTCGCCAGCAGCGTCTGCATGTCCTTGTCGCCACGCCCGGAGAGGCCCACCAGCACCGTGCCGCCCGGATGTGAGCGCGCCCAGCGCTCCGCGGCCGCGAGCGCGTGCGCGCTCTCGATGGCCGGCAGGATGCCCTCGCTCTCACTCAGCACGCGCACCGCGGCCAGCGCCTCCGCATCACTCGCCGTGATGTACGACACGCGGCCGACGGCGGCGAGCAGCGCGTGCTCCGGTCCGACGCTCGGGTAGTCCAGCCCCGCCGACACCGAGTGGGTCTCCTGGATCTGCCCGTCGGCATCCTGCAGCAGCATCGAATACGTGCCATGCAGCACCCCGGGGCGCCCGTAGGCGACGGTGGCCGCGTTGTCGCCAAGCCCGGCACCGCGCCCCCCGGCCTCCACTCCAATGATCTCCACCGAGCGGTCGGGCACGAAGGCATGGAAGGTGCCTATCGAATTGGAGCCGCCGCCGACGCAGGCAATGAGCGCATCCGGCAGACGCCCGGTGGCGGCGAGGATCTGCTCGCGCGCCTCGCGCCCGATTACCGCCTGCAGCTCACGCACCAGGTAGGGATACGGGTGCGGGCCGATCGCCGAGCCGATGAGGTAGTAAGTGTCGGTCGGGTCGGCCACCCAGTCGCGCAGCGCCTCGTCGATCGCGGCGCGCAGCGTCTGGTCCCCGGAGGTCACCGCCACCACCTGCGCCCCGAGCAGGCGCATGCGCCCGACGTTGGGCGCCTGGCGCTCCATGTCGATGGCGCCCATGTATACGACGCACGGCAGCCCGAGACGCGCGCAGGCCGCAGCGCTCGCCACGCCGTGCTGGCCGGCCCCGGTCTCGGCGACGATGCGCTTGGCGCCGAGGCGCCGCGCGAGCAGCCCCTGCCCGATGGCGTTGTTGATCTTGTGGGCGCCGGTATGGGCGAGGTCCTCGCGCTTGAGCCACACGTTCGCGCCCCAGCGAGCCGAGAGCCGTTCGGCGAACGTCAGTGCTGTCGGCCGCCCCACCCAGCTTTTCAGCTGCGCAGCGAGTTCGGCGCGGAAGTCGGCCGCGTGCAGGTGCTCGCGGACACCGCCGAGCAGACGCTCGAGCGCCGGGATGAGAGTCTCAGGGACGTAGCGCCCGCCGAAGGCGCCGAAGCGGCCGCGCGCATCCGGCAGGCGGCCGGCGATCAGCTCCGCCAGCAGGCGTTCGTTTTCGGGAGAGGCTGCAGCTGCGTTCATGGAATTTCCTCGGTCGGATCCTCAGGCGTTTGGGCGCGGCGTGCGCCCAGCACGAAACTCTCGATCAGCGCGGGGCTCTTGTGCCCCGGCGCGGCCTCGACGCCGCTCGACACATCGACGCCGAAGGGTCGCACGGTGCGGATCGCGGCGGCGACGTTGGCGGGGGTCAGGCCGCCGGCGAGCACCAGCTGGGTGCGCCGCGCGAGCCCCGCGGCAACCTGCCAGTCACTCAGTGCGCCCGCACCGCTCACCGGGCCCTCGAACAGGAGGCGGGGCGGCAGTGGCGCGGGCACCGCGGCTGCGGCGCGCACGACCGGCAACACGGCGAGGCTCCCCGGCAGGCGCAGCCCTGCGAGCTCGGCGACATCCGCCTGCAGTGCATCGGGGCGGAACACCTCGAGTACCTCATCGATGAGTGCCTGGGTCGGGTGGCGCGTGACCGCCACGCAAATTGCACGGCAGCGTGCCGGGCGCGCCAGTGCCAGGGCCTGCCCGGGGCTCACGTGCCGCACCGAGTCGGCGATTACGAACCCGAGTGCATCGACCTGCAGCGCGAGCGCCGCCGCCACGCCTTCCGCACTCGTGAGCCCGCAGATCTTGATCCACATCTAGCGCCCCAGGGCGGCGCGGCCGCCGGCCAGCAGTCCCGCTGCCAGGGTGGCGGGGTCAGCGCCCTGCATGAGGGCGCTGCCAACGAGGATCAGCTGATAGCCGGCGCGTGCCACCGCGGCAGCCTCCGCAGCCGTGGTCACGCCGCTCTCCGCGACGCGCGGCACCCCCTGCGGCAGGCGCGCCGCGAGCTCGAGCAGGCGCTGCGGCACCACCTGCAATGTCGCGAGGTCGCGGCAGTTGAGGCCGGCGAGCAGCTGCGCACCCTGCGGCGCCGCCCCGATCAGCTCTTCCATCAGCTCGATGTCCGCCTCGTCAAAGGCCTCAAGCAGGACGAAGAGATCGAGCTGCCGCGCGCATGCGATGAGCGCCTCGGTCGCAGCGCGCGGCAACATGCGCAGGATGACCAGCACCCCACCGGCACCTGCCACGCGCGCCTCCAGGACCTGGTAGGGATCCACCAGGAAGTCCTTGCGCATCGCCGGCACCTGCAGCGCGCTGAGAACCTGCGCGGCATCCTCCAAGTGCGCCAGCGTGCCATCGAAGCGTCCAGGCTCGGTCAGTACCGAGACCGCCGCCGCGCCACCGGCGGCGTACGCCGCGACGCGCGCCGCGAGGTCCTCGTCCGCGCCCTTGAGCTGGCCCTGTGCCGGTGAGCGCAGCTTCAGTTCCGCGATCAGATCAAAGCCGCTCGCGTGCAACTGCAGCCGCGGCGCCGGCGGCAGCTGTCGCAGCGCACCCTCGAGCGAGGCGTGGCTGCGCAGCCGCTGCGCGGCGCGCAGTCGCTCACGGCTGCCGCGCGCCATCTCATCGAGAAACCCGCCGCTCATGCCGGAGCTCGCGCGTGCGCCGCGGCGGCCCCGGCGAGCGCCTCGAGGAGGCGCGTGGCGGCGCCGCTGTCGATGGCGGCGGCGGCGCGTGTAATGCCCTCACGCGGCGCGGACACCTCACCGGCCACCTCCAGCGCCAGCGCCGCTCCCAACAGCAGGCAGTCGCGGTGCGCGCCGCGCTCCTCGCCGGTGAGCACCGCGCGGATCGCCGCCGCGTTGTGGCGGGCGTCCCCGCCGGCGAGCTGCGCCGGGGTGCAGCGGGTGAGGCCGTAGTCCTCGGGCGTGCGCTCGCTGTGACCGACGTGCCCGGGGCGCACGTCGAAGAGCGCGAAGGGCCCGATCGGCGTCGGCTCGTCCCAGCCGCCGGCACCGTGCACAACGAAGGTGCGCTCGATGGGCAGCCCCTGGAAGGTCTCGGCAATGAGGTGCGCCACCTTCAGGCTGTAGGCGCCGACCAGGTGCAGCGGCGGCTGCGCCGGATTTACGAGCGGTCCCAGGATGTTGAACACGGTGCGCACGCCGAGGGCGGCGCGGATGGGCGTGATGGCGCGCGTGGCCGGGTGGTAGTGGGGCGCGAACAGGAAGGTGAAGCGCGTGGCGGCGAAGCAGGCGGCCGCCGCCTGCTCGTCCAGCGGCACCGGGAGCCCGAGCTCCTCGAGCACGTCGGCGCTGCCGCAACGGCTGGAGACGGAGCGGTTGCCGTGCTTCACCACCGGCAGCCCGCAGGCGGCCACCAGGAGCGCGGTGCCGGTGGAAATGTTCAGGCTCCCCGAGGCATCCCCGCCCGTGCCGACGATATCGATGGCGCGCAGCCCCTCGGGCAGCGCCGGGCGGCGTGCCAGGCGGCGCATGGCGAGCGCGAAGCCGCGCGCCTCATCGGCCACCACGCCCTTGGTGGCCAGCGCCGCGAGCAGCGCCCCGCCCATGGCCGGCGGCAGCGCCGTGTCGGTGAGCGTCTCGAGCAGTTCCCCGGCCTGCACCTGGCTCAGGTCGCGCCGCTCGAGCAGCTGCAGCAGGAAGTCACGCGGAGGCGGCATGAACTGCTCCGCCGGCTGGCTTTGTCTGGCGCTCACCGCCGGACAGCTTCAGGAAGTTGCCCAGCAGGTGCGGCCCTTCGGGAGTGAGGATGCTCTCGGGATGAAACTGCACGCCCTCGATGGTGAGCTTGCGGTGGCGCACGCCCATGATTTCCCCTTCCGCAGTGCGGGCGCTGACCTCCAGCTCTGCGGGGATGCTGCCCGGGGCGGCGATGAGGGAGTGGTAACGCCCCACCTCGCACGGTTCCGGGAGTCCGGCGAATAGTGTGCGCCCGTCGTGGTGCACGAGGGAGGTCTTGCCGTGCATCAGGCGCCCGGCGCGCACCACCTGGCCCCCGAACACTTCCACGATCGACTGGTGGCCGAGACATACCCCGAGCACCGGGACGCGCCCGGCGAAGGCGCGGATCATGTCCATGGAGACCCCCGCGTCATGGGGCGTGCCGGGGCCGGGGGAAATGCACAGGTGCGAGGGCGCAAGGTCCAGCGCCGCGGCGGTGCCGAGCGCATCGTTGCGGTACACGCTCACCTGCGCCCCGAGCACCAGGAACGCCTGCACCAGGTTGTAGGTGAAGGAGTCGTAGTTGTCGATCAGGAGCAGCTGCGGCTTCACAGGCCCTCCTGTGCGAGTTCGAGCGCCCGCGCCATGGCGCCGCTCTTGGCCAGCACTTCCTCGTACTCGCTCTGCGGCACGCTGTCGGCCACGATGCCCGCGCCGGCCTGGTAGCTGTATTCATCGCCCTTGAACACCAGCGTGCGGATGGTGATCGCATGGTCCATGTCACCGCGCGCCCCGAAGTAGCCCACGGTACCGCCGTAGAGCCCGCGGCTCACCGGCTCGAGCTCGTCGATGATCTGCATGGCACGCACCTTCGGCGCCCCCACCAGCGTGCCGGCCGGGAAGGCGGCTGCGAAAAGATCGAAGGCATCCTTGCCGGGGGCGAGCTCGCCACGCACCCCGCTCACCATGTGCATGACATGGCTGTAGCGCTCGATGGAGCGGTACGGCTCCACGTGCACGCTCCCGGCACGCGCGACACGCCCGAGGTCATTGCGCGCAAGATCCACCAGCATCACGTGCTCCGCATTCTCTTTCGGATCTGCGAGCAGCTCGGTCGCGCGGGCCGCGTCGGCGCCGGCATCCGCCCCGCGCGGCCGCGTGCCGGCGATGGGCCGCAGCTGCGCCTCGCGACCGCTCAGCTTCACCAGCGCCTCCGGGGAGGAGCCCACCACGTGCACATCACCCAGCGCACAGTAATACATGTAGGGAGAGGGGTTGATGAGCCGCAGTGCCCGGTAGGCCTGGAAGGGGTCGAGCGCGTGGCGCCCGGAAAAGCGGCTGGAGAGCACCAGCTGATAGACGTCGCCGCTGGCGATGTACTCCTGGGTGCGCCGCACGCCGGCCAGGTAGTCCGCCTGCGGGAAGGCGGTCCCCGGGGGCGAGTAGCGTCCCGCCTGCCGGCCGTTGGGCAGTGCTCCGTGCAGCGCGCGCACGACCTCACGGCGCAGCGCGCGGCGCTCGGCCTCATCGCCTGCGTGCACGAGTGCAATGCCGCGCGTCAGGTGGTCGAAGACCAGTACCGAGCGCGGCGCCACGTAGTGCAGCGCCGGCACGCCGCTGGCAGCGGCGCTGCGGCCCGGCAGGCGCTCGAAGTGGCGCACGATGTCGTAGGCTGAGTAACCGACGAGTCCCCCGGCGAGCGGCACGCCGGCGACCTCAGGCTGCGGCGCCTGCCGCAGACCCTCGCGCAGGCGCTCCAGCAGTTCCGCGCCGCTCGCCGGTAGGTCGTGGCGCGTAGCGCCGACCGTCAGCCCGGCCTCATCGAGGCGCACCTCGAGGGCATCCCCGAAGCCAATGAATGAGTAGCGCCCGAGACGCTCGCCCCCCTCGACGCTCTCCAGCAGGAAGCGCGGCGAGAAGCCGGCGAGCTTCATGAACGCCGAGACCGGCGTATCGAGGTCACCGGCGATATCAAACAGCGGTTGCAACGCGCGACTCCGTTTCGTACAGGCAACAAAAAACCCATCCCGGTTATCCGGAGATGGGTTTCAGGTATTCCTCAGCTACTAAATCTACAGAAAACAGCTAACCGTCGGCCCACTCCGTTATGACGGGCGCCACCACCAGAGGCGTGCGGGGATTGAGGTCTGCGGCTTCATGTGACCCTGAGTATCGCTGCGGGCCGCGCGGCGCGTCAAGGAGCCGGCGCCGCGGACGCGGCGCTCATCCCGTAAGCTGCACCGCGGCGCACCGCAGGCTGCGGCTGCCCGTCGCAAAGCCCGCGGCGCCGGGGCCGGCTTTCGCTAAAATGCACGCAAGAGGTACCTGCAGTGAGTTTCAAAGAGCTTCTCGACAGCTGGCGTGCGGGCGCCGCCGCCCCGCGCACCGCCAAGTCCTACGCCGTGCGCCTGCCGGTGGACGACGCCGCGCGCCTGGACGCCCTCGCCGACATGTTCCCGGGGCGCACGCCCGAGCAGCTGATCACGGAGCTGCTGGGCGTGGCGCTCAAGGATGTCGCCGCCGCCATGCCCTACGTGCCCGGTGCCCGGGTGATCTCCACCGATGACCAGGGCGACCCGGTATTCGAGGACGTCGGCCTGATGCCGCGCTTCATCGAGCTCACGCGCAAGCATCGAAGCGGCCGCAGCGCCTCCGCGAAGTCCAAGAAGAAGCCACGCTAGCCATGCCCTCCTTCGACACCGTCTCGGAACTGAACTCGCACGAGGTCGCCAACGCGGTCGACCAGGCCAACCGCGAGCTGGCACAGCGCTTCGACTTCAAGGACACCGGCGCGCGCTTCGACCTCAAGGAGCTCACCGTCACCCTGCACGCCGAGGTCGACTTCCAGCTCAAGCAGATGCTCGAAATCCTGAAGGTGCGGCTCGCCAAGCGCGGCGTCGACCTCGTATGCCTGGAGGTCAAGGACCCCCAGACCAACCTGGCGGCGGCACAGCAGGAAGTGGTCCTCAGGCACGGCATCGACCAGGAGACCGGCAAGAAGATCATGCGCATCGTCAAGGATTCCAAGCTCAAGGTGCAGGCAGGGCTGCAGGGCGACAAGGTGCGCATCACCGGCAAGCAGCGCGATGACCTGCAGGCGGCGATGGCGCTGTTGCGCGGCGCCAAGGTCGACGTACCGCTGCAGTTCAATAATTTCCGCGACTGACGGCGGCGAGCGTTTTACACAAGGCCTCGGTCGCCCCGATCACGCTCGGCCCGAGCCGGCTGAGCGCCTGATCCTCGAAGGCGACCACGCGCCCGTTGCGCACCGCGGCGAGACTCTTCAGACGCTTCCAGTCCGCGACCCACGCCGCGCCCTCGCCCGTGGGGGCCGCCGCGATGATGATGTCCGGGTCGCGCGCGATGACCGACTCGGTGTCCACCACCGGGCCTGCCTCGGGCAGGTCCGCGAACACGTTGCGCGCGCCGCACAGCGTAAGGGCATCGCTCATGAGGTGGCGTCCGCCCACGGTGTAGATCGGGCGGTTCCAGACCTGCATGAGCACGCTCGGGCGCGGACGATCGCCCCGGCCGTAGGTCATGGTGAGCGCCGCGAGCCGCGCCTCCATGTCGCGGGCCGCCCGGTCGGCCACCTGCGGCGTGGCGGCCAGTGCCCCCAGGCGCCGCACGGCGGCCGGGATATCCGCCAGACGCGCCACCTGCTGCTCGTAGATGGGGATGTGCAGCCCCTCGATCTTCTCGCGCTGCGCAGGGTTGCCGCCGCCCGCCCAGGACACCACCACGTCCGGGCGCAGCGCCACCAGGCGCTCCATGTCGACCGCGGCAACGTCCCCGATGCGGGTTACCCTGCGCGCCGCCGGGGGCTCATCCGAGTACTCCACCGTCGCGATCACCTGGCTCCCTGCACCGGCGGCGAACAGCATCTCGGTGGCCCCGGGCGCAAGACTCACGATGCGCAGCGGCGCCTGCGGCACGGTGACCTGCCGCCCGAGGTCATCCACGACCGTGCGCGCCTGCGCGGTTACCGCCAGGAGGAGCAGCGCCAGCACGCGGCTCGCGGTGCCAAGAAGAGATGACTTACCCAACATCACCGTCGCGATCCTCTGTCGGCCTGCACGCATGATGGATCAGCGCCGCGCGCGCTGCCAGAAACGCGCATGTGCCGGGCGGGAAAGCGATGGCAGCGCGCGTGCACCTCCCAGGGGCTGCCGGCGCACACGCCAGGCAGTGGCATTCGGGCAGCGCTGCGCGCCGCCGCGCAGCTGCGCACCTAGGATCGGCGGACGGTCCTCGCCCTGCGCCCGGCCAGTCGCCCTGGTGCGCGCCGCCCTGAGCAGCACGCGCTACTTCGGCAGCTGGGACGCACAGCGGTACGCGCCCGGCTACAGAGTCCGCGCGCGTACCGCCGCACAGCCTTGCTTCACGCCGCCTGGGTGGCAGGCTCGCGCGCGCTCTCGCCGCTGATGCTGGCGAGTGTGCGCGCCACCGCATGCACGGTGGCTGCGATGCGCACCGCGCTCTGGATGGCCTCGCGCTCCAGGCCGTGGCCACGCAGCGCCCGTTCATGAGAGGCCACGCAGGTGCCGCAGCCGTTGATCGCCGAGACCGCCAGCGCCAGGAGCTCGAAGTCCGCCTTGGCGATGCCGGGGTTACCGATCACGTTCATCCGCAGCCGGGCGGGGAGCTTCGCGTACTCCTCGTCCTGCACCAGATGCAGGAAGCGGTAGTAGACGTTGTTCATCGCCATGACCGCCGCGGCGGCGTGCGCTGCACTCACGTGTGCAGCATCCAGGTGCCGGGTCGCGAGCGCCTGCACGCTGCGGCTGAAGGCCGCATTGCCGGACGCCGCGGCCGCGGCGAGTGCCACGCCCCAGATCTGCCGCTCGTTCAGTCCCGGGGCCCCGGCGGGGGTGAGCACCGAGCCCAGGTTCAGGGCGAGGTCGCGCGCGTAGCCGGGCAGCGCCTCGCGGATGCTTTCCAGGGTGTCCATGTTTTCAGGCCGCCTTCAGGGTGTCGTCGCCCTTCTGCCAGTTGCAGGGGCACAGCTCGTCGGTCTGCAGCGCATCAAGGACGCGCAGCACCTCCTCGGGGCTGCGACCTACGTTCAGGTCGGTGACGTAGACGAAGCGGATCACACCGTGCGGGTCGACGATGAAGGTGGCGCGCTGGGCGACGCCGGCCTCGGGGTCGAGGATGCCAAGCGCCCCGGCAAGCTCGCGCTTGATGTCCGAGAGCATCGGGAACGGCAGGTTCTTCAGCTCCTCCTTCTCACGCCGCCACGCCAGGTGCACGAACTCACTGTCGATGCTGGCGCCGAGCAGCTGTGCGTCGCGCGCGCGGAACTCCTTCTCGAGCTTGCCGAAGGCGGCGATCTCGGTCGGGCAGACGAAGGTGAAGTCCTTCGGCCAGAAGAACACGACCTTCCACTTGCCGGGGAAGCTCTCGTGGGTGAAGGGCTGGAACGCCTTCTGCGCATCGCTCGACACGACGCCGGTAAGGGAAAATTCGGGGAAACGGTGGCCTACGCCTGACATGGTATGCGACTCCTTTTGCTGTTTCGCAGGAACATCATGGGGTCCCGATCCCCATAACTCCAATCGATTGATCTGATTAATTCGATAGATGGTGTATATTGCGGTTGTGGACCTCAAGCTCAAGGACCTGCGCTATCTCGTCGCGGTCGCCGACCAGCGGCACTTCGGCCGCGCCGCCGCCCAGTGCTTCGTCAGCCAGCCCACGCTGTCGGCGCAGCTGAAGAAGCTCGAGGCGAGCCTTGGCGTGCAGCTCATCGAGCGCGCCCCGAACAACGTCTCCCTGACCGAGGCAGGCGAGCAGATCGTCGCCCGTGCGCGGCGCATCCTCGAGGCAACCGATGAGGTCGTGACGCTGGCGCGCAGCCAGCGCGACCCCCTGGCGGGACGGCTGCGGGTGGCCTTCCTGCCCACCATCGGACCCTACCTGCTGCCGCACGTGGCACCCGCGGTACGCAAGGCGCTGCCGCGCCTGGAGCTGCGCCTTTACGAATACCAGACCGACCTGATGCTCGAGAAACTGCACGCGGGCGAGCTCGACGTCGGGGTGCTGGCGCTGCCGGTGGAGCTGGCGGGCCTCGAGGCGCGCGAGCTGTACCGCGAGCCCTTCACCGTGGCGCTGCCGGAGCGCCACGCGCTCGCCGCGCGCGAGAGCGTGCGCGTGGCTGACCTCAAGGGCGAGACACTGCTGCTGCTCGAGGAGGGCCACTGCCTGCGCGACCAGGCGCTGGAGGTCTGTAGCCGCGCCGGTACCCGCGACGTGCAGGACTTCCGAGCCACGAGCCTGGAGACGCTGCGGCAGATGGTCGCCACCGGCGCCGGCATCACGCTGCTGCCGGAGCTTGCCGGACGCGGCGCCTACCGCAATGCCCGCGGCGTAGTGCTGCGGCCGTTTGTCAGACCGGCCCCGGTGCGCCACATCGGCGCCGTGTGGCGCAAGAGCACCCCGCGGCGCGCCGCCATCGATGCCCTGTGTGCGGTGATCGGCGAGCACGCCCGGTGAACGCGGCCGCCGGCTTGCCGGTTGCGGTCAGCATCAGCGCCGCCGACGGGCGGCAGCTGCACGGGCACCTTATCGCCTCTCAGGCGCCACGCGCCGCGCTCGTCGTCAACTGCGCCACCGGGATGCTATGCGGGTTCTATCTGAAGTTCGCGCGCTACGCGAGCCTGCGTGGCTACCAGGTGCTGCTCTACGACTACCGCGGCATGGGCGCCTCGGCGCAGCACCCCCTGGCGACGGAAACTGCGCGCATGAGCGAGTGGGGCAGGCTCGACATGTCCGCAGCGCTCGGCTGGCTCGCCGACCGCTTCGCGAGCCTGCCGGTAGCCACGCTCGGGCACAGCGTGGGCGGGCAGCTGCTCGGGGCGATGGACAATGCACAGCGTGCCCGCGCCCACGTGATGATCGCGACCTCCACCGGCTACTGGCGCCGCCAGCGCTTCCCGTTCCGCTACCAGGCACTCGCTTTCTGGAAGCTCTACGGTCCCTTGATGCTGCGCCGCCTGGGCTACGTGCCGCGCGGCCTGCTGTGGCGTGGAGAGTCATTGCCGCCGCAGGTGTTCCTGCAGTGGCGGCGCTGGTGCCTGAGTGCCTCCCCCTACGGGCCGCTGCTCGACCCCGATCTTGCCGCGACCCGCTTCGGGGAGCTGCGCGGGCCGCTGCTCGCGTGGGGCTTCAGTGACGACCCGATCGCGACGCCCAAGGCGGTGGCGGCGCTGCTGGAGTCCTACCGCGGCATGCAGATCGAGGAGCGCTGGACCGAGCCTGCGCAGGTGGGCGTGCGCCGCATCGGCCACCACGGCTTCTTCTCCGAGCGCCACCGCGAGACGCTGTGGCGCGGCGTGCTCGACTGGCTGGACGCGCGCCTCGGCTAGGCCGCCGCCGGATCGGGCGGCACGCTGGCGGGCGTGCGGCGCACGCTGCGCGCGAACGCGATCGCGACGAGCACGACCAGGGCGCCGAGGATCTGCACCGGCGCCAGACGCTCTCCGAGCAGCAGCCACGCGTAAGCAGCGGCCGCGATGACCTGCGCGTACAGCCCCACGGCGCCGAAGGTGGCCGGCAGCTTGGCGAAGGCGTACGCGATGAGCCCCTGGCCGAGCACCTGCGCGGTGACGGCGCAGCCGACGAGCAGCCACCAGCCGTGGCCCGTCACCGGCACGAACCTCTGCGTGAGGGCGAGCGGCAGCAGGATCACCGTGAACACCGCCGTGCTCAACAGCATCACGATGCCGGTGCCGTGGGATGCGCGCAGCCGCGAGACCACCATCAGGTAGCCGGCATAAAAGCACGCGGTGCCAAAGCCGAGCGCGTCCCCGAGGAGTGCGTGCCCGGAAGAGCCGGCACCGAGCTTGGGCGCGAGGATGAGGAGCATGCCGCCGAAGGCGAGCGCGGTGGCGGCGAGGAAGGCAGGCTTCGGGCGCTCGCCCCACAAGAGCCAGGCGAACAGTGTCACGAGAATCGGCGCGCAGTTGGCCTCGAGCGTGGATGCGGCGATCGAGGTGAGCAGCAGCGACCAGTGCCACAGCAGCAGGTCACCGGCAAAGAACACTCCCGCCCACAGGAAGCGCAGGTCGCGCAGCGTCGCGCGCGGCTCAGGCTCGCGGCGGCGCTCGAGCCACGCCCACACGGCGAGCAGGGGAAGCGCGAAGGCGCCGCGCCAGAAGGCCGTTGCCGTGGGTCCGGTCTCGGAGAGGCGCACGAAGATACCGGAGCTGCCGATCGCCAGCGCACCGGCAAACAGTGCCAGCAACGCGGTGACTTCCGAGGCGCTGCGACGATCTTGCATGTCATTTACGGGGGCGCGGGATGGCGCATCATAGTCGGTCGGCTCGCGGGCCGTCTGGCATAATTGCGCCACCAACGCCCGCCACGCCGCGCGCATCGGACGCCCGCTTGAGAACTCCCGCAATCCTGGCCGCCTGTCTTGCGCTCGCCGCCGCTGCGCTCGCGTGGACCGCGCCCGCGGCGCTCACGGCGAGCGACGCCTGGGTGCGCATCGTCCCTGGTGCCGAGGTCGCCGCGGCCTACCTGACACTGCACAACAGCGGCAGCGAGCCGGTCAGCATCATAGGCGTGCGCTCACCGCTGGCCGGCATGGCGATGATCCACGAGACGCGCCTCACCGGCACGCAGTCGAGCATGCGCGCGCGCGAGGAACTGGTGGTGGCCCCGGGGCAGACGGTGCGCCTGGCTCCTGAAGGCCTGCACGTGATGCTGCACGAGCTCAGCCAGGGGCTGAAACCCGGTGACGAGGTGCCGCTCGTGCTCCTGCTCAAGGGGGGCGCGACGCTCGCCGTGACGGCGCGCGTGCGCCCGCTGGCCGCCGAATGAGGACGCCGTGAGCGCGGAGGCACCGCGCGAGCACGTCACACCCTACGATCGCTGCGCCTGGAGCGACACGCAGATCGAGCAGTGGCTCGCGTGCGGCGAGCACGCCGAGGAACTCGGCGCCTACTTCGGCGGGTCCGAGTACCGTGCGCTGTGCGCGCTCGCGCGACGCGCCGCCCGCACCGCGGTGACTGAAGCCGCACCCACCGTGCTCATCGTGCCCGGCATCATGGGCTCGCAGCTGGGACTGGCGCGCGCGGCGCCGTTGCCCAACGACATCGTGTGGATCGATCCGGTCGACATCCAGCTCGGGCGCCTCGCGGCGCTGCGGCTGCCGGGACCGGCGCCGGTCGTGGCGCTCGGGGTGGTGCTGTTCTCCTACCTGCGCCTGAAGCTGCAGCTGCGCGCGCGCGGCCTCGCGGTGCAGATGCACGACTACGACTGGCGGCTGCCGGTGGAGGAGCTCGGCCGTGCCCTTGCCCGGCGCGTGCGCGCGTTCGCACCCGCACCCGTCGCCCTCGTCGCTCACAGCATGGGCGGCCTCGTGGCGCGCGCCGCCCTCAGCCAGCCGCGCCTGGCTCACGTGCAGCAGGTGGTGCTGCTCGGCACGCCCAACGAGGGCTCCTTTGCGGTGGTGCAGGCGCTGCGTGGCACCTACGCCGTGGTACGCAAGGTGGCGCGCCTGGACGGCGCCTCGAGCGCGGAGCAACTCACGCGCGAGGTGTTCAGCAGCTTCCCGAGCCTCTACGACATGCTGCCCCGCAACGCCGGCCTCGACCTGTTCGATCCCGGGCAGTGGCCCGCTTCAGGTCCGCAGCCGCGCGCACCGCTGCTGGCGGCGGCGCGCGCCACGCACGCCACACTTGCACCCGCGGACGCACGCTTCACGGTCGTGGCCGGCACCGGGCAGGAGACCGTGACCGCGGTGCGACGCCGCGGCGATGAGTTCGTGTATACGCTCACGCGCCGCGGCGACGGCACGGTGCCGACAGTGAGCGCGCAGCTTGAGGGGGCCCGCAACCTCTACGTGCGCGTGGCGCACAGCGACCTCACCCGCGACGCCACGGTAGCGGCGGCGGTCGCGGACCTGCTGCGCCGCGGCCGCACCACGCGCCTGGCGCAACGGGGCGGCAGCGCGAGCCGCGCCCGTGCACAGGTGAGCGACCGGCAGCTGCGGCGCACGCACATCCAGAAGGTCGACTGGGCCGCACTCACACCGCAGGAGCGGCGCGCCTTCCTCGAGAACCTCAACGAGCCGCCGCGCCTGCGGCTGCGGGTGCCTGCGGCACGCCGCCGCCGACAAAGGCAGCGCCATGGACCGCATGCTCGATGAACTCCGCCGCTTCCTTCCGGACCTCCCGCACCTCATGAGGATCCCGGGACGCCTCACGGTGGCGCTCAACATCGGCGCCGGCATCGGGCTGCAGCGGCAGGTCGCGCACAAGGCGGCGGGGCTGCGCGCGCGTCGTGCTCGTGGTGACGGGGCGGCTCGACCGGCACCTGAACCCGAAGCAGCCGCCCGCGGACATGCCCGAGAAATGACCCCACGCGCACGAGCGCCACTGGCGCACCTCAGGAGCTGACCCATGCAGGAGCAAGCCCCGGCCCTCACCTCAGGCGTGGATCACGTCGGCCTCGCGGTACCCGATCTCGCCCGCTCGCGAGCGTTCTTCATCGAGTGCCTCGGCTGGCGCCTCCTGGGGGAGCGGCCGCAGTACCCGGCCGCGTTCGTCGGTGACGGACACACCCGCATCACCCTGTGGCAGCTCGCAGATCCTGCCACCTGCGTGCCCTTTGACCGACGCCGCAACGTCGGCCTCCACCACCTGGCGCTGAAGGTAGCGGGGCGGGAACTGCTCGATGCGCTGCACGCACGCGTCGCCGCGTGGCCCGGGGTGGTGGTGGAGTTTGCGCCGCAGCTTTCCGGGGGCGGCCCGAAACGGCACTCGATGATCCGCGAGCCCGGCGGCTGCCGCATCGAGTTCGCCTGGGAAGGGCGCTGAAGGGGCTGCCGACTCTTCAGGCGAAGGCCTGGGCGATCGCCTCGCACTGGCGTGCATCCGGGAGCGCACCGCGGCCAGCGCCGAGGTTGTCCGCGAGGTGGCTCACCTTGCCGGTGGCCGGGATGATGCAGGTCACGGCCGGTTGTGCGGCGATGAATTTCAGCGCCAGCTGCCCAAAGCTCGTGGCACCGAGTTCGGCCGCCCACGGCGGCAGCGCGCGGCTGGCGGTGCGCCGGAAGAGCTCCCCGTCTTCGAACGGGCGGTTGACGAGCACCGCCACGCCGCGCTCGGCGGCGAGCGGCAGCAGCCGCCGCTCGGCATCGCGCGTCACGGGTGAGTAGTTGAACTGCACGAAGTCGAGCTTCTCGCGCGCGAGCACGCGCGCCAGCTCCTCATGAGCCCCCACGGTGTAGTGCGTCACCCCGATGTAGCGCACGCGTCCGGACTCCTTCCAGGCGCGCAGCGTCTTCAGCTGCGTATCCAGGTCGAGCAGGTTGTGCACCTGGACGAGGTCGAGCCGCCGGGTGTTGAGGAGCTGCGCCGAGTGCCTCATCTGCTCGATGCCCTCGCTCTCCCCGCGCGTCCACACCTTGGTGGCGAGAAAAGCGCTCTCACGCATCTGCGGGCTGAGCAGGTCCCCGAGCACCCCCTCAGCGGTGGAGTACATGGGCGAGGTGTCGATGAGACGAGCGCCCGCGGCGAAGAACGCCCCGAGCACCTCGCGCAGCGGCGCGCGGTGCGCCTCCGCGGCATCGACCTCGAAGGGCCCGGAGGTGCCAAGCCCGATGATCGGCAGCTCCTCGCCACTTGAGGGGATTCTGCGGCGGATGAGGGGCGCAGCAGCAGTGGCCACGGCCGGCGCGGCACCCGCGAGAGAGGCCATCATCATCGCTCCTGCACCCAGCAGTTCACGTCGATTCACGGCAGCACGCCTTGCGGGCCGGGGGGCTGCCGATGTTCGCACGCCTGGCGTGGCGGCGGGTACGCTAGATCAGGGCGGCATCAGTCTCGATCACGCTCGCACCGCCGGCCTCGACCACGCGCGCCAGGGCCGTGGCGTTGGGCAGCACCTGCGCTGCGTAGAAGGCCGCAGTACGCAGCTTCGCCGCGTAGAACTCGCGCTCGGCGCCTGCGACTCTCGCGGCCGCGAGGTCAGCCGCGCGCGCCATGAGCCAGCCGGCGATGACGTAGCCGCACAGCTTCAGGTAGGGCACCGACACGGCCATGCCGGCATCGGGCCGCGTGCTCAGCGTCGTCAGCAGCGCGTGCGTCGCGCGCGCGAGCACGCCGATGGCCTCGAGCGTCGCCTGGCGCGCCTGCCGGGCGGTGGCATCCGCGCCAGTGAGCCCGCGCAGATCCTTCTCCATGTCCGTGAGCAGCGCCACCATGGCCGCACCGCCATCGCGGCCGAGCTTGCGGCCGATGAGGTCGTTCGACTGGATGCCCGTGGTGCCCTCGTAGATCGTCGTGATGCGCACGTCGCGCACGTACTGGGCGGCACCGGTTTCCTCGATGAAGCCCATGCCGCCATGCACCTGCACCCCGGTGGCCGCAACTTCGTTGCCCACTTCCGTGCACCAGCCCTTCACGATCGGGGTCAGCAGTTCCCCGCGCGCCTGGGCGGCGGCGCGCACCGCCGCATCGCTGCCGTGCTCGGCGAGGTCGAACTGCAGCGCCGTGTAGAGTGCCAGCGCCCGCGAGGCTTCAGTCTGCGACTTCATCATCAGCAGCATGCGCTTCACGTCCGGGTGGTGGATGATCGGCAGCGGGCCGGCGGCTGCGGCCACCGGGGGCTTGCCCTGCACGCGGGTGCGCGCCCACTCGGCCGCGCGCTGGAAGGCGCGCTCGCCGACCGCGTAGCCTTCGCTGCCGACCGAGAGCCGCGCGCTGTTCATCATGATGAACATGTACTCAAGACCCCGCCCGGGCTCGCCGATCAGGTGCGCAACCGCGCCCTGCTGCTCGCCGAAGGCGAGCACACAGGTCGGGCTCGCGTGGATGCCGAGCTTGTGCTCGATGGACAGGCAGCGCACCTCGTTGCGCGCCCCGAGCGAGCCGTCCGCATTCACCAGGAACTTCGGCACGATGAAGAGCGAAATACCGCGCACGCCGGCCGGCGCGCCGTCGATGCGTGCCAGCAGCAGGTGAATGGTGTTGGGGGTGAGGTCGTGGTCCCCCCAGGTGATGAAGATCTTCTGCCCGGACAAGCGGTAGTGGTCCCCTGCGGGCGCGGCGCGGGTGCGCACCTGGCCGAGGTCCGAGCCGGCCTGCGGCTCGGTGAGCACCATGGTGCCGCTCCACTGCCCGCTCACCATCTTGGGCAGGTAGAGCTGCTTCTGCGCCTGCGAGCCGCATAGCTCGAGCGCGTGCACGCCCGCCTGCGTGAGCATCGGCCCGAGCTTGAAGGCGAGGTTCGCCGAGCCCCAGAACTCCCCCACGGCGGTGACCAGCACGCGCGGCAGGGGCGTGCCGCCGAACTCCGGCTGCGCGCCGAGCGCCGGCCAGCCGCCGGCCACGAACTGCTGATAGGCCTCGCGGAAGCCCGGCGCCGCGATCACCCCCTCGCTCGTCCAGCGTGCACCGGTCTGGTCCCCGGGACGGTTCAGCGGCTCGAGTACGTCCTGTGCGAAGCGGGCTGCCTCCTCGAGCACCGACTGCGCGAGCTCATCGGAGTAGTCCGCGAGCTGCGGCGCGGCGAGCGCCCGTGCGCCGCCGAGCAGCTCCTCCATCACGAAGCGCATCTCACGCAATGGCGCACGGTACATGATCCGGTCCTTCTTTGAATCCTGCTCGTCCCGCGGCCTGACAAGTGTGCCGGAGGGGAAGCGATAGTTTACCCGTCCGACCGCTTCTTTACCGACCGGTAACCGTATGGTGCAGGTTTTTGGCCGGAAACGCGCACGGCCCCGGCGCCGGGCGTGGTGCGGTTTACCTTAGTGCGCGGCGGTGCGCGCCGCCGGCAGCGCCAGCGCCGGCACGATGTTCGCGGCGAGAAAATCCACGAACTGCTGGGCGCGCGCATCGGACTCCAGCAGCGGCGGATAGAGCGCGTACAGAGCCGATGCCGGCGGCACGGCCCACTCCGGCAGCACCGCCTTCAGGCGCCCCGTGGCCAGTCCCTGGCGGCACAGGAACTCCGGCAGCAGCCCGATCCCGAGCCCCGCGGCGGTGGCAGCGTGCAGCACCGCCGGGTCATCGACGGCGAGCTTCGGGGTGAGCGGCACTTCCGCGCGCTGCGTGCCACGCGCGAGCTGCAGGCGAAACTCCGGCAGCTCGGCGGCGTCCGGCGTGAGCAGGTCATGCCCGCGCAGGTCATCGGGGCGCTCGGGCGTGCCGCGCTGCTGCAGGTAAGCAGGAGTTGCGCACAGCAGCGCCGGCGGTGCTCCCAGCAGACGCTGCGTCAGCCCGGCATCAGCCGGTGGCCGGGTGCGGATCGCCACGTCCCAGGCGCCCTCGGCGAGCTGCTTGGCATCGAGCGCGACCTCGAGCGGCACGTGCGCGAAGGCCTCGAGGAAGCGCGGCACGAGCGGCGACAGCAGCACCCGTCCGTAGGTGGGGTCCGCGGCCACCCGCAGCGGGCGTGCCTCGGGGGAATGCAGCCGCCCGATCGCGGCGCGCGCCGCATCGGCCTCCTCCCCCACCCGCCGGGCGTGCGGGTAGACGAGCCTGCCGGCGGCCGTGAGCGCCACGCGGCGCGTGGTGCGCTCGAGCACCCGCACCCCGAGTGCCTTCTCGAGGTCGGCAACGGCGCGGCTGACGGCGGCCTTGGGCACGCCCAGCGCGCGGGCGGCGGCGGAGAAGCCGTTAAGGTCCACGACCTTCGCGAGCATGGCCAGCTGTGCCGGGGTCCAGATCAGGTTCATGGCAGTCTCAATCCCCATTTCGAGGGATCATATTGTTTCACCCGAGAGGCAGACGCGCCAGACCCCAGCGACTAGAATCGGCGCCCCCGGGGTCATCTAAACGGAAAATCAGCCATGAAAAATCCCATGCACGCCTTCTCGGTCGACCTTTTCACCAACATTCTCGGCAACCTGTCCTGGCTGCTGGACCGCGCCGCGAAGAACGCCGCGGCCCGCAAGATCGAGCCAGCGGTGTTCCTCAATGCGCGCCTGGCGCCAGACATGCTGCCCTTGAGCCGCCAGATCCAGATCGCCGGCGACATCGCCAAGAACGCCGTGTCGCGCCTGGCCGCGGTCGAGCCGCCGCGCTTCGAGGACAACGAGACCACCATCGAGCAGCTGCGTGCGCGCCTCGCCAAGACCATCGACTACCTGAAGAGCCTGCCGCCGGCCGCCTTCGAAGGTGCCGAGACGCGCGACATCAAGGTGCCTGCCGGCGAGCGCACGCTCGAGTTCAAGGGCCTCGCGTTCCTCGAGACCTGGGCGATTCCCAACGTGTTCTTCCACGTGACCACGGCCTACGCGATCCTGCGGCATAACGGCGTGGATCTGGGCAAGAAGGACTTCATCGGCGGTGGCCGCGAGATGTAGTCGAATATGACAAATGGCGACCGCACTTTTGTCGCCTATTTGCGAACAGAACGCGAGGGAATTCACGGCGCCACGGACGGCGCACTGCCACTCTTATTCTCGAAGCCGGGCGCTCATGGTGCCCGCACACTTCATCTTTCAGGGCGGGGAAAAACACTTGTTCTTCAAATCTGCTGCCAAGCGCACTTCCACAGCGGCTGCCGCCGCATCCGCACCGGTCCCGGCTGCCGCGCAGTCTGGTCCGCTCACGGTGGAAGCGCTCGGCCAGCAGCTGCGCGAAGTGCTGCCGACGCGGCGCCTGCAGTCCGTCTCACTGTGCGATCACGAGGCCAACGTGCTGTGGCTGTCCGAAGGCGCGCTCGGGCCGGATGAACACAGCCTCGTGACCGAGGCGCTCACGCTGCTCAGCGCCGACACGTCACTGCCCTGTCACGAGATGGGTCTCGAGGACGGGCGGCTGGCGCTGTTCCTGCCCGTGCGCTCCCCGACTGGCGCCCCGGTGGGCATCGCGATGATCCTCGCCGACCGCAAGTCAGTCGGTGATGACACCCTCGAGCGCATGATGGCCGCGCCGGTGCGCGCGATCATGCAGCGCCTCGCCGTGCTGCTGAAGCCCTCCGACCTGCGTGGTGGCACCGCGCGCGTGCCGGTGCTGCAGCTGGACGAGGATGCCGAACTCGCCGAAGCGGTCGATGCCCTGATGCCCCCGTCCGCGCGCGCCCCGGCGGCAGCCCCCCCTGCCCCGGTGGTGAGCCCGCCCGCGCCTGCGGCTGCCCCGCCGGCCAACACGATCTCCGCCGAGGAAATCGACGACATCCTGCAGTTCGATGTGCCCCCCGAGGTGACGCCGCCCGCGCCACGCCAGGAAACACCC
>Ga0181537_10000930_pt1 | contig 27477 bp, 19 predicted proteins | sample PEATcosm2014_Bin_39_FD_119765 | JGI IMG/M metagenome (GOLD analysis project Ga0181537, IMG submission 119765) | Peatland microbial communities from MTU Mesocosm Facility, Houghton, MI, USA - PEATcosm2014_Bin23_10_metaG | ecosystem: Environmental > Terrestrial > Soil > Wetlands > Peat | place...
GTGAAGGCCTTCAGCGTGTTGGCTGGCTTTGAAACCCATCCGAACAAGAAGACCGAACTCGATCTGATCTACGGTCAGGAATACTATTACAGAGACACGTACGCCACGACGACGGCAACTGGTACGTCCATTGCTGGCTACGGTGCACCCACGACGCTGGCTTATGGTTGCTACGCTGAAGCAAGCGCCGCCGCCAATTGCACAGTCAACAACAAGACCGTGTGGAACGTGAAACTGTACGGTTACTACGATCTGTACAAGGGACCGATGGGCACGCTGCGGTATGGCGCTGAAGTCGATTACGACGAACGCCAGACCTGGGCTGGCACCGGCACCGCTACCACTCTTACCGGTTTCTCAGCGCCGAAAGGCAATGACAAGACTGGCTTCGTGACCATGCGTTACATCTTCCCGTAAACTGAACAACAACTCCGCAGCCGCAAGGCGTGTGGAAGCGAAAAAGGCCAGCGCAAACCGAAAGGTTTGCGCTGGCTTTTTGTATTGACCTTACAAGCAATGTTGCGAAAGCTGTTTCTTCTTCCAACCCGCCAAGCCATCCGGCTCTGAAGCCACCGATGCTTGGCGGAACCCACGGAATGCAGCCGATGCCTACAGCTCTCGTAATTGCCTTGACTGTCGCGCGTACAGCTTGACTGTCGCGCGTACCGGGGGCAGAGATACCCCGCAGTGCTGTTCGCTCTGCGTACCGGCCTATCCAGAGCGCGAAAGAGACGAGTCGGCTCTGACGGTACCACCCGCGAGATAGACTTCGTCTCTAATATGCAAGCCACACGTCGGAAGGGATCACCATGAAGAATCTTATCTACTTGGCTTCGGTTGCGGTGCTGTGTTGCGGCTTCGGGATGGCGCAGACTTCATCAACAGATAGTTCGCAGAGCCAGACTGCGCCGGGCAATCAGCAGACCAGCAGACCCACGCCTCCAGGAGACCAGAGAGACAAATACGGCGACACGGTTGCGCCGGATGGCACCGTCACTCCAAAGGGAACAAACACGCCCGGTGCTACGACGAACAGTGCGCAGCCGCCGAGCATGAGCAACCAAGGCTCGGACAACAGAAATAAACCGGCGCCTCCGGGAGACCGCAGAGACCGGTATGGTGACACTGTCGCGCCAGATGGCACGGTAACTCCGAAGGGCGCAAACACGCCGGGCTCTGCACCGAACGGCTCACAGCCGCAGTCTTCGCAACCCCAGACTGCTGCACCGGACGCAAAGTAAGAGTGATGAGGAAATGGTTGGCTTTAGATGACGGCCGATGCCGTCCGACTTGAGCGCTGCAGGCACGGTGCAGGGGCGGGCAGAGTATAAAAAAGCCCGGAGAATCTCCGGGCACTCTGCAACGATTTGCTTCATGGGAATTACATGCCGCCGCCGGGGTCGTTGTGTATTTCCATGACGCGCAGTGACTCCTCGCGTTGCTTCTCCGTGGGTGCTGCTGCGGCTGAAGGTTGTTCTGCCTGCACGGCTGTCAGTTTCACGTGTTTCCCCATATGCGACTGACACATTTCCTCATTGGCAATTCTCTTTACGTTGCCTGCGTCGTCCACCAGCACCGTGGGACCGCTGGACAGGGTGCATTGTGGATCGCATGTCGAAGTGTGGCTCGCTCCCGCGTACGTCACGCACGCCTGCTTGCAGACCGTGCCGCTCAGCTCCATCTTGTTGCTCGAGCTTTGGGCGTGCATCATGCCTGCCAAACATGGAACAACTAGTAACATCCATCCGATACGTCTCATATTGGCTCCTCCTGCGATGAACAGCTTGGACTAATTCACAGGCGGCCGAACCTCAGTTTCAAAGCTGCGGTGCCTGCACAGAGTTTGAAGTGGTCTTTCAGAGTGACCAGTGTGATGTCCGGCCCGGGGTGAAAGTTTGCAACAAATCGAGTGGTGCTTCTCGAAATACAGGAGATGCTTTTCGAGGGGCTCGGCCGTGGAATCAGGCAATGCTCGCAAGTAGGCGAGGAATAAAGTTTAACGAGCCTCACAGCTCAGAGTTTTTCGCCGGGAGCACCGTTGAACTCGCGCCACCCGAGCAACCCCAAGGGCTCCTCACGGGGCAAGAGAAAGGCCACGCCCGCAGGCGTGGCCTTTCCGTACAGTTCACTTACTTTACGGTTACCGGGATTACCGAACTGATGCCGCCAGTTCCCGTCACCGTGACCGTGTAGTTGCGCGGCCCCGTTGAGCCACCGCAAGACATCATGAAGCCGAGCGTCGAAATTGCCAGCGCCGTCAGCAGGACTGCTGCCACGCGCTTCCGCCGCCGCGCCAGCGGAACGCCCGCCAGCACAACGCCAAAGGCAATCATTCCGCCCGTCCAAGGCATTCTCGGAGCGTGATTCGCTGCCGAGCCCGATGCCGTGATCGTCAAGTTGATTGTGCTGGATCCGCCTGCCCCCAGCGTTGCCGTACCACTCGTCGGAGTCACCGTGATCTGTCCCGAGCTGCTAACCGCCGTCCACGATGTCGTATCCGCGTACGTCGTCGAAGCCAGTGTTACCACAACTGACGCCGAGCCGCTCTTAGCCAGTGAAACCGAGCTTGGGGCTGCTGTGATGGTGTACGCCGGAGCCGTAACCGTCTCCGTCGCCGTTCCCGTGGATGCCGTGTACAGTATTCCCGCTGCCGGCGTGTAAGTTGCCGTCACCGTGTCGTTGCCCGTCGTAAAGCCATGGGCTGTCGTCGGAGTAATACCGGTCACCGACGCCGTGCCATTGCTCAACGTACCCGTGCCCACCGTTACCGTGCCTACCTGGAATGCCACTGTTCCCGTCGGCGTTGCTCCGCCGCCAGCCACCGTAGCCGTATAGGTCAAGGTTGTCGTGGAACTTCCCAGCGCAACCGTGGTTGGAGTTGTCAACGTCGTGGTCGTCGCCGCGGAAATCACAGCCAGGCTCGCCGTCCCCGAGGTACCCGAGAACGCCACGTCGCCGCTGTAGGTCGCGGTGATGGTGTCCGTGCCCGTGGTAAAGCCGTTCGCTGCAGTCGTGGGCAACGTCGTGGTGTATACACCGTTGGTTAGCGTTCCTGTCGCAGTAATCGAGTGGCTGCCAACGGTTACGCTAACGGTTCCCGGAGGTACCGGGCCGCCTTCAGTAACCGTCGCCGTAATGGTTACGCTCGCACCCTGCATGACCGAGTTCGGCGATACCGTTACCGTCGTCGTGGCCGGAGGTAGAGGAGTTACTGTCAGCGTGGTTGCCGATGACGTGGAGGCCTTGAAGTTCGTGTCGCCGCCATAGCTGGCCGTGATCGAATCCGTACCTACCGAGAAGCCATTGGTCGTTGACACCGCGACGCCAGTAGCCGTCCCCGTGCCGTTCACCAGTGTTGCCGTCCCCGCGGTCTTCGAACCCACAAGGAACGTGACCGTCCCCGTTGGTGTTCCAGTACCGGTTGAAAGCACAACCGCTGAAAGCGTAACCGTCCCGTTCAGCTGTTCCGCCGTCGGAGAAACGCTCGCCGTCGTGGTCGTCGCAACCGGAGCCACCGTCACCGTCACAAGCTTGGACGTTGACGTAGGATAGGTCGCGCTGCCCACAAACGTTGCACCAATCGAATCCGTGCCGTTGCCCAACTGCACGCCGGTCACTGTGATCGAGCAGCTTGCCCCACTCAACGTGCAGGAGCCAAGTGCAGTGGCACCCTCCGTGAAGTTGATCGAACCGCTCGGAATCGGGGTGTAGGTAGAGTTCGCAGGCGCACCGCCCGCAACCGTTGCCGTCAAGGTGGTGGACTGAGAAGGCGCAATCGCCGTGGGTGACGCCACAAGCGCCGTGGTGCTGGTGAACGCCGTATTCCACTTTCCAATCAGGTTGGCAACGTTCAGCGTGCCAATGCCGGTAGCCAGGTCATATCCTGCCGTCGCCGGATAAGCCACCGTCAGCGAACTGGCGTTGGTCGTTGACAACATTCCATACGCCTTACCGCTATTGACATAGCAGTTTAGTGATCCCGCCGCGCACGGCACGTCATTGTTGCCCGTAGTCACGTCGTTGAAGATGCAGGAACTGGCTGGCACTCCGGTCGTTACGCCTGTGTTTCCAGTTTGACCGTTGGAGTAGCAAGCCGTCTTTGTGGCCGAAGCCGTGAACTGCGCCTTGCCCAATGCATACAGCGTCGGGTTCAGTAGTCCTTGCCTTCCGCCTGTGCTAACCAGCAATCCGCTGACACCTGCCAGCGCCGGTGCCACAAATGATGTTCCTCCGGCGGCGCCGAACGTGGAGGGAGTCGCTACTCCGCCAACCGTGCACGGGACATTGCTCGCATACGGATCGGTCGTGGCCGCATAGGAATCGCAGAAGATCAGCCAATGTCCCCACCAGCCGTTGCTGGCGAACATTGAAATATCAGGCTGCGCGCGTTCCTGTGGGCCTGAGGTGGGATATCCCGTGATGCCGGACTGATACGCTGGCACTTTGTTCGAAGGGCTTGCGGTGGTTCCGAAGTTAACGGCGCTGTAGCCACCCGAGCCGGCGATTACGTACCCGTTAACAGGAGCACTATTCGGTCCTAGAGCGCAGAAGCCGGCACCCGTATCGCCTTCCAATACCGTCAGGATGCTGCCGGCGCAACTGTCATTCCACACCGTTTCCGGAACGTATTTCAGTGCGTCGTTGTAATAGGGACCGTTCGCACCCCAGTACGTGGTCTGCGCCGGGCCTGACTTTAGGGAGTCATAATAGTCGGAAAAGTCAGTTCCACCCGCCGAGGTCACATTCGCGGAAGTCGCGAAAACGCTGACATTGATGCCGGATGTAGCTGCATTCGGCGTGTTCTGATCTGCAACATCGGAGCCGGAGTCGCCCGAGGAGACAATGACGGACTGCCCCTGCGAAGCCGCCTGCTCATACAAAGGCTCCAGATAGGCGTAGTCCCCAGCCGCGTAACTGGATAATTCGGTTTCGCCATAGCTCATGCTCATGGTGTCTGCCAGGTTGTAGTCAACCAACGCGGCCAGCGAAGTGAAGATGCCGTTATCAACCGTATCGTCGCAGGACATGAAGATTAAGGTGGCCGACGGAGCGAGCGCATTCGCCCACTCGGCATCCAGCGCAGCCTCACCCTCTTCACCAATGTTGAAAGGGTCAATTCCAGGGTCCGAGCAGGTGGTTGCTGAGTTGGTGCCGTAGCCGTGGTAAACAAGCATATTCAAAGTGCCAGGCACTCCGAAAATGGTGCGGAAGGTGGCCACGTCGCCGCCTGTCGCCAGACTTGTGCTTGGGTCCACCGTGCCGTATTCAATGTCGCTCTCTTCAATCACGGCAATCGTCGCGTTCGCGCCCAGATTGCTGCCATTGAATACCGGGTTCACGTTGTAAATCGTGTAGTAGTCCTGTGGTGTAACAGCATAGTCGCCGCTACCGTCACTATAGGCAGGCTTCGCCGCAGCATCAGGACTTAGATCATGCCACTTGTGCGTCGCTGCATCGTAAGAAATCGAATGCGTCTTGGTATGGTGCATCTGCGGGGGAACCTTGCTCAACCCCTTGATGGTGCTCACAACCTGAGCCATCGCCGCGGGAATCCTGGGCTCCTGCACGTTTCCTATATGCTTTCCACCCTGGATATTGAAGTAATGCAGTTGCGTTCCAAACACCTCGCGGATTTGCCCGGCCGTTGCCGTGAAGCTGATGTACATGGCGTTGTTCATCACGCCATTCACCTTCAGGCCCTGTGCCTGCATCCAGGTGGTGATCTTCGCAATGTCATCCTGTGACGCGCCGAACTGTGCGCCATACTGCTTCGGCGTAAGCCACTTGTGATATTCCTGCGCCGTCGGTTGCTGCTGACGCGCGAGAAGGTTGTTCAGCGCCTCCTGCTGATCAGGGCCGCGTTGCAACACAAGATAAAGCTTCAGTTGCTTCCCGTCTTCCACCAGGCCTAAATCGTTTTGTGCGGTCAGGTCTGATCGCACGGTGCCATGCAGCGTGACCGTGCTTGCGCTGCTGATCTCCTGCGTGATCCGGCTTGTTGGTGCTACCGTCTGTGGAGCTGCCGTCTGCCCCGCCAGTGTTGCTGCCAATGCCAGCACCACTGCGCAAGCCGTAACCCACTTTTTCAGGTTCAACATCTCTGCAAGCATCATTGAATCGATCCTCTTGGGAATTTGAAAATCTGTACTGAATTGTTGAAGTTGGACAGAACGGAGCTCGCGACAAACCAGAGCTGTACCCGCTTACAATACCCTCCTTGTTGCTGAAAGCAAAGCAGGATTTACCTCAGAACCGTGGTAAGGAAGCGAAAAGTTTGTTCAGGAAGAAAATCTACGGTCGCATTGCAGCGTTTCGGAGTCAGTTTGGCCCTGCGCACAAGAAAACCGCACCCGGGTGCGGCCTTGAACTCCTCTGAAATATTTATCTCAATTTCACAGTCATGCCGGTCTATCCCAGCGCGGCTGCCTGCTTGCACTGGCAATACAGCCCGCACTCGCGATTCTCGCAGCGGCTCAAGTGCTCGCGCGTCTTGCCCAGCGCGCTTAGCTCCTCGCACATCATCCCCATCACCTGCATCCCCAGCTCCGGACGCTGCCGCAGTAGATCATTCAACTGCGTCACCGGCACAAAAACCGCGTCCAACGGCTCCAGTGCCTCAACGTCGAACTGGTAGTTCTTGGCGCACAGCGCGGAGGGCACGCCCAGCAGCGAACCCGGACCAGCCGTCAACCGTAACAGTTCCCGCCCCGCTCCGCCCGGCAGCACTGCCCGGGCCCGGCCCTGCAAAATCAGAAATACGCCACTGGCCTCTTCGCCAAAGGCAAACAATCGGCAGCCGCCTTCCAACTGGCGCGTATCTCCCGCCTCCACCAGCGCCTTCTGCAGCTCCTCAGGTGCCTTCTGCGCCCACCCAGCGCCATCCCCAGACTCAATTCCGCACAATGGACTCAAAGGCCACCCCCGGCCTTCATTTCTACCAATCCTCTAAACATCATCATGTGATATAGGTCACGTAGTCCTGTGACGGCCCTGGGCAACCCGCCACTTCGCTGCCCCGTGCCCCACTCGTAACTTGTTCCCGCACCTTTCAGCGTCTACCCTGAATGGGCATGATTCGTTTCCTCCGCCTGCTCGCCAAGATTCTCGTCCTGGTCATCGTCGCTCTCGCCTCAGCGCTGATCAGCATGAGGTTCGCCATCCATGGCCGGGAGGTCGCCATCCCGGACTTCCGTGGCATGGCGCCCGCCGAGGCCGAGCGCTCTGCCTTCGAGCATGGTCTGGAACTCTCTCGCAGCGATCATTTCTACTCCGCCGTCATCCCCGCCGGACGCATCGTCTCGCAGCAGCCCGAGCCCGGCACCCACGTCCGTCGAGGCTGGCGCGTACAGGCCGCCGAAAGCCTCGGTCCGCAGATCATTGACATCCCCGCCGTCATCGGCCTCAGCCCTCGCGCCGCCGAAATTAATATCCGCCGCCGTGGTCTTGAGATCGGCCTCGCCGCCGAACTTCCCACTGACACCTCCGCGCCCCAATCCATCATTGCCCAGACCCCCGCTCCCGGAGCCCAGGGTGTCGCCTCACCGCGCATCAGCCTCCTCTACGCCGCTCCGCCGCCAGACCCGGCCTACGCCATGCCTGACCTCACCGGCATGACCCTCCCCGAAGCGACCGCTCTTGTAACCGCCTCCGGCCTGAAGACTTTTTCAGTCACCACCGCCCCAACCCCGACCATCGCCCCTACCTCTGTTTTCGCCCCAGCCCCCGCCACTCCAACCGTGATCTTTCAAACTCCCCCCGCCGGAAGCCGCGTCACCCCCGGCACCCTGGTCTCCTTCCAGGTCGCCCGCTCCTGACAGAGCAAATTGTCCTGTTGATTTTGATCTTGTTTTGAAGTGTCATCTTGAGCGTAGCGAAAGACCCCGAACCGCCGCTCCGACGTCGCGCGATTCCAAGGTCACCCAGCTTAACGATCTACCAAAAGAAAAACTCCCCGAAGGGAGTCCGCTAAACTTTCCAAAACCATTGCCCAATCAGTCAATCATTAACCACCCCTCCGAACGATTGACCAACCAGTAACATCGCCTCAAAAAACGATTACCTGTCCAGTTACTCGTTTTCCTTCCTGATTACAGCGGCAAAAAAGCCGTCGCAAGGATGAATTCCGGGCAGCGTGCGCAAAAACTTTCCTCGCGTCAGCGGCTCCGCTCCGGACCACGCCAACTCACCGCGCGCCTTCATCTCCTCCAGAACCTCTCCGCAGTCCACAACGGAAAGCCCTTCCGACCCGCATAGAACCTGCTCCACAACGTCTTCGCCCTCTTCCCGCTCCAGCGAGCAGGTCGAGTACACCAGCCGTCCACCCGGAGCCAACGCGTTCACCGCCGCCTGCAAGATTGACACTTGTAAATCTTGCAGTTCCTTCAAATCCTCCGCTTTCAGCCGCCATTTGATCTCAGGATTCGCCGCCAGCGTTCCCGTTCCACTGCAAGGCACATCGGCCAAAATGCAATCGAACTTTTCCGCAAACTTTATGGCCGTAACATTGCCCGTCACAACTTTCACGTTCACCGCTCCAACCCGCTCTTTCAGCGCCTTTGCGCGATGTTCGTGCAACTCCACGGCAGTGATCTGTGCCTGCGGATTACGCGCCCCAATCGCCGCCGTCTTTCCGCCCGGTGCCGCGCAGCAATCCAGAATCCGCGCACCTTTTCCAACCAGTTGCGCCACCAGCTGTGACGCTTCGTCCTGCACTGCAACGTGATGATCGCGGAACGCAAGGCAGTGCGCCAGGTCTCCCGAGACCAATCGCCGCGAACCCGTCAGCAGTGCTCCCGGAGCAGTGTTTATGCCTGCCTGCGTGAGTTCTTCTTCCGCGTCAGCCGTGCACAAACGCAGCGCCGCTTGCGCCGCGTGTTGATCTGCGCCGCACACCGCGCGCGCCGCACTATATCCATACATGTCGATCCATCGCGCAACCATCCACTCCGGATGTGCAAACTCCGCAGCCAACTCGCGCGCGCCCTCGCCGCTGCTCTCCACCGTCGCGGTCTTCGCGTTCGCCGCCAACTTGCGCAACACCGCGTTGGCGTACGGCACAGCCGAGCGCTTGCCGGATTGCTTCACCAACTCCACGCTCTCATGCACCGCAGCGTGCGCGGGGATGCGTTCCAGGCGGCTCAACTGGCATGCGCCCAACCGCAGCGCGACGCGCACTTCACCATCCAGTCGTGAAACTTTCTGCGAGGAGTACTTCGCAATCTGCGCGTCCAACTGAGACTGCCAGCGCAGCGTGCTCATCACCAACTCGTATGTCAGCGCGCGATCTTCACGTGAGAGCCGCTCCATTCGCGGCGCGTTGAGCAACTCGGAAGCATAAGATCCATCGCGTTCCACTCGAATTAAAATGTCGAAAGCAAACGCGCGAGCCGGTGAAACCTTCGCGCTCGTGGCCTGATCCGCGCGTGCGCCCGCAGCTTCAGCGCCCACGGAAGGTCGCGCCGTGTTATTCGTGTTACGTCTCAAATTAGCTTCCTAGTTTCTCTTGTGCTTTGGGCTGGTAACCGTTGATGAACTCGCGCGCCTTCATGCGCCGCTTGCCTTCCAGTTGCAACTCGTCAATCACAATCGCCGAGCCCGCGCCGCACCCTGCAATCAACTGCTCTCCCGCGATGCTCAACTCGCCGCCGGCAAGCGAAGATCTTTCTGCTGCGGGTGAAATCCCATGCAGCGTGAGTTGCTTGCCGCGAAACGTGGTGAACGCTCCAGGCCAGGGTTGAAAGCCGCGAAAGCGGTTGCAGATGCTCTGTGCGTCGCGTGTGAAATCGATGCGTCCATCTTCGCGCGTCAGAATCGGCGCGAGTGTGGCGAGCGTGTGATCTTGCGGTTTTGGTTGTGCGCTTCCCGCCGCAAGTGCCGCGAGCGTTTCGACCAGCAATTCCGCGCCCATGGCAGCCAGTCGCGGAGCCAGCGTGACACTCGTATCATCGGGCGCAATCGCCATCTCGCGCGCGAGCAGAATGTCGCCAGTGTCCAGGCCTTCGTCAATGCGCATCGTCGTATTGCCTGTCACGGTTTCTCCGCTTGCGATGGCCCACTGAATTGGCGCTGCTCCACGATACTTCGGCAGCAGCGAGGCGTGCAGATTAATATTGCCGTGCGTTGGCAGGTCGAGCATCCAGCGCGGAACAATGCGACCGTAGCCTACAATGACAATGCACTCCGGAGCCAGTGCTTCCAGTTGCGCGCGGAACTCCAGGTTGTTCTTGATCTTCTCCGGCTGCGCGATTGTCAGCCCCAACTCAAGTGCCTTCTGCTTCACCGGCGAGAGCGCCAGTTCCATCCCGCGCCCTTTCGGACGGTCCGGCTGCGTCACCACCAGTGCAACGTTGTGCCCGGCAGCGACGAGCGCCTCCAGCGGAGGCACGGCAAACATGGGAGTCCCGCAATAAACAATCTTCACACTTTGATTGTATCGGCTTGCACCCGCTCGCGTCAGGGCCAGTGCTTCATCTGTCGCAGGCGTGCCGCAATGAAGAAGCCGCGCGGTCGGCGCGGCTGCGAGTCAAATAGAAATTCTTCTGTGCTACCACTCACCCTGGCGAATCAATCTCTTGATCTTGCGCCGCATCATATCGCGTTTCAGCGACGAGAGATGGTGGATGTAGAGCGTTCCGTTGAGATGATCGATCTCATGCTGGAAAGCTCTTGCCAGCAGGTCTTCGCCGGTCTTCTCATACCAGTTTCCGTTTACGTCCTGCGCACGAATAGTGACCGATTTTCCGCGTGTAAGATTCTCCCGAAAATCAGGAATCGAAAGGCAGCCTTCGCCGCCTGGCTGCTTGCCTTCCACCTTGATAATCTGCGGATTCGCCAGCACCAGCTTCGCCTCGGGATCTTCCTTGAAGGAAGTATCGATGACGGACAGGCGCAGCGAAATTCCGATCTGCGGTGCTGCCAGGCCCACGCCCTGAGCCTCATACATCGACTCGAACATATCGCTCACAAGTTTCTTCAACTTGTCGTCGAACTCAGTAACCGCTGCTGCGGGCGTCTCCAAAACCGGATCGCCATATTTCACAATTGGATAAATCATCAGTCATTCCGTTATCAGTAGTTACGAAGCTGTTCGCAATAACCTTCGTAGTTGCGGCGAAGCTCTACCAGAGAATCGCCGCCAAATTTTTCCAGTGCCGCAGCCGCCAGTGTCAACGCAACCATGGCTTCACCCACCACGCCCGCCGCAGGAACCGCGCAAACATCTGAGCGCTCGTAGGCAGCCTTCACCGGTTCACGACTGGCGAAGTCCACCGAAGCCAGCGGACGCCGTAGCGTCGAAATCGGCTTCAAGTGTCCACGCACAATAATCTCCGAACCGTTGGAGATTCCACCCTCAACGCCGCCTGCGTGATTGCCTGCGCGCGTGAAGTCTGTGAATTTCGAGCGCATGATTTCTGCGCTGGTTTGCGCATCCCCGCGCGCATAGCCAATCTCATCCTGTGCTGCCGAGCCATGCGAAGCCGCGCCCATCACGCCATCGCCAATCTCCACGGCCTTCACCGCCTGAATGGACATCACGGCCGCAGCGAGTTTTGCATCCAGCCGCTCGTCCCAGTTGGCATACGTCCCGAGCCCCGGCGGAACGTTGTAGGCGATCACTTCAAAGACACCGCCCACCGTGTCGCCGTTGCGTAGCACCGCGTCCACCTCGGCCTTCATGCGCTGCTCGGACTCTTCATCGGCGCAGTTCAGCAGAACTTCATTCCGCGCGGCCAGCGCGCGAATCTCTTCAAACCCCACTGCTCGCGAAAGCCTTGCGCTGCCTACCTGAATCACATGGCTCAGCACTTCGATGTCCAGCGCTGCAAGCAACTGCTTGGCCACCGCCCCGGCGGCCACGCGGGCTGTTGTCTCCCGGGCGCTGGCACGTTCAAGAATGTAACGTGCCTCCGGCAGGTTGTACTTCAAGGCACCTGCCAGATCAGCATGTCCCGGTCGCGGAGACTTCACGGCCTTGTGCTTTTGCGGATCACCTTCGCCCACCGGCAGCGATTCATTCCAGTTCTGCCAGTCGCGATTTTCAATCAGCATGGCAATTGGCGAGCCGATGGTGTGACCGTGCCGCACTCCACTCAGGATGCGCGCATGGTCGTGCTCAATCTTCATTCGTCCGCCGCGGCCAAAGCCCTGCTGCCGCCGCCAGAGTTCACGGTCGATCGAGGCCTCGGTGACGGCGACGCCAGCCGGTAACCCGGAGATGTTGGCAACCAGCGCTTCGCCGTGCGACTCACCGGCAGTAAAAAATCGCAGCATTTGTCGATTGTAACGGAATTGCTGCGCTCAGCAGGAAAGTACTACGAAGAAAGTACCATAGACAATTTTACATTCAGTAACGATGATTAGCTCTAGCATCTTCCAGCAACCCGCAATTTACCTAGGGAAAACGGGCTAGAATGCTTTTCAACGGGATCGGCTGCTGATTGGGGAATGCGGCTCAAATGTTAACGAATTTCTAAATACAAAGCTGCACTGGATTTGTGCATCCAAGGAGCTGAAGGTGTCCACTGTGTTGCCCATTCAGGAATCGGCTCGAGAGTTGATCCTTGAGGCGACGACCGCCTTGCAACCGCACTTTGCGGAGATGACCGCAACGTGGCGGCAGCAAATGTTCGAGGAGTTCCAGTTTGACGGGCGCGCAATGGTTGCGCTGGAACGGTTGAATCTAGGTGTCGGCTTCACTCTCTTTAGCCACTCGGATTTCAGCCAGTTCACGGAGAATCTTTCGTACTACGGACAGCGCCTTGCGAAGTTGCGGGTTGACACTCGTCAGGTAGCGCGTTCGCTGGAGATCTATCAGCGTATTGCTTCACCTTATGTTTCAAAGAGCTTTGGGGAGCGCCGGTATCAGGTAATGGCAGCGCTGGAGACCCTGGTTTCGGCGAGCTTTGTTGCAATCTCCGGAGCCTACTTTGACGTGCAGCAGAGCGCCAGCGACGCCCTGTTGAAAGTATTGGACGCTGAACTCTCCGCGAAGAATCTCACTGTGTTGCTGGAGAGAGTGCTGGTTGTGACTGAAGGCATTTTCGGAGCTCACGTGGGGGTGGTTCTGCTGGCAGACGCGGAGACCAATAAACTGCGTGTTCGCAGTGCCACCGGACTGCCTGCAGATTTCGGAGAGGACGTCGCCATCGGCTCGGGAGAGGGATTTACCGGACACATATTCGAGACAGGAGAACCGGATATGTTGCCGGAGCTGACGCAATCAAAAGGCCTGCTCAACATGCAGTTGCGCGGCAAAGCGCACGCGCTGTGGGGTGTGCCGCTGAAGATCAACGAGCATGTAATCGGGGTGCTGATTATCGGCTTTGAAAAACCGTACCAATGGCTGCCAACGGAGTTGGAATTGTTTCGCGCCGTGGCTGACCGTTCAGCGTTGGCGATTGACCGCGCCCGCATGACCGACGCACTGCGCGAGCGCGAGATGCGCATTGTTGAACTGAGCGGCCATCTGCTGAAGGCGCAGGAAGAAGAGCGCAAGCGAATCAGTCGCGAGTTGCACGATGAAACCGGGCAAGCGCTGATGGTGATCCGGTTGTATCTGGGGATGCTGGACGGAGTGGTAAAGACGCGCATTGGCAAGGCAAAGATCGGCGAGCTGGTCGCTGTGGTGGACCGCACCATCGAGGGCATCCGGCGCATCATCGGACGACTCTCGCCGCTGGTTCTCCAGGAACTGGGATTGGTCTCTGCCATCCGAAAAGAGGCAAAGGACCTGTCCCGAACTGCGGGTGTGAAGGCACGCGTGGCCATTGGCGATGACGTTGGCAGACTGGACCCCGTGATTGAGACCGCAATCTACCGCGTCGTGCAGGAGAGTTTGCACAACGTTGCCAAGCACGCGCAGGCGCAGAACGTGAATATCCAGATGGAGCGCGATGGCGAAGTTTTGAAACTGACGATTGAGGATGATGGAACGGGAATTCACATTGTCAGCAACCCGTTACGGCCATCCTTCGGAATGGCTGGAATGCAGGAGCGCATTGCCACGCTTGGTGGCCACATGAAGGTGTCCTCCCGCAAAGGCGAAGGTACAAAGATTTCGGTGACCGTGCCGGTGCCTGCGCGCAAACTTGAGGCGGAGTTGGCCGGTCCGCTGGTGGACCACGCTTTGATTGGTACAGGAAGTTAAGCACTACAAAGATTTTTAACGCTTCTTATTACGAGAGCGAATCCGCGGATTCAGGAGTGAACGCAATGCCGAAGATTAAGTGTCTTTTGGTGGATGATCATACTTTGTTCCGGCAGGGCGTTCGCCGCCTGCTTGAGAGCGAGAGCGACTGCGAAGTTGTGGGCGAGTCTCCTGATGCGGGCGACGCCGTCGAGAAGGCCCGCGAATTGCGGCCTGACATCGTGCTCATGGACATTGGTATGCCGGGGCTATCTTCCTTCGAGGCGGCGCGGCACATCCGCAAGGGGCGTCCCGAAACGAAAGTTCTCTTCCTCACCATGTATGAAGATGAGGATTATCTGGTGCAGTGCCTGGAAGTTGGCGCCTCCGGTTATGTGCTGAAAGATACTCCGGCACAACAACTCGTGACCGCCGTACGCGACGTGTACAAAGGCGGCAAATACCTCAGTTCGCAAGTACTCGGCAAGCTGGTGGAGGATTTTCGTGCACGTGTGCGCGATTCCAAAATGCGTCCGCGCATTTCCACTTTGACGCCCCGTGAGCGCGAGATACTGAAGCTACTCGCGGAAGGAAATTCGGTCAAAGAGATTGCTGTTCTGCTAGGCCTTAGCGTAAAGACCGTCGAAGCTCACAAGTTCAATCTGATGCGCAAGTTGGACATTCACAATAAAGCACAACTCGTGACCTACGCTATTCAGAAGAAGATCATCAAGATCCCCGTCAATCAGTAGCCGTCAGGTGTTAGTATGCGCAGGGTTCTGTTTGTCGATGATGAGCCGAATATCAGACTGACGTTGCCTGCCATTCTGCGCATGCACGGCTTCGATGTTACGCCCGCAGCCACCGTACAGGAGGCGTTGCAGGCCATGCAGTCCGAGGAATTCGACGTACTGCTTACCGATCTCAACATCGGACAACCTGGTGACGGCTTCACCGTGGTGAGCGCCATGCGTCGCACTCAGCCGAATGCCGTGACTATCATCCTTACCGGCTATCCCGCCTTTGAAACCGCGCTCGAAGCGATCCGCAGCCAGGTGGACGACTATATCGTGAAGCCGGCGAATGTAGAGACTCTGGTTGGCCTCATCGAGCGCAGACTGCTGAGGGAAATCAGTACAACTCGCATCAATCCGAAACACCTCGCGCAGGTGCTGCAGGAGAACGTGGAATCAATCGAAGACCGCTGGCTCGAAGAGATGAGGGATTTCCCGGAGTTCGTGCGCCTCGGCCTACTAGGTCGCGAACCATGTGCCTACCTCGATGGGCAGGTGCGGTTGATTGCGTCGAAGCTCGATGGTGTGGATAGGGACGAGGATGAAGCTCGCCTGGCTCGCGACTATGGTGAACAACGTTCCCGCCAGCGCGCCTCGTTGGAGCTTGTGCTGGAGGAAGCGCGCGCTGCGCGCCAGTCAGTGCTTGGTGTGATCCAGGAAAACCTGCTGGCCGTAAACATGAGCCATCTGATTCACGAAATCATCGACATATGCGAATGGATGGACCGGATGGAAACGCTTGCCATCGAGTCCTACACGCAAGGTTGGAAAACCCTGCAAGCCGGTTAGCGGAGTTGTTCCTTTATTCCGCGTCTGCCGCCAACGCCCTGGGCTCCGTTGAAACGGGCTCCAGAGACTTCAAGAATTTCTGCGTATTCAGCAGCGGCCGTGCCAGCGCCGAATTGTAGCCCGTCCACGGCGTCTCCAGTTCTGCATCGCGCTCGAACTGCGCCCGCATCGCTTCCATCTTGGAATCCATGTCGTCGAGGTAGTGCAGCATCAACGCCTCTGGGAACATGGGCAGCTTGGGCGATCCGAACTCATACTGGCCATGATGGCTGATGATGAGGTGCTCAACCAATATCTTGAGCTGCGGCGGGAAGCCCGGAATCTGCGCTAGTTTTGCGTGCAGCATCTCAAGGTCAATGATGAGGTGACCCAGCAACTGGCCCTCGGTGGTGTATCCGAAGGAGCGCGCATAGCTGAGTTCATGTATCTTGCCAATGTCATGCAGGAACGCGCCGGTGAGCAGCAGGTCGCGATTGATGAACGCGTAATTGCGCGCCATCAGATCACAGGCGCTGCACAGGGAAACCACGTGATCCAGCAGTCCGCCGATGAAAGCATGATGCATGGTCTTGGCCGCTGGCGCATTGCGATAGGCGAAGGCTATCTCCGGATCGGCCATGAACAGCTCCAACAATCGTCGCAGACTGGGCTCGGTCATGGAGGCGACAAACCCGCCCAGCGTCTGCCACAGCTGATCGATATCCTTCGATGTCTTGGGAAGGTAATCGGAGAAATCGATCTCTGCCTGTTCCGTCTTACGGATCTTGTGTATGGTAAATTGCCAGCGCTGATTGTATTTGTTGATCAGTCCCTTGACCTTGACGATGTCGTCCTGGTCGAAGGCCTCGGCGCACTCCTCCACGTTGTCCCACATCTTCGCCTGAATGGTTCCGGTGCGGTCCATCAGCGTGAGGTCAAGATACGGCTCGCCGCTCTTCTTTGACTTGACCTGTTTATTGCTGACCACAAAGCTGGTGGTGACTACCTTGTTTTCCTGCTGTGCCGCGTCTCGAATATAAAACTCTTTCATGAATGCCCGTCCTGGCCCTGAGCGAGCTGGCAATTGACTTAATGGTATCGCGGATTGCGAAGAGCGTGTGGCAAGAACGTCGGCTAAGAGGAGTCGCGCGGCAAGCGAATGGTGACCGTAGCTCCGCGCCCCTCGCCTTCACTGGTGGCGTAGGCGCTGCCGCCGTGCCGCTGCGCAATGCCTCTGACGATGAACAGTCCCAGGCCTGTACCCTTGACGCCCTGGCGCAAACGCACGTTGACGCGATAAAAGCGCCGGAAAATTCGTTTGAGTTCGCCCTGCGGAATGCCCTGGCCTTTGTCGGTGACGCGCACCAGCAGTTCGTCGCCCTCGTCAACAATCTCAATCATCACGGCAATCTTATTCGGCGAGTACTTCACCGCATTTTCCAGCAGATTGCTGACCGCCGAGCGCAACTCTTCGGGATCGCCCTGCACGATCGGTGCCGAAAGCGTGTAGTCCACCAACCGAACACACTCGTCGGAAAGATGATGGCGGGTTCGCGCCAGCGTGGCACACTCGCGCACGATCTCGCCCAGATCCACTCGTTGAAAATTCTTTCGGCTCTTCTGCCCCAGATGCCCTGCACGCAGCACCTGCTCCACGGTATGCATGAGGCGGTCGGTGTCTTCCAGCATGGTGGAATAAAAGCGCTTGCGCTGCGCCTCGGTCAGTTCGCGTGATTGCAGGGTTTCCAGATAAAGGCGGATGGAGGCAATAGGCGTTTTCAACTCGTGCGTAACGGAGTTCATGAAGCTGTCATGCTGCTCGCTGCGGCGCATCTCGCGAACCAGGAAGATGGTGTTCAGAGTGACTCCGGCGATGATGAAGCCGAAGAAGATTATGCCGAACACAATCATGCCGACTTCGCGCCAGCGGATCACCCACGTGATATTCAGCGCGAGGGCAATAGCCACCGAGCACGCGCCGAGCACGATAAAGAATGCAATCGCCTTGTTGCGTGAAACTGCCATAAGTCAGATTGATAGTAGTGAGATAGCGGCGGGTAAGTAAAGCGGAAGCCGCGCTGCGCAAGGGGCTGCCCGCGCAACGCCGCATAAGCAGCGAGCCCTGACCGGAGGGTCAGGGCTGGGAGCGGTTTCGTTATAAGCAGGAGCTTAGTCGCCGGCTACGGACATTCCACGCTCCACCGGAGCGGCTTCCACTGCGATTGCAGGTGCAACGGGCTGTCCATGGCGAATCTCTTTCACGCGGCTATCAGCCCGGGGCAGTTTAATGTCATGCACCAAACCGACCACTCGCAGAGCGGAGATCACATACCAGTTGGTGTCTACCTCCCACCAGCGCAGGCCGTGCCGTGCCGAACTCGGATGAGCATGGTGATTGTTATGCCAGCCCTCGCCCCACGTGACCAGCGCAATCCAGAAATTGTTGGTGGAGTCATCGCCCGTATCCCAGCGCTTGGAGCCCCACAGATGCGTGGCGGAGTTCACCAGCCACGTGCCGTGCAGTCCCACTACCGTGCGCAGGAAGACAGCCCAGAGAGTGACGTTCCATCCGAAGAAGTAAAGAACTGTAACGCCAACGGCAACCTGCGTGATCCAGTGATACTTGCTGAGCCAGAGATAGAACTTGTCGCGGCGCAGATCGGGAACATACGGACCAAGCTCCTCGGTTGCGCGATGCAGCGCCTTCCCGGTCAGGATCCATCCCATGTGTGACCACCACTTGCCGTCGCGAGGAGAGTGCGGATCACCTTCGCGGTCCGTCAACTGGTGGTGGATGCGGTGAATCGCGACCCAGAAGATCGGCCCGCCCTCAAGCGCCAGCGTCCCGCAGAGAGCAAAGAAATATTCCAGCCATTTGGGACACTTGAAGCCGCGATGCGTCAGCAGCCGATGATAGCCAACGCCAATGCCAAGCGAAGTGGAAACCCACCACAAAACGAAGGCGAGCCCCAGTCCCTGCCATGAAAAATGGAAGAGGGCGACCACCGCCAAAACGTGATAGATGGCCATGACGATCGCCGTCAGCCAATTGATATTGAGATCCTGTGTTGAAGTCCGCACCCTGCACCATCCTCTCGCGGCTCGCGCTGCATCGCCCCGGTCGGGGAAGAGCGCGTGGCCACGCCACCGTTACCTGTAAGATAGCAACCGGACGGAGTTGGATTTGTAACACTTTTGTAAGTCCCGGGTTACGCGGAATCGACTTGGTTTGCCTCAATATGCGAAGCCACAGTTTGCAAAGAAGTGTTACGTTTCAAAACTAGCTCTTTGGAATGTCATCCACCACCGCGCGCCAGCGTCTATCTTGTAGGCAATGCGGAACGAAAGGGAATCCAGCATGAGAGTGCACACTGTAGCGGCAGTAGCGATTTTGGCGGCCGGACTGACCGGCTTAGCAGCAGCACAGGATGCGCCGCCGGCGGGCGCACCGCAACAAGGCGGACAGCGCATGGGTCGGAGCATGGGCATGGAGTTCCACGGAATAGGCGGCCAGATCACAGCCATCGATGGTTCCATCATCACGCTCCAGACCTTCCGTGGTGAGACCGCTAAGGTGAAGGTCACGGAGTCCACGAAAATCAGAAAAGAAGGCGCCGACGCCAAACTCAGCGATTACAAGGTAGGAGACCGCATCATGGTCGCCGGTGAGCAGGACAAGGATGGCGTGTGGATCGCTCAGATGCTGGGACAGCGGAGCGGTCAGGGAGGCCCGCGTGGTGGAGGCATGGGCGGCCAACACCTGGCGCCTGAGGATAACGGAAAGACCTACATCTTCGGCGTGCTGACAAAGATGGATGGTACAAAGCTCACAGTGAAAAAGCCGGATGGAGCCGAGCAGGTGATTGAGGTGGATGACGACACTTCCTTCCATAACGAGCACCGAGAAAGCGTGACGCTGGCCGACGTGAAGGTTGGCGACATGGTACGCGGACCGGGTGCGGTGAAGGATGGAGTGTTTGTCTCCAAACAGTTGACCACCGGCGTCAACCATCCGAGACAGGCACAGCCCAGTGTCTCTCCTGCTGCACCACAGGATGCAACATCACAGAGCCAGACCGCACCAGACTCCAGCAAGTAGGGCAGGCGAGCGATGAGGTTTTGCGGAACCGCGGCGGGAGCTGTTTTCGGGTTGTGCTGCATGCTGATGCCGGCGCTGGCGCAAACCGCCCCGCCGTCGCAGCCAGTCACGCAGTCCACCGCGCCCAATGCGGCTCCGGCGTCCTTTGCGATTCACGGCACAATTCGCTCGGGAGGCACCAAACTGCCCGGCGTCAGCATTACGGCCTCGCACTCACTGACAGGACGCAAGGTTATTACATCGACGAATGTCGATGGATCATTCCGCCTCGATTTGCCCAGCAAAGGACGCTGGGTCCTGCGCGCGGAGTTCTCCGCTTTCGCCGTGCAGACCGCCGAGGCTGTGCTCACTCCCACGCAACCGGAAGCCGTGCAGGACTTCGATTTGGTTCTGCTCTCGCGCGTACCCAAGGCCGCTCCTGCTGAGGGTGAAAGCGCAATCGCCACGGATGCAGGGCAGCAACGCGTGGCGCACTCTCCGGCTGGCGCACGCGGCGCACAGCGGCTCACGGTGAATGCCGATGACGCAGCGCTCGCGCAGTCATCGCTCAATGGCGATCAAGATGCCGGAGCCAACGCGGGCGGACTCGCTGCCAGTGCCGACGCCACCAACCAGTCTGTCTCTGTAAGTGGGCGCATGGGCAACGCCCAAGATCTCGGCGTACAGAACATGGACGACCTGCGCGACCGCATTGAAGAGATGCGCTCTCGCGGACAATGGAATGGTGGCGGCCCTGATTTCGGAGGTGGCCCGGGTGGCGGACCAGGCGGCTTCACCATGGGCGGGCCCGGTGGCGGCGGTGGCCCCGGCGGGGGTGGTGGGCGGATGCGCATGGGTTCGCTGACCCGCCCGCACGGACAGGTCTATTACACCGGCAGCAACGCAGCGCTGGACGCAGCGCCCTATTCTCTAAGTGGACCAGCTGAGAAGCCGTCGTACGGCTCCAGCAAAATTGGTGCCAGTGTAGGCGGTGTGCTGAAAATTCCCCACATTTATGACGACGGCGGCAAGACCTTCGTATTTCTGAATTACTCCGGGATAAGAAGCTCGAACCCCTATGATGTCTTCTCGATTGTGCCAACCGAGGCCGAGCGCGGAGGTGACTTCAGTGCAGTCAATGGTGGCTCCCTGCAATTGTTCGATCCGGTCACACATACTCCGCTGGGCAACCATGTTGGCAGCATAACTCCGATCAGCTCGCAGGCAATCGCCCTGCTGAATTACATCCCATTACCGAACGCCGGTGGCTCGCTGAACAGCGGACAGAACTACCACTTCAGCTCCGCCGCAGCGTCTGATCAGGACATCTTTGCGCTTCGCCTGACCCACAATTTCGGAGCTCCCATCGCGCAGCGTGGCGCGGGCGGTGGTGGACGTGGCGGTGGTGGCGGCGGACACCCGCGCAACAACCTCAGCTTCGGCCTCAACTATCAGCGCAACGAGTCGGACAATCTCGAACCTTTTCCCACCGTGGGAGGCCACACCCACACTAACGGTTTTAACGCCAACGTGGGATGGGCCGTGAGCAAGGGAAAGCTGAGCAACCAGCTCCGCTTCACCTGGAATCGCAGCCGCTCGCACACCAACAACTATTACGCGAATAACACGGACGTTGTTTCGCAAGCGGGCATCGGCGGCGTCTCGGATGATCCGCTGAACTGGGGCGTACCGGGCCTGAACTTTTCCGACTTCAGCAGTCTCGGCGACATCGCGCCTTCCGAGCGTGATTCGCAAACCTTCACTTTGAGCGAAAGCTTCGGTTGGGTTCATGGCAAGCATCATCTTCACTTCGGCACCGACTATCGCTGGATCGACAACAAAGCTTATGCCAGTTCGAATCCGCGCGGCACCTTCACCTTTACCGGCTCTTCCACCTCGAACTTCGTGAATGGCACAGCGGTACAAGGCACGGGCTATGACTTTGCAGACTTCCTGCTGGGCTACGCGCAATCCACCACGCTCGCCTATTCTGCTGTGCACGATCAGTTCTTCGCACACAGCTACGACTTCTTTGTGCAGGACGACTGGCGTGCGCGGGCCAACCTCACCCTGAACCTCGGCCTGCGCTATGAGTTCATCTCGCCTTATCGCGAAGCGAACAATTACCTGGCAAGTCTCGATGCGGGTTTCAATGGAACGCAGTTTCTCGGTGCCAAAGCCGTGCTGCCGAATACCTCCGGACCGGACACTCCCGGCTACTATCAGGGCCATTACGGTAGCGGCCTGCTGAATCCCGACCGCAACAATTTTGCGCCGCGCATCGGCATCGCCTGGAAGCCCTTTGGCAACAAGACGGTCGTTCGAGCAGGCTACGGCATCAACTACAACCTTGGGCAGTACGCCTCCATCGTGCAGAACCTTGCCGCGCAACCGCCCTTTGCCATTACGCAGACCAACGCCGCTCCAGCTACCGGTCCAAGCGCATTCACGCTGGCCAACGGCTTTCCCGCCTCTGCGGCCCTCCGCAACAATTACGGCATCGATCCCAACTATCGCACCGCGTACGTGCAGCTTTGGAACCTCAACATCCAGCACGAACTGACTCCCACTCTGCTGCTCAACGTGGGCTACACCGGCAGCAAGGGAACTGCGCTGGACATGCTGCGCGCCCCCAATCGCGGGCCCGACGGCACGCTCATCTCCACCGTGGAGCCGTTCAACTGGGAAACCTCGCAGGGCTCATCGATTCTGCACGCAGGCTCCGTGCGGCTGCGCAAGCGCATGACTCGTGGTGTTTCCGCGGGTGGCACTTACACGTACTCGAAGTCAATTGACAACGCATCTTCAATCGGCGGCGGTACGCAGGTGGTCGCGCAAGACGACACCAACCTTCGCGCCGAGCGAGGGCTCTCCAGCTTTGATCAGCGCCACAAACTCAGCGGAGACTGGTTGATCGAACTGCCCTGGGGCGAAGGCCGCAAATGGCTGACCAAGCCAGGACCAGTGCAGACCATCTTCGGCGACTGGCTTTTGCAGAGCACCTTCACGGTCGCCTCCGGCACGCCCTACACAGCGCGCGTGCTCGGCAACTATTCCAATGTGAGCGGCGGCACCAACGGCACCTTGCGCGCCAACTCCACGGGCCAGTCAATCCAAGCTGGAAATCGTAGTGTTCGGCAATGGTTCAACAAAAACGCATTCTGTACAGGGGCCACAGGGGAATACTCCTGCGTGCCTTACGATCTGCCCACCACCGGATACGGTGACGCGGGCCGCAACACAATCATCGGTCCTGGCAGTTGGGTAATGAGCCTTGTCCTCTCAAAAAACATCCCTCTGAAGGACGCGATGAGCCTGGAGATGCGTGCTGAAGCCGACAACGTGCTGAATCACGCGAACTATTCAGGAATCGATTCGACAGTGAATTCGCCGACCTACGGACAGGTAACAAGCGTGGCGTCCATGCGCAAAATGGTGTTGAGCGTACATTACAGGTTCTAGAATGGTGAGCTTTCGAGATGAGAGAGTACGCTGACAAATTCTTTCGCCGCGCGCTGGCATTGCTTCTGTGCGCCTCCATGGTCTGCCCGCAGGCCGTGCTCGCGCAGCAGGCCCGCTCCGGCGACGGAGGGTTCACCTTCAAAGTGACAAGCGAACTCGTGCTGGTGAGCGTCACTGTTCGCGACAAGAAAGGCGAGTTGGTTCGCGGACTCAAACAGAGTGACTTTACCGTGCTTGAAGACGGCAAAGCGCAGCACATCCAGACGTTTGACGTGGAAGATGTAGCGAGCTTCGCACCCGCGCCCCAGACCGGTCCAGCGCAAGCCGAAATGGTTGCGCCAAAGACTGATCTGCTCACCGGCAAAACCGCTCCAGCGCGCGAGGCTCTACGTGACCGCCGCCTGATCGTCCTTTTTCTCGACCTGAGTTCCCTGCAAAGCGACGACAGCGATCGCGCAGTGGAGAGCGCGAAAAACTTTATCGCGAAACAGATGACTCCCGCCGACCTCGTAAGCATCGTGACCTTCGATACCGGGATCAAGGTGGCGCAGGATTTCAGCAGTGACAAGAAGTTGCTCACCGCAGCCCTGGAGCGCGTGGGCGGCATCGAGGGCGGCGGCCAAGAGGCTGGCACCACGGGCACCAGTGAAGGTACGCCAGAAGACGCAGGCTCATTTGTCGCCGACGATACGGATTACAACATCTTCAACACTGACCTGCGCCTGCAGGCGCTCGCCACCATCGCCAAGAACCTCGCGGGCATCGACCAGAAAAAATCCATCCTGTACTTCAGCAGCGGAATGACCAAGACGGGCGTAGAGAATCAAGCGCAGCTACGCGCAGCGGTCAACGCAGCCGTGCGCTCCAATGTTTCAATCTACGCGGTGGATTCGCGTGGTCTGGAAGCGATGCCTCCGGGAGGAGGAGCCACGTCGGCGAGTCTGCGCGGCGTCTCCGCATACAGCGGTGCGGCTGTGCAGAACGACTTGGATTCCAACTTCGCCAGTCAGGAAACGCTGGTCACCATCGCCAATGACACCGGAGGCAAGGCATTCCTCGACACAAACGATTTCAGCAAGGCCTATAGCAAGGTGCAGGCAGATAGCGAAACATATTACGTGCTCGGCTATCGCAGTTCCAATCCAAGTCGCGACGGTCACTTCCGCCGCATTCAGGTCAAACTCAATCGCAATGATGTGAAGATGCAGTACCGCATGGGCTACTACGGTCCCCGCGATTTCCAGCACTTCACCAAAGAGGATCGCGAGCAACAATTGCAGGAAGAGTTGACGTCTGATCTGCCGAACACTGATCTTCCTGTCTATCTCGCAACCGGATACTTTCGCAGCACCGAGAACAAATTCTACGTGCCGGTTTCGATCGTCGTGCCAGCCTCGGCCATAGCGGTGCAGCACGATAAAGACAAAGCCTCGCTCGATGTACTGGGCGTAGTACGCGATGTCGCGACGAAGTTTCCCGTCGGCAACATTCGAGACAACATTAAACTCACGGTCGAGCAGACCCAGAGCGTCACTGCCGCTGCCGTGCCAGCAGCAACCGGCGCCGCAGCGACCAGTAACGCTGCAACTCCGGTGGCGGGCGCAAAGCGCAAGAACGTTCAATACAACACGGGATTTCTACTCCCTCCCGGACGCTATCACTTGAAGTTTGTAGTGCGCGAGAATCAAAACGGCCAGGTGGGAACCTTCGAGAGCGACCTCCTGATTCCCGACTTCCGCAAAGAGAAGATGCGGATGAGTTCGCTCATGCTCTCCAGCCAGAAGGAGCCAGCCGGAAAGAAGTCGCAATCGAATCCACTGATCAGCGACGGTCAGGAGATCATCCCCAACATCGCCCACGTTTTTACCTCAGGGCAGTCGATGACCTTGTACTACGAGGTCTATGATCCCGCGAAGCCTGCCGACAAGAAAGATGCCATCCATCTGCTCACCAGCATCGAGTTTTTCCGCGGCAAAGTGAAGGTCTATGAAACGCCTCTGGTCGAGGCCGAACACCTGAATGCCCCAGGTCGCAAGGCTGCTGCGTTCCAATTCGAAATCCCGATGAAGGCATTGAATCCCGGATGGTACACCTGCCAGGTGAATGTCATTGACGATGCAGGGGCATCCTTTGCATTCCCGCGCACACAGGTTATGGTGAAGCCCTAACGTAAGCGCCTCGCCGGCTTGCTGTTATCCTGTGAGGCACTCAAGTTTGCGAGGCACTGATGACATTTCCGCGTGGTTTTCCTCTTCTTGCAGCACTGGTGCTCTATACAGCAAGTGCTTTGGCGCAACAGAATGGTGAAGTGAAAAGATTGAATTATCCTGCAGCTCCTACCAGCAATCAGGTGGATGACTACCACGGTACGAAAGTGGCCGATCCCTACCGCCCGCTCGAAGATCCCGATTCTGCACCGACGCGAGCATGGATTGAGGCCGAAAACAAACTTACCTTCGGCTACCTGGAGCAGATCCCCGCGCGCGATAAAATTCGTGCCCGCATAAAGGAACTGCTCAGCTACGAGCGCTATGCCGTCCCGGAAAAGAAGGGCACGCGCTACTTCTACACGCACAACAGCGGATTGCAAAATCAGGGAGTGCTCTATTGGCTGTCCGCTCTGGATGCGGCGCCGAAGTTGTTGCTTGATCCGAACACGCTTTCTGCCGATGGCACCATCGCTGTCAACAGTTTCAGTGTCAGCGAGAATGGCGAACTGCTGGCCTACAGCTTGTCCACCTCCGGCTCGGACTGGGTGGAGTGGCACGTACGCGAGGTTGCCACCGGGAAAGACCTTCCGGACATCATCAAATGGTCGAAGTTTTCCGGGGCTTCCTTCACCAAAGACAGCAAAGGTTTCTTCTACAGCCGCTATGACGAACCAAAAGAAAAGTCGAAGCTGCGCGACTCCAACTACTATCAGAAACTTTATTACCACAAGCTCGACACCCCGCAATCAGCAGACGCGCTGATCTACAAGCGCGACGACCACAAGGAGTGGGGCTTCGGCGGGGACGTAACCGACGATGGCCATTACCTGATCATCCATATCAGCGAGGGTACCGATCCAAAGAACCGCGTCTATTTCAAGGACCTGACCAAGCCCGGCAGCGACGTTGTTCCACTGCTCGACGAGAAAGATGCGGTCTACAACTTCATCGATAACGATGGCCCTGTCTTCTGGTTTGTCACCAACTTGAATGCGCCGCTCAGTCGCATCATCGCCATCGACACGCGTCACCCCACACGCGAACACTGGAAGACCATCATTCCGGAATCCGGCGATGCGCTGCAGGGCGCGTCCATGCTGGACGACAAGTTCGTTGTCAGCTATCTGAAAGATGCTCACAGCGAAGTCAAGATTTTTGATGTCAACGGCAGGCATCTGCGCACCATGGAATCACCCGGTCTCGGAACCATGGAAGGCTTCGGTGGCAAGCGCTCCGACAAGGAAACCTTTTACGCCTACACCAGTTTCTCCACGCCCGTCACCGTGTATCACTATGATCTGGCGAGTGGACAAAGCACGGTGTTCCGCAAGCCCGCGGTCAAGTTCAATCCTGAAGACTATGAGACGAAGCAGGTCTTCTATCGCAGCAAAGATGGCACGCGCGTCCCCATGTTCATCACCGCGAAAAAAGGTCTGAAGCTGGACGGGGCAAACCCCACGCTGCTTTATGGCTACGGTGGTTTTGATGTCTCCATCACGCCAACCTTCAGCGTTGGCAACCTTGTGTGGATGGAGATGGGCGGCGTTTACGTCGTGGCGAATCTTCGCGGCGGCGGTGAGTACGGTGAGCGCTGGCACCTCGCGGGAACCAAACTGCAAAAACAAAATGTCTTCGATGATTTCATTGCAGCCGCCGAGTGGCTTATCGCCAACAAGTACACAGAAACCAGCAAGCTCGCCATCCGAGGGGGCAGTAATGGCGGTCTTCTCGTGGGTGCCTGCCTCACACAACGTCCCGATCTTTTCGGTGCCGCGCTGCCCAATGTCGGCGTGCTGGATATGCTGCGCTTCCACAAGTTCACCATCGGTTGGGCCTGGGCATCCGACTATGGAACCTCCGACGATGCCGAGGAGTTCAAGGCAATCTATAAGTACTCGCCCTTGCACAACTTGAAGCCGGGCACAAAGTACCCACCAACAATGATTGAGACCGCAGACCATGATGACCGCGTGGCACGCGGTCATCATGGTCTGCGGTCTCAATCATTGTTGGTGGGTACTTTGTGCCCGCAGACCATGA
>Ga0181537_10000931_pt1 | contig 27467 bp, 21 predicted proteins | sample PEATcosm2014_Bin_39_FD_119765 | JGI IMG/M metagenome (GOLD analysis project Ga0181537, IMG submission 119765) | Peatland microbial communities from MTU Mesocosm Facility, Houghton, MI, USA - PEATcosm2014_Bin23_10_metaG | ecosystem: Environmental > Terrestrial > Soil > Wetlands > Peat | place...
CACGCCCAGCAGGGCCGGACGCAGCACGTGCCACACCGAAGCAAACCAATTAAACGCATCCTGCGATGAATGGCCCAAATAGCGCGCCAGCAAAACTCGAGGCAGCGCGGAAATTCCCACTCGCGACCCCGCCTCGCTTGGCAAGATACTACGGCAGGCGGCGAGCGTGGCGGAATCGATATTTGCCCCTGCGGCCATCAAGGTTCCGCTCACGCTGCATCCGGCAAGGCCCACCGGGGATGATTCGAAGCCGCTCCCGGCCCGCACCCGGGCGCGTTCGCAGAACAGCGTCCGGCCCGCTTGGCGAATGTGGCTGCGCAGCTGCAGACCGCCGTGGCGCCAGGTTTCCCTCGAGGCTCGCCGCCCGAAGCAGAGCAGCTCCCAACCGATGAATTGCGCGTTCGCCGCCAGATCGACGTCCAGGCCCATCCGCGCCTCTGACGCATCGAAGAGAATGTTCTCGCGCGGCAGCCATTCCAACGCCGCACCTTCGGCCAGCGAGAAGCGCAGCTGCTGCCGCGACTCGCCTTGCGGACAGCGATACCACTTGGCCGCGCCCGGCGTCGTGAGACACACCCGGGCACCCGGATCCAATTGCGCCGCGATCATGAGCGAATCGCCGGCCGCGATGCCTCCCGGCGGATGCAATACCGTCGCATGACAGATGTCGCGGCCCTCCGGGTACAAAACCTTTTGAATTTGCAGAGGTCCGTGGTGGCACCTGCGCGCCAACAGCGTTCGATCATCGCGGTGGGCAAACGACAAATCCAGGTTGGCTTGCCAGCACGGCGGGTCCGTGCGAATGTCGTTTGCCGGGATCAACAAGGATGGTGCGCTATGAGCCTGAGAGGTTGGGCGTCAAAGAAGGAGTGCGACAGGATACTTCCAAGACCTTTGGGTAGGGATGGTACCACCGGTCGTTGACGGGAACAGAGCTGTCGCACTCCGAAAACTGTTGATCAGGTTGACCGATGCCCTCCCTCGTTGATCGCCGCCACCACACACCACTTCCGGCAGATGTCCTCCTCGGTTGCTGTGTGTTTTGACGCTATCCGCTCAGCGCCGGCCATTCTGTACGTTATCGCACTTACAGATACTTAATTTTTTGCCGGGCTTCCGCGGGCGAGCCGCGCCGCTATGTACGGTAGCAGACAGACGGGGATAAATGACGCAGATTCAATGGTGTAGGTACGCGAGAATGGTGCAATGCCGCAGACAGTGCTGTTGATCCATGGCGATGAAGCGAAAGCCGAGGTCGTGAGGGAGGCGCTTCTCACCTCGCCTGAAGGCTTCTTCGACGTCGAGTGGGTCGAGCTTTGCTCCGACGGCGTGCGATGTTTGCGCAGAGCCGGACAAGAGCGCCTCGCGGCGATCTTGGTCAATCTATTCCTGTCCGACAGTGAAGGGCTGGAGACCTTCGATCGGATATTTCAGACATCGCCCGATATCCCCGTTCTCGTGCTCAGCACTCACGAACACGAGAATGCCGCAAAACTCGCCGTGCAGCGCGGGGCGCAGGACTACGTCCTCGAGGATCCTCTCGATAATCATCTTCTGCCCAAGGCGCTGCGCAACATGCTGGAGCGCTCGGCGAACGCCAGGGCCTTGTTCAGAGAAAAAGAGCGCGCGCAGCTGGCTCTGAATTCGATCGCTGATGCCGTCGTTTGCACCGACATCTCGGGCAACGTGACTTTTCTCAACCCCATCGCCGAGGCCTTCAGCGGCTGGTCAGCCGACAAGGCCATCGGACTGCCCTTTGTTCAAGTGTTTCGAATCATCGATGTGCTGGGTCATCGCCGCGCGGCGGATCCGATGGCGATGGTCATTGCGACAGATAAAGCTTTGAATCTACCGAGAGGCAGCGTCTTGGTGCGACCTGACGGAACCGAATCGGCGATCGAAGATTCAACCGCCCCCATCCATGATCGCCGAGGCCGCGTGACCGGCGCCGTCATGGTCTTTCATGAGGTCCGTCATGAACGCGCAGGGCACCGCCTCACCCAGGAACTTACGTACTGACGTCCCATCCCATTGCAATCATCGTTCTGATGCAATCTTCAGAGCGCTCCTACTGTGCGGTAACGCACCCAGGCTAGGTGAATTTTTGCGCGCTTAGGGGACTTTCATTTTCCGCTTTGCGGCCAAATGAGCGACGTTCATCTGTTCGCGCCTGGGTGGCGACCGCTAGCGACGGGACTTCGCATAGGCGTCGAACGCCACCGCCGCAACGATGATCAGCCCGATCACGATTTGCTGCCAGTACGATGAGACATGCATGATCACCAAGCCGTTGGTCAGCACACCGATCAGCAGTGCGCCGACGATGGTGCCGCCGATGCCGCCGCGGCCGCCCGCGAGGCTCGCCCCGCCGATCACCACGGAGGCGATGACGCGCAGCTCATAGCCCACGCCGCCGACCGCTTCGGCGGCGCCGAGTCTTGCCGACAGGATGAATCCGGCGAGGCCTGCGAGCGCACCGACGATCAAGTAGACGCTGGTGATGATGGCCGGTACGTCGAGTCCGTTGAGGCGTGCCGCCTCGGGATTTCCGCCGACCGCATAAATGTAGCGCCCGTAGCGCGTGTGGCGCTGGGTGATCAAGCCGGCGGCGACGACCACTGCGAAGATCGCCACCGGCACGGGTACACCCAAAATCGCACCGGTCCCCCACCATCGATAATTCGCGTCGAAGCCCGCGATGGGCGAGCCGTCATTCAGGATCAGCGTGGCGCCGCGCCAGATGGTGAGCCCTCCCAAGGTCACGATGAACGGCGGGATGTTGAACAGCGTCACCGCTTTGCCTTGCAGGTAACCGACCAGCGCCCCCACCGCCGTCGCCGTCGACATGGCCACGAGCCAACTCAACGAATAGTCCGCGCCGAGGGCGCGCATGACATAGGCCCCCGACATGCCCGCAAACGCCAGCAGCGAGCCCACGGCGAGGTCGACGCCTGCCGTCAAGATGACGAAGGTCATTCCCACCGCAATGATGCCGTAGATCGACACTTCGGTCAGGATATTGGTGACGTTGCGCAGCGACAGAAATCGCGAATTTTCCAGCGAGAAAAACCCGATCAGCGACGCGAGGAACAGCGAGGTTCCGTAGCGCCTGAGCCAGCCGACGATATCGGCGCTCATCCCCCAGCCCCTGCTGCGGCCGTGGGCGTCGAGATGGCCATGAGCTGCATCAGCCGGCCTTCCGTCGCGGCCTGCTCGTCCAGGATTCCGCTGATGCAGCCTTCGCGAAACACCACGATCCGATCGCTCAACGCCAGCACTTCGGACATCTCGGATGAAATGACGATCAACGCGATGCTGCTCTCCGCCATCGTCGAGAGCAATTGGTGAACTTCGGACTTCGCGCCGATGTCGATGCCCCGGGTCGGCTCGTCCACGATCAGCACCTTGGGCCTGAGTGCCATGCAGCGCGCGAGCAGCACCTTCTGCTGGTTGCCGCCCGATAGCGTGCCGATTGCAACCCTTGGACTGGCCATCTTGATGCGCAGCGCCGCTTGATACTTCTCGACCATCTGCCGCTCCCTGGCTTCGTCGACGAAGATGCGCCAACGTGCCAGTCGGGGCAGGCTGGGCAGCGTCATATTCTGGGTGATCGATTGCTCGAGAAAACATCCCTGCTGCTTGCGATCTTCGGGCACCAGCGCAATGCCGGCGCGAATCGCCTCCTGGGGCGATCGCAGCGGGCTCATCTTGAGGCCTTGCAGGTACATCACTCCCTGATCGCAGCGATCCGCGCCGAAGATGATGCGCGCGAGCTCCGTGCGCCCTGCTCCGACCAAGCCCGCAAACCCCAGGATCTCGCCCGCTTTGATGTCGATCGATAGATCCTGCAGCGGCATCGCATGGCGCCCGCTCGAATCGCGCGCGCGCGAAACACCCTCGATCGCGAGGACCGTTTCTCCCAGCGGCGCAGCGCGCACGAGCTTGGCGAATTCGACATCGCGGCCGACCATGAGATTGACGAGACCGCGAATCTCGACATCCTTCACCTCGCCGCGCGCGACGAAGCGGCCGTCGCGCAGCACCGTGTAGCTGTCGCAGACGCGCTTGACCTCGTCCAGGCGATGCGTGACGTAGATGAAGCTCACACCGCGTGCCTTCAGCTCCCGGATCACGCCGTGCAGGATATCCACCTCCCGTCCGCTCAATGCCGCGGTCGGTTCGTCCATCACGATCAGTTTCGCCCGTTGCGCGACGGCGCGGCCGATCTCCACCATTTGTTGGTGGGCTACGCTCAAATGCCGCACTTCGCGCCGTGGGTCGACCTCGAGGCCGAGGGTCGCGAGCAGCGTGCGTGCGTTGTCATGCAGAGCCGCCCAATCGATGAAGCCGCGGCGCGTGGGTTCGCGGCCGAGGTACAGGTTCTCCGCGATCGACATGAACGGCAGTAGATTGAATTCCTGATAGATGGTGATGAGGCCGAGACATTGCCGGTCGCGCGGTGCGCCTTGCGGGTCGAGCGTGACTGCGTCGAGCACGACCTCGCCTCGATCGGCTTGTTGCGCGCCCGAGAGAATTTTCAGCAGTGTGGATTTTCCCGCCCCGTTTTCACCCAGGAGCGCATGCACCTCCCCCGCCCGGACTTCGAGATCGACTCCGTCCAGGGCCTTCACCCCGGGAAATGATTTATGGACGCCGCGGACGGCGAGCAGGGTGCCGGTCACTAGCGGACTTCGCCGCTGCGTTCCGCCTGATCGACGTTCGCCTGCGTGATGAGTACCGGTGCTATGCTCGCGCCCGTGATGGGTGTCTTGTCGCGCAGGTGCGCGACCAGCTGCCGCAATGCCGTCTGCGCCTGGCGCCGGGGCGATTGCTCAACCGTCGCGGCCATGTCGCCGCTGCGCACGAGTTTCAGCACCTCGGGCGTGGCATCGAAGCCGATGACTTTGACGCCGGAGACCCCGCTCGAGCGCAGTGCCTCCAAGGCCCCCAATGCCATCTCGTCGCTTTCGGAGACGATGGCCTGCAATGATTGGCCGCCGAGCGAGGTCAGCACATTTTGCGTCACGGTGAGACCCTGCTCGCGCTTCCAGGTGGCCGATTGCTCCGCCACGATTTGATATTTGGAGCCCGCCGCCGCCAAGGTCTCCTTGATGCCGCGCGTGCGGTCGATGGCGGGACTCGACCCCGACTGCCCGGTGATCAATAAAATGCGTGCGCCGTTCGGAAAGGCATCGATCGCCCATTGAGCCATGATGCGTCCGCCCGCGACATTATCCGCGCCGACATGCGCCACGTTGACGCTGGTGTGGTCGACTCTGCGATCCAAGGTCACGATGGGAACCCCCGCCTTGAGCACTTCTTCCACCGCCGGCGCCAGGGCATTGACGTCGTTGGGGGCGAGGATGATGCCCTGCGTCCCGCCGGCGATTGCGGCCTCTATGTCGGCGGTTTGTTTGGCGGAGTTGGATTGTCCGTCTTCCACCGAGACCGTGACATGCAATCGGGCCGCCTCGGCGTCGAGTTCACGCCGGACCGCGACGAAGAACGGCTCGGTCATGTCATGTAAACTCGCGACGATCTGGATGGAGCCGGTGCCGGGCTTTCCCGTGCATGCGGCGATCGTCACCATCGCGCCCGTCATCAGGAGCGCAGCGGACAGGCGCTTACTCAAGCGCATTCGCATTCTCATTCTTGTTGCCATGCTTTCCCCCAAAATCCGCGGAACAAATCCTTGCCTGTTACCGCGGCGCCGCTGCCGGCTTCAGCAGCCACTCATGCTCGGGATCATTGCGAAACACCCAGTTGCGCTTCGGACCCGCCATGACATTGAGATAATAGAGGTCATATCCATGTGCGGCGCCCACCGGATGGTAGCCCCGCGGCACGAGGACGCAATCACCGTCGTGCACGCACAGCGTCTCGTCGAGGTCGCGCTCGTCGGTATACACGCGCTGAAACGCAAACCCCTGCGGCGGGTGCAAGCGATGGTAGTAGGTTTCCTCGAGCGCGGTTTCGCCCTCGGCTGCGGTGTCGTGTTTATGCGGCGGGTAGCTCGACCAATGGCCGCCGGGCGTGATGACCTCGACAACGAGCAAGCTGTCGGCCTCCTCGGTTTGCGGAAGAATATTTCTGACGTACCGGGTATTCGTACCGCTGCCGCGCACCTCGCGGCTCATGTCGGAAGAGCCGATCGCCCGCGGCGCGCGTCCGGGATTGCCCGGAGCCGAACAAACCGCCAATTCCACCCGCGTGCGCGCGCTCACCGCATAACCCGTTCCGGCCGGCGCGTACACCGCGCCCGGCGCTGCGTCATCGAACACTGAGCTGCGGCTGCCGATGCCCTCGAAGCGCATGCCGTCAACGGAGATATCCGCCGACCCTTGCAGCACCACGAGGCAGGCTTCGCGCCCGCCCGCGCCGCCGTGGGCCGCCTGACCGGGGTCAAGATGGTGCACTTTGAATCCCACATGGCGCCAGCCCGCGCTCTGCGGCGTGACGTCGAGCACACAGCCCGCGGCATCCGGCGTGCCCGAGTGAACCAGAAGCTTGCTCATGAGTCTGCCTCGTGCAAATGGGCGGCCTTGGCCTCGCGGCGCAGCGTCTTGAGTCCGAGCGCCGCATAAGACTTTGGATTGGCGAGCGCCGGGTCTTGTTCCGCCTCGACGATGATCCAACCCGCATACTGAATCGCCGCGAGCGCCTCGAGTACCTTGGCGAATTCGATGTCGCCGTCGCCCGGCACGGTGAACATGCCGCGCAGCACGCCATCCAAAAAACTCTGGGCGCCGGCCTGCACCTGATTGAAGATGACCGCGCGGATGTCCTTGCAATGCACGTGGGCGACGCGCCGCGGGTGCTCGCGAATCAGGCCCAAGGTGTCAACGCCGCCGAGCGCCGCGTGCCCGGTATCCACCGTGAGACCGACGGCGGGCCCGGTCGACTCGAGAAAGCGCTCCACATCCTGCTGCGACTCCACCACCGTCCCCAGATGATGGTGATAGGCCATGGAGAGCCCCGCGCGCTCGAGGTAGTCGGCGACCGCGGTCATTTTCCGGCCGAAGTCGCGCCACTCGCCCGCACCGAGCCTCGGGGACTGGGCGAGCGGACACGCCTGATTGCCGTGGATGGCATTGCTCGTCTCCGCGATGATGAAAACGCTCGATTTCATCGCCTTCAAGAGGGCGAGGTGCGCTTGCAGCGCCTCGATTTCGGCTTCGGCCGAACGGGTCAACAAGCTTGCGCTGTACCAGCCGCCGACCAGGACGAGCTCATGCTTTGCAAGCAATGCCCCGAGCATCCCGGGATCTCGCGGAAACTTTCCGCCGAGTTCAATGCCTGCGAATCCCACCTCGTGTGCATCCGCGAGCACCGATTCGAGCGGCGTCTCGCCGCCGAGCGCCGGTAGATCGTCGTTGATCCAAGCGATGGGACTGACGCCAAAACGGATGCTCATACGGGTCTAGTCTCCCAACCGCCGATTCTTGCGCTCTCTGAGAGAGGCCATTCTCGCGACATCGACTTCGTGGCGTGACGACACTTCGGGGATTGCCACATCCCACCAGGCCCCGCCCTCCGCCGTGGCCTTGACCGGATCGGTGTCGATCACGATCACATGGCTGCGGGTCGACTGGCGCGCGCCCTCGAGCGCCCGCTCCAAGCCTTGAATCGAGTCGGCCTTCTCGGCGATGGCGCCGAGACTTGCCGCGTGCGCGACGAAATCGATCTCGGCGCCACGCCCCTCCGGTCCCCACAGATTGTTGAAGGCGGCGCCGCCGGTCGCCCGCTGCAGGCGGTTGATGCAGCCGAATCCGCGGTTGTTGAGCACGATCACCACCAATTTGAATCCGAGCGTGACTGAGGTGGCGAGTTCGGAGTTGAGCATGAGATAGCTGCCGTCGCCGACCAGGACGTACACTTCGCGCTGTGGCTGCGCCATCTTGACCCCGAGGCCGCCGGCAATCTCATACCCCATGCAGGAATAGCCATATTCGACATGGTAGTCGTCGCGCTCGCGCGATCGCCACAGTTTGTGCAGTTCCCCCGGCAAGCCGCCCGCGGCGCACACCACCACCGCGTTGTCCGGGGATTTTCGCCATAGAGCGCCGATCACTTGCGCGTCGGATGGAAGGCCGTCGCCGGACGCCGTCGCGGCCGCCCACCCGTTATTCCAGTGCGCCACGTCCGCGCGGATGAGAGCCTCGTCGTTGGCGCTGCGCCAATCGCCCACGCGCCGCAGCAGCTCTGACAAAACGGATCCGGCGTCGCCGACCACGGTCGATGCCTCGTGCTTGCCGGCATCATAGGGGGCGATGTTGATTTGCGCCAAGCGGCGATTGGGCGCCGTGAACAGCGCGCGCGAACCGGTGGTGAAATCCTGCAACCGGGTGCCGATGCCGATCACAAGATCCGCCCGCGCGGCCGCCGCATTGGCCGCGCTGGTTCCGGTGACGCCGATGGCGCCGAGATTGAAGGGATGATTCCAGGGCAAGGCGCCCTTTCCGGCTTGAGTCTCCGCGACTGGAATATGGGTGCTGCTCGCGAAGGCTGCGAGCATGTCCTCGGCTCCGCTATAGTGGACTCCGCCTCCCGCCACGATCAACGGCGCGCGCGCCGACCGCATCAGGGTGACCAGTTGCACGAGCTCGCGGCGGTCGCCCGGCTGGCGCCGAATGCTCCACTCGCGGCGCCGGAAAAAGGCTTCCGGATAGTGGTAGGCCTCGGCTTGCGTGTCCTGGCACACGGCGAGCGTCACCGGCCCGCAGGAGGCGCAATCGAGCAGCGTATTCATGGCGCGCGGCAGCGCGTCGATGATTTGTTCAGGACGCGCGATGCGATCGAAATAACGCGATACCGGCCTGAAACAGTCGTTGGCGGACACCGTGCCGTCCGCGAAACTCTCGATCTGCTGCAGCACCGGGTCCGGGCCGCGCGAGGCAAATACATCGCCCGGCAGGAACAGCACCGGCAACCGGTTGGCATGCGCCAACGCGGCGGCGGTCACCATGTTGGTGGCGCCGGGGCCGATCGAGCTCGTGCAAATCATGGCGCGGCGCCGGCGCAGCTGCTTCGCAAAGGCGATCGCGGCGTGCGCCATTCCCTGCTCGTTATGCGCGCGGTAGGTGGGGATTTGCTTCTGCGCGGCGTACAGCGCCTCGCCCAGTCCCGCCACATTGCCGTGTCCGAAAATCGCCCACACCCCCGCGAAGTAAGGCACGTCGCCCGCGGCGCCGGCGATGTACTGGTTCGCGAGATAGCGGAGGATCGCTTGCGCGGCCGTGCATCGAATCGTCTTCATGTCGCGGATGCCCGGCGCGCACCGCGCCACGCGCGCACCAAGGTCGACAATTTGCCGGCCATCGCCTCACACGCGTCGTTGTCGCTGATCGAATTCGCGAACCACGCCCGGGCCGTGTCGAGAAACACGGTTCTGCCGATGGCGAACCCTTTGACGAGGGCAAACGGTGCGACCGCGGCGAACGAGGCGATCAGGTCGGCCTCGGGCGCCGCGAGCCCGAGCAGCACCACGCCTCGACACCGCGGATCCGCGCGAGCGATCGTCTCTTGGATGGCCTGCCAATGGGCCGGGCTCGTGCTGGGCTCGAGTTTCCACCAGTCCGGGTATACGCCGCGCGCATAGATCCGTTCGATCGCGCGCGCCGCGGTGCGCGAATCCGCGGCTTTTTCCGGCGCCGCAATGATCTCGAGCAGCAGCTCGTGGCGCGTCTTGCGGCAGGCGTCGAACAGCCGCAATAACTGGCGTTCCTGCCGCTCGCGCAAATCCGCCGGATCATCCGGATGATAGATCACCAGGCACTTGACCACTTGATTCAGCGGCCAGGTTGCGATTTCGGTCGCGACGTCGGCGGAGCCTTCGAATTCGAGCGGCCGCGACTTGGGTCTCTCGATGGGCCGGCCGATCCAATACGGCAGATCCGCGGCACGGCTCAGCGCGTCGAATCCATAGCGGCCGTCGAGCAGCACACCGAAGCGCGGATCGCGGCGTGCGACGCGATCCAACGCCCGGAGCCCGAGCAGCTTGAACCGGGAGATCCGTTCGGGGTCCGGCGCCTCTGCGGCGGTGATTTCCTCGAACTGAGTTCTATGGTCGATGGCCAACACGGTCAATTCCGGATACTCGCAGCGCCGGGTCGAGGCCCAGTGCAGTTGATCCAAATGGCCGATCGTCGACTCGGTGGGGCGCTGCGCCCGCGACGACAACAAGAGCTCGAGCTCGGCCCAAGTGGGCATCGCCGGCGCGCAGCCATGGCGCGACACCACGATCGCGCCGCACGCGTTGCCGAAGCGGCAGCATTCCTCGAGGGTGGCATCGCGCAGCCAACCGCGCAAAAAGCCGCCCATGAACGCATCGCCCGCGCCCAAGACATTCAGAACCTCGATCTTGAAGCCGGGGACCACGAGCCCGAGCTCGATCTTGTCGGGGATCTGGTTCTGGAAGGCGACGCAGCCGCGTCCGCCGCGCTTGCAAACGAGGACCGCCGCGGTGCGCGCTCGGACGTTGCGAATTGCCGTCTCAAGATCGACCGAGCCGCCGAGTATGGCGAGCTCCTCTTCGGTGCCGACGATCAAATCGCACAAGGGCAGCACGCTTTGCAGGCGCTCGGTTACCTGCGAATTGGCAACGAATCGGTTCTCACCGAGATCCTTGGGCGTCAGCCCCCAGAGCACCGGACGATAGTCGACGTCGAAAACCACCCGTCCGCCATTCGCCTTGACGCGTTGCGCGGCACCGACGCTCGCCGCGAACACGCCGGGCGTGGAGAGGTGTGTGCCGTTGATCAACACCGCGCGTGCCCGGGCCAGGAAGGCATCATCCAGATCTTGTTCGCATAGCGCCATGTCGGCGCAATTCTCGCGGTAAAAAATCAGCGGGAAAGTCTCGCGATCGCGAATGCCGAGCACCACGAGGGCCGTCAACCGTGCAGGGTCCGCATGGACGCCGCGCACATCCACGCCCTCGCGCTCGAGTTCTTCACGGATGAAGCGTCCCATATGATCGGCACCGACGCGGGTCAGGAGTGCGGCCTTGAGTCCGAGGCGCGCCGCGGCGATCGCCGTGTTGGCGGGGCTGCCCCCCACATACTTGGCGAATGACCCCATGTCTTCCAACCGGCCCCCGATCTGCTCGCCGTATAAGTCCACGCTCGAGCGGCCGATCGCGATCAGATCAATGGTGTCGTGCGCCGTAGACAAGTATTCACGCAAAGCAGCCGGTTAACGAAACGAACTATAATCTCTAAATCACATCATCGGGAGCGGCAATGTTCAACGTGGCCATTCTGGGGGCGGGTCGGATTGGACAGATTCATGCCCGCAACGCCGCGGCCGCAGCGGACTTGACACTTAAATTTGTGGTGGATCCCAACCGCGCCGCCGCCGAGGCGCTCGCGCGGCAAACCGGAGCGCGGGTTGCGGATCTGGACGCGGTCTTGGGCGACGGTGCGGTCGCGGGCGTGATTATCGCGAGCGCCACCCACGTCCACTTGGATCAAGCCTTGGCCGCCGCGGGCGCCGGCAAAGCGATTTTCTGCGAAAAGCCGCTGGACCTCGATTTGGCGCGTGTCCGGCAGGCAGGCGCGCCGTTAGCCGAGGCGGTCATGCTGGTGGGTTTCAATCGGCGTTTCGATCCGAATTTCGCGGCCTTGAAGGCGCGCATCGATGCGCAGGCCATCGGCAAGCTCGAGACCCTGACCATCATCAGTCACGACCCGGGGCCCCCACCCGAATCCTATATCCGCACCTCGGGCGGCCTGTTCAAAGACATGGCCATTCACGACTTCGATATGGCTCGCTGGCTGCTCGGCGAGGAACCCACCGAGGTCTTCGCCACCGCGAGCTGCTTGGTCGATCCCGCCATCGCAGCCGCGGGCGATGTGGACACCGCCCGAATTTTGTTGCGCACGCAGGCCGGACGGCTCTGCGTCATCAGCAATACGCGTCGTTCGGGATACGGCTATGACCAGCGCATCGAAGCCTACGGTTCGGGCGGCACGGTGCGTGCCGACAATGTGCTGATGAGCACGGTATCGACGTGCACCGAACGTGGCTCGGCCGGCGATGCGCTGCAGAACTTCTTCCTGGAACGCTACGCGGAAGCCTACCGGCGCGAGATGGCGCATTTCGTGGATATTTTGCGCGAGCGGGTCAAGCCCGTGGCCGGCTACCACGATGGGGTCGCGGCGCTGGCGCTCGCCGAAGCCGCCGCATTGTCCGCAAAACTCAACAAGCCGGTCAGCGTCGCAACTGTCTGATATTTTCACTGGGAATTCATCATGGAACTCACCCTGCTGCGTGCCTCGATCGACCGAACCTGGGACCAATCGATTGTCGGCCGCCTCGAGGCCTACATCCGCATCCCGAACCAGTCGCCGCACTTCGATCCGCAATGGGAGCGGCACGGACACATGGAGCGTGCCGTCCAGCTGATGGCGGATTGGTGCCGCGCCCAAGACGTGCCCGGTATGCGCGTCGAAATTCGTCGCCTGCCGGGGCGCACGCCGCTGCTGCTCGTCGATGTTCCGGGCGAGATCCCGGGCAGCGTGTTGCTCTATGGTCACCTTGACAAGCAACCCGAGTTCACGGGCTGGTCGCCGGGGTTATCACCCTGGGAACCGGTGATGCGCGATGGCCGTCTATTTGGGCGCGGCGGTGCCGACGACGGCTATGCGGTGTTCAGCTCGTTGACCGCCATCGTGGCGTTGCGACAGCAGAAGGTGCCGCTGGCCCGGTGTGTGTTGCTGATCGAGGCGTCGGAGGAAAGCGGCAGCATCGATCTGCCGGCGCACCTCGAATCCCTGGGCGATGCCATCGGCGATCCGTCATTGGTCATTTGCCTGGATGCGGAGTGCGGCGATTACGACCGCCTTTGGTGCACGACGTCGCTGCGCGGAAATCTCACCGGTCAGTTGCACGTGCGCGTGCTCACCGAAGGCGTGCATTCGGGAATGGCCGGCGGCATTGCGGCCACACCGTTTCGCATCATCGAACAATTACTGCAGCGAATCGAAAACTCCGCGACCGGTGAGGTGTTGCTCGAGGAGTTGCGCGCCGACATTCCCGCCGACCGCCGCGCGCAGATTGCGGCCACCGCGCGGGCGCTCGGCGCTACGGTGGCGGGCAAATTGCCGTGGGCGCCGCACGTGCGCGCGATCGCGGCTGATCCGGGCGAGCTGATTGCGAACAACACCTGGCGCGCGGCACTCGCCGTCACGGGCGCCGATGGCCTGCCGTCGGTGGCATCCGCCGGCAATGTGCTGCTGCCGGTCATCTCCCTGAAACTGTCGCTGCGCCTGCCGCCGACTTGCGACGCTGCGCGGGCCGTGACGGCCGTGCGCGCGGCCTTGGAAAAGGACCCGCCGTACGGCGCCCAGGTGCAGTTCGAATCCGATCCCGCCACCGGTGGCTGGAATGCGCCGAGCTTCGCTCCCTGGCTCGAACGCTCCATTGCTCGATCGTCCCAAGCCATTTATGGGCAGGAGGCGATGCACGCCGGGTGCGGCGGCACCATTCCCTTCATGGGGATGCTCGGCCGGCAATTTCCGCGCACGCAATTCTTCATCACCGGCGTGCTCGGCCCGCACTCGAATGCCCACGGTCCGAATGAATTTCTGGACGTGGAATACGCGAAGAAACTGACCGCCTGCGTGTCTGTGGTGTTGGCCGATCACGCGGCTCAGACGCCCGACCTCGGCAATCGCCAAGGTCGGGCGTCAACTACTCAGCCGTTCTTGGGTTGACTGGACTTCAGGAAGTCCGCAATGGATGCCTTGATTTTCGCAAACCATCCTGCTCCAAATTTATTGTCGGCAGTCTTGTCCTGAATTTCCGTCAATTGCGCGTACATCTTGTCGAAGTCATTTTTTGTGCCGTAACCCAGCGCTTGAGCGAATTCCAGTTGGCCACGCGCCTGATCCATCGAGGCCTTGAGCCGATCGTTGTCCTCTTTGGTACGGTCCTTCTTCTGTGCCAGGCTCTCGGCGTTTTTTAAAGCGTCCTCGGCTCTGACGATCGGCAATGGAATGATGGTGTCGGTTACCACCTGTGTATTCAAGGCGGCTTGCAAGACCCGCTTGGCCTCGTCCTTCTTGTTCTGGTCGATGAACTTCACCGCGGACTTTATGGCATCCGGGTAGGTCGCGAGCGGAATATTGGTCACGCTGATGACCGTCTCGCTGGCCAGATTTTTCAGCAGACGCCGGGCAGCCTGCAATTGCCCCACATCCATGAGGTTCTCCGCCTGTTTACGCACTTTATTCACCGTATCGACGCCTCCTTGCACATCGTAGGTGACGACACCGACTCCGGCGGGCGCGAGCTCGAGTGCCGGATCACGGGCCAGGATGACATCGAGTTTGCCTGTGGCCCGTTCCAACGCTGCAAGCGCCTCCTTGGTGTTGCCGTCATCCAGGTGTTTCAGTGCGGCTTGTGTTTCCTGAATTGCACTGGTGGCATCTGCCATCAGCGTCTTGCGCTTATCCTCGGTTTGGCTCTGCGTCTGCGCATCCGATTTGGCGCTCGCCGTCTCTGCCAAAGCAACGGTGGGCAATATCGCCAGCGAACCGAAAAGGCAGGCCAACATGGCTTTATACGAGAACGTCATATTTTCCTCCTTTGTTTGAGCGGTTTTGAATACGCCGCAACCGCGCGGCGCTTACGCGCGTCAATAGGGAGGCAAAACAATATTTCAACCCTACTTTTGGTTGGCCCTCACTGCCGCAATCAGCGTAAGGCTCAGTGCCGTGGCTGTGGCCCATAGGCTTTGCATGTAGCCATTCAGGCCACTGGCCACGGCGTCCGGCGCCAAAGCGCCCAGCATCAAGATCATCAGTGTCCACGGCGCGATGAGGTGCATTCCTCCCCTAAGCTTCATGCGCATCGGGGTATCTCCCACCGCAGGGCCTTCACCGATAGAAGGTTGCCATCGGCATCCAACCGAGGTGCCGATATCAAAGGCATCATTGTGTCAGGTGCTGACATGTTGAATACCTCCTAATTTTTCAGCTGACCGACGGAGTCTCCTTCATGAGGACGCACGGCCCTGCGCAGGCGAAAGCTGCGGCACGAGCCGGAGAAAAATTTAGCGCAACAATAAAATTTTTCAAGAGGTACTTGAACGGCGCTATCCACAGAGTCCGGGCTTCACGACTGACTCTTTTTCGCGGCGCAGCAACGAGCGGGCACCCGGCCTTCAGTCGTCCCGCTGAGGCAGCGGTTTGCGCACATGAAGATCCACCTGCAGATCGGCCACGAGGCCGCGGATAAGATCGAGCGTTTCACTGATTTGCTCGAGCCGGCCGGCGATTTGTCCGGCGAGAGCGCCATCGTCACCGGCGTGGCCCAATGCCTTCATGTTCAAGAATCGCAAATCCGCTTCGATTTTTATGAGCTGATTCGCGATGACGCCGAGCGGCAGCACGATGCCGAGTTCCACATTCGCACGCGACGCTTCGCTCATAGATTGTTCCAAGGAAAGCCGGTTGCCAGCGTCATCTCGTCATTGACTGGATAGACGCGGGGGAAGAAACCGCTGTGGGCGGCCTTTCCCGCCTGAATGCGCAACAACGTGTCGTCCAAGTCTCGAACATCGGACATCGTCAGCCACGGCGCCGCCACGCCCTCGCCTTTTCGACAGCAATGCGCGGTCCAGAGCACGGTGTCCGCCGGCAAGGTCGCGAGCAGGCGCTGCGCCGTTTGATGGTAGCTCAGAAGACTCGCGCCGGGGAGAAAGGCATAAAGTGTGGTCGGATAGAGATAGTCGCCGATGAACAGGCGATGAGCCGCTGGATCGAATAGCGCGGCCGAAGTCGGCGTGTGGCCCGGCGTGGACAGCACGGTGAGCGAACGTCCGCCCAAATCGATGACTGCGCCCGGCGCCAGCCATTCGGTGACTCGCATCGAGGGTGCGCTTCGCCCGTCGATGAAGCCCATGTATTCGTAGCGGCTGGGTTTGAAGCTGCCGTCGGGCGCATCGGCGCGGGTTTGCGGCAGATCGATCATGGCGATGTGATCGAACGCCGCGACTCCTCCCCAATGATCGAAATGCAGATGAGAAACCATCACCGCGACCGGAAGTTTGGTGAGGGAGGCCACCACGCCGCTGATATCGCGCGTGCCCGACCCTGAATCGAACAGCAACGCCCGCTTCTCGCCCACGATCAAATAGGCGTAATTCTGTTGGTAGTACCGCGGCTCGCCGATCGCGTAGGTTCCGGATCCCAAATCCTCGACCACGAAATAATCATCGACCATGCGGCCCTTGACGATCTTCGGCAACACGGGATCGACGATGACGTAGTGGCCAAGCCACGGCGAGAGTTCGGCAAACACGTATTCTGAAAAGGCCGCGGCCACCGCCAGGCAGCCGAGCGCGGCGCCCGCGGCGATGAGAACGCCGCGCAGCGCCAGTCTTCGTAGACTGTGTCCGGTGTAGGAAGGCATTTCGAATATTCTAAGGCGCCATGCGCTTCAGAACCGCCGCGCCGCGTTCATCGATCTCGATCGTCCTGAACAGAGCCCGAAGATCATCCGCACTGGCGGCCGGCGCGCTCAGCTTGGCGATCTCGAAGGATCGGGTGTATTTGAGGGTTCGCCCCAGCATTTCGGTCTTGCTGTGATAAGACGCATAGTCGCCCACCACATCGACGGCGGCGGGAAGTTGATCGACGATGTAACCCGCCGGCAGCGCGATCTCGAAGACATCGGTGTCGCGTTCGGGTTCGTCGAATTCGATCGGATAGCGCCGCGACTCCTTCGCCTCCAAAAATCCCTGCGCCTTGCTGCCGATCACGCGCGGCCGCACCAGCAACAGCTCGCCTTCCGGGCGCGCGTAATGATCGGCTTGGATGGAATATTGCCATTGGAACGGTTTGTCGGTGGCGCGCAGATTCGAAATGCTGGCCTTGGTAATCTGAAAAGACGGCAGCGATGCCGCGAGCAGGGATTCGAGCGGCTTGATCTGGTCGGTGTCGGCCTTGGCGCCGCGCAACAGATAGCGCTGCTGCGCCGCCTGCCTGCCTAAGCGCACCTCGCGAACATCGCCGCGCAGGGTTCCCTCCGCGTCCACGCTCAGCGTCGCCGTGCGCGCGATGCCGTTGCTCGCCGGCGGCAGCACGGGCAGTTCAACCAACTCGCCGCCGTCCGGCGTCACCAACAGGCCGTAGTTGCCCTGCAGCGCGCCCGATAGAGTGCCGAACGGCGTCAATGAGTCGGTCGGATCGAAAAACAGCAGCTTGCCGAGCTTCGGATGCTGCTGAACCGCCTCGAGGCTGGGATCATTGAGATCCGCCGGCAGGGCGACGGCGAGCACGACGTGGTTGAAGTAGGTATTCGGCGGCGTCTCTGCCGTTACGGCGCCGCGTTGCGTATTGATGAGAACGTAGTACGAGGGGATTCCCAGTTCGGCGAGCATGGCGCTGAGCAAGGTCACCTTGTCTTTGCAATCCCCGAAGCGATGGGTGAATACCTCGGCCGCGCTATGCGGTTGATAGCCGCCGATCCCAAGCTCGATGCCGACATAGCGTATGTCGTCCTGCGCGAACACGGCCAGCGCCTGCATCTTCGCCGGCAGTCCGGATGCTGAGGCGGTCAGCGCGGCGACTTTCTGTTTCAACTCGGGTGACGGCGTGCGTCGCCCCGCCGCGAGGCCCGTGAACCAAACGCCAAGATCACTCCAGCTTTGCAGGGTCTGCCCCTGCCCGTGCGGCGCAATCAGCGCCACGAACATTCTCCCGGCGACCCCTGCCAATGGGGGCATGCGCGGTTCCGTCTGCAGCGCGGCCACATCGGTCAGCGTCCACTGCCATTGATTTGCACCGGAAACCACGGGCGCGAGTTCCGCGTGATTGAGCCAGATCGCCCGGTAGCTCCAGCCATTGGGCAGCTGTAGATGATAGTGAGTCTCGCGCACGGGAATGACGTCCTGAAAGTTCCACGCCTCCTCGAGCACGTAGGGGGTGTTTTCCTCCTGCACCTCGAATCCCACGATGCTGCCGGGTAACGCCGCGGGAATCTGCAGCAATAAAAGATGAATGTCGCTTACCAGAATGCCGTTGAGTCCATCGACCGCCGTCTCGGCGGCATCGCGCTTGGTCACCTCATAGTCTTTCCCGGAGGCCGGAATACTCCAGGCATGGAGATCGGTCACGTGGGTTTTGCCGTCGATGACAAAACCGAGCTTGCCGCGCGCCGCACCGTCGGGCCTCAAGATCCGATACGCCCTGCGCTCCACGCGCCTGATCTTTCCGCTCGATTCGACGGTAACCGAGATATCGGAATACATGAGCACCGCCGGGGTTCTTTCTGTGTGCGCCGGCAGCGGCGCAGCGGCGAGCGCATGCATCCATGCGGGAGCGCTCGCTGCGTGCACGAGACCGGGGGCGATCGCCCACGCGAAGGCGAGAACTCGAACGGCGCGGCCGGCCTTCATTGCACCGCCGCCGTGGCACCAGGGGCTGTCAGCACGGTCTGTTCGGTATCCGCGGTGCGTACCGATTCGAAGAAATCCTGCAGCACCGGGTAATTCGCTACCGGGACGATCAACGACGATACCTCGATCGCCCGCGTCAGATGCAATACCGTCCCCGAGTTCTGTGCCGAGGATTCGTATTTGGCCACGGTGATGTTCGCTCGAAAGGGCTTTGGCACGCTGGCGACTTGATAGCCCGGCGGCAACTCGATCGAGATGTCGTCCACGACCCGCTGCGGGTAATGGAAATATACGGGATGGATGCGGGTCGCATGTTGGAAGGCATGTTTCGCGCCCCCGGTGAAAAGCCCCGAGGGGACGAACGCGCGCCGTCCGGCGACGGTTGCCCAGCCGGGAACTTTCACGTCGAACTGCGCCATCAAGGCCGAGTCGGTGCCCTGCCAGTCCGGCGTATTGCTGAGCGAGGCCTGGCAACCGCTGCCGATGTCGCCCTTGACCCCTTCCTCCAGAAAGCGCGTCCGGGCGGTGTCGTCTTCATTGCGCAGTTCAAGGCGGCGCGACAAAGCCTGCAATCCATTGAACGTGAAGGTCACCTTGCCTTCGAGTGATCCATCCGGCGCGAGCTTGAGGTTTGCCCTGCGCTCAATGCTCGATTCGGCCGCGCTCGGCAGCGGGGTTTCGATCCACGAACCGCCGTCCTGATCGAGCCGCAACCCCTTGACCGCGGTCATCCCCCACGGCATTGCACCGAACGGCGCAAGCGGGGTGCCCGGATCCAGAAATCTCTGCTGACCGTTCAACTTCACGACCGCCATCGCGGAGTTGAGCTGGGCCGGGTTCTCCATTTTCGGGTTGAAAAAGTACCGGGTCCGCGTCGCCACCAGCACCGGATCCGCCTCAAATCCGGCGGCACGCGAGAGCGCGACGAACAACCAGGTAATCTGATGGCGGTTGCCGTAGCCGTTTTTCCACACGTCGGCCACGTCATGATTGTCCTTCGCGCCTTCCCGCTCGACTTCCTGCGCACTCCTCGCCCGTTCGAACGACAGGTTGCGGATCTGCTGGCAGCGCGCGTACAACTTGCGCAGCTTGTCTTCCGCCGAGTCCCCTGGCGACACGGTTTTGGCGACCGCATCCTGCATCGCGCGGCGCATATCCATGAAATGCTCCACCGTCCGATAGGTCGCCTTGCCGTGCCGCTGCCAAAAGGCCGCAGGATCTTTGTCGATCACCGAATCTTTGAGGTAGACGAAATCGACGCGCATTTGCAGTTCTTCGGCGGGAGGCATGTACTCCTCGGTGACGAAGGCCGGAATGTCGCGCACCGCGAGGCGGAATATGCCGTGATCCAATTTCGGCAGTTCGGTTCCCGGCGGCAAGCCCGCCGGCGTAGTGGTGCGAAGGGTATATCCGCGGTAAGGGATGAGTGAGAACTGCGCCGATTTCGTGTACAGGTCCGAGCTCAAGATCCAATGCGAATCGAACACGAAACCCTGCGCGAAACGATGTCTGAAGCGATATTCGATGATGCTGCCGGCCTGCACTTCGGGGAGCGTGAAGGTCTTGCTCATGACCCGCACGTCCCGGGCCTCGAACGTCGCCCGCTCGTAGATGGTGCCGTCGAAACTCGCCACCGAGCCGTCGGGCCGGACGGTGCGAGCGTGAATGTCTCCGATGCTCTCGCGGTTCGTATCGTAGGTGATCGACACGTTGGCGTGAGAGCGGCCCTCGTCGGTGAGAATCTTCAGCCGAACGTAGACGTTTTCGAAATGCTCGCTATCATCGCGATCGATCTGCCGATAGAGATAGATCGCCGGAGCCTTCGGCGCCTGAGGCTCGCTGGTCATTTGCAGCTGCTCGGGCGGGATGGGTGGCCAATCTTCGGCTTGGACCGCGAAGGTACAGCTCAAGGCCGCGGCGATCAGCAGCAACCGCCCCGTCTTCCATGTAGTCACAATCGCGCCTGTCCGTCCGTACCAACCCTGGCCTCAAGTATGGCCCGCGGCCACCCTGTCGTCCAGGTGCGCTCATCGCAGCCTCATCCCGGGTGGGCGGTGTCAATTCCCCGCGCACTCCGAATTGGCATAGACATGCACCGTATCGCCATCATTCAAGTCAGCTTTGTCGTGGTGGCCGCACATGCGCATGTCTTTATCCACCGTCGTCGCGGTCCACGACAAGTGCCCGTGTCCGGATGCATCGGCGCCGACCATGACCGAAATCGACGCAAACCCGTTGATGGTCGCGTTCGATACGATCTGTTGCGCGGGGTGGGTATTCAAGTCATAAACCGTCACGATAAGGTTTTTCGTGGTGTTGTTATTGATGGTGATACTCATCCCGTCGCCAAAGGACGACGCGCTACCCAGGACGAGAAGCCAGACAGCCCTGACCATTGACCGATTGAAAGTGCGCATGGCGGTTAACCTCCCTAAAATGTGCGGGGCACGTAGCTAATGGACTGAAGATTCCAGCAATCGTTCCGCAGCCTTCGTGCAAAGCAAACTTGGCAATTCTTCACGCAAGAGATGCAGAAATCCGTCGGCTAAGTTTTCGGTGCTCCGTCCGCAGGAACCTTGGCGAGCTTCTGCAGCATCGCCTTGGCCTCCTCGATCCCCAAAAACTTGGCGCCTGAATCGACCGCGCGCGTGAGATTGTCGCGCGCCTCGACGTCGTTGCCCGATTTGGCGAGGGCCATCCCCAAGTGATAGCGCGCCTCCGCGGCGCCCGGCGCTTTGGCCACGACTTGTTCGAGCACCGAAACGGACGCATTCGCCTCGCCACGCTTGTAGAGAACCCAACCATAGGTGTCGAGGAACGATAAGTTGTTCGACTGGGCGAAGCGGGACGACACCGCCTTGGCGCGATCCAGACTCGCCGAATCACTGCGATTGTTGACCAGCAGCATCGCCAGGTTGTTGGCTGCAAAATCCGTTTGCGGATTGCGGTGTAGCACATCCTCGTATTCGCGGATGGCATCGTCAATCTTGCCGGCACGCTCGTAATAGGCGGCAATCTCCATCCCCAGGAATTCCGGTTGATCGACGGTTGTTTGTCCCGTGCGCAGCGTCGCCACGGCAGCGTCCGGATCCTTCGCCGCGAACTGCAAAGCGGCGAGACCCCGGTAGGGTAGCCACCATTTCGGAGTGCGCGACAGCGCAAGTTCATACGCCTCTTTGGCTTTCGCGGCCCGGCCCTGCGAGGCCAGCAAGTCGCCCTTGAGATTGAGAGCCAGCGGCGCTTTCGGCGCCAGCGCCGTTACTTCATCCAGGCGCTTCAAGGCATCGGGAATTCGCTTTTGTGCGACGAGCAGGCGGATTTGTGCGTCCAGAGGATCCCGGGTATCGGGTGCCAGGTCCACTGCATGGGCATACAAACGCAGCGCCTCGTCGGTTTTCTTGTCCTGCTCGGCGAGCATGCCCTCGAACAAATAACCGATGGCCATTTTCGGTTGTGCAGCGACCAGCGCCTGGGCCGCCGTCCTCGCGGTCTGCCAATCATTGGTTGCGGCGCCGACCCGGAATTGCAGATCGAGAGCGCGGACATTGCCCGGCTGCTCCTTCACGATGTCGACGAGAATCGGCTTCGCTTGGTCGGGCTTGTTGAGCTCGGTGAGCAGCAGCGCGAGCTCCAGCCGGGTATTCACGTCCTTGGGATTAACCTCGATGGCGCGGCGCATGGTCTCCTCGGCAATGGCAGGTTCGCCATTCGCCAGATGCGCGCTCGCCAAGGTGCGAAGGACCGGAACGGCATTGGGCTGGTCGCGCAACACGGCGCGCAAGTCCGCGATCGCTGCCTTCGGATCCTTCTTCGCCAGTTCGATCTGGCCGCGAAGGAGCAGCGCATCATCGTCACGCGGATTCCTGGCCAGCACCTCGCTGATCAACCGCCCGGCGCCCGCAAAATCATTCTGCTGGGCCAGAAGTCCCGCGAGCCGATCTCGCGCGGCGAGACCTGCGGGCTCGATATTCTCGATTGAGATCAGATCGCGATAAATGCCCTTGGCGAGGTTCGGCTGCCGCGTTTCCTGGTAGAACTTGGCCAGCGCGAACCTCAATTCGACATCTTTCGGATCCGCGGCAATCATCGTCTTCAGCTCTTTCTCCGCGGCATCGGTGCTGCGGCGAGTGGCGATCAACTGCACCAGCTGCAGCTTCAGCTCCCGTCCCTGGGGAATCTCAACGATGGCGTCGCGCAGCGTCTTTTCGGCGGCGTCGACCTTGTTCTGGGAGGCATAGAATTGCGCCAACCGGATTCGGTCAGCTTGATCCGCGGGACGCATTTTCGTCAAGTTGATCAGAGTCTGCTCGGCGGCGTCGAGACGATTCTCGGATACGTAGATCTGCGCCAGGAGCAGGCGCAGATCCGTGCTGTCGGGGATGTTTGCGATCCCATCCTCCAATAACTTCTGCGCCTTCGGCACATCCTTGCTGGAGGCGTAAAGACCCGCGAGGGTTGAGATCGCATCTTCATTCTTCGGGTCGAGCTTGACCGCCCGCTCGGCATCGGCGATCGCGTCCGTAGAGTCCTTCTGCTGAGCGTGAATCGCGGCGCGGATGGCCAAGAGTTCGGCATCGTCCGGGTGGCTGTCGAGCGCGGGCTTGAGAACCTCCATCGCGCGGTCGGGAGCGCCCGATAACACGTAGAGGCGGGCCAGACGGGTGCGCGCCTGAACGTGGCCCGGGCTGACGTCGATGGTTGCCTGATAGAATCCCGCCGCTTCTCGAGTCTTCGACAGCTTCTCATCGACCAGACCCATGTCGAAGCGCGCCTCCGGATCGGTCGGAGCGATTTGCAACACGTTCTGAAATTCGACGCGCGCTTTCTCGTAGTTGCCGGCGGCGAGATACGTCTTGCCTTTTTCAAAGTGCTTCGCCTTGCGCGCCTGTGCGCCGCCGCACGCGCTCAGGAGCAGCGCCGAGACACCGATCGCAAGCGCCAACGCAACGGGACGCGCCGCGCCGCGCCGCGTGGGTCCGGTAACCGAGACGTTCGGTGCACGTAGCTTCAAGGAGGGGTATCCGTGGGCATAGAATAGGATAGCCAGCTTGGCGATACCAGCAGCGCCGCCATTGGGCAAGCCGAAAGCATCGGGCAGACTCGGGACGATCAACAAGACAATCATGTCGAGCGGTGTCAGCGCGGTGCCGACCGCCGCCAGACCCACCGCAACCCAGCTGAGCACCGAGAATATAGATTGCGGTGGTATGACGACCGTATCGAGATAAACCAGCAACGTCGTCGTTATGTAAACAGCCGCTTTTTCGATAAAGCTTAAAGGCTTCAAACGCAGCAACGCCAACAGGGAAATCGTCACCGCGAGCAGACCGACCACGAGTATCTGTAGATCGCGGCTCAAGAACTCTGTCCTGCAACATATGAGCACCGCGTAGGCGCCGACGGCAATCGATACCCCAAAGTAAGACCAACGCGGCAACCGCTGCGATTCGCGCAACTTTGCGATGAGGCGGGTTATCCCGGCCGCGGCGCAGCGACACTTGCAGGGTCTCAATGGAACCCACGAAGAACGCGAGCACAACTCCCAGAATTGTTAGATCCGACCGATCATAAAGCGATCAGGTTCGCACCGCGCGAGGCAAAGGCTCCCGGGGCTGGTACGCTAAAAGGCCGTTCCGGGATCTGCTGAAAGAGGGAGATCGCTCTGAAACGCATTGCCATCTTCGCCAGTGCCGACTCGTTCGAAGGCTTCTTCGGAGGCACGTTCGGACTTGATCGGGACACGTTTCTCAAGACCTATCGCAACGATTTCATCTGGGAATATGCACAAGGTCTCCGAGCCAACGGGCACGAGGTGTTCATCTATATCCTCTCGTACGCAGAGGCGCTACTTCATGAAGTAAGTGAAGGGCTTCACGTCCGATTCATCCCGCTTGAGGGGTGGCTGAAGCCGATCGATTCGCTTCTGTTTCGCCTGCGGAAGGTGCCGTATGTCCCCGCGGTGCGCGATCGGATCGCCTACCATGCATATGGTGGTGGCCTCACACGTGCACTTGCCATGGATCGGATCGATCTCCTCTACCATCAGGAGGTATGGACGCCCCGTTTCGATTTGATGGTGCGCAAGGTGACGGTCCCCGTGGTGGGCGCCGATCATGGGGCAGTGTACTCGGGCTGGATGGCTGCGGGGAAAAGGCGGGCCCTCTCGAAAGCAGCCCTGGTGATCTGTCAGTCACACACCGGAATACTGTTGGCAAGGGAACTCGGTGCCGATGCTGAGCTCATGTACAACGGTGTGAACTGCGAGTTCTACACGCCGAGCCCCGCAGCGGAACGCAAAGAATTCATTCTGGCCGTAGGTCGGTTTGTGGAACCGCAGAAGCGGTTTGCCGATCTGCTGCAGGCCGTGCGGTCTCTTACGGACTTTCGCCTTGTCCTCGTCGGCAGCGGTCCGGACGAGGCCCTGCTGAAGCGATTGGCAGCCGACCAGGGCCTTCAGGATCGCGTTCAATTCACCGGCTTTATCTCCAGTCGCGAGCAACTGCGCCGTCTCTACCAGCAGTGCGGTGTTTTCGTTTCTACCTCGAGCTGGGAGGCTGTCGCACTCGTGATGCTGGAGGCGATGAGCTGCGGGGCGGCCGTCGTAGGATCTCGTATTCCGAGCTTCGAAGAACTCCTCACCGACCAGAAGGACGGCCTGTTGTTTCCGGTAGGTGACGTGCCGGCGCTTGTTGAGTCGATAAAACAGGCGTGGGAACGTCGAAGCGCCTTGGGCGCCGCGGCTCGCGATACCGTCGCGAAGCATTACTCCTCGGCAGCTCTCTACAAACGCCTGTCTGATTCGATCGAAAGGCTTCCCTGAGGGAAGTCGGGGCTTATTGCCGGGAGCGCAGGAACGCAAAATGGTCGTCGCAGTAATCCGGCACTTCGATGGCAAATCGGTGCTGATTCTGCGCCATGAATTCATCCACGGCCTTCTGCGCGCCTTCGGAGAAGAAGCCGTAATCGTCCACCACAAGTGGACAAGCGTACACCAAACGCTAAAGTGATGACTCATCCCTGCACTCGCGCGGGCACGCTTAAAGATGACTTCAGCGGACGCTTACGCCGCATCGACGAGCCCTCTCGTGTAACATTAGCATTCTGGTCTCCGCCATTCAGTGAGCTGGAGAATGCTCGTCAATGAGATGGCGCTGGACTCAATATCTAAGGTAATGAATTTTTGCGCAGAGAAACTCTGGCAACGATTTTATTCAGAGAAGCATAGGTCCAATTTGGAGCGTCGCCAGGAGGAAAGATGCAACGCAGTCTGTCACTTGATGGCCTGAGGGGCGTGGCAGTGCTTATGGTCCTTTTGCTACACCATAACTATCTGAATATGGGCTGGATGGGAGTCGACGTGTTCTTCGCCCTTTCCGGCTTCCTAATCACATCGATACTCCGGCGTATGAGGGTAGATGAACACTACTGGCGCGAGTTTTGGATCAAGCGCGTGACACGTATTTTTCCGCCTCTGATTCTAACGATAGTGCTTGTGCCAGTGTTTCAGCTGAACTCCAACGCAGCCCAGCTAGCCGCCTATGTTCTTTCCTTGGGAGACTATCTGGCATATGCCCGGCCGGATGAAACTCTCCAGCCTTTGTGGTCTTTAGCTGTTGAAGAACACTTTTATATAGTGTGGCCGTTCGCGGTGCGATTCATGAGTCATACATCGCTAGTGTATCTTGTGGCTCTGGTGTTGCTATTGGAAACTGTCATGCGCACTGCCGTAAGTATTGACCAACAGGCATTCACACTCGTCTATTATACAACACCATTCCGTCTTGACGGTTTACTCATTGGTTCGCTTACGGCTGTTCTATTCGAATCGTCTCAATGGAGATCGGTCGTCGGACGCTTGAGTGCCCCGACCGCTGTCGGCGCTGCTGTCATTTACATTGGGATGCGAATAGGTTTTGGTCTTCGCTTCACCAAAGATGCAACCAATGGCATGCTCTACAACGTGGGTGCCTATCCACTGGTTGCACTTGGGTGTGGCGCCCTGGTTGCCTACGTACTTACTCACGGTGAGTCTGCCCTCACACGTTTTCTGTCGTCTCGCCTCATTGTCTTCGTAGGCAGCATTAGTTACGGTGTATACCTCTACCAGGTACCTATCCGAGAAATAGTTACTCGTGCGACAGGGCTAACAAACCGCCATGCGTTTTTCATCGACCTTCCTTTGAGCATTCTCATTTCATGGGTATCGTTCAAGTTCTACGAGCGACCCCTTGTAGTCTGGGGCCAAAGGAAGGCGCAAGCGATGCGAAAGTCGGCGCATATGGGAATGTCCGTATCGCAACCTTGACTTCTAGAGTGGGCGCTGCCACCCTGAATTTCTGAAAATTACAGTCCAGGTAATGCCAACGCCCGATACCTTCACGATGAGGCGGGCGGAATGCTTTGGTAGTCTTGGATTTGTTTCTCATCCCGAGCTTTTTTTTGAGCGCGTTAAGACGGCCTTGGCGCCTTGGTGCGCTTTGAAATCAGTTTGCTCTCTTGCTCTGCGGTCGTGCGTATATATGGAGCGTAAAGCTTTAAAGCTGCCGCGGTCTTTGCCGAGCGCGGCGACGAGGAAAGGACGTGTAAGAGAAGCTCCGAAGAAAAGCGGACCCGCGGCCCCTATGAAGATCATCGCCGTTGGTTGCGGCGACTGACGTCGCAGTGCCTGTGTGAGAAGAGTCGTTGCTCGCGCCGGTACCTGATCCTGAAGAACTCGAGTTGGCGGCCGCGACGATTGCATTTGCCACACCCACGCGTTCGATCGGGGCGGCGGTGCCTGTGGGGGCGCTGCCCGTTTCGGCACTGACATTGCTCACGGCGTCAGACCCCGAGCCGTTGCTGACCTTATCACCTGAGCCGCAGACGGCCAACAGTGCAAAAGCGCAGGCGGCAAGCAAGCGCGATGAATGAACCGCATACCAAAACCTTCCCAAGCACTAGTCTGAAGTTCCTACCCGCGGTCCGCGATAAAATCCATGTGTGACAGATACATGCATGGATTTCGGGTGTTCTGGTTCTGACTACACGGTGATTTGATCGACCAATCCGAAGGCGCGGCGCTGCA
>Ga0181537_10000933_pt1 | contig 27444 bp, 19 predicted proteins | sample PEATcosm2014_Bin_39_FD_119765 | JGI IMG/M metagenome (GOLD analysis project Ga0181537, IMG submission 119765) | Peatland microbial communities from MTU Mesocosm Facility, Houghton, MI, USA - PEATcosm2014_Bin23_10_metaG | ecosystem: Environmental > Terrestrial > Soil > Wetlands > Peat | place...
ATCTCGCCGGTGACGATGGAGCGCTCGGAAGCGGCCGCAGACGAATCGTTGGCTGCCATCTTGGCGCGCATCAAGTTAGGAATAGCAATAGCTGCGATGATCAGGATGATTGCCACCACGATCAGCAGCTCGATTAGTGAGAAACCCTTCTGTTTCCGCATCTCGATTTTCCCCTCGTATGTTTCTATTTTGAAGTTGTTCTGGTCACGAATGACGCAGTCGGGATAGATATTGGCATTTCCCGGACCAAACCCTCTGGTTACTTTGGTCCCCGGCGCCGAATTGGGCAAAGGGCTTTATTTTCAAGACAAGGGCAAACTTCGGTCCCTATTCGGAGGTTGCCGTAATGTGTTTTTCTGTGCCAAAATCCGTCGCGGATACTGACAAATCCTGTCACCGAAACGGGAATGCTTCCCTGTATAGAACGGGGCAGTCTTATGGGCTTGCACGGCGAGCAACCCACCGATCTGCGCCTGTCACCGCTTAATCATCGCGCTGGAGGGTGGAGTCGATCGAGGGCCTGGCGGGCGCCAGTCTGATAAGGATGCAGCTGCAATTCGGTTTTGTACTCCTCGATGGCGGCATCGGGTTGCGAAACCTGCTCCAGCGCGGTTCCCAGGGCGTAGTGATATCCGTCGGCGGAGGGTGCGAGCTCGAGTGCCTCCTTCAAATACGTGATTGCCTGTTCCGGGAGATGCTGCAGCAGGGAAACCTGGGCCAGTCCGAACCAGGCGTTGGCTAAGGTGGGATCGAGTTGCAGCGCGGTCCGGAACCAGCGTTCGGCTTGAGACAAATCTCCGGACTGCTGATAGGCGAAGCCGGCGAAATCCGCGGCGCGCCATCCCGGCTTCAATTCGTAGGAGCGCGTGAAATGAGGAGCGGCGTCGGCGAATTTGCCGCGAGCGCTCAGGGCGGAGCCGTAGTTCAGTTGCGCCCATTCGTTGTCGGGAGCGCGGTTGACGGCACGCGCAAACAGAGTGACGTCGGTGGCCCAGTATTCCGATTGAATGGCGCTGGCGAAGCCGAGGATGACCACGAGGCACACGGCCAAAGGTCGAAACAACTGCATTGCCGGCCACTTGCTCTTTATCCAGTCTCTGCTCCACGCATAGCCGGACGCCGCCAGCAGCGCGGCTCCGAGCATGCTCATGTAGAGATAACGGTCGTGGATAAAATCGTCTTCGTTCATCCAGCGCAGGTTGAGGGTAGGAAGCATGGGGAAAATCAACCATGCGAACGCGACCCATAAGCGGGGATCCCGAGTTGCCACTAAGACAGCGAGCGCGGCGAGAGCGATCAGAGCCAGCAGGGTGAGAAGAAACTGCGGGCTTGGGGTTTCGATCAGATGAAAGTCGTAATGCGGGCTCAGGCCGATAGGAAGAACGACACGGTAAAAATTAAACAGGATGACTTTGGGAGCACTCAGCAAAGTGGTGCTCCACGGCAGTGAAGAAGAAATGGCTGCGGTCCCGCCCAGCGCCCAAAAGCGGAGAGTGAGCCAAACTACGGTAGCGAAGCCGTAGCTTGCAATCGCGGCGATATTTACTGAGGTCAGGAAACGCCGGGACGTTGCTGGTCCAGGCTCGTTGCGCGAGTCAGAACTGCGGGCGTCGGACCATCGATCGTCGAAAACAAGGTCGACGAGAATAATTCCGGGGAGCACGATGCTGACTTCTTTGGTGAGCAGCGCGAGAAGGAAGAGGAATGCTGCGAGCATCCACCAGGCGGCGGGATTGCGTGGCGTGGTTCGCGCTTTGCGGTAGATCAAAAAGCTGGCGAAGCAAAGTACGGCGGCGAGAGAATCGTTGACCGAGGAAATCCACGAGGCCGATTCCACCTGCAGCGGATGGACGGCAAAGATTGCGGCCGCGAACAAGGCTGCGCCTGTGTTCTTCAATAACGCGCGAGCCACGAAGAACGCCAGAGCCGTTGCCGTGACGTGGGCCAGGACGTTGGTTACGTGGAAGTAGCGCGGGTTGAGCCCGAAGACAGTTTTGTTGATCAGGAACCAGAGCGTGAGCAACGGGCGGTAGAAACGGCCTTCCATGCCGGCGACCGAGGCCCAGAGCTGATGTGTGAGGAGGAATCCGAAACGGTTCCACTCGAGATTCGGGTTCTGCGGAATCTGCGGTGGGTCGTCATAGACCCAGCCGAAAGTGAAGGTCGAGGCGAAGGTGAGCAGCGTACCGATCAGCACGCCTGCGAGGGCAAGCAGTTCGGTGCGGGTCAGCGAGGAAACCGGTTCTTGCGTTTTGAGCTGAGGCACAATTGAATCGGCTAGGCAGTTTCAGTTTTGCAATTCCCAGTTGCGTTTCCAGATTAGATTTCCGGCCTGCGTTTCCAGATTACAATAAGCACGCTCTCCCTATGCCTAACCCTTTTGAGTCCCTGCAGATTGATTGTGATGTGGCGCGGGCGTGGACGCTGCCTTCCTATCTCTACACCGATCCGGCGACGTTTGCCGCGGAGAAGGAAAAAATCTTTGCGCGGAGCTGGCAAGTGGTGGGGCATCGCGACCAGGTGACGAATGCGGGTGACTATTTCACGACGGAGCTGGTGGGCGAGCCGCTTCTGGTCGTCCGCGGGGCGGATGGAAAGTTGCGCGGTTTTTATAACGTTTGCCGGCATCGTGCCGGTCCTCCGGCGGAAGGATGCGGATCTCGAAAGCTTTTCCGCTGCGGCTATCACGGCTGGACTTACGGGCTTGACGGCACGCTGATCAGCGCCACAGAAATCGAGGGCGTGGAGGGATTTCGCGCCGAAGACTTTGCTTTGAAGCCAGTGCGCGCCGAAGAGTGGTTTGGCTTTATCTTCGTGAATCTGAATCCGGTAAATCTGGATGCGCCGGCCCGGCCGCTGCGCGAGAGTCTGGGCGACCTACCGACGCAGGCGGAGAAATTTCACTTCGCGGGCATGAAGCTGTTCGAGCGCCGCACTTACGAGATGAAGTGCAACTGGAAAACCTATGTCGACAACTATCTGGAGGGCTACCACCTACCCAGCGTGCATCCCGGACTGAATCGCGAATTGGATTTCAATGCTTACGTCGTTGAGCCTTATGAACGACACGTGCGGCAGTTCAGTCCGATTCGCGGAGCGCAGCCCGGAGACACTACGCCGCGTCGCTATCAGGAAGCGGGCGAGGATTTGACCACCGACTATTTCTGGATTTTTCCCAACTGGATGCTGAACTGCTATCCGGACAATATTTCATTGAATATCGTAGTGCCGCTCGAGCCGGAGCGGTCGCTGGCGATTTTTGAGTGGTATCTGCCGGAGAAAGATCACGGCAGTCCGGCGGCGAAGGCGTCAGTCGAATTCAGCGACCAGATTCAAATCGAAGACGTCGGCATCTGCGAGATTGTGCAGAGGAATCTGCGGTCGCGGAGTTACTCGCGCGGGCGCTTCAGCGTGAAGCAGGAAAAGGGCGTGCACGCGTTTCATAGAATGTACGCGGAACAAATGAAAAGCGAGTAACTTCACTCCGCCTTCAGCAGCATCAGGGTGACGTCGTCGTGTTGGGGCGTTTGGCCGACGAACAGGTCGAGTTCGGTCATGAGGCGCTTGAGCATCTCGCTCGGCGTCAGGGTCGCGCTGGCCGCAATCGTGCTGAGGACGCGGGATTCGCCGTACTCTTCCTGAGGAGCATTCTCGGCTTCGACGAGGCCGTCGGTGAAGATTAGCAGCCAATCGCTAGGGGCGAGCGTGACGCTCGCCGATGCGTATTTCGCTTCCGGCTGAATGCCGAGCGGCAGGCCGCCCACATCCAGGCGTTCGATCGATCCATTGCTGCGACGCAGAATCGGCTGGTTGTGTCCGGCGTTGACGTAGTCGAGGGTGCGCCGCACGGGGTCATACTCCGCCAGGAATGCAGTGGTGAAACGCAACCCGCCCTGGCTGTTGGAACAGGCGTAGCGGTTCATGTTGGCGACGAGTTCGGGGAGCGCGACTTGCGCGGTGGAAAGCGTCTTGAGGCTGGCCTGGAATGTGGCCATCAGAATTGCTGCGGGAATGCTTTTGCCCGCGACGTCAGCCACGGCAAGCACTACGCGATTCTGGTCGGGCGTTTTGCCGGGACGCGGGAACACGTCGTAGTAATCGCCGGCGACGGTGTTTGCGGGGCGCGTTGTGTAGGCGGTGACCAGGCCGGGAATTCGCGGCGGAGCGCCGGGCAGGAGCCAGGTCTGAATCTCGCGGGCGATCTGGAGATCGCGCTTCATGACCACGCGGTCGGCGATCTCGAGGATGAGGAGAAGAAAGAGCAGCAGGCCGGCCCAAAAATGGGAGTCGAACTCGACCGAGTAAGCCTTCCCGCCTTCGCCGTTGTAACTGAATCCGTTGTGCGGGATCACCAGCAGAATCAGGGCCGCCAGCAGCAGCACGCGGCGGGCGGGCGAGAGTTTTTCCAGCACCGCCCAGAAAAACTCTTTGACTACGTGCAGGCGGCGGCCGCGATTGGTAAGTCCCTCGGGAGTCTTCGCCTCCACGTCTCTGGAGTAGAGGCGGTAGCTGGCGCGGGCTTCGCCTTCGAACTGCGACCAGAGCTGGCTCACTTCCAGGCCTTCGGTTACGCGGCGCCAGAAGTTCCGCAGCCGCAGCGCGAAGGGCACGGGCTGAACGGGAGGCTGTTGGGAGAAGGCGGTGGCCATGAGGGTCAGCAGTGATTATAGAGGGAAGCGGAAGGATTGAGGGCCACGTCCGGGCAGTTGCCGCAGGCTTCAGAACAGATTTAGCTGCTGCTCAAATCCCTGCACCGGTTCCTGTACCGGCCATTTGGTCGTATGCTCGGGCGGTTCGCCGACACGCGATCCGCGGCGATCGGCGCGCGAGATTTTGTATTTCTCGCGCAAGCGATGGATGAGCTGCGACAGAGGCTTAGCATAGGCCTTTGGCAAGAATGAGCGTCCCTGGTAGCGCTGGCGATAGTTCTCCGCCAGCGAGGGAAAGTTTTGCTCGAGGAATGGGAGAAATACGGCTGCCGAGCAGGGCTTCAGAAAAAGTGGATTGGCGAAGAAGTGGTGGGCGCCAGCTGCGGCGGCCGTGCGTACAAGGGCTTCCAGGTCTGCCGGTGAATCCGTGATCCCAGGCAGGACCGGGGAACAACTCACCCCTACGCGCAGTCCGGCTTCACTGAGAGCGCGCACCGCGTCGAGGCGCAAATCAGGACGCGGAGCTCGCGGCTCGAGAATCCGCGCCAAGTCGACGTTCAAAGTTGTGATGGTGATGTGGACGGAGAGCTTGTTGGCTTTTGCGACTTCCTGCAGAACAGCGAGGTCGCGCACAATCAGATTCGATTTCGTGACAATGCCCAGTTCGTATCCGCGATGGCGAGCGAATTCTTCAAGGATGCCTCGCGTCACCTCGTAACGGCGCTCGGCGGGCTGGTAAGGATCGGTAGCTGTTCCCAGGGCGATGGCTTCTCCCGCTTTCACCCGGTGCAGGTCGTGGCGCAAGAGGCCGGCTGCGTGCTGCTTGACGTAGATTTTTTGCTCGAAGTCCACGCCGTCGCGCATCTCCATGAACTCGTGGGTGTAGCGGGCGTAGCAATATTTGCAGGCGAACTCGCAGCCGCGGTAAGGATTGATGGTCCAGCTAAAGGGCATCTTCCGGCCGCTCACGCAGTGGTTCAGCAGAGACTTGGCCGGGAGAGTGAAGTACTCAACATTGTGACCTTCACGCAGAGTCTCGCCCTCGGAAGCCAGGCGAGCGATGCCGACGAGATGGGGCTTATCGGGGAGTGGGAGCAAGGGCAGAGAGGTCATACGTATTTTCGCCTTTTGTTCGCTACGTGAGAGTAGTGCGCATGGGTAGTTTTGTCAAGCCGCTTCTCTGGTGGGGTTGGGTGGGTGAGGCCTCTGCTCATGTGGCGACAGCCTTCTCGGCTGTCCCGCCAGGGCGAAGCCCGGCGGCGGCAAGGGTGCACGAGCTTGGCGGTCTCAGCCCCAGCGACTCAAGGCTTCTTCACGGCAAGCGAACGTCGAGGCTGTAGATTTCCTGCGTGCTGCGATCTCGCATCAGGAGCGGGGAGTCGTCGGGAGCCAGGCCGACCCAGAATTCCCAGGGATCGAAGCCACGGGGAACGTCTTTCAGGCTGAGCAGGCGTTCCTCTTTGCCAGTGGCCACATTCACGCGCACGAAGTCGTCGGTGTTGTCGGAATAATCTTCCGCATACAGATACTTGCCATCGTGTGACCAGTTTTCGAAACCGAACTGCGACGCGGCGAGCTGCGTCCAATTCTTTTTATCCATGTCGAACAGCATCAGCTTGGTAGAGTCCGCGGAGAGAGCGGCCAGGTAGCGTCCGTCCTGTGAGCAGCGCGGGCTGAAAAGATTTTCGGAGCCCGGCACATCCGAAACCAGCGCAGTTTTCAGGTCGACGAGGTGAATGTTGGGGCCGGTCGCGGTGCCGTATTCGAGCCAGGGCATTCCCGCGAACACGATGGCATCGCCTTTCGCTGTCCAGCTGGGGTCGCCCTGATTATGATCGCCTTGATTGTGATCTGCGGCAGTGACTTCGCGCGGCGTGCCTCCTTCGGCTGGGATAACGAAGATCTTCCACGGTTTTCCTAGACGCGACGCCATGAATGCGATCTGGGTTCCATCCGGGGACCAGCGCGGCATGTGCGCCTGCATGGGCGCATAGGTGAGTTGGGTGCGAGAACTTCCGTCAAGTTTGCTTCGCCAGAGCGTGAGTGCCGGATGCGCGATGTAGGTGATCCACTCGCCCTTGCCCAGAATATCGGCCTCGCCCGCCGAAACTCCGGGCAAGCTCACCGAGAACTGCGACTTGCGATCCAGACCTAGACGACCGAGGCCGATCAAATCGAAGCGGCGCTGCTGGCCGATCACGAACAGTTTGGTTCCATCCACGCTCGGCGTCGGATTGCTGAACATGAGCGGACCGACAGTCAATTGTGTCAGCTGGTCACTTGCTTTGTGAAACAGAGAAGCACCCTCGCGAAGCGCCCAAACATTCTGAGCGTGGTCGCGAGTCGATTCAAACAGGAAGTACCCGCCGTTTCGCGTCCAGGCTCCGCCAAACTCTTGCGCTGGCTTATTCCAGTCCGGCAGGACCGGATGCAAATCCTTTCCGTCCGCGGAAACCTCCCAAAGGGAAGACGTTCGCTGGTTGGTGTCACGGATGGTGAAGCGCAGGCGGCCGCCATCTGGAGAAAAGCGGGGCGCGAAAGGGACTCCTGGTACGGTGACGATCTCGTGCGAATCGCTTCCGTCCGAGTTGCAGGAATACAAACTTGACTTGCGCGCGTACACAATGTGCTGGCCGTCGGGCGCCCAGGTGGCGGCATGGGCGAGGATATTTCCTACTGGCCGGAGCGAGCCTGCGGGCAGGGGCAATATCCCCACTGGCCACTCTGTATCGGTGCCTTCCGCCGCGCCTTTTACCAGCAATTCGGAACGGGCCGGGTAGAAATCATAGATGTCGGCGCTGGCCAGCGAAGTTGGCACGGGAACGGTTTCTCCTCCCGAAGTGGAAACCTGCATCAGGACTGAGTGTCCGCTCAGGTATTCGGAAAAGTACAGCCGAGCGCCGTCGGTGACCAGAGAACGTTTGGAAGTGCCGTCGTTGGTGATCTGTGTCGAGGAAATCACAACCGGCGTGGCCGAGGGCGATCTTACGAACCAGAGAATTGCCCCCAATACCGCGGCCGCAAAAATGCCGCTCACCAACCACCTGACGCGGCTGGCCTTAGGTTGAGGATGAGGGATGCGGAAAGCGGTTTCAAATAAAGCCCGGATTCTTTCCTTCGAATCCGTCGCCGGTCTCTTCGGGACTGCGCCAGTCTGGGTTGGTTTTGATTCTATTTCCCGGCGCAGGCGCTGCAAATCGACCCGCATTTCGGCGGCGCTTTGATAGCGCTGCGCAGGATCCTTCTCGAGAGCCTTTCTTACGATGCGCTCGAGTTCGGGCGGCGTCATGGCGTTAAATTGCAGAGGCCACTCCGGCACGCTGTGAATGAGGGAATCAAAAAAGGCTGCGGTGGTGTGACCCTGAAAAGGCAGGAGTCCCGTCGCCATTTCATAGAGCACGACTCCGAACGAGAAAAGGTCGGTGCGGGAGTCGAGGGGCTTGCCGAGTGCCTGCTCCGGCGACATGTAAGGGATGGTTCCCAGGGCGGAGCCGGGGCGCGTGAGATCTTCGGGCGATTGCGTGACTCCGCCAAAGGTGTTGCCGCTGACGCTTCCTTCTTCCCCTGCAGCGAGCTTGGCGAGGCCGAAATCCAGAATCTTGGCGTGGCCGCGCTTGGTGACAAAAATGTTTGACGGATTAATATCGCGATGAAAAATTCCATTGGCGTGAGCGACTTCGAGAGCGTCGGCGATCTCGATGGCGAGCGACAGCAAAACGTCTGTCTCCAGCGGACGTCCGCCAATGCGGTGCTTCAGCGGCAGGCCTTCGAGAAACTCCATGGCGATGAAGGCTTCGCCCTGCTGGCCGCCGACGTCGTGGATGGTGCAAATGTTGGGATGGTTGAGTGCGGATGCAGCCTGGGCCTCGAATAGAAAACGGGCGAGCGACTGCGGGTCGCGGGCAACTTGTTCGGGCAAGAATTTGAGGGCGACGAAGCGATGCAGGCGCGTGTCTTCCGCTTTGTAGACCACGCCCATCCCGCCGCCGCCGAGCTTCTCGACGATGCGATAATGCGAGATGGTTCGCCCGATCACAGAAGCAGAATCCTACGTGTGTGAAACCGGCAAGTCAATGAACCGCGCGACGAAAAACGGCCGCGGACGCAGCAGAATCGCGTGCCGGGGTTGATCAGGTTAGGGTTGATCAGGTTAGGGTTGATCGCCTTCTTTCGCTGCCGGCTTTTCAAAGATCTTCGAGTCTACTGTGGGATTGACTTCTAGCGCCGTGTATTCCGCGGCGCTGGAATCCTCACTGTTCTGCCTGTTCTTGCGAACGAGGGGGACGGTCAGGCCGCCGAGAGGCTTCCAGTTCTCCATGGTGGTTTCACCCTGCGCAGGTCCACTCGGACCCAGGGTGCGATACGTCTCTTTGAGGATGTGTCCGCTCGCCGGATCGATGAACCAGCGAATTGCGGCGCCCGCGGCATTCACGTCGACGATGCGAGTTTCGATGTCGCCGACCTTTTCCGTTCCAGCGGCGTGGAACAAGACGTTGGGATCTTTCCAGTGCGCGGCGATGAAAATAGGATCGCGCTTGATCTGCTCCAGACTTTCCGCTTTCTGCGAGGCAGGGAACTCGCGCACGCCCTGGCCGGACATGGCCATAAAGGCCGCATCGGGTGTAACCACGATTTCCAGGTTTCCGTCGGGAGTTTGCATGTCTGCATGCAGGTGGTCAGGAAAGACGATAGTCGTTTCCATCGGGAGGGGGACGTCGCCCTGCGGGGTTTTCCTGGTGAGGGTCAGGCTGGCCTTAATTGATTTGATGCTGGCGAGTTTGGCCTCGCCGCCCATCGCTGCAACCACTTTCGCGGCGAGCGCCTTGCCTTCGGCGTTCGATTCTGTGATTTTGGGCCCGGGTTCGTCGCTCGACCGTTCTTGTTTCGCGCCGTCCTTCGAGTCCGGTCTTGCAGCGCCTTGTGCATTGTCCTTCGAGCCGGGCGGAGGCGGAATCGTTATGTCGATTTCTTTCACCGCGCCCAGCGACGAAAGCGGCTTGTCGAATTCTTTGGTGTTACCCACCACCAGCACGGCGAGCTGGTCGCGGTGCAGATATTTCGCAGCTACTCGGTTTACATCCGCGGCGGTGACCTTTCTGATTTCAGCTTCGTACTTATCCAGCCAGTCGGGAGGATATCCGTAATACTCGTAGGTCACACGCTCGCCGAGAATTTTGTCGGGCGAGTCGAGCCGGAAGATGAAAGCGTTAAGAATCGAGTCCTTGGCGCGAATGATTTCATCGTCTGTAATGGGTTGCTTGGCGAGGTTGTCGATATCTTCCCGGGCGGCTTGAATAGCTTCGATCGTGCTCTGGCTCTTCGTGCCCATCACGATCTGCAAAATGCCGGGATGCCCGAAATTGGCGCCGATGCCCCCGCCAACGTTGTAAGCAAGGGCGCGCTTGGTGCGGATATCGTTGAACAGGCGCGAGGAGAATCCTCCGCCGAACGCTTCGTTGAACACGCTGATGGCGTAAAAGTCGGGATTGTCGCGGGTTGTGCCCAACGCCACCATGTGGATGCTGCTCTGGTTCACGTCGTCCTTGGGAACGAGGTAATAACCGGGCGCGGCGGGGTGGTATTGAATGTTGTCTTTGGAAAGCGCTGGGCCTTTCGGCCATGAGTCGAACGCCCTGCGCAGCTTGGCTTCCATCGTCGCGGAGTCGAAGTCGCCAGTCACACCGAGAATGATGTTGTTGGGGTGCACATACATCTTGTGCCAGTCGAGCAAGTCCTGGCGAGTGACCGCAGCGACGGTGGCGTATTCCGGCTCGCGAACATAGGGATTGTCTGCGCCGTAAGCCAGCTTGGCGGATTCGCGCCCGGCGATTCCTCCGGCTTGGTCGTTGCGGCGGGAGATGCCGTCATCCTCGCCCTTTTGCGCGATCTCGATTTTGTCGGCGCGAAATTCGGGATGTTGCAGCACGTCGACGAATGCCTGGAAAACGTCGTCCAGATCGGCTTTCAGGCACGACCAGCCGATGGTGGTGGAATCCGGTCCGCCGCCGGTTTCGACCTTGGCGGCGCGCACTTCGAGAAAGTCATCGAGCTGATCACCGGTCTGGGTTTTCGTGCCACCGGTGCGCCAAACATCGCTGTAAATGTCCACCAGGCCGGTTTTGATGGCGGGCTCGTTGCGCGATCCACCGCGAATGCGGGCGCTGCCTTCGATCAAGGGGAGTTCGTGATCTTCCTGAAGGAAGATCACCATGCCGTTGGAGAGCTCGACGCGTTTCGGTTGCTGGGGATGAAACGCGGGCAGAGGAGGAATGGGAATCTGTTGGTAACTGGCGGCCTGGGCCGAGGCGCGGGGAGACGCAGCAAAGATGGCTGTGGCAACAATGGCAACGACTGCTATTGCTTTCACTTTGCACCCGTTCATTGCGCACCTCCCGGACCCGCCGAGTCGCCCGTCCCTTGCTTGCCGCCGCCTGCGGTTTCGATGATTCCCACGGTGCGATTCGTATCCACGAAAGTTTCGTTGGCCACGCGGCGAATATCGGCCTTGGTCACCTGATCAATGCGGTCGACGGAACGGAACAGCTCGCGCCAGTCTCCGTAGCGCGTCTGGTTGCTGGCGAGGTTCGTGGCCAGGCCTTCGTTATCAGCCAGGCTGCGGATGAGGTTGGCTTTCGTGCGCGTCTTGATCATCTTCAGTTCGTCGTCGCTGATGTCCTGTTTTTTCATGCGATCAATCTCCGCGTGGATTGCGTCCGCCATTTCCTGCGTGGTGTGCCCCGGCAACGGAAATGCGTAGAACGCGAACAGATGCGGATACTTGATGCCGGGCAGGCCGGTGAATCCCGCCGAGAACGACGCGATTTTCTTGTCCCGCACCAGCGCGCGGTAGAGCCGCGAGGTGCGCCCCTCGGACATGAGATCTGTGATGGCGTCGTAAACTGCATCGTCCTTAGTGCGGTAGTCGGGGCGGTGATAGCCCTCGAGATAGAGCGGCTGGGCCTGCTCCTTCAGCACCACTTTGCGCTCGGAGTTCTGCGGAGGCTCGGTCGTGGTGGTTTCATCAGGCTGCGGTCGCGTGGGCAGGCGGCTGAAGTATTTCTCGAGGATGGGCATGTCGCGCGCGGCATTTACATCGCCGGCAACTGCGACCACCATGTTGGACGGAACATAATATTTGTCGAAAAATTCCTTGGCGTCAGTGGCGGAAAACGAATTCAGATCGGACATCCAACCCACGGTCGGCCGGTGATACGGATGGGCCTCGAACGCCTCGGCGGTGAACTGTTCGATCAGCCGGCCGGTGGGATTGCTGTCTGTACGCAGCCGCCGCTCCTCGATGACCACATTGCGCTCTTTGTAAAACTCTCGCAAAACGGGATGCAGAAAGCGTTCCGATTCCAAATATGCCCACAGTTCGAGCCGGTTGATGGGGAGAGAATAGTGATACGCGGTCTCGTCATAATCAGTGTTGGCGTTGAGATCCTCGCCGCCGTTCTGCTCGATGATTTTGCCGAATTCGTTTGACTTGACGTATTTGTCGGCGGCGGCGATGTCGTCCTTCCAATCCTTTTCCAGTTGCCTCAGCTTGGCGTCGTCGCGGCCCACGGTCTGGTCGCGCTCGGCGATGTAGGCGGCGTAGGCAACCTCAACCTTTTCCAGGGCAGGTTTTTCGGCGGCGTAATCGGTGGTGCCGATCTTGTCTGTTCCCTTGAACGCCATATGCTCGAACATGTGAGCCAGTCCCGTCTTGCCCATGGGGTCTTGCGCAGAGCCTGCGTCGACCAATGTGTAGAAAGAAAAAACTGGAGCCTCCGGCCGCTCGCAGATCAGAACAGTCAGGCCGTTCGGTAGTTTCTTGACCGTGATGCGCTTTTCGAAGGAGGCGGCATCCTGCGCGGCGGCGAGGCCCGACAGCAGGAAAGCGAATAAGAAAAGTGCGGCGATTTTGCGTGTGCGGGATTTCATTGGACCTCCGGATTTATCGCGATGAACTGGGCGGACATGATTTCGACGAGCTCGCAGGGCAGAAGTTTGAAAGTACGTGGCAGTAAGGGAGCTTGTCAAACGCTTCCCTTATTTTGCGCTTCGCGAAATTTCAGGCACAATGCGGGCGGGAGAACTGAATGGATTCCGTCATTGAAGTGCAGGGCAAGCAACTGAAGCTGTCGAATCTCGAGAAGGTGCTTTACCCGGCCGTCGGCTTTACCAAGAAGCAGGTCATCGACTACTACGTCCGCATTGCGCCAGCGATCATTCCACATCTCGCCGGGCGCGCGCTCACGCGCAAACGCTATCCCGACGGTGTGGAAGGCGAACCTTTTTTCGAGAAAAACGCTCCCATGCACCGGCCCGACTGGGTGAAGACAGTCCCGATCTGGAGTGGCCGTAACCGCCGCACCGTCCATTATGTTCTTGCGGACGATATGGCGACCTTGGTTTGGCTGGCGAATCTGGCTGCGCTCGAACTGCATCCCTCGCTCGCGCTGGCAACAGACATCACGTGTCCCACCGAGATGGTCTTCGATCTGGACCCAGGGCCTCCTGCCAATATTGTGCAATGCTGCCAGGTTGGCCTGTGGTTGCGTGAAATCTTTGAACACTTCAATCTGCAGAGTTTTCCGAAGACCTCAGGTTCGAAGGGACTGCAAATCTATGTCCCGCTGAACACTCCAGTCACCTATGAAGCGACCAAACTCTTTTCGCATGCCTTGGCGCAACTGCTGGAGCACGACCACCGCGAGCAAGTTGTTTCGGAAATGAAGAAGCAGGTTCGCACCGGCAAAGTGTTTGTGGATTGGAGCCAGAACGATGAGCATAAGACGACCATCGGTGTGTATTCCCTCCGGGCGCGCGAACATCCAACGGTATCTACACCGGTGACCTGGGATGAGGTCGAACGCGCGCACAAGAAGAAAGATGCCGGCCTGCTCGTGTTTGAAGCCAAAGAGATGGTGGCCCGATTCGAGAAGTTGGGCGACCTGTTCGAACCTGTGCTGGGGTTGAAACAAACACTGCCCGATCTGAAGAAGCTGGCCGCAGCCGCGGTCGCGGAAAAGCCGGAGCCAGTCGAGATCGCCGCTCAAGCGGATGATGTACGATTTGTGCCCGCACAAAGGGGTCCGAAGAACGTTGCGAAGAAGCCCGCGGTGGGCAAGACTCGCCGCAAGGTATAATCCCGTCCTCGGATTACTGCTGCGCCAGAATTCACTATGCCCCAACTCTTCGCCGGAACCTCGGGATGGGCCTACCCGGGCTGGAAGCCCGACTTTTATCCCGCCAAATTGGCGCAAAAGAAATTCCTGGGCCATTACGCGACGCAACTGAACACCGTGGAAGTGAACTTCACTTTCCGCCAGTTGGTGAAAGAAACCACCATCCAGAAGTGGATTCAGGAAACTCCAGCGCATTTTCGCTTCGGTGTGAAAGCGCACCAGGTGATCACGCATATCAAGCGATTGAAGGGTGCGGAAGATTTTGTCCGCAGATTTCTGGCGACGATCGAGCCGCTGGCCTCAGCTGGAAAACTCGGCCCCATCCTTTTTCAGCTTCCTCCGAACCTGAAGGCAGATGCAGCGTTGCTGAACGATTTTCTCGCCATTCTGCCGCGCACCGCTCCCGCCGCGTTCGAGTTTCGCAACACGTCATGGTTTAGTGACTCCACCTGGGATCTACTGCGCTCGCATCAGGCAGCGGTGTGCATTGCCGAGACCGAGACCATGACTACTCCCGAGGTAGCAACCGCCGCGTTTGTCTACTACCGCTTCCGCAAGCCGAGCTACAGTGGTGAGGAACGCCGCTCCATGATCGACCGCATCCATGGGCACGTTGCCGCTGGCCGGGACGTGTTTGCTTACTTCAAGCACGAAGAAACACCCGAAGGAGCGCTGTACGCGGTGGAGATGCTGCGTGAAGTGAGCAAGGCGTGAGCAGGGTCGTTCAGGCGCAGGGAGTTGCCGGCGCCCTTCTGAGCCTGCTCTATCTCGTTTTCGTTCTGAACGCTCGTTTGTGCGCGCAGGAGGGGCAGCCGCGCGTCGTCCATGTCTTCGTGGCCCTGGCTGACAACCAGCACCAAGGGATCGTTCCCGTGCCCGCGAGGTTGGGGAACGGGCAAGACCCGGAACACAATCTCTATTGGGGCTCGGCTTATGGAGTGAAAACGTTCTTTGGGCGCAGCTCTGACTGGGAACGAACGAGCTGTGGAAAAGCCCCGAAGGCCGCAATCCTAGAGCGTTGCGTGTTCAAGAATCGTGGCGCTAACGTGTATCTCGTGGCCGATGCGTATCGAGGCAATGAGATCCGGCAGGCGATTGTTGATTTCTTCGATGCGGCGGCTGGCGCTAATCCGGAGACGATCACTCTGCCTTCCTCTGCGAGCATTCCGCTGCTCAGCGCAGGCGGCGGTTCCAATCTTGTGGCGTACATCGGCCACGACGGGTTGATGGATTTTCAGCTTTCGAGGTTTTCGCAGAGGAAAAACGAATTCCATCGCGACGCAATCATCCTGGCATGCGCGAGCAAGCAATTTTTCGCGGAGCCGTTGCGCGCTTCCGGGGCGCACCCTCTGTTATGGACGACCGGTCTAATGGCCCCCGAAGCCTACACGTTGAAAGCTGCGCTGGACGGCTGGATCGGTGGAGAGACCGGCGGACAAATCCGCGATCGCGCAGCCGCCGCGTACGACAAATATCAGAAGTGCGGACTGCGTGCAGCGCATCGGCTATTCGCCAGCGGCTGGTAAACTGGGACCGGCGACCTTCCGCACCCGCTTCGTCACTTTTCCACACGCCCGATAACGCGCATACTGAATCTCTTCCTGACTATGCCTGCGGAGATCAGTTCGCGCGTACTCTCCAGTTTTCTCGACTACCTGAGAATCGAGAAAGGACTTGCGCCACTTTCTATTGGCGCCTACACCACAGACATTCGCCAGTTCGCGGAGTCTCTGGAAAAGCGCGGGCGTACGCTGCTCACCGCACGCCGCAATGAGGTTCGCGAATTCCTGCAAGAACTTTTTGCCAATCAGGTCGATGGACGCAGCGTGGGGCGAAAGCTCTCGGCGCTGCGGCATTTGTATCGTTACCTGCTGCTCGACAAAAAAATCGAACACGATCCCACGCTGGATATCGAGTCGCCCCGGCAGTGGAAAGTTTTGCCGAAGTCGCTGGCACGGGACGAGATGGAATCCACGCTGGCCGCTCCACGGCTGCGGCGCGATGCAACGGGAATGCAGGAGACGAAAGAGTCCGCGGCACTGGCAATTCGCGATCAGGCTATGCTCGAAGTTCTCTACGCCGGTGCGCTGCGGGTTTCAGAAATCGTTGACGCCAATCTGGAGGACTTGAAACTGGAAGCCGGCTACATGCTGGTTCGCGGCAAGGGCGACAAAGAGCGCGTAGTTCCTCTGGGAAAATCGGCGCAAGGTGCGTTGACGGAATATCTTGCGCACTCGCGCCCCGTGCTGGCAGCACGGAAGCGAAGATCTACGGCCTCCGCGCCACTCAAAGCTTCGCCGCTTCTGTTCCTGGCGCGCGGCGCTCACCGATTGACGCGCCAGCGCGTCTGGCAGATGGTGCGGGCTGCCTCGGGACGCAAGGCGTCCCCGCACATGCTGCGGCACTCCTGCGCCACGCACATGGTGGAGAACGGTGCCGACCTTCGGACGGTGCAGACGATTTTGGGACACGCGGATATTTCGACGACCCAGGTGTATACGCACGTGGCGCTCGACCGCTTGCGAACCGTGTATCAGAAACATCATCCCAGGGCCAAGGCCAGATGAAGGTCACCGGGGAGGCACAGGGACAAGGAGAAAGGCGAATTATCAATTCCCGTCAGACGACCATCGCCAAAGCCGTCGCCGATTTCCTACGCCATCTGCGCGAGAAGAACGCCTCGCCACACACCGTCAAGGCCTACAGCGGCGACCTGGCCAACTTTGCTTCCTATGCAGGCTCGCGACGATGGAAAGAGATCGACCACATTGCCATCCGCGGTTTCCTGTCTCAGCTCTACGACAAAGGACAGGGCAAGACTTCGGTCGCGCGCTCGCTGGCCGCCGTGCGCTCGCTCTATCGCTGGCTGTCGCGGGAGGGAGTGGTCGAGCAGAATCCGGCGAAGCTGGTGGCCACGCCGAAGCTTTCCAAGAAACTTCCCCGCGTGCCGACGATTGAAGAGATGAACTCCGTGCTCGATGGCGGAATGCCGGAAGCAGCAGCCTTTCCCGAGCGCGACCGGCTCATGCTCGAACTGCTCTACGGATGCGGCATTCGTAACTCGGAGTTAATTGGAATTAATCTTGAAGATATTCGGCTGAGTTCGGAGGTGATCCTGATTCGCGGCAAGGGAAAGAAGGAACGCTACGTTCCGTTCGGCGGTTCGGCGGCCGGCGCCCTCGCTTCCTATCTTCCCATACGTCGGCAAGTCATGACTGAGAAGCACAAAAACGCCTCCGCGCTGCTGATCAACCGTCGTGGCGGACGCCTCACCACGCGCAGCGTCGGCCGAATCATTAAGAAGATCGCGGTTGCCAAGGGGCTCTCACCCGACGTTCATCCCCACACGCTTCGCCACGCCTTCGGCACGCATATGCTGGAAGAGGGCGCCGACCTGCGCGCCATTCAGGAGTTGCTCGGTCACGAGCGCCTCGCCACCACGCAGCGTTATACCCAGCTTTCGATGAAACATGTGCTGCAAGTCTATGATCAGACCCATCCCCGCGCGAAGTAAGGCGCCAGCCCATCGTGACGGAGCAGATATCCCCGGATAAGCCTTAGATAAGCGCCAGCATTCTTTGTGATCTCAAATCTAGGTTTTCGTCCACTGGTGAATAGGAAGGCAGAGGTTCTTTCAGCCTCTGTCGCATGGCGGGGAAACATATAACTGTCTAGAACAGAGGCTTACCGGCTAAGCACTGAGCCCGGGCCACGCACCAAGGTTTCAGAGCGGCTGGCGAGTGCGATTACCGAATTGCGCGCGCTGCAGGAGCCGCTGCCTTACGGAGAGGTTGATGCGCGTTCTCAGCAATTTCCGCGACGCATTGAATCGCGTACGCAATACTGCCTGGGCGGCACAGCCATCGGCGAATGCCTAGCTCCACGGCGAAGGACCTACCACAGTGGCTTCCTATTGGACCGCGGAACGAGTTCGAGCCGTTTACCGGCTTTGCCGATCTCTTGCATGACGATGTCTGCTGCGAGGACATCGATTTTAAAAAAGGGCGCTTGATCGAACTCTATGGCGCCGCGAAAACGCTGGTGGAAGAATTGAAAGTAAGACTCTGACTACGTCTTATCGGAGGCCTTCCTTCCTAGACCCTCCCACATCTTCACCACCCGAGCTCTCAGTTCCGCAGTCAGTTTCTCGTAAGCAGCCTCCGACGCCTCACTCTCAGGCGGCGGAATAATCGGATCGCCAAACACGATGCTTAGCGGGGCGAACCCCTGAAACGGCCTGTTCCTGGGCCATGCCTGATAAAAGCCGTCAATCGCGACCGGCACGATCGGCGCCTGCATGTGTATCGCTAATATGGCTGCGCCTTTCTTAAAGACTCGCGGAGTGCCGTCAATCGAGCGTTCCCCTTCGGGATAGAGGATGAGCGCTCGTCCCTGGCGCAACCCGAACGCGCCGGCGCGCATGGCGGGAATCAGATTCGCGTCCGGATCTAACACCACCACCCGGAGCGAACGCGCCAGACGCAGCATCAATCCTTGTCCGAAAATATCGCTGGTTCCCACCGCAAACACTCTGTCAAACACTTCCGACGGCAGAACGCTCGCCAGGATCGCGGCATCAAGGTAGCTCTGGTGATTGGACGAAAGAATATATGGACCGCTCTTCGGCAGCTTTTCAATTCCGCGCACCCGCAGCTTGAACCGATCGCGAGCAACCATCTGCACAAGTCGTGAAACCAGGTGCCAGGACGCATCGCTCAGGGGCTGTGGCTGGGCGAGCGCCGCCACCTCGTTAGGACTCGGTTCTTCGGCGAGAATAGCTTTCCATCCGGCGAACACCGGCCGTGTTCCGGGACCACCCGTGCCGCTGGCCGCGCTCTGCAACACGGCATCAATCAAATCGCGCACGGTATAAATCTCGGCGAGCTGCGATTCCTCGACATTGCCGCCGAGTGCTTCTTCCAGCTGGCTCAGCAGCTCAATGCGCTGCATGGAATCAAGTCCAAGGTCAAGATCCAGGTTGAGGTCAGGCCGCATTTGCGTGGGCTTGGCGCGTGCTGCTTCGCGCACGATCTCTAAAGCGCGCTGGACGCTTGGCTGCTCCAGCCATGCAGTTTGTTCTGGAGTCAAGGGCCTTTCCGCTGCTAATTCGGAATCTTCGGTCTTGGACTTGCGCGCCAGGTTAGCCTTGACCCGTTTCTCCACTTCGAAACGTTTGATCTTGCGCGTGGTGGTGCGCGGTAGATCCTCTTGCGAGATCTCGTAGCTGCCAATGCGCTTGGTGGAAGCAATCTTCTGGGACAGACCCTCAATGTCGAAGCGGATAGCCTCTTTTACATTGACGATTTTGCGCTGCCGCAGCACATCGAAATTCGGCACGACGACAGCATAGAGCCGGTCGCCGCCCTCGCCGGGCTTGCCTTCGAGCCCCATCACCGCAATCTCCTTGATGAGCGGCGACTTCAGGTAGTGCGCTTCGATCTCTTCCGGATACACATTCTTACCATTGCTGAGGACAATCACTTCTTTCTTGCGCCCGGTGAGAAAAAGATTGCGGTGAGCATCGAAGTAGCCAAGGTCGCCGGTCAGGAACCATCCATCACGCAACACAGCTGCCGTAGCATCGGGGCGGTTCCAGTATCCCTTCATCACCACCGCGCCGCGTAAAGCAACCTCGCCCACCGCCGGACCGCCATCTTCCTGCGGCTGTGGATCGACGATCTTGCCCTCAACGCCCTTCAACGCCTGGCCCACCGAGCCGATCACATTGTTCCTCGGCGAATTGGCAAACACAGCTGCGGTGGTTTCCGTCAGACCGTAAGCCTGCAAGACATCAATACCCAGGTCATGAAAATCATTTCCAATTTCCGGATCAAAGCGCGAGCCTCCGGTTGCCAGATAACGCATCTTCTTCCCCAGCGTCTCGTGCACCTTGCTGAAAAGGACTGGCCCTGCATTCATCCCGACCTTGCGCAGGGTGCGATTGAGGCTCATCAGGCCCTGAAATACTCTTTGTGTAATCGCGCCCCGTTTGGCAACTTCCTGAAAAATGCGCTCATGAATCAGGTAGAAAAACTGAGGCACCACGGCGAAAACCGTGATGTCGCGCTCCTGCAGCGCGCGCAGCAATTCCGTGGTGTTCAAAGTTTCCAGATACACCACGCGCGCTCCCTTCACCAGAGGCAGCAGAAGTTTCGCCATCTGCGCCAGCACATGAAACATGGGCAGCACGCCGAGCAGCGCGTCGCTGGGCGAAATTTCGACCCAGTTGAACACGGCCTCCACTTCACCCAGCATATTTGAGTGCGTAAGCATCACGCCCTTAGGGTCGGCCGTGGTTCCCGACGTATAGAGCAGGGAAGCGAGTTCGTCCAGCTTCGCGTCGACAGCTTTGAACTTACCGGGCCCGTCATTAAAAATTGCAGGGAGGTTCGCCAGCCACTTCTCTTGCATGGAAGGGCCGGCCACGCGATCCGGATCCGTGAGTACAAGACCAACTTTCAGCCCGGCAGTGGCCTCGCGTGCCACCGGCCCATGCTTGGCATCACAGAAGAGAGCAGAACTGCCGCTGTCGTTGAGCAGCTTCGTAACCTGATCGGCGTGCAGGGCGGTGTCCAGCGGCACGGCCGTGCAGCCGGAGGCGATAGTCCCCAGATACGCGGCCACCCACCGGGGATGGTTGTCAGCGAGAATCGCCAGCCGCGATCCGCGGGCGAATCCATTCTCCGTGATCCATCGCCCTACGGATTCAGCCATTCGCCGCAGTTCGGCATAAGTGCAGCTCTCAATATGGTCGTGGCGTTGAATCTGCAGCGCAATGTTGTCAGGCCAGCGCTCGGAACACTCGACAAAACGATCGTAGAAAGAGGGCATGGGTCGTGGGGAATCTTACAGGAGGCCGCGCGGGTAGCGTCAGTTTACCATCCGCGATCGCTCTAGATCGCAAGAAGATCGCCCTGCATCTAAATATGCTAGGCTTTAATTATCGCTTGGGGCCGTGCGGCCCCTGAAGGATTTCCGGTTTGATTAACACTCTGTTGGGCAAAGTTTTCGGAACCAAGAACGAGCGTGTCGTCAAGGCGCTGATGCCGCAGGTCGCGGCTATCAACGCGCTTGAGCCGCAGATCCAGAAGTTGACCGACGCCGAACTGCGCGCCAAAACGGAAGAATTCCGGCGGCGCATCCAGGAGCGCCTGGTTCGCTTCAAGGATGCTCGAGCCGCCGAAGTTGCGGCTAAAGCCGAAGAAGAAAACGACGCCGAACCCGATGTCGACCGCCAGAAGCGGCTCGAAAAAGAGGAATACGACGCGTTGCAGGAAGTGTTGGACGAAATCCTGGTGGAAGCTTTTGCGGTGGTCCGTGAAGCCGGACGCCGCGTGCTCAACATGCGCCACTTTGATGTCCAGCTGATCGGCGGCATGGTTCTGCATCAGGGCACAATTTCCGAAATGAAGACCGGCGAGGGCAAAACGCTGGTCGCCACTCTTCCCGTTTATCTCAACGCGCTTAGCGGACGTGGCGTGCACGTGGTCACGGTCAACGACTACCTGGCGAAACGCGACTCGGAATGGATGGGCAAGCTCTATCGTTTTCTTGACCTCACCGTTGGCGTGATTGTCCACGACCTCGATGACGAAGAGCGCCGCGCCGCCTATGCCGCCGACGTGACTTACGGCACCAACAACGAATTTGGCTTCGACTACCTGCGCGACAACATGAAGTTCGACCTCAAGGATTGCGTGCAGCGCGGCCACAACTACGCGATCGTGGACGAAGTCGATTCGATCCTGATCGACGAAGCCCGCACTCCGCTGATCATTTCCGGCGCCAGCGAGGAATCTACCGACAAGTACTATCGCGTGAACCGTATTATTTCCAAACTCGAAAAAGGGGAAGAACTCGACGTCGCCCCGGGCGAACCTGCGCAGCTCACCGGAGACTTCGTTGTCGATGAGAAACACCGCAATATCACCGTCACCGACGATGGCTGGCTGAAGGTCGAGCAATTGCTCGGCATCGGCAACATCGCCGACCCGGAGAACTGGCCGCTCAAGCATCACGTCGACACCGCCATCAAGGCGCACGCACTTTATCGCCGCGACGTGGAATATGTGATCAAAGACGGCGAAGTCATCATTGTCGACGAATTCACCGGCCGCATGATGCCGGGGCGCCGCTGGTCTGACGGCCTGCATCAAGCCATTGAAGCCAAGGAAGGCGTCAAGATCGAGCGCGAAAACCAGACGCTCGCCACTATCACTTTCCAAAACTACTTCCGCATGTTCAAGAAGCTGGCGGGCATGACCGGCACTGCGGAAACGGAAGCCACCGAGTTTGACAAGATCTACAAGCTCGATGTGGTCGTCATCCCGACCAACAAGCAGATGCTGCGTCTCGAACATCCGGACGTTGTTTTCCGCACAGAAAAAGAAAAATACTTTGCTGCCGCCGACGAAATTCAGCAGCTGAACGCGAAAGGCCAGCCCGTGCTGGTCGGCACCACGTCGATTGAAAAATCGGAACGTCTGTCCGAGTTGCTCAAGAAAAAGGGCGTCAAGCACTGGGTATTGAACGCCAAGCAGCACGAGCGCGAAGCGGAAATCGTCGCCCAGGCCGGGCGCAAAGGCCAAGTCACCATCGCGACCAACATGGCCGGCCGCGGTACCGATATTCTGCTCGGCGGCAACGCCGAATTCATGGCCAAGCAGGAAATGGTGAAGAAGGGAATCGCGCAACAGTTGCGCGTCGCCCAGGGCAAAATTGAAGGCCCGCAGGAGGATGGCGAGACTTCCATTTTCTATTACAACGGGAACGAATATACCCTCCCTACCGAAAACTGGACGGAAGCTTTCAATCGCTACAAACAGCAGACCGACAAAGAACACGACGAAGTCACCGCTGCCGGCGGCCTCCACATTCTCGGCACCGAGCGCCACGAATCCCGCCGCATCGACAACCAGCTTCGGGGACGCGCCGGCCGCCAGGGCGATCCCGGTTCTTCCCGCTTCTATCTGGCGCTCGAAGATGACCTGATGCGCATCTTCGCAAAAGAATGGGTTTCGAATCTGCTGCAGCGCCTGGGCATGGAAGAGGGCGTGCCCATCGAGTCCAAAATGATTACCCGCCGCATCGAGACGGCGCAGAAAACGGTGGAATCGCAGCATTTCGAATCGCGCAAACACCTGCTCGAATACGACGACGTGATGAACAAGCAGCGTGCGGCCGTCTATGGCCTGCGCCGCCGCCTGCTCGAAGGCATGGATCAGAAAGATCTGATCCTCGAAGATTACGTCTCTGCGATTCTCGGCGCGCAGATGGACGAGTTCTGCCCGCCCAAGGCCCACGTCGACGACTGGAACATCAAGGGGCTGAAGGATGCAATCTTCACGCGCTTCGGCGTGGATTTTCTCGCGGAGGGCGTGAAGCCTGACACCCTCAACCGCCAGGATCTCGGTGACGCCATTTTCGCGAAATTGAAAGAGCGCTACGACGCGAAAGAAAAACTGATCGGCCCCGACGCCATGCGCCATCACGAGCGCATGATCATGCTGAGTGTGATTGACCAGCAGTGGAAGGATCACCTCCTCGGTATGGACCACCTCAAGGAGGGAATCGGCCTGCGCGGCTATGGCCAGCACGATCCGCTGGTCGAGTACAAAAAAGAATCGTTCGACATGTTCGAAGCCATGCTGCAGCGCTTCCAGGAAGACACAGTCCGTTATCTCTACCTGATGCAGATTCTGGAGCGCCCGGCGGATCAAGCCACGAAAGCCCAGCAGCCCGGCGGGCCTGAAACACAGGGACCGGGACCAGACTCAGGAGTTCCAGCGCGGCTCGGCAGCGACGGCAATGGCCGCCGTCCTCCGCGAATGGTTTCCACTTCCGCGGATGAGTTGGAAGAAGCCTTCATGCGCCGCAAGCGCCGCGAGCTGGAACAGGCTCGCATGGCCGGCGCCGGAGATACGCAGCAAGTGCAGCAGGTCGTCCGCTCCCAGGAAAAAGTAGGCCGCAACGACCCCTGTCCTTGCGGCTCCGGCAAGAAATATAAGAAGTGCCACGGAGCGTAATCCGCCACAAATTGAGCAGGGAGAGCTGCCGGCCTTCGCTGCCCATAGGGCGAGGAACCCGTGTGGGATGGGCGCTCGCCCGTCCAGCCAAGCGCAGCGAGGTGGTGTTTCTCCCAGGACGCCGTGAGCTATGTGGCTTTGCGGATATGCTTCACGGCCGCAAACGTCATCTCCTCCGCCACGCTCCCGCTCTCCCGCTTCCAATCCAAAAACAAAGTCGCATAATTCTTCGTAATGTAATCTGCCGGCGTCACCCCCAGCTGTTCTGCCGTAGCATCAATCCACCGCGACGCCCCCTCAATCTCGCAAAAATTCCCAACGGGAGTCTCGTCCACCACAACCTTGCCCTTCGCATCTGCCCATTCCGCGCGAAACTTCTCGTAACGAAACGTCGGCGCATACCCGAGTCCGCGCAGAATCCTATCCATCATCTTCCCGTCGCTCACTCCGGTCTCTAACTCCAACCGGCTGCTGTGGCGTCCTTTCTTGCCCTGACTCTTATGCGTGATCGTCCACTCCAAGCCATACTTGCGAATCCGCAACAGTTCCTTCCGCCCACGCAGCACTTCCCCCGGCAAGTCATACAGAGTATTCATTTCATGCGTGCGCGGCGTCAGAATGCGAAATCCTTCCGCCCGCAATTTTCTGCCGAGCGCTGGCACATCAGCCACGCGAAATTTAATTTCGATTTCCCGCTTCATAAAGAACTAAGCAAAGTGTCGGCTATAGTGCGTCGGCGTAGGCCCCAACCTGTCCCGCGCCCCTGGGTTTTTCCCAATCGCACTGCTCCACCGGGCCCACCACCCAACCCCAGCTCAGCGCTCCTAGCCAAGCGACGCCCGCCGTGATAAAAAACGCTGACCGGAAACTGCCGGTCTTATCCACAAGAATTCCGGTGAGCGTAGGCGCCACCCAGCCTGCGAAATTGCCGATAAAGTTCTGCAGCCCCGTCCATCTTCCAGCGGCCAGCGGACCAGCCAGAGTCTGCGTGATCGCCCAACCGTTGCAGATACTGATGCCCAGAAATATCCCAGTCAACGCCAGCATGGCGATAAATATTTTGCCATGGGTGAAGGCGGTTGCCGCCAGAGCGATTCCGATTCCGATTTGTCCCAGCACCATGGAGGACTTGCGCGCGAACGTGAGTGAAGTTCCCGCTCCGATCCAGCGATCCGAAAGCTTGCCCCACGCCACGGCCGAAGCCGCCGACAGAAAAAACACTAGACTGCCCGCCTTCGCCATCTCATTCGCAGAGAAATTCCGGCCTCGCACCAGATAGAACGGCAGCCACGTCACCAGGAAATACAGAAAGTAGTTGACGCAGAACTGGCCCAGGCACGTGCCCCATGCGGATCGCTGCACAATGATTCGCAGAAATCCTATCTTCTGAGAAGACGTCGGAGCAAGCTGGCTCGGGCGCCGAGGCATCCACGCCAGCCACGGAACCAGCCACATCAAACTGCCCAACCCGAGCGCCACGAAAAACGGCCGCCACCCAAAGCGGGCCACGATCACTCCGCCCACTAGGATTCCAAACGCCGGGCCCAGAGAAAGGGCGGCCATCATAATCGCGTTGGAAAATCCGCGCCGTTGCTCCCCAAAGTGGGTGCGCAGGATTTTCGAATACGAAGGAAAAGCAACCGACTCTCCCCAGCCCAGCATGATGCGAATTACAATCAACGCGGCGAACCCGTGTAAGATTCCAGTCACCGCCGTGGCCGCGGACCAAACAAAAAAGCCCACTCCAAAAACCCACTTCACGTCAAAGCGATCCACCAGCCAACCGGCGGGAATCTGCATGAGCCCATAAGTCCAGAAAAACGCAGAGAGCAAAATGCCAAGCTGCGAGGCCGAGAGATGGAGTTCGTCCTTCAGCAACGGAGCGGCGATGGAAAGATTGCTGCGGTCGATGTAGTTGATGAAAACGGAGAGGCTCAACAGAAAAAGAACACGGTTCATGCCGGGGCTATGAGTCTCAACTGGAAATAAGCCCAACGCCGCTACCGGCTGCAGCATGCGATTCTCGTGGCTGGCAGTGTCGCTCATGGCAGCAAAGCGCCACAATGTTACACCCGCGCCGACTAGCTCCTAACCTCTAACTAAACGTCGGCAGCTTCACCAGATCATTCTGCGGCACCGACTCGAGCGGTTCCCCGGCCTTGCGCCAGGCCGTGAGTCCGCCAACGATCACGAACGTGTTGAATCCTTTTTCCCGCAGCATGTGCGCCACCCGGGCGCTGGTCGCTTCGCGTGCTCAAGTACAGTAGAGATAAATGTCCTTGTCCTTCGACAAGTTCTTGATCTCTTCCTCAAGATTATTGGGTTCGATGCGAATCGAGTTCTTGATTCGTGAGGACCCCGAATCGTAGTAGCCGTGACTGCGGACATCGACGATTAACACGCGGCTAGAATCCTCCGAGGCCAGCCGCCGCGCCAACTCTTCTACCTGCACCCGCGGCACGACGCGATACATCCTGTTCTTGCGATATTGCACCACGCGGTAAACCGAGTACGCCACGAGCGCCGTCACCACCACTGCTTCCATCGTTTCTCCGGCCGCATGAAAGCCGCGCAATATCGCCGCCAGAAAATCGCGCGCTAAATATCCCACCGTCAGGTAAGTCGTCGCGTAGAGCGTAGCCCCGGCAAAATCCAGGCGCAGAAACTGCCAGAAACGCATCTTCATGCTCCCGGCCAGCGGCGCCGCCATGGTGTTGACGCCGGGGATAAACTTCGCGATCACCAGCGTGATTTTGCCGCGCTTGTAGAACGACTCCGCCGACCGCAGAATGCAGGTTTCCGGATTGATCGACACCCGGCACAGGAAGCCCAGCAGCAGCCATCCCATGTAACGCCCCAGCCAGAACTGAACCGTGTCGCCCATCAGCAAAGCCGCCACTGCAATCAGCAAAATCGACGGTCCCCACAGCACATGGGACGCAACCGCCGCGCCTGCCGCCACCAGCGCAATCGCCGCCGGGAAGGGAAGCCCAATCGCCTCGGCAAACAACAACGAAAAGGTCAGGACATATCCATGCCCCGCCATCAGCTTCACCATGTCGGTCATAAAGAGTGTTGGATAGAGAAAAGCCGGGAAACGGTTCAGGATAAACGATGCCGGACCGTGCGCCCTAGGAACCGGCGTTCTGAAATTGTACCAAGGCGCTTACTCAGACTCTTCCGGGAAGTCGTGTCGATGGCTGATGACTAAGCGCTGACAGCTGATAGCTGAGAGCTATTTCTCCCGCGCCACCACAAACTCCGGCGCCCACAGCAACGCCCGCTTTACCTCAGAGTCCGGGAAAGTGCAGATCGCTTTGCGCGCCGATTCCGCATACCGTGCCGCCCGATCATGCGCGGCCTGGAGCGATCCGTATTTCTGCAGAATCTCCAGAATCTGCGCGTGCGTCACACCGTTGAAAGCACGATCGCGCAAAATAGTCTCAATCTTCGCCCGTTCCTCCACGGTGCATCGCTCCAGCGCGTGCACTACCGCCATGGTCACCTTACCTTCGCGCAGATCACTGGCCACCGGCTTGCCCAGCACATCTTCCGACCCCGTAAGATCCAGCACATCATCCACGATCTGGAATGCCA
>Ga0181537_10000934_pt1 | contig 27430 bp, 25 predicted proteins | sample PEATcosm2014_Bin_39_FD_119765 | JGI IMG/M metagenome (GOLD analysis project Ga0181537, IMG submission 119765) | Peatland microbial communities from MTU Mesocosm Facility, Houghton, MI, USA - PEATcosm2014_Bin23_10_metaG | ecosystem: Environmental > Terrestrial > Soil > Wetlands > Peat | place...
CGTTCGGTCTTGGCCCGGCCTTCCGCATCTCTTACGCGACGGCGACCAGCGCGCTCGAGGAAGCCTGCACGCGCATCCAGCGCTTCTGCGGCAATTTGCAGTAAAAACAAAAAGCAGTCGCGAAATTCGCGGCCGCTTCTAAAAGTACACCGCTACTTCACCCCGTCGGCGGGGCGATCTCGTCGAGGCTCTTCTGCCGCGCTTCGGGACCCATCTGCGTCACCGAAACGGCAGCGACGAAGAGCAGCGTCGCCAGGCAGGCGAACACCGTGGTCAGGCCCCAGCCGTTTTGAATCCACAGAATCGTCGGCATGATGAATGCGGTGGCGACCCGGCCGGTGCCCGCGGCCCAGCCGAAGCCCGATGCCCGGGCGTTGGTCGGAAACACCTCGGAGGCGAAGATCTGCGTCGCGTTGCCGGAGACCTGAACAAAGAAGATCATGATGAAGCCAGCAACCATGAGCTCGATCGGGGTTTCGGCATTGGCAAAGACGATCGCCATCATTCCCGCGGCGACGAATCCGCAAACCGCCGTGATCTTGCGGCCGAATTTGTCGAGCGTGTACATCAGGCACAGGCTGGCGCACGGCACCGCGAAGTTCATGGCCAACACATATTGCAGCGACTTGGTGACGGTGAAGCCCTTGGCGTTCATGATGTTCGGCAGCCAGGCGCCAAGCCCGATGGCAATCCCGAAGAACGCCGTGAAGCAGATCATGCCGGCGATCACGCGCGTCGGGAACATGCGGAACACAACACTGAACGGATCGCTCTTGGTGTCACTCGCGGCGTCGGTCGCCAGCGGCTGCGTCGGTCCGGCAATGCCGAGCCGGCCGAGCACCTTGATCGCTTCGTCGCCTCTGCTGTGCGTCGCCAGATAACGCGGCGATTCCGGCAGCGTGAAGCGGAAGACCCAGACAATGAGGGCCAGTACGCCGATCAGCAGCCACACGCCACGCCATACATATTCAGCGGACTGTCCGACGTCCGTGTAATAGGCCGCCGTCAGCGCGCCAAAACCGAGCACGAGTCCGGTTCCCATCGGCCACACGCAGGCACCGCCGATAAAATGCACGATGGCGAGGATACGGCCGCGGATGCGCTTGGGCGCATATTCGCCGGCATAGGCGAAGGCGAGCGGCTGCTCGGCGCCGAGTCCGATGCCGGCAATGACCCGGCAAACGACCAACAGCGTGACGCTTGGCGCCAGCGCGCCGAGGATGGTGAAGATGCCGAACAGCAGCAGATTGAACTGATAGATGAAGCGGCGGCCGAACCGGTCCGACAACTCGCCTTGTCCCGCAGTGCCGATAGCCAGGCCGAAAATCGTGGCGCTGCCGATCATGGCGGCGTCGGCAGCGGCGCCGAAACCGGATTTGATGATGAACGGTACCAGCGAGCCGAATACGGTGAAGTCGATGACGTCGCAGAAATATCCGGCGGCGATCAGCCCGATGATGCGCTTATGCAGCGGCGAGATTTTTGCGTCGTCAAGCGCGGCATTGACGAAGCCTTCAATGGTCTGCGGTCCGCTCCTTGTCGCGCCGCCAGCCAGCGCCGCCGCACCGATCTGTCCCGCCGTCACCGTCGCCATGTGATCCTCCCCATTACGCCAATTCCAAATCACGCCCGGCCGCTTGCGCGGTTCTCTGGCGCGCGGGAGTGTGGAAGGGCAGGGTCCCACTGTCAATGCAGGTGCGGCACTACATCTGTCCTGCCCCGCGAAGGCGGGGGAGGATGATTTCAATTACCCACCCTCGAACTGCAAAATATAAAGGCCCGCGTTGTTATCGGTGACATACATGACGCCGTTGTTGTCGACGAAGCAGTCGGCGGACTGGATCACTTGCGGCCGGTTCGGTCGCGGATCGAACATCCGCGCCGGATTTGGCGGCACGAAGTAGGCGATCTCGCGCGGCGCGAACGGATTTTTGATGTCATAGGCGCGCACGCCCGCATTGTGCATCGTGGCGAAAATGATCTCCGAGCTCTGGAACGCGCCGGGGCGGTTTTCCCAGAGATTATGCGGGCCGAAGTTGCCGCCCTTCTTGCAATAGTCGTAATCGTCGGGGATCGGCATGGTGGCGATGCTCACCGGGTTGGCCGGAGCGCGCACGTCGAAAACCCAGATATAGCGGTAGCCGAGCTTGCAGTCGGCGAAATTGGCCTCGTCGGCGACGACCAGCAGGTTGCGGTCCGGCAGCGGCAGCGGCGAATGGGTGCCGCCGCCGAACGGTGGATTCCAGTTGCGATAGGAAACGAGCTGCGGCTTTGCCGGATCGCTGACGTCGATTACGGCCATGCCGCCATCGCGCCAGGCGCTATAGGCGAGATTGCCGGCCACCAGCGCGTGATGCAGGGCGTAACGCTTGCCCTTGGGCCAAGTCGGTTTCTCGCCGGCGGCGACATTCATCCCTGGCAGCCAGAACTTGCCGACGACTTGCGGCTTCGTCGGCTCCTTCATGTCGACTATCACCAGAATATGGTCGGAAAATTCCGGCAGATGTACCGAGACATAGGCGTAGCGTTCGCCGACATACCAGATGCGATGCGGCCCGAGTCCGCCGAGCGGCAGAAACGCGATCTCGCGCGGCGCTTCCGGTTTGGCCAGATCGAAGATGCGAAGCCCGCTGGTGAATTGCTGGCCTTTGAGTGCGTCGCCCGAGCTGCCGGTAAAATAGGACTCCTGGCTCACCTGCATGGTCCATACGCTCGGCCCGTTGACCGCCACGAGAAGATCGCCAAATTTTTCATGGGTGGCGGTCTGCAAATGATGCGCGCGCGTATTCGGTGGGCAGGCGATGAAATTCACGGTCTTCGGATTTTTCGCGTCGCGCACATCGATGACGGTGATGCCGTTGGAAAAACCGTGGCCGATGTAGGCGAAGCCCTTGTTGACCATCACCTGCACGCCGTCGCCGCGGCCGCTCTGGTCGCTGTGGCTGAGGAATTTAATGTTGCGCGATGCGACGGCATTCATGCGGCGATCCTTTCCAGACATTGCAGATACGCGGCCGAAACCCGCGACAAACCCGGCCGCAACGCGGTAGAGTAACGACGGCGTTTAAGGGAAAAACAATGGCCAATGTAGAACACGGCATGATCGCGGTCGACAAGATGGGAGCGAAGGTTCTGTTTCTCAATCCCGAAACTTTCGAAACCGAAGTGGTGATCGACGGCTTTCGCAAAACCGTGCATGAGCTTCTCGTCATCTCGGAAACCGGCTTCGCTTACGTGCCGATCTTCGGCGACGGCATCCATGGCCGCAATCCGAACCCGCAGCATTATCTGTGCGTGTTCGACCTGCACAAGCGGGCGCTCGTGACCACCATCGATCTCTCGCCCTATATCGCCCCGCACACGCTCAAGCTCGGCCCCGACGGCTTCATCTACATCACCTGCGAGAACTCGGCGAAAGTCGCGGTGATCGATCGCAAGGCCAACAAAGTGGTGGAGGCGATCGATTCCGGCTCGACCAACGGTCATCGCCTGATCATCGCGCCGGACGGCGAGCGCCTCTATACCGAGAACGAGGAAGACGCCACGGTCTCTGTGATCGACCTGCCGAAGCGCAAACTCCTCGGCAAGATCAAGACACCGCGGCCGCTCGCCGGCATTGCGATCTCGCCCGACGGCGGCACCGTGATCGCGGTTGACGACGCGCAGCCGACATTGTTCCTCATCGACACCCGGGCTGGCGCGGTGCGCGAGGAGCTCGTGCTCAAGGACGTGCCGAAACCCGCGCAGATCGCGCGCTACGCGCCTGACAACAGCCTGCTCGGCGTCACCAGCCTCAACAGCGACACGGTGAGCCTGATTGATCCGTCGTTTAAGGGCCAGACCGCGATCAAGGTCGGCTCGCAGCCGATGGACATGGCATTCCGCGGCGATGAACTCTTCGTCCCCTGCCAGGGCGACGGTTCGGTGCATGTCATCGACATTCCCGGCAAGCGCCACAAGTCGAGCTTTCCTGCCGGCACCGGGTGCGAGTCGCTCGGGTTCTTTTGATCGATCTGCCCTCTCTCCGCTTTGCACCGGTTTGAGAAAAAGACCCCCGTTAACCGAACTGGCGCGGCCGTTGGAATCGATGCGAGACGCCGCCATTAATCTCGCCTACAATCCGTTGCAACAGGCCCATGGGCGGGCCGGTAGGGGAGCAAGCATATGATGTCTAAGAGTTTTGCGGCCGCGTTGGTGGGGGCGGCGGCGCTTGCAGCAATATTTTCCGCGCCGGCGGGCGCGCAGGATCGCGTCCAGGTCGGGACGCTGGCCTGCTCGATTTCGGCCGGCATCGGTCTCGTTATCGGCTCCCAACGGAACGTGAGTTGCAACTTCCAGCCCAATAGCGGACCGCCGGAAGCATATACCGGCACCATGTCGATTCTCGGCGTCGATGTCGGCTTCACCACCGGATCGGCGATGGTGTGGGGCGTGTTCGCCGGCACCAGTCGCTATGTCGGCATGCTCAGCGGCACTTATGTCGGCGCGACCGCGCAGGCGACCGCCGTCGCCGGGGTCGGCGCCAATGCGCTGGTTGGCGGATCGAACCATTCGGTGGCGTTGCAGCCACTCTCGGTGCAGGGCCAGGTCGGACTCAATGCCGCCGGCGGCATCGGCACGCTGGAACTGCACCTCGCGCAATAACAGATAAAGCCAGCCGGGCGTTTGAAGCCCATTAAGCGCCCGTCGGCAGCGGCGGCGCGCTATCACGCCTCTTGACCGGCACCGCCACCGCCTGAAACGATGCCTTTAATGCGGCCCGCGCCGGAATGACGGGCCCGTATTGAGGAGGCAGTTGCGGGAGGTTAAGTCATGGCGGCAAACGGCAACGGTGGCCGGGCGGCGGGTCCACGCTGCGTCGCGTTGGTCGGCCCGTTTCAGAGCGGCAAGACCACGCTCCTTGAAGCCATCCTCGCTCGCACCGGAACGATCCCGCGCCAGGGCACCATTGAAGGCGGCAATACCGTCGGCGACGCCAGCAAAGAGGCGCGCCATCACAACATGAGCGTCGAGCTCACCGTCGCCACCACGAATTTCATGGGCGACGCTTATTCATTCCTCGACTGTCCCGGTTCGGTCGAGTTTGTCCACGACATGCGCGCGGTGCTTCCAGCGATCGACGTCGCCGTCATCGTGTGCGAGCTCGACGAGAAGAAAATTCCGCAGCTGCAGCTCATCCTGCGCGAGCTCGAAGACCGCAAAATTCCGCGCATCCTGTTCGTCAACAAGATCGACAAGGCCGATGCCGGCGTGCACGACGTGCTCAAACTGTTGCAGCCGGCATCGCGCACCAGACTGATCCTGCGCCAGGTTCCGACCTTTTCCGGCGACATCATCACCGGGTTTGTCGATCTCGCGCTGGAGCGCGCCTTTGTCTACAAGGAGCATGCGCCGTCCGAGGTCGTGCCGCTGGAAGGGGACGTCAAGGATAAGGAAAAGACCGCGCGCTTCTCGATGCTGGAAACGCTCGCCGATCATGACGACGAGCTGATGGAGCAATTGCTCGAAGACATCGAGCCGCCGCGCGACAAAGTGTTCGACGATCTCACCCGCGAATTGCGCGACGGGCTGGTCTGCCCGGTGCTGATGGGCACTGCAGCGTGCGCCAACGGCGTGTTGCGGCTGTTGAAAGCGCTGCGCCATGAATCGCCGGGTATTGCCGAGACGGCAAAGCGGCTCGGCGTCAAAACCGGCAATGACGCGGTCGCCTATGTGCTCAAGACGCTGAACACCGCGCATGGCGGCAAAATGTCGGTCGTGCGCGTCCTCGCGGGCCAGGCGGGCGACGGCACGACGTTTCTGACACCCGATGAAGAAGCTGGCCGCGTCGCCGGCGTGTTCAAGCTCGTCGGCCAGACCACCGAAAAGCGCGGGCCGGCGAGCGTCGGCGAGACCGTCGCCTTTGCCAAGCTCGACAAGGCCAAGACCGGCGATACGCTCTCGGCGGGCGGCAAGCAGCCGCATGCAGCGCTTGCCAAGGTCGCGCCCTATCCGCCGGTATTGGCGATTGCCATCTCTGCCAAGGAACGCAAGGACGACGTCAAGCTGGGCTTGGCGCTGAACAAGCTCGCCGAGGAAGACCCCTCGCTGACCATCGTGCACAATTCCGAGACCCACGAAGTCGTGCTGTGGGGCCAGGGCGAAATGCATCTGCGGGTCGCCACCGAGCGCTTGAGCGATCGCTACGGCGTTGCCATCGAGCGGCGCACGCCCGGTGTCGGCTATCGCGAGACCATCCGCAAAGGCGTCGTGCAGCGTGGCCGCCACAAGAAGCAATCCGGCGGCCACGGCCAATACGGCGACGTCGTGCTCGATATTAAACCGATGCCGCGCGGCTCGGGCTTCGCCTTCGAGGACAAGATCACCGGCGGCGTGGTGCCGCGCAATTACATCCCGTCGGTCGAGGAAGGCATCGTCGACGCGCTCAAGCACGGGCCGCTCGGTTTCCCGGTGGTCGATCTGCATGTGTCGCTGGTCGACGGCTCCTATCACACCGTGGATTCCTCCGACATGGCATTCCAGACCGCCGGCCGCATCGGCATTCACGAAGGACTCCCGCAATGCCACCCGGTACTGCTCGAGCCGATCCATCTGGTCGAAATCGTCTGTCCGTCGTCGGCGACCGCCAAGATCAATGCGCTGATGTCCGGCCGCCGCGGCCAGATTCTCGGCTTCGACACGCGCGAAGGCTGGGACGGCTGGGACGTGGTACGCGCCAAAATGCCGGAGGCCGAGATCGGCGATCTGATCGTCGAAATCCGTTCTGCCACGGCGGGTTCCGGCACCTTCACGTTCAAGTTCGACCACATGGCCGAACTGACCGGCCGCACCGCCGATCAGATCATCGCGGCGCGCCGCGCCGCCGAGTGATCTGCTTTATCCGCGGTTTGCATCCCGGCCGCTCTTCCGGCGCGCTTGGCCGCACATTACTTATTGCTGACCACACATTCGCGCACGATCCGTTTGCTCGCCGCCGCGAGGACAATGAATGACCGAATATCGCGTTGAGGCCGACAGTCTCGGCGAAGTCCGCGTTCCCGCCGACAAGCTTTGGGGCGCCCAGACGCAACGCTCGCTCGAGCATTTCAGCATCGGCAAGGAATTGATGCCGCGGGAAATGATCCCGGCCTATGCGATCCTCAAAAAAGCCTCGGCCGAGGCCAATCACGCGGTGAAGTGGCTCGACGCCAAGAAACGTGACCTGATTGTACAGGTTTGCGACGAGATCCTGGCGGGCAAGCATCACGATATGTTTCCACTGCATGTTTGGATGACCGGCTCCGGTACGCAATTCAACATGAACGTCAACGAAGTGATCTCCAACCGCTGCTGCCAGCTCGCCGGCACGCCGCTCGGCAGCAAAACGCCGGTTCATCCCAACGATCACGTCAACATGTCGCAATCGTCGAACGACAATTTTCCGTCGGCGATGTATATCGCCGCTGCGACCGGCGTAAAGGAGCGGCTGATGCTGGCGGTCAAGGCACTGCACGATGCGATCGCCGCCAAGGCCGCTGAGTGGGACGACATCATCAAGATCGGCCGCACCCATATGCAGGATGCGACGCCGCTCACGCTCGGCCAGGAATGGTCCGGCTATGCCGGCATGCTCGCCGACGATCTCGGCTGGCTCGAAGGGTCGCTGCACGGCGTCTATCGCCTGGCGCTCGGCGGCACCGCGGTCGGCACCGGGATCAATGCCGCACCGGGTTTTGCTGAAGCGGCCACAGCCGGCATCGCCAAGCTCACCGGTCTGCCTTTTGTCAGCGCGCCGAACAAATTCGCCGTGCAGGGCGCACATGATGCGCTGGTGCAGCTGTCCGGAACTTTGCGGACGCTCGCGGTATCGCTCTACAAGATCGCCAACGACATCAGATTAATGTCCTGCGGTCCGCGGGCGGGCTTCTACGAATTGCTGATCCCGGAAAACGAGCCGGGTTCCTCGATCATGCCGGGCAAAGTCAATCCGACCCAATGCGAGGCGCTGACCATGATCGCCGTGCAGGTCATGGCCAACGACGTCGCAGTCGGCTTCGGCGGCGCCGGCGGCTATCTGGAGATGAACGTCTACAAGCCGCTGATGATCTTCAACCTGATGCAGTCGATCGACATCCTTGCCGGCGGCTGCGCCAATTTCAGAAAATTCCTGGTCGAAGGCACACAGCCGAACCGCAAAAAGATCGGGGAATATGTCGAGCGCTCGCTGATGCATGTGACGGCGCTGTCGCCGGTGATCGGTTACGACAAGGCCGCGAAGATCGCGCATTACGCCATGGAGCACGACCTCACGCTCAAGACCGCGGCATTAAAGCTCGGCTTTATCAGCGAGGCTGAGTTTGACCGCGTCATCGATCTGGAAAAACTCGTCAAACCGGAAGGAAGCGCGTAGCAAAACACGCATTCCCAATGCGGTTTACGGGTCCTTGCGCAAATTATTGATAATTTGCTCACCACGAGCAAACCATACCGGCGGCCACAGTCGTCTTCTTAACGGTGCTCGGTAACCTCATCGGGCAGAATCGCGCCGACGAGGAAGCGGTGAACATGTTACACGGATTTCGCGCGTTATTTGCGCCGGAGGGGTCCGCGCCGGCCGACGACAAGGTAACGCTGCGCGAGGTGCTGCGGCGGAACCGGCTCGAGCTGTGGTACCAGCCGAAGATCGATTTGCGCACGAAGCGTCTGGTGGGCGCCGAAGGTTTGGTGCGCGCGCGGCGGCCCGACGGAAGTCTGGTCAGCCCGGGCGAATTCCTGCCAGGCGCCAAGGAAGACGAGATGCTCGTTCTGACCGAGCGCGTCATTCTTACCGCGCTGCGGGATTTTGAAGATTGCGCCGCGCTCGGCGCCTCGCTCAAACTCTCCGTCAACGTGCCGGTATCGGCTTTCGTCAAATTGCAGATCGCGCAAATGCTGCGCGAGGAACGGCCGAGTGCCGACACCTGGCCGGGCTTGATTCTCGAGGTCACCGAGGATGAAGCGATGAACGATCTGAAAATCGCCAGCGACATCGCCGATCAGCTGCGCGAGCTTCACTGCACACTGGCGCTCGATGATTTCGGCGCCGGTTATTCGTCGCTAACGCGGCTGCGGCAATTGCCGTTTTCCGAGCTTAAGATCGACAAGAGCTACGTCACCAACTGCAATCTCGATAAGGTCAATGCCGGCTTGTGCGCGACCATCGTCGAGATGTCCAAGCGCTTCGGTCTCACGACCGTCGCCGAAGGCATCGAAACGGTGGAAGAGAGCGACAAGATGCAGGCCATAGGCTGCGATGTCGGGCAGGGCTATTTATTTGCCAAGCCGATGTCCAAGGACAACTTCCTCGACGCACTCGGCCGGCGCATGGTCGGTGGGCCGCGTCCGGTGCCGCAATGGCAGTCGATGCCGGCCAGGCTGTTGCGCGAGCTGTTCGCCGAGACCTGATCGCCGGCGTTGCGCGCAGCGTTTCTTTGTGCATCTCCTTCGCTCGTCATTCCGGGTTCCTCGCTTCGCTCGGGCCCTGGAGTGACGAACGGCGGAGGACTTTCATGCCGGCTTATTGGGTTGCGCGCGCGAAAATCAACGATCCGGTCGAGTACAAGAAATATACCGACCGCGTACCGGCCATCATCGCCAAGCATGGCGGCAAGGTTTTGGCCCGTGGCGGCCGTTTCCAGGTCATGGAAGGGCCGCAGAAATTTCAGCGCTTCGTGGTGATCGAGTTCCCGACCTTCGAGCAGGGCGTCGCCTGTTTTACCTCGAAGGAATATGACGAAGCCGCAGCCTTCCGCCGCCGAAACGGCGCCGGCGAGGTCGAGACCATCATGGTCGACGCCGGCGACGCGACGAAATAGCTGATTATGCCGCGACGCGTGGCTCGCCGCCGCCGGGCGGTGGCACCGGCAGGCCATCGGCTGCATATTCGTTGAGCTTGTTGCGCAACGTGCGGATCGAAATGCCAAGCACGTTGGCGGCATGGGTGCGGTTGCCGAGGCAGTGTCTGAGCGTTTCCAGGATCAGGTCGCGCTCGACCTCGGCGACGGTGCGGCCGACCAGGCCGCGCGACACCTGTCCGGCGGCGAAGGCGGCGTGCGCTACCGCCGGGGCGCCGCGCTGCTGATCGATCCGCATGCCATCGGGGGTAAGGATCGCTTCCGGTCCGATCTCGTCGCCGGTCGCCATCAGCACCGAGCGGTGCATGGTATTTTCCAGTTCACGCACATTGCCGGGCCAGTAGTTGAGCGTGAGCGTGCGCCGCGCCTCGGCCGATAGCGGCCGTGCGGCGACGCCGTTGGCGGCGGCGTATTTCCTGACGAAATATTCGGCGAGCTCGATCACGTCGGCCGGCCGCTCGCGCAGTGGCGGGATTTTCAGGTTCACGACATTGAGCCGGAACAGCAGATCTTCGCGGAACGTACCCTCGCGTACCGCTTCGGCCAGGTTGCGGTTCGAGGTGGCGATGATACGGATATCGATCGAAACCGGTCGCGTACCGCCGACGCGGTCGATGACGCGCTCCTGGATGGCGCGCAAGAGCTTCGCCTGCAACCGCACGTCGATCTCGGAAATCTCGTCAAGCAACAGCGTGCCGCCGTTGGCTTCCTCGAATTTGCCGACGCGGCGCGCCACCGCGCCGGTGAAGGCGCCCTTTTCGTGGCCGAACAGCTCGGATTCCAGGAGCGATTCCGGAATTGCAGCGCAGTTGACGCAGATCAAAGGCTTCTTGGCCCGGCTCGACCGGGCGTGCACGTGTCGCGCCAGAACTTCCTTCCCGGTGCCGGAATCGCCGGTGATTAGCACTGACGCGTCGCTGGTGGCGACCTGCTGGGCGAGCTTGACCACGCGCGCCATGGCGTCGTCGCGGTAGATCAGCTCGCGCCGATCGTCGGCGACAGCGGCGAGCACCGCGGCGATCAATTCGGCGTCGGGCGGCAGCGGGATGTATTCCTTGGCGCCGGCATGGATCGCCGCGACCGCGGCGCGTGCATCGGTGGCGGTGCCGCAGGCGACGATCGGCGCGTAGATATGTTCGGCTTGGAGACAGGTTACGAGATTGCGGATGTCGATCGCCACATCGACCATCAAGAGATCGGCGCCGCGCCCGGAGCGCAGCACGGCCAACGCCTGTGCGCTGTCGGCGGCATGTGTGACCATCGCGCCTTTATCCATTGCAATCTTGGTCGCAACGGTGAGCTGGCCATTGAGCGTGCCGATGATCAAAAGGCGCATGATGAATTTCCTTTCCGGCTAAAGACGAGGCAAGCGCCTCGTATCAGCTACGTTCCGCTTTAATAATTTCCGTCATGGTGACACCGAGCTTTTCTTCGACCAGCACGACTTCGCCGCGCGCCACGAGACGATTGTTGACGTAAATGTCGATCGCTTCGCCGACTTTGCGGTCGAGTTCGAGCACGGTGCCCGGACCGAGTCTGAGCAAGTCGCCGATATCCATCCGCGCCCGGCCGAGCACCGCCGAAACCTGAACCGGCACGTCAAATACCGCTTCGAGGTCGGAGGCGACGCGCGTAGTTGCCTCCTCCGACTCCAGTGTCATCGGCGGTGATTCGATTTCTCCGCCGCCTTCGAGGTCCGGAAGCGGGATCTTGCTATCCTCGCTCATGCTCTGGTCTCCTTGGCATTTCGTGTGTCGCGGCGACGCTGCGCCGGGCGCTGACATAGCCAGAAACTGCGGCGTTGATCGCCGCGTCGGCGGCGGCGGTGTCACGGTTGATGCCGCCGTCGGCCCATTCGATGCGGCAGTCGCCGACCGCGATATCGGGTTCAGCGAGTACGACTAGGCGGCCTTCGAAACTTTGGGTGCGCACGATATCGTCCAATTTTTCCTTCGCGGTCGCGTAGAGCGCATCGTTGACGCGCACCGCGATGTGCGGCGCGGCGGTTAGCTGCCGGAAACAATCGCTCGCCAGCGCCGAAATTTCCGCAAACGGTTCGCGCGCCAGCAAGGCTGGCGCGAGCTTGCGCGCCACCGCCACAGCGACCTCGACCGCCTCGGATTCGAGCCGCGCCTCGATTGCCTGCAAGGCCTCGTTGGCGACGGCTAATCCTGCGGCAATGCGCTCGAGCGCATCGGCCATGCGGCGATTGGATTCGACTGCGGCATCCTTCTGCGCCGCCTCATAACCGCTGCGCTGCGCGGCCGCTTCGCGTTCGGCGAGGATCAGGGTGTGCTCGGCAATCGTAATGGCCGGCTCAACCGGCTTGCCTTCGCCCTTGGCGAAGTCGGTGTCGAACAGGAATTTTGTCGCCGCGCCCATGCCTGGATTCATTTGTCCTAGTAGATCAGCTCTTCTTCGCTGCGGCTCTTGGAGATCACGATCTCGCCCTTGGCCGCGAGCTCCTTGGCGAGATTGACAAGAAGCGCCTGTGCCTCGTCGACCTCACGCAGCCGCACCGGACCCATCGCCTGCATGTCGTCGAGCAGCATCTTCGCGGCGCGCGTCGACACGTTTGACATGAAGAACTGCCGGATCGGCTCGGCGGCGCCTTTGAGCGCGATCGCGAGCTTGTCCTTCTCGACATGGCGCATCAGCGTCTGCGCCGAAGCGGTATCGAGCTTGGTCAGGTCGTCGAACGTGAACATCAGGGTCTTGATGCGCTCGGCGCTATCCTGGTTATCCTCTTCGAGCGCGGTCAGGAAGCGGGTCTCGGTCTGGCGGTCGAAATTGTTGAAGATTTCCGCCATGACTTCGTGTGCGTCGCGTCGGCGCGTCTGCGACAGGTTTGACATGAATTCGGTACGCAACGTCTGCTCGACGCGCTCCAGAACCTCTTTCTGCACCGCCTCCATACGCAGCATGCGGTTGACGACGTCGAGCGCCAAATCCTCGGGCAGGATAGCGAGCACGCGGGCAGCGTGTTCCGGGACGACTTTCGACAGCACTACGGCGACGGTCTGCGGATATTCGTTCTTCAGGTAATTGGCGAGCACATCTTCCTGAACGTTGGAGAGCTTCTCCCACATGTTGCGGCCCGCCGGACCGCGAATTTCTTCCATGATGTTGCCGACCCGCTCCGGCGGCAGATAGGACTGCAGCAGCCGTTCGGTGGCGTCGTAATTGCCCATGATCGCGCCCGATGCCGACATGCGCGAGACGAAATCGAGCAGCAGCTCTTCGACCAGCGCGGCGTCGATGGTGCCGATACTCGACATCACGACCGATAGCGTCCGCAGTTCATCGTCATCGAGCATGGTCCAGATTTTCGAACCGTGCGCATCGCCGAGCGCAAGCATCAGCACGGCTGCGCGTTCCGGACCGCGCAACTGCCGACTTTTGGGCGGTGGCGCGCCGGCCGGCTTGCCGGCGAGACTCGCTAGCGCGCTGGCGATCTCGCGTTGGGTGGCATCGTCGACCGTTGCGGGTGCAGTCGTGCTCATTGACCTCGTGCTCGATAATCAGGCTGCGCTCGGCTCGTGTAGCCATTCGCGGATGATGGAGACGGCTTCGCCCGGATTCTGGTCTGCGAGCGCGCCAACCTTCTGCACCGATTGGGCGTGGACCTGGCCCTGGACCTGGGCAAGCTCGATCATTTTGGTCGTCTCGCTCGGCTCGGGCGGTTTCGCCGGCTCGGCGGATTCAGCGGCGGCCGCGGGAGCGCCCGCGGCTGCCAGCGCCAGCATGCCGTCGGCAGCGCCGGGCGCGAGCGCCGCAACCGGCGCGTCCGGTGAAATGATGCGGCGCACCAGCGGCCGCACCACCAGCAGGAGCACCACGAGGCCGAGCACGCCCATGACCACCATTTCGATGGCGCGCATGATGTCGTCCTTGGTGAGCTGCAGGCTGCCGAGCCAACCGATCGGCTCGATGATCGTGTTGGCTGCCGGCTCGGCGAAGGGGAGATTGACCACGTCGACCTGATCGCCACGCTTCTGATCGAAGCCGATCGCTGAGCGCACCAGCCCGGCAATCTGATCGAGTTCTTCCTTGCTGCGCGGCTGATAGGAGACGTTGCCCTTGTCGTCCTTGGCGTAGGTGCCGTCGACCAGGACGGCGACCGACAGGCGATTGAGCCTGCCGCCCTGGATCACTTCGGTCTTGGTGGTCTTCGAGATTTCGTAATTGACGATTTCCTCGGTCTTGCGGGCCGCGTCGTGGGGCGGCGCATTGCCGTCGGCGGCGGGACGCTGGTTGGCGCCCGGCAATTCGTTGCCAACCGTGACCTGATTGTTGGCGCTTTCGTTGGTGTCGGATGTTTCTTCGCGGGTCTGGCTCGACCGGATGACGCGGCCGTCGGGATCGTATTTATCCGACGTCTCGGTGACGCGGTTGAAATCGAAATCGGCGCTGACCTGCACGCGCGAGTGCCCGGGCCCGACCACAGAGGAGACGATCGATTCCACCTGCTCGCGCATGTGCTTTTCGAACGTTGCCTGCCGCTCGTCGGCGCCGACGTCGCCGCCGCTTCCGTCGTCCATCGCGCCGTCGGCAAGAAGCTGCCCTCGCTCATCGACAATCGAGATGCGCTGCGGCTGCAAGCCGCTCACCGCGGTGGCGACGAGATGGCGGATGGCGCGGACCTGCGATGGTTCGAGCGTGCCACGCACCTTGAGTACGATCGACGCGGACGGATCGATCTTGTCGCGGGAAAACAACGGCCGGTCGGGTATCACCAAGTGCACGCGGGCATCTTCGACGCGGTCGAGCGAGCGGATCGTGCGGGCAAGCTCGCCTTCGAGCGCGCGCAGACCGTTGAGGTTCTGCACGAAGCTCGTGGTGCCGAGCGCGTCCGACTTGTCGAAGATCTCGTAACCGACACCGCCGCCCTTGGGCAGGCCGGCTTCCGCAAGCGTCATGCGCAGCCGCGCCACTTTGTCGGCCGGCACCATGATAGTGTTGCCGTCGTTGCGCAGTTCGTAGGCGACCCCCTCGCGGTCAAGTTCCTTGGCGATGGTGGCGGAATCATCCAGCGGCAGATCGGTGAACAGCGGCCGCATTTCCGGCGCCGTCACGCGCATCATGAGAAAGGCGAAGAAGCCAATCAGCGCCAGCGTGACCGCGCCCATCGCAGCGATGCGCGGCGCGCCGAGCGATTTGAGGAACTCGACCAGACCTTGCACCAAGCGTTCTCCTGCGGGCGACGCCAGACGTCGTGACCATGGCGTTCTACCCGGCAAGATTTGCCCGGTGGATGGTTAGCAGCCGGTTAATTTCGGCGTTTTGCGGAAACAAAACCGGAGAGTGTGTTCAACGAATCAAAACGCCGGCCATAGCGGCCGGCGTTGGCAATTCGGTAAGGTCGATTAAGCGGGCGTTACTGGCGATATTGCTGAATGCGCGTGGTGCGCAGGCCGGCAAGCCCATGCTGATCGATCGAATATTGCCAGGACAGGAATTCCTCGACCGTCAACGTATAGCGGCTGCAAGCCTCTTCAAGCGACAGCAGTCCGCCGCGAACGGCGGCGACAACCTCTGCCTTGCGGCGGATGACCCAACGCTTCGTCCCCGGTGCCGGCAAATCGGCAATGGTCAGGGGAGAACCGTCCGGCCCGATTACGTATTTAACCCTCGGGCGATGGGGTTCAGTCATAGGGACTCTCACCAACTCGACAACTCACAGAGGCTGACCTTACGCACGGCCGCTTAAGATTTGCCTAAGCGACGCGCACAATTGGCCATCATGGGTGCAGGGATGAACGCGGGGCCGAGGTCGTGCCACGTGGTGTGCCATGTCGGGACCGGAGTTGGGCGGCGGTTGGCAGTCTGGTGCGGCGTGCGCGAATCCCTACAGCAACTGGGCGAGGCTACTGATGGTGCTGTTGAGGTTGCCGATCGCCGTGTTGAGGCTGCTGACGCCGCTTGAGAGCGCGCTCGTGCCGCTGCCGCTGTTGATCGATTGGATCGAGCTGACCGGATAGCTCTGGCCGCCTACTGTGACCTGCGGCGGATTCTGCGAGAGGTTGACGCCGGTCACCGTGCCCCCGACCTGCGTGCTCACAGTCACCGGCTGGCCGCTGGCATTGGTCGCGGTGATCGCCAAAGTGTACTGGCCGTCGGGCTCGGTAACTCCGTTCGAGCCTTGGCCGTTCCACGTGTAGGTCTGCGTGCCGGAGTTGAGCGACACGGTGCCGTTATAGACGGTCTGACCACTGGAATTGGTGATCGTGACATTTCCGGTCGCCGGCGATGGCGAGTTCAGCGTCCAGCTTGCCGGGCTGTTGGTCGCACTCGACAGCGTTGCGGATGTGCCGGAGAGCGTGACATTGGCGCCGAGGAATTGCATCGCCTGGGTCGCCTCGTTGGTCTGCTGCAACGAGATCAGCGTTTGCAGGTTGGTGTTCATGTCGACCTGCTGCTGCACTGAGGTGAATTCGACGAGCTGCTGGGTGAACTGGTCGGTGTCCATCGGGTCGAGCGGGTCCTGGTTCTGCAGCTGCGTGGTCAGCAACGTCAGGAACGAATTGAAGTTATTGGCAAGCGCGGCCAGCCCGGCATTGCCGGTGTTGCTGGTGCTGCCGCTGGTATTGGCGGCGTTGAGCGCGGTCGATGTAGGAGAGGTGGTGGGGCTCGTGGTCGTCATGGTCGGTCCTCAGGGACGATCGCTGTTCAGACGGTAATGTCGACTCCGCCGCCAAGGCCCCAGCGCGAGTAAATCTGCGTGGTGTCGATGGCCGGCATATCGGAATCGGGAATGACGAGTTGCTGCGCCGGCGACGGGCTTTGCTGCATGCCGCCGTTATTGCCGCCGGTATTCGCTCCGGCGAAGGATTGATCGCGCAGCGAGAATTGTAGCCCGTTGTCCGCGGTTTTCAGGCCGGCTTGTTCGAGCGCGCGCTCGAGCTGCGGCTGCTGGCTCTGCAACAGCGTCAGCGTCTCCGGGCGATCCACGGTGACGTGCGAGGTGACCTGGCCATTGCCGTCGACATTGAGCTGCACATCGATGCGGCCGAGCTCCGGCGGATCGAGCCTGATGTCGAACTGATTGGAGCCGGCGACCGCCCGTGCGGCGATCGCGACCGGCAGGCCCGAAATCGGTACCGTGCCCGACGTCGTGGCGGATGTTGCCGCCGTGTTTTGGATCGCCGCATTGGCCGCGACGATACCGAAGGTCGGCAGACTGGCCGTGGCGGATTGCACCGCGCTTGTCGCTGTCTGGGGGTTCGGCGGTGCAGAAGTGCCGCTGGACGTGGTCAGCGCGCTTCCGCGCGCAACCGCCGCAAGGTTATTGGCGATCGGGGTGCTGTCCTGCTGCTGCGCGGCGTTGTTCGCCGGCGCAGTTGGAGAATTGCCCGGGGCCGGCGCGTTTTGCAGCGCCTTTGCTGAGGCCGAGGCTTTCGTCGCCGCTGCATCTGCCGGCACATCACTATTCTGGGCTGCTGCGGATTGCGCCGTCGGACCCGGCTGCTGCTCCGCCGATTGTGGCGGCTGCGAGTCCTGATTGCCGGTGCGGGACAGGCTCGTCCGTGCGCGGGTCTGTTCGCCGATCGCGATATCCGGCGGCGAAGGCGCTGCCGCCGCGTCGGTGGCAGCGGCCGTTGCCACCACGACCGATGCAGCGACGGGCGTCTGATTGGACGTTGCCGCTTGCGTGCTCGACGGTGCGGCGCCGCTCGCAGCCGCGCCGACATTGTCAGCGGCATTGTCGTTGGCCCCGCCCTTCTTACTTTCTGTCGCCGAGGCGGCGGAAGTGGGGTCTTGTTGATCCACCGTCGCGGTGTCGGCGGCGCTTGGGGTGGCCGCTACCGGTACCACCGCGCCGCTGGTCGTCGGCGTGGAGGGGTCTGCGTTATCAGTGTTAGGCGTCGCTTGAGCGGAAGCGTTGTTTTGCTGACTGGTCCCTGCTGCCGTGGGATTTGTGTTCGGGGTCTGATTGGAATTGGGGGTCGCGGTCGCCACCGGCGTTGCCTTCGCCCATCTGACGAACTTTATCGTCTTCGCGCCCGCAGCGCTCTGCTGCTTTCCATTCGGATTAGCGGTGCTGATCGTGCTTCCAGTCTGGCTGTGGTCGCTCGCGTCACTGTCCGACGTGCTTTGGGATGCGTTGGATTGGGCATCGCCTCCGGTATTCGCGGTGTTACCCGTATTGCTGGTGTTTCCGGACGAGTCGTTTGTCGGCGCTGATGACTGTTGCGCGGTCTGCGGCGGGCTGGAGGGCGGAGCCGGGGGCGGATTGTTGGCGGGCGCGGTTGCCGTGGGATCGGAAGGCGGCGCGGGCGGCGCACTGGTTGGCACCGAGATGGTGGCGTCAAGCAACGCCGCGAACGGCTGCGCGTCGGGATTCTGGCTCTGCGAGAATGTCGGGATTGGCGACGGCTGAGTGGGCGCAACCGCGGCGGTCGTATCGGACGCTATACTCGATATACTCGGCACTGGAAGAACTCCCGGAAGCGACAAATTCTACTGTCTGCCTGCAACCGGCGGGCCATCGCGCCAAATCGCGTAAACCTCATAAATTCAAGGCGTTATGTTTTGGCGGCATGAAAACGCAGGCGGCAGAGCTTGCGCATAGGCGGCAATTTTTGCCGCCGCAGGAGGCCCGCGCCCGACCATGGCGAAGCCACTGGCCGGCGCTTATAGTATGGCCATGATCTCGAACGCCGGTTTGAACAGCCTCGATATCGAAGGACCGCCGTCGGCGACGCGCGTCGTCGTTGCCATGTCCGGCGGTGTCGATTCCTCGGTGACGGCGGCGCTCTTGGCCGAGGCTGGCTATGACGTCGTCGGCATTACGCTGCAGCTTTACGATCATGGCGTGGCGACCCATCGCAAGGGCGCCTGTTGCGCCGGGCGCGACATTCATGACGCCCGCGCGGTTGCCGAGCGGATCGGCATTCCGCATTACGTCCTCGACTACGAGGACCGTTTCAAGGAAGCGGTGATCGATCGTTTCGCCGAAAGCTACGTGGCCGGCGAAACACCGGTACCGTGCGTGGAATGCAACCAGTCAATCAAGTTCCGCGATCTCTTACAAACCGCGCGCGATCTCGGCGCCAAGGTATTGGCGACGGGGCATTACGTGGCCTCGCGCGCGCTGCCGGACGGCAGCCGCGCGCTCTATCGCGCCCGCGAAGCCGAGCGCGACCAGAGCTACTTCCTGTTCGCCACCACGCGCGCGCAGCTCGATCTGCTGCGTTTCCCGCTCGGCGACCGCACCAAGGCGGAGACCCGCGAACTGGCGCGGCGCTTCGGACTTTCGGTCGCCGACAAGCAGGACAGTCAGGACATCTGCTTCGTGCCGACCGGACATTATGCGGAAATCATCGAGCGGCTGCGGCCGGGCGCCTCCGGGCCGGGTGACGTCGTCGATCTTAACGGGCGCGTGCTCGGCCACCACAGCGGCATCATCCATTTTACCGTCGGTCAGCGCCGCGGCCTCGGTATCGCCGCCGGCGCGCCACTTTATGTCGTGCGGCTTGACGCCGCCTCGCGCCGCGTCGTGGTCGGACCGCGCGAAGCGCTCCGCACAAGCCGCATCGGCCTTCGCGACATCAATTGGCTTGGCGATGGCTCGATCGAAGAGACGCTGGCGCTGCATCCCGAAATTTTCGTCAAAGTGCGCTCGACGCGATCGCCGCAGCCGGGCTGGCTGCGTGCCGGAACGGGCGGCGTCGAGGTGGAACTGATTGGCGGCGAGGATGGTGTGTCACCCGGCCAGGCTTGCGTCTTCTATGATGGGGCCCTGGATCAGGCGCGGGTGCTCGGTGGCGGTTTCATCGCCGGCACGCTCGGCGCCGCAGCGGCCAAGAGCGCAGTCGGCGCCGCCATGGCCGCCGTCGCGCGCTAGCGCGGCAATGGCGGACGAGCTCGACAACACCGATATCGCCAAAGCCTATGCACGCTGGGCACCGATCTATGACTTCGTCTTCGGCGCGGTGTTCGATCGCGGCCGCAAGGCTTCGATTGCGGCGGCCGAGCGCGTTGGCGGCCGCATCCTCGAAGTCGGTGTCGGCACCGGCCTGTCGCTGCCGGATTATTCGCGGCCCAATCGGCTGGTTGGCGTCGATCTCTCGGCGCCGATGCTGCAAAAGGCCAAGGCGCGCGTCGCCGCGCACGGGCTCAGCAATGTCGAGGGATTAGCGGTGATGGACGCGCAGCGTCTCGGTTTTGCCGATGCCGCATTCGATGTCGTCGTTGCGCAATACGTCATCACCACTGTGCCGGATCCGGAAGCAACGCTTGACGAATTCGCCCGCGTGATAAAATCCGGCGGCGAAATCATTCTGGTGAATCACCTCGGCGCAGTGTCGGGCGTGCGCGCAACGCTGGAACACGCTTTCGCACCGCTCGCGCGTTGGCTCGGCTGGCGGGTGGAATTCGCTTGGGATCGGCTGGCGCAATGGGCGGCGCGCCACGGCGGCGTGCGCGTCGTCGAGCAGCGGCCGATGCCGCCGCTCGGACATTTCTCACTGATCAGGTTTGCGAAGGCCTAGAAAGATCGCGAGGCCGATACGGTGCAACCGTACTCAGCGTCGTTCGGCCTGCCAGTAACCGGCACAATGCGACGTCGACGATTTGCCGCTCCAGCGGCCTTCACCAGCGCCGGCGTAAAGGTGGCCATAGCCGCTCGCGGATTGTCCGCCGGCGCTGACCAAGACGCGAACGTGACCGCCGCCGTCGACTCGTCCGGTGACGCTGATGGCTTGGTCCGGGTAAGTAATCCTGCCGTTGACGATCTGGATCGCATAGCGATAGGCCTGATCGCAGCTACCGGACTGGGTGACGATCAAGACGCTCCAGTTACCGTCGTAACCCCCCATCGCATCCGCATTTGGTGCGACTGGAAGCAATAGCCCGAGCCATAAAGCCGCGAAGCCCGCGATAAAGGCGGTGCGCTTTATGATGGTCATGCGAAACCTCCCGTTGGAAAATGCCGCGATCGCAATATTGCCCCCCGGCAAGGTTGGAAATCCCGAATTGCCTCCGGCGATGCGCCGGAGTGTTTGGTTATAGGACGAGCCTGCTCGTGTCGCCACCGTAGCGCATTGCCGCGGCGTATGGAGGTAACAAGAGGAGGCAGTAAGCAGCAATATGTCACATGAAAAAGACGGTGCCGCAAAGCCCCCGGACCAGCCGGCCCGAATTGCGCTTGGAAAGCCGTCGCGGCTGGCATAAATGTCGCCTGTCGGAGCACCGTCCTGCAAAGGGATAAGTGCTTAAGACCAAAAGGTTGGCGGAGTAGCTCAGTTGGTTAGAGCAGCGGAATCATAATCCGTGTGTCGGCGGTTCAAATCCGTCCTCCGCTACCAGCCTTTCCGGCGCCAGCCATTCCAGCACGTTAGGCTTACTTTCACAGGTAAATCGATCTCATCCGTTTGAGACGGGAATAGTGGCTGAATGTCCTGATGGAGCCATTCACCTTGCCGTTCGGATGTCTCCCAATGATGGTTTTGACCGGCTATAATAAAAATGTCGGTTGTCAGTACGTGTGAGGATGTCATGCGTAAGATTTTGATTGCACTTGTCAGTCTCGCGACGATCGCGACGTCAACAATTGTAGCGTCAACGACCGCGGATGCGCGGTGGGGCTATGGTGGTGGCTGGGGTCGCGGCGGCTGGGGCTATCGCGGCTGGGGTGGTTTCGCGGCCGGCGCTTTGGCTGGCGCTGCGATAGGGTCGTATCCGTACAGATACGGTTATTCTTCCGGCTACGGCTATCCGGGTTACGGTTATCCCGCTTACGGGTATCCCGGTTACGGTTACGGATATTCGTCCTACGGGTACCAACCGTATTACGGCGCGGCCGCCTACTACGTTCCCTACCCGGTTTATTATTACGGATACTCAAGCTGCGGATGCTAGTGGCGCTCACACGTCGCTAAAGCAACCGCGGCCATATTACGAAGGCGGGCGGCGATGCTCCAGCCCCGGTAATTCGCTGTCCGCGCCAACGCCGGGATGCTAGCATTTGGCTCACAATCAGGAGCCACCGGGGGCGACGAAGATGGTGCGTATAGGCGGGCTATTTTTCGCGTTATTGATTTCCATCGTGTCGGCGTCGGCGCAAACGCAATTCCCGTCCGACAGCCGTCTTAAATCGATCATCGACCAGAAAACCATACGCATTGCCTACCGCACTGATGCGACGCCGTTTGCCTTTGCCAACGATCAGAAACAGGCCGCCGGCTTTTCGGTCGATTTGTGCCAACTGGTGACGAAATCGATCGCTCGGCAGTTTGGACTGGAGGACCTCGCTATCCAATGGGTTCCGGTCACGGTGCAAACGCGCTTCTCCGCCGTTTCCGGAAATCAGGCCGATCTCGAGTGTGGCTCGAGCACCATTACACTCGGCCGCATGAAGGAGGTCGACTTTTCCAATATCATTTTTGTCGAATCGACCGGTGTCGTTGTGGCGCGCTCCGCCAACATGCAATCTTTCGCTGATATGGCTGGAAAGAAAATCGCGGTCATCTCCGGCACCACGAACGAGCGCGCCGTCACAGACCAGACGAAGCTGCATAATCTCAATCTGACGATCATCGCAGTAAAGAGCGGCGAAGAGGGCATTGCCGCGCTCGAGGCTGGCAAGGTCGACGGCTATGCCAGCGACAAGCTGCTTCTGATCGGCGGCCATATGAAAAATCCCGACAACTATATGATGCTGCCGGACGACCTATCGATTGAGTCCTATGGCATCGCTCTGCCGCGCGGCGATTGGGCGCTGCGGCTCGCGGTCAATACCGGACTGGCGGAAGTTTACCGCAGCGGAATGATCGCGGGCGTGTTCAAAAAATGGTTCGATCAGCTCGGGCTGCAACCTGGCGTCCTCAACCGGGCGGCCTATGCGCTCGGTGGCCTCTCGGACTAGCCCTATTCCGTCCTGTCTGGAAATGCCTCGCGACGTAGCACCAACACCAACCAAATTGCGCGGCGCCTGATAATGAACAAACCGTACTGGCTCAGTGTTGTCGGTTGCCTGTTGACGCTGTCGCCGCTTCACGCCCAAAGCGGCTTTTCGACCCTGCCTTATTGCGCGCAATATACGGACGGCAGTTCGCTCGACTGCAGCTTCTCGACGTTGTCGCAGTGCTATCAGTCCGTCAGTGGCGTCGGCGGCGTCTGCATCGACAATCCGACAGCGAGCGCGAGCGCATCGGCCAGCGCTCCGCAACGGCCGTTCGGTTCGCCGTATGCCTTTGCGCCGTCGGCGGTGCCGCCACCGCCGGCCCAACAGTCGCAAGGTCCATTGCCGCTGCCGGGTCCGCAGCCTCAGCAGGCGGCGTCAGGCGTGCCACCACAGCCGCAACCACCCTGTAATCCGCTGTACAACGGCACCTACTGCGCGTCGGCGTCGAACAACCCTCCCGCTCCGATCAGCAACCTTTCCAGCGATCTTATGGGCGGTGGGGATCCGCCGGCGACACTCGGAGGAGTGACTTTTAGCGGTAACACCGATTGCATCGGCATATTACGCGCTTTGTCGTGCGGAGGATGAAATAATGAAGGCTTATCGCAACATTGCGCTCGGCACGCTCATTCTACTCGGCTTCGGTGTCGACCTGGCTGCTGCGCAGAACGCCAATACCCGCACCGTCGATCAATACAGTTGCAAAGACGTGATGCGAGAGCACGGCGACAACCGCGACGTGACGATTGCGTTCCTGCACGGATTCCTGTTGGGCAAATCCGGGAGTGCGAACTTCGATATCGATCTGCTGCACAAACAGACCAGCGCCTTCATCGAATATTGTCTCGATCATCCCGCGGAAAAAGCCGTCGATGCCATGGCCAAGATAAAGGGCTAAGGTACCCATCTCCACTGCAGCCATCCGAGTGTGCTAGATTGGGTGCGGAGGCTCGATCATGCCCGCCAAAATTAAATTTCGTAGTTTGCTCGCCGCATCGATTGGCATCGCGATCGGATCAATGACGAGCAACGCATCCGCAGTTACCGTCGAACTCGCAAAAAAATGCGGGGTGCTTATGGAACACGCCTTTCCCCCGCGCGTGCCCGGCAATCCGGCGGCAGGAAGCGCCAAGGGAACCGGAGCGGACCAACAAAAATATTATCAGAATTGCTTGGCGAACGACGGCAACGTCGGCGGCGATACCAATACGCCGGGAACCAACACGCCGGGGACCAATGCGCCTGGAACCAACACGCCGGGAAAATAGCTCGTACCGGTCGGCATCGATAATCTTATGTCGTGCCAGATGACGCTTGTCATTATTACATAGATTGACGCCCCGAAGGCGTCAGAGGTATTCAATTAGGGATAGAGAGAATTTTTTTAGCCTATTCTAGCGGTTGGCAGGATGCCATCACTGGTTGAGCAAGGCTTGAAATTCGTCGAACGCTGCTCCGTTGCAACGGCCGCGTCGGCTACAGCGGATTTTCTCGCCACCATACGCCGGATGGGCTTCGCGGGTGGAGCCTGCGGCGCCTGGGCAGGCGTCGGTCCTCACCGCAAATATCGTTTTTTCTTCGTTGACTGGCCGGCTGATTGGCAGGCCTTCTACGAGTCGAACGGCTACGTGCATCATGATCTGTTGCCCGTCGAAGCGCGCCGGCGCGTCGCGGGATTTTGGTATTATGACGCGATCAGCCAGCGCGAACTCACGGAAAAGCAACAAGAACTTCATGACGCAGCGACAGCCTATGGCTGGCGGGACGCCTTTGCGGTGCCAATCCATGGCCCCGGCAGCATGCAGGGCCTCGTCACCCTAGCAACCCGCGAAGCGTTGGCCTGCACCGCTGCCGACTGCGCGGTCCTCGAAGCGATGGCGCGCGCAGTGTGGGAGCGCTGCCGCTCGGCCGACGGCTATGGCACGTTCGACCCGGCGCGCTCGCAGCTTAGTCCGCGCGAGATCGAGTGCCTGCAATGGGCGGCCAGCGGCAAATCCGACGCCGACATTGCCGTCCTCGTCGGCATCAAGCCGGCAACCGCACATTTTCACATCGAGCAAGCCAAAAAACGTCTCGGCGTGAAGACGCGCGTCGAAGCGGTCGCCGTCGGCATGCTCCACGGCGTGATTTGAAAACGCTCTGCATCACCCTCTCTGATTAGCTAGGATGACTCTGCGCTACGGCGCCTGTTAGCCTGATCAAAGATGCGGTTCGTTTGTGGTCCTGTCGCAATTTGCACTGGCGGGCTCGCCGCCAAAACAAAAGTGCAGATGCGGCTTGAGCAGTACTGGGGGGTACAGAGCTGCAGTTTCGGCCGCAGGCATTGATTGCCTGCCGCGTCGAGGAGCTTGAGCACTGAGGTACGGGGTGGGGGCATACCCGGCCACAACTGCGAAAAGTTCTTGCCGTGCACGCTGTCGAAAATGTTCACGAGCGACTGCAATGTCGCCCGCTTAACGATGTTGCGCGCACATCAGCTCGAGTGTTCCCCGCTAGAGTGGAACTCGATGAGCCGCAGTCACACTGCGCGAAATCGACCGCTGCCGACGTTGCCGCCAACGCGATTGGCGACGACGCAGAGCGCGCTTTATCACGTCAATCAAATGAAATGTCTGCGGCGTAAAAGCGCGCACTAAAAGCGCGCACAAGATGCCTTCGCGATTGGGGAGCTGAGCATGTCAAACACCACCATCGGTAACGGCAGCGGCACCTACAGCATCTCGCCAGGCAGTAACAGCACGGACACCGTCGGCAACGGCAATGACACGATCAACATCAGTAGCGGATCGAAGGACAAAATTACGATCGGTAACGGCAATGATACGGTCACGGTGACAGGTGACACCAATGACACGATCAGCATTGGCAGCGGCCTCGACACGGTCACTCTGACGGGAGGATCGAACAATGCGCTCACCGTCGGCAACGACAACGACACGATAAACGCCAGCACCGAACAGAACGACACAATTACCGCCGGCAGCGGCAACGATACGATCACGGCGGGCGCCAACAGCACCATCACCGTCGGCAACGGCACCGACACGATCACGGCGGGCGCCAACAGCAAGATTACTGCAGCCAGCAGCGGCAGCGGCACTGGCGCCGATACGATCACGACGGGCGCCGATAGCATCGTCAGCGGCGGCGACGGCAACGACAAGATCAACGCCGGCGCCGGCAGCACAATCACCGACGGCAACGGTAACGATACGGTCACCGCCGGCGGCGGCAGCAACATTACGCTCGGCAACGGGACCGATTCCGTCACCGTGAATGGAGGCACCGATGCCTCGATCACGCTCGGCAACGGCAACGATATCGTCACCGTGAGCGGCAGCTCCGGCAACACCATCACCGTCGGAAACGGCAACAGCATTATCACCGTGAGCGGCGATACCGGCGACACTATCATCGCCGGCGACGGCACCAACACAATCACCGCCGGCGCCAACAGCACCATCACCACGAGCGACGGCGCGCTCACGTTCGAATTGTGCGGTGTTGCGCTGACCATCGCGATTGGCTGCGGCAGCGACGCGATCACGGCCGGCGCCGACAGCATCATCAGCGTCGGCGATGGCAACGACACGATCAACGCCGGTGCCGGCAGCACCATCACCGCCGGCGACGGCAATGACACCATCGTCGCCGGCTCCGGCAGCACGATCACCGCGGGCTTTGCCACCGATTCGCTGGCGCTCTTCGGCTACACGGTGGTCTCGCTTACGGTGGCCAATGGCAACGACAATATCACCGCTGGCGCCAACAGCGTCATCGTCGCGGGTGACGGCAACGACACCATCATAGCGGGCGCCAACAGCATCATCACTGTGGGCACGGCGGCGGATGTATTCACATTTCTAGGCTGCACGATCGACGTGCCGGGTTGCGACGGCGCGGTCACCGTCACCGCCGGTGCTCACAGCATCATTACCGTCGGTAATGGCAATGCCACCGTGAATATGGGGGCGAGCAATATCGTCACCATCGGCACCGGCAACGATCTCCTGATATTGCCGACGGGTACCGGCACGTCACTGACGGCACCGCCGTCACTGACTGTCGTGGAGGATCATTCGATCGCCATGGCCATCAGCGCCAGTGGCTCCGGCGCGGCCTTCGGCGCCGAGACGATCTACGGTTTTGGCAGCAACGACCAACTGCAATTGTCCGCCGCACAATTCGCTAACTTCGCGGCAGTGCTGGCCGACGCGAAGCAGGTGGGATCGAATACCGTAATCACGCTTGATGCCTCCGACACCATCACGCTGGAGAACGTCAAGCTTTCTAGCCTGCAATCGAAGAACTTCACTTTCGTCGCCGGCAGCGGCTCAAGTTCGAACGTCACGGTGACGGTCACCGGTGTTCCCGCCGGTGCGACTTTGAGCTCAACGGTCGATCCGTCCGGCGTCACCTTCAATTCCAGCACCAATACCTGGACGGTCGCGCCCGCCGCGCTCAGCGGTCTGACATTAAACGCCGCCGGAGTAACGACGGCGACATTGACGGTCACCGCCACCAACACCACGAGCGGAATGTCGGTTTCACAGAACGTCACGCTGACGGTTGACCAGGCGGCGCCGGTTCTCGGCGGTGCGACTGCCGACACCGTGACCGAAGGCGGCACCGTGACGCTCGGCGCCACCGA
>Ga0181537_10000935_pt1 | contig 27417 bp, 22 predicted proteins | sample PEATcosm2014_Bin_39_FD_119765 | JGI IMG/M metagenome (GOLD analysis project Ga0181537, IMG submission 119765) | Peatland microbial communities from MTU Mesocosm Facility, Houghton, MI, USA - PEATcosm2014_Bin23_10_metaG | ecosystem: Environmental > Terrestrial > Soil > Wetlands > Peat | place...
CGTGGAGTCCTTTTCCTTCGAGCTGATCGCTCGGATCCAGGCAGCCGCGAAAGCCCGCACCGATTGACGGTCCGCTCAATCGGATGACGCCCGACCACACTCCCATGATGCAGCAGTACCTGCGCATCAAGGCGCAGCATCCCGATGTGCTGCTGTTCTACCGCATGGGCGATTTCTACGAAATGTTCTACGACGATGCGCGCCGCGCCGCGCAGCTGCTGGATATCGCCCTGACCCAGCGCGGCGCCTCGGCCGGCGCGCCGATTCCCATGGCCGGCGTCCCGGCGGTGACTCTCGACGCCTACCTGGCAAAACTGGTGCGCAAGGGGGAGTCGGTCGCGATTTGCGAGCAGCGCGGCGAACCGGGAAAAATCAAGGGGCCCATGGAACGCGAAGTGGTGCGGATCGTGACGCCCGGCACCCTCACCGATGAAGCGCTGCTGGAGGAACGCCGGGACAACCTGCTCGCCAGCGTCTATGGACAGAACGGGCGATTCGGCCTCGCATGGCTCGACCTGTCGGCCGGCCGCTTCAGCGTGATGGAGGTGGGCGGCATTGCGGCGCTCGAGGCGGAAATCGAGCGGCTGCGCCCCGCCGAGCTGTTGGCGCCCGATGGCGCCGAGCCCGTCCTCGCCCCTTCCTCGTCTTTCAAGGATCGGCCCTGGCGGCTGCGGGCGCCCTGGCATTTCGATACCGAATCCGCGGCGCGCGCCCTCGCGGAGCAATTCCGCACGCGCGACCTCGCCGGCTTCGGCTGCGCCGACAAGCCCTTGGGGGTGGCGGCGGCCGGCGCCCTGCTCGCCTATGTCCGGGAGACCCAAAAGTCGGCGTTGCCCCATCTGCTGTCGATCAGCACCGAGGAGCGCGATGCCGCCTTGATCATGGATCCTGCTACCCGCCGCAATCTGGAGCTCGACGAGAGCCTCGCGGGAAAGCCTGAACTGACTCTGGCGGGCGTCTTCGACCGAACGGCCACCGCCATGGGCGGACGCATGCTGCGCCGCTGGCTGCACCGCCCGCTGCGCGATCACGGCATCCTGCGTGCGCGCTACGACGCCGTCGCGGGCCTGATCGAGGATGCCCGGCACGCGGCGGTCGCCGAACCCTTGAAGGCCATCGGCGACCTGGAGAGGATCATCGCGAGAATTGCGCTGCGCTCGGCGCGGCCGCGCGACCTCACCCAGCTGCGCTCGGCGCTTGGCGTGCTGCCCCGGCTGCACGGCGCACTGGACGCCATCTCCTCCCCCCTGCTGCTGGAGCTCATCGCCGCGATCGCACAACAACAGGACAATCACCGGGACGATCTCGCCCTGTTGACCCGGGCCATCGTGCAGTCGCCGCCGCACTACCTGCGCGACGGCGGCGTGATCGCGCCCGGCCATGACTCGGAGCTCGACGAGCTGCGGCTGCTCGGCAGCAACACCGAGCAATTCCTGCTCGACCTCGAACAGAGAGAGCGCGAGCGCAGCGGCCTCTCCAGCCTGAAATTGGGCTTCAATCGGGTGCAGGGCTTCTATATCGAGGTGAACCGCAGTCAAGCCGACAGGGTGCCCCCCGATTACCTGCGCCGCCAGACAGTGAAATCCTCCGAACGGTTCATCACTCCTGAATTGAAGTCCTTCGAGGACAAGGTTCTGGGCGCGCGCGATCGGGCGCTGGCGCGCGAAAAGACGCTCTACGAGGCGTTGCTCGATCACCTGACCGCGCGCCTTCCAGCACTGCAGGCCACGACGGCCGCCATCGCGCAAATCGACGTGCTCAACTGCTTCGCCGAGCGCGCCGCCGCCCTCGACTGCGCGCAGCCCGAATTGGTCGAGGAGCCAATGTTGCTCATCGAGAGCGGCCGCCATCCCGTGGTCGAGCGCGCCGGCCGCGAACCCTTCGTGCCCAACGATCTTCACTTCGATGATTCGCGCCGCATGCTCATCATCACGGGACCGAACATGGGCGGCAAGAGCACCTACATGCGCCAGACCGCGCTCATCGTCATCCTGGCCCGCATCGGCAGCTATGTGCCGGCCCGCCGCGCCGTGCTGGGACCGATGGACCGGATTTTCACCCGCATCGGCGCCTCGGACGACCTGGCCGGGGGCCGCTCGACCTTCATGCTGGAGATGACCGAGACGGCAAATATTCTCAACAACGCCACTGCGAAGAGCCTCGTGCTCATGGACGAGGTGGGCCGCGGCACCAGCACCTTCGACGGCCTGTCCCTCGCCTGGGCGTGCGCCGCCTTCATCGCGAACAAGATTCGAGCCTTCACACTGTTCGCCACCCACTACTTCGAGCTGACCAGCCTCGCCGGCGAAGCGCCCGGCGTGGTCAACGTGCATGTCGAGGCGGTGGAACACGGCGACACCCTGGTGTTCCTTCACAGCGTAAAGGAGGGCCCGGCCAATCAGAGCTATGGATTGCAAGTCGCGGCGCTCGCCGGAATTCCAAAATCGGTGACGGCACAGGCCCGCCGCTACCTGACCGAATTGGAGCGCGAGCGCGACGCCTTGCGCGCCTCCACCTCGCCGCAGGGCGAGCTTGCCCTCTTTGCGGCACCGATGACCGCCGCGCCGCCGTCCGCCGCGCCGCCGTCCGCCGCGCTCGACGCCTTGCGTGCGCTCGACCCGAACTCCTTGAGCCCGCGCGAAGCGCTCGACTTATTGTTCCGCCTGCAGCAGTTGGACAGCGGCGACCGCTGAGCCGTCAGCTGCCGAATCGGCCCGTGCGCAAGAAAGCGGCTGCCGCGCGCGCCACCGGAGCCGAGAACAGCAGACCGGTGTGACTCACCCGCAGCACCAGCCGGTCGGCCGCACCCTCGATCTGCGTCTCCTCGACCGACACGGTGCCGTCGCTCGGACCCCCGAGCGGGCCGGCGAGCCGCCCCAAACCGAGGGCCAAGTTTCCGGCGATGACGCCCAGTTCCCGGGATCCGCGCCACCGGCGCTCGCGCGGCACCAGCAATTCCTCGCCCACGGCCGCGCCCATGATCTGCCTGCCGAACGGCAGCCGCGCCAAATTGCGCGCCGTGCGGCTGCCTTGCAGCGGCGGCCCCAATAGCACGATACGTCCCGGCGGCAACCCCGGGCCCATCTCCTCGTCCGCCTCGAACGCCCTCAAGATCACCAGGCCGCCCAGGCTGTGGCCCACCAGATGAAGAGTATCGGCGCCGATGGCGCGGAGGAACTTCGCCAGTCCCCGCGCGTTGGTGCTGGCGTCGGCGGCCATGGAGGGGTACGAGAATACTCGCGCGTCCGCGCCGAGATCCCGTGCCAATCGCCGGCGCAGCCACAGCGCTTCGGCGCCCCGCTGCCACAGTCCGTGCACGTAGATGACGACCGTGCTCACCTCACCAGGCTCACGCGCAGCTCGTCGATGACGGCGCGATTGGTGCTCGAAGAAACCGTCGCGACGGCTTCGACACCCGAGGTCCATTGAAAGCGCACATGCTCCGAGTCGCTCAAGATCACCGGCACGCGCTGCGCCAGCCTCAGGGAGAAGGCATGTTCGAGATTGCGCGTGACCCCCGGCGCGTACACCTTGCCGAACGCCGGCAATATCTCATAGACCTGCGTCCACTGTAGATTGACCAGCACGCCCTGCGTGATGCCGGTCTCCTCGACGACCTCGCGCCGTGCCGCGTTTTCGGCGAGTTCGCCCCACTCCAGGCTGCCCGTCACCGACTGCCAGAAGCCGGGAGGCCGGCGCCGCTCGAGCAGAAGAAATTCGCCCCCGTCGGTGTGGATCACGATCAACACCGATTCCGGCCGTCGATGGGGGTGGCCGCCGATGGTCACTCGATCTTCGGCGGCACGCGCACGCGAATGTGCAATTCCCTGAGCTGCGCCTCGCTCACCTCGGTCGGCGCATCCATCAACAGATCCGCGGCCGTCTGCGTCTTCGGGAAGGCGATGACGTCGCGAATGCTGTCCGCCCCGGCCATCAACATCGCCAGCCGATCGAGCCCGAAGGCGATGCCCCCGTGCGGCGGCGCGCCGAACTTGAGCGCATCCAGCAGGAATCCGAACTTCTGCCGCGCCTCTTCCGCAGAGATGCCGAGCAGGTCGAACACCACGGACTGCAGCTCCTGCGAATGAATGCGCACCGAGCCGCCGCCGATTTCAGAGCCGTTGAGGACCAGGTCGTACGCCTTGGCCGTCGCCTCGCCCGGGCTTGCCGCCAGGGCCGCATAATCCAGGTTCGCGGGGCTCGTGAAGGGATGGTGCATGGCCTGCCACCGTCTGGCCTCCGCGTCCCACTCGAACATGGGGAAATCCACCACCCACAAGGGCCGCCACCCCGCCGCCGCGAGTTTGAGATCCTGGCCGACTTTCAGGCGCAGCGCGCCCAAAGCGTCGCTCACCACCTTGCTCGTGTCGGCGCCGAAGAAAATCAGATCGCCGTCGGCGCCGCCGGTGCGCTCCAGAATGCCCTCGATCGCCGCGTCGCTCAAGAATTTCAGAATCGGCGACTGCAGACCCTCGCGGCCCTTGGACCGCTCATTGACCTTGACGTACGCCAGCCCCTTCGCGCCGTAGCGCCCCACATATGCCGTGTAGTCGTCGATGTCCTTGCGCGACAGCCGGCCGGCTTGCGGCACGCGAAGGGCGGTCACCCGGCCGCCCGGGTCGGCCGCCGGCCCCGCGAACACCTTGAAGTCGCAGCCCTTCACCAGATCCGCCACGTCGACCAATTCCAGCGGCACCCGCAAATCCGGCTTGTCCGATCCGTAGCGGCGCATCGCCTCGGCATAGCTCATGCGCGGCATCGGATCCGGCAAGTCCACATCGAGCACCTGCTTGAACAGATGCCGCACCAGGCCCTCCATCAGCTTCTGGATGTCCAATTGATCGAGGAAGGAGGTCTCGATGTCGAGCTGCGTGAACTCCGGCTGCCGGTCGGCGCGCAAATCCTCGTCGCGAAAGCAGCGCACGATTTGATAGTAGCGGTCGAAGCCCGAGATCATGAGCAATTGCTTGTAGATCTGCGGCGATTGCGGCAGAGCGAAGAACTTCCCGGCGTGCGTGCGGCTCGGCACCAGGTAGTCGCGCGCACCCTCCGGCGTGGCCTTGGACAGCATGGGCGTCTCGATGTCGATGAAGCCCGCCTCGTCGAGATAGTGGCGCATCGCACGGGTGATCCGGTGCCGCAGCAGCAATCGCTCGCGCATCTCCTCGCGGCGCAGGTCGAGGTAGCGGTAACGCAGCCGCACCTCTTCGCTCACGTGCTCATCGAGCTGGAACGGCAGCGGGTCGGAGCGGTTGAGAATCTCCAGTTCCTGGCACAGCACCTCGACCTGGCCCGACTTCAGCCCCAAGTTCGCGGTGCCGGGCGGCCGCGCCCGCACCAAGCCCGTGACCTTCAGCACGTACTCGTTTCGCACGCGCTCCGCCAGGCCGAACACCGCCGGCTTGCCGGGGTCGAATACGATCTGCAGCAGCCCCGCGCGGTCGCGCAGATCGACGAAGATGACGCCGCCATGATCGCGGCGGCGATGCGCCCACCCCGCGACGGTCACCACCCGGCCGGCCAGCGACTCGTTGACTTGTCCGCAATAGTGAGTGCGCATCAGCGTCGGCGCTTCGCCTTGGCCGCGGGCTTCTTGACCGGTCTCTTGACTGCGGATTTGCCGCGCGCCGTGGTGCGGCCGCGCGCCGGATTCCTGCCCGATCCTTGCGAGACGGCTTTCTTGGCCGATTCCGCGGGCGCTGCCGCGGCCGGCTTGTCCGCCGCCTTGTCCTTCGGCGCCGCCTCCTTGGGCAAAGCTCCATCCGCGGCCTTGGCATCGGTGCCCGGCGCCGCTCCGTCTTTGGGCGCATCCTTGGGCAAATCCTTGGACGCATCCTTGGGTGCATCCGCCTCCGGCCGATCCGCGAGATTGCGCTGATTGTCTTTATCGCCCTTGAAATCCGTCTCGTACCAGCCGCCGCCTTTGAGCCGGAACACCGGCGCCGACATCAGGCGCTGCAGCTGCGGCTTGCCGCAATGCGGACATTTCTTCAGCGGCGGATCGCTGATCTTCTGCATGGCCTCGAGATCGTGGCCGCAGCTCTTGCATTGGTACTCGTAAAAAGGCATGTCTTGTTCCTGGCTTAAGTCCCGGACTGCAACGCGCCGCAGTATAGCGAACGGCGAACCCGCGCCGCAGCCCATCTGCAAAAGCAGCCTATGCGCAGCCTCGTCGCCCTGGCGAGCGTGCCATCAGCCTTCAGTGCAGCCGCTCCTTTTCGAATACCAGCGCATTTTTCTTGAGTTTGGCGATCACCCGGTCTCCGGCGACGAAGTCGCCGCGCAGGATCTGCTGCGCCAATGGATTCTCGATCTGCGCCTGGATGGCCCGCTTCAACGGCCGCGCGCCATACACCGTGTCGAATCCCGCCTCGCCGATCTTGTCGCGCGCATCGTCCTCCAAGCGCAGGGTGATGTCCCGGTCCGCCAGCCGCTGACGCAGACGTCCCAGCTGGATGTCGACGATCGACCGGATCTGCTCGCGGCCGAGCGAATGGAAAACCACGATCTCATCGACCCTATTGATGAATTCCGGCCGGAAATGCTGGCTCACCACCTGCATGACCGCCTCCTTCATCCTGGCGTAGTTGGCATCGCCGGAGAGCTCCTGGATGACGTGCGACCCCAGATTCGAGGTCATGATCACCACGCAATTGCGGAAATCCACGGTGCGTCCCTGGCCGTCGGTCAAGCGCCCATCGTCCAGAACCTGCAACAGCACGTTGAAGACATCGGGATGCGCCTTCTCGATCTCATCGAGCAGGATGACGCAGTACGGCCGGCGGCGCACCGCCTCGGTCAGATAGCCGCCCTCCTCGTAGCCCACGTAGCCCGGCGGCGCGCCGATCAGGCGCGCCACGGAATGCTTTTCCATGAATTCCGACATGTCGACCCGCACCAGGGCCTCTTCGGTGTCGAACATGAACTCGGCCAGCGCCTTGCAGAGTTCGGTCTTGCCGACGCCGGTGGGACCTAGGAACATGAAGGAGCCGCTGGGCCGGTGCGGATCGGACAGCCCGGCGCGGGAGCGGCGAATCGCATCCGCCACGGCCTTGACCGCTTCCTGCTGGCCCACGACTCTCTTGCCGAGCACCTCCTCCATGCGCAGCAGCTTGTCGCGCTCGCCCTCGAGCATGCGCGATACCGGGATGCCGGTCCACTTCGACACGATCTCGGCGATTTCCACTTCGGTCACCGAGTTGCGCAGCAGCTGATTGGGCTTCTGCTCCACCTCGAGCGCCTTGGCGAGCCTCTGCTCGAGCGCCGGGATGCGGCCATACTGCAGCTCGGACATGCGCGCCAGATCCTGCGCGCGACGTGCCGTGTCGAGGTCCTGCCGCGCCCGCTCCAGTTCCTCTTTGATGTGCGCGGCGCCCTGCACCGAGGCCTTTTCCGCCTTCCACACTTCCTCGAGATCCGAGTATTCCTTCTCCAGCGCCCTCAGCGCCTCCTCCAGCGTGCTCAAGCGCTTGCGGGACGCCTCGTCGGCCTCCTTCTTGAGCGCCTCGCGCTCGATCTTGAGCTGAATGATGCGCCGATCGAGCTTGTCGAGCGCCTCGGGCTTCGAATCGATCTCCATGCGAATCAGCGAACCCGCCTCATCGATCAGATCGATGGCCTTGTCCGGCAATTGCCGGTCCGCGATGTACCGGTGCGAGAGCGTCGCCGCCGCGACGATGGCGGGGTCGGTGATCTCCACGCCGTGATGCACCTCATAGCGCTCCTTCAAGCCGCGCAGGATCGCGATGGTGTCTTCGACCGACGGCTCGTCGACCAGCACTTTTTGGAACCGCCGCTCGAGCGCCGCGTCTTTTTCGATGTACTTGCGGTACTCATCGAGGGTCGTGGCTCCCACGCAGTGCAGCTCGCCACGGGCCAGGGCGGGTTTCAACATGTTGCCCGCATCCATGGCGCCTTCGGCCTTGCCGGCCCCCACCATGGTGTGCAGTTCATCGATGAACAGAATCACCTGGCCTTCCTGCTTGGCCAGATCGGTCAGCACCGCCTTCAGCCTTTCCTCGAATTCGCCGCGAAATTTTGCGCCGGCGATGAGGGCGCCCATATCGAGCGACAGAATGCGCTTGTTGCGCAGGCCTTCCGGCACTTCGCCGTTGACGATGCGCTGAGCCAGGCCCTCGACGATGGCGGTCTTGCCCACGCCGGGCTCGCCGATGAGCACCGGATTGTTCTTGGTGCGGCGGGCCAGAACCTGGATGGTGCGGCGAATCTCATCGTCGCGCCCGATCACCGGATCGAGCTTGCCCTGGGTCGCGCGCTCGGTGAGGTCGATGCTGTATTTCTCGAGCGCCTGGCGATTCTCCTCGGCGCCCGCATCTTCCACCTTGGCGCCGCCGCGCACTTCCTCGATGGCCTTTTCGATCGCGGCGCGTGTGGCGCCGTTGGCCTTGAGCAGCCGGCCGAGTTCGCCGCGGTCGTCGCAGGCCGCGAGCACGTAGAGCTCGCTGGAAATGAACTGGTCGCCGCGTTGCTGCGCCAGCTTGTCGGTGACGTTCAAGAGCTTGTTCAGGTCATTGCCGAGCAATACCTCGCCGCCCGACCCCTCGACCTTGGGCAACCGCTCGAGCGCGCCGGCCAGATCAGAGCGCAGCTTGGCCACTTGGGCGCCCGCCTTTTCCAGCAGCGGCCGCGCAGTGCCGCCTTGGCTGTCGAGCAGCGCCGCCATGAGATGCACCGGCTCGATGTATTGATTGTCGCGGCCGATGGCGAGCGACTGGGCGTCCGCCAAAGCCGCCTGAAATTTGGTCGTCAGCTTGTCCATGCGCATAGAAATAGCCCTTCAGGTAACGCTCTGAATGGTGACTACCTGGGGGTGCGCAGGCGTCAATTCAACGGCTCGCAGCGGCATTTCCCGGTGTACTAGGTGGAATTTCCGCGCTCGGTCTCGACCCAGATCAAGGTGGCCTGACGGCCGGTCACCCGATCCCGACGGTGCGAGAAATAGCGGCCCGGGTCGGTGTAGGTGCATTGGCCTCCTCCATAAATGCGGCGCACTCCCAGGGCGGCGAGGCGCCGGCGCACGAGCCCGTCCAGATCAGCGAGGAAGCGCCCGCGCGCATTCGGCGCAAAGTCCGCCTTCGCTCCGGGATCGCCCGCCAGCAGCGCTTCGCGAACTTCCGCTCCCACTTCGAAATGCGTGGGTCCGATGGCGGGGCCGAGCCAGGCCATGAGTCCATCCGGGGGCAGCGCCAACGCCCGCACCGTCGCCTCGATGACGCCGCCGGCGAGCCCGCGCCAGCCGGCATGCACCGCGGCCACCAGCCCCCCCGAATCCGCCGCCAGCAGAATCGGCAGACAGTCCGCCGTGAGAATGGCACACACCCGCCCGCGCTGGCGCGTGAAGGCCGCATCCGCCGGGCCGATTCCGCTCTCGCTGGCCGCGGCGTCAAGATCGACCACGGTCGCCCCATGCACCTGCGCCAGCCACATGGGCTCCTCGGGCAGACCGGCCGCCGCCGCCAAGCGCCGCCGATTCTCCGCCACTGCGGAAGGCACATCCCCCACATGCCCTCCCAGGTTGAGCGAGACATACGGTGCGGCGCTCACCCCGCCCTGCCTGAACGTGCTGAGTGCTCGCACTCCTTCAGGGGCCGGCCAGTCGGGCTCGAGCCAGCCGATGCTCACCGCGCGCGTCCGGGCTTGCGCGCACCATCCCGCGCCGCCTGTTTCGCCGCTTCCTGCGCATCCTCGCGCAGCGCGCCGAGCAAGTGCGCGAAATCCGGCGGCACGGGACTATGCAGCGCCAGCGCCTTGCCGGTGCGCGGATGATCGAATCCCAGTGCGGCCGCGTGCAGCGCCTGACGCCTGAACCCGCGCAAGGTGTCGTTGAGCGCACCGGTAGCGCCGCGCGGCAGGCCGAAGCGGCCGCCGTAGACCGGATCGCCGACGATCGGATACCTGACATGCGAGAGGTGCAGCCGAATTTGGTGAGTGCGGCCGGTTTCCAGCTTAACGCTGAGGTAGGTGTGTGCCCGGTAGCGCTCCAGTACCCGATAGTGCGTGACGGCCGGACGGCCGGACACCCTTATCGCCATCCGCAGCCGGTCACCGCGGTGGCGCCCGATGGGCTCATCGATGGTCCCTCCGCCCGTCATGACGCCCACGCACACCGCCACGTACTCGCGCGTCATCGTCCGCGCTTCCAGCTGCCGGCTGAGCGAGGTCTGCGCCTGCGCGGTCCGCGCCACGACCAGCAGACCGCTCGTGTCCTTGTCGAGCCGATGGATCAGGCCGGCCCGTGGCAGCGCCGCAAGCTTCGGATCCAGCCCCAATAGCGCGTTCTGCAGCGTGTGCCGCGGATTCCCGGCCCCCGGATGCACGACCAGGCCAGCGGGCTTGTCGATCACCAGGACCTCCGTATCTTCGTGGACCACCCGCAGTGCAATGGCCTCCGGCAGGACTTCGGGTTGCACCGCCGGATCAATCGTCAGGTGCACGCGGATGAGCGATCCCGCCTCCACCAGATCCCTCGGTTTGCAGGCCGCCCGGTCTACTGCCACCGCGCCGGCCTCGATCCAACCCTTGATCCGCGTGCGCGAATGCTCCGGCATCAGGCGGGCGAGCGCGCTGTCGAGCCGCTGACCGGCCATTTCCGGCGGAATCTTAAGGTCGATCACTTGGAACTCTGCGGTCATGGAGTACTCGAAGTCAGCAGCCCGCGCCGGGGCATCGGGTATACTCCCGCGCTTTGCAGGGCCCCATTGTAAGGAATCGTCCGTGAGACTGCGTGATCTTGTCCATCCGAGCCGTGCGCTGCTCATCGCCGTAACCATGGCGATGCTCGCGGCCGGCTGCCGCAGCCACCGCGCCGAGGATGCCAAATCCGGTCCCGAGGTGATCTACGCGCGGGCCCAAAAGGCCATGAAACACTCGAGCTACGGGGAGGCGATCAAGCAGCTCGAAGCCCTGCAATCGCGCTTTCCATTCAGCGAGCCGGCGCGCCAAGCGCAGCTGGACTTGATCTACGCCTACTACAAGAACCGCGAAGTCGACCCGGCAATCGACGCGGCGGACACCTTTATACGCGAAAATCCCACCAACCCCCGGGTCGACTATGCCTACTACATGAAGGGCCTGGTTTATTTCGAGCGCCAGTCCAATTGGCTGGAGCGCAAATTCAATGTCGACCTATCTCAGCGCCCGCCCATCAATGCGCGCAAGTCCTTCGAGGCCTTCCAGCAGCTGATCGAGAAATACCCGCACAGCCCCTACGTCGCCGATTCGCGCCAGCGCATGATTTTCCTGCGCAACCGCCTGGCAGATTTCGAATTGCATGTCGCGCTGTACTACATGCGGCGCGGCGCCTACGTGGGCGCGATCAATCGCGCCAAGTTTTGCGTCGAGAACTACGATGGCGCCCCGGCCGTCAAGGGCTCGCTGAAGGTGCTGGTGGACGCCTACCGCGACCTGCACATGATGGACCTGGCCTCCGACGCCGAGCGCGTGTACGCCGACAATTTCCCCGGCGACACCAATGATATTCTGCCCAAGAAGCACTGGTGGGCCATCTTTTAGAACAGGGCCGCCTCTACCGCGACTTGTATCCGCTCGTGATCGGATACCGCCAATCGCGTCCGAACGCTCTGCCGCTCACGCGCACGCCGGGCGGCGCCTGCCGCCGCTTGTATTCGTTGCGCTTCACCAGATCCAGGATGCGTCCCACGGTGGCCCGGTCGAAGCCGCGCGCCGCGATCTGATCGACCGACAGATCCTCCTCGATGAAGGCCTCGAGGATGGGGTCGAGAATTTCGTATGGCGGCAGACTGTCGGTGTCCTTCTGCCCGTAGCGCAGCTCCGCCGACGGCGGCCGCTCGGTCACCCGCGCGGGAATGACCGGCGAGCGGGAGTTGCGCCAGGCGCAGAGCCGATAGACCAGCAGCTTGCTGCAATCCTTGATCGGAGCGAAGCCGCCGGCCATGTCGCCGTACAGCGTGGCGTATCCCACCGCCATTTCGCTTTTGTTGCCCGTGGTGAGCAGCATCCGGCCCGTCTTGTTGGAAATGCCCATCAGCAGCACGCCGCGGCAGCGCGACTGGATGTTCTCCTCCGCCGTGTCGGGCGCGCGGCCGGCGAATTCATCCTTCAGCGCGGCCAGCGTCGCCTCGAACATGCCCTCGATGGATATCTCACTGTGCTTGACGTTGAGCCACTTCGCCTGCAGCGCGGCGTCGTCCTTGCTCATCTGCGAGGTGTAGCGCGAGGGCATGGCCACCGAATGCACCCGCTCCGCGCCCAGCGAATCGACCGCGATGCAAAGAGTGAGCGCCGAATCCACGCCTCCCGACAGACCCAGCACCACGCCGGGAAAGCGATGCTTGTCCACATAGTCGCGCGTGCCCTGCACCAGCGCCCCGTACACACTTTCCTCCTGGCCTTGCAGCGGCACGATCTCTGCGGGCAGCGGCGTCACCGCCCCCGACGCGTCCGCCGCGAGATCCACCACGTACAGGCCCTCGGTGAACGCGGGCGCCCGCATCGTGACCGTCCCGCGGGCATCCATCACGAAGGAATTGCCGTCGAATACCAGCTCATCCTGGCCGCCCACCAGGTTGACGAACACCAGCGGTATTCCCGCCTCGCTCACCCGCGCGCGGCCGATTTCCTGTTCGCGCTGCGTTTGCTTGTCCACCTCGTAGGGGGAGGCGTTGATGACCAGAAGCACCTGCGCGCCGGCCTTGCGCGCCTGCTGCGCGGGCGCCGCGTCCCAGACGTCCTCGCACACCAGCACTCCCGCCCTGATGCCGTTCAGCTCGACGAGGGTCGCCTCGGTGCCGGGCGTGAAATAGCGCTTCTCATCGAACACCCGATAATTCGGCAGGCAGGCCTTGCGGTGATTGGCGAGCACGGCGCCATCGCGAATCACGATGGCCGAATTGAATATCGTCGACCCGACGTATTCCGGGTAGCCGGCGATCAGCGTGATGCCGCGAACTTCCTGCCTCAGCCGCTCGAGGGAGCGCCCCACCTGCAGGCGCATGCCGGAGTGGAACAGCAGGTCTTCCGGCGGATATCCCGACACCGCGAGTTCGGGCACCATGACCACCTCCGCGCGATGTTGATCGCGCGCAGCGGCAGCCGCAGCGACGATGCGCGAGGTGTTGCCGTCGACGTCGCCGACGACCAAATTGAGCTGCGCCAGAACGCACCGCAGCCGCCGCGATTGACTCAAAAGATACTCCGGGACGATGTCAGGACCACATACGCCTTTTGGCGCGTAAGGCGCGCTATTCTGAATTAAGCTCATGGGCAGCGCAAAGCTGCCTGAAGGACCCAACGTTGAACCGCTCATTCGACCGCAACCTCGGCTTGGCGCCGGCCCTGAATTGGCGCGTGCTCGGTCTGCTCAATCTGTATCGGGTGCTGGTGCCGCTGGTGCTGCTGACCCTGTACTCCCTCGGCGGCGCCCGGGGCATCGGCGTGAATTCCCCGCAGGTTTTCTTCGGCGCCGCCGTCTTCTACCTCTGCTTCGGGCTCGGCAACGTCATTTTGGTGCGCCGGCGCCTTGCCGGCGTCGCCGTTCAGGCCCTGCTGCAAGCGACCGTTGACCTCGTGGTCTCGATGCTGCTGCTGCACGCCTGGGGCGGTGTCTCCAGCGGCCTCGGACTGCTGTTCCTGCTGCCCGTCGGCGGTCTCGCCTTCCTGCTCACTCCGCGCAGCGCCCTGTTTCTCGCCGCCATCGCCGCTCTGGCGGTGCTTGCCGACACCATCTGGCAGCAGCTGGCCGGGCATACCGACATGGCCTCCTATGCGACGGCCGGCCTGCTGGGGATAGTCCTCTTCACGATCGCGGCTGCGGCGAGCTTCGTGGCCAGCCGCATGCGCGAGAGCGAAGACTTGGTTCGCCAGAAGGACCTTGATCTCGCGAATCTCGCCGAGCTGTCCCAGTACATCGTGCAGCACCTGCGTGAGAGCCTGCTGGTGGTGGACGGCGCGGACAAGATCCGTCTCATCAACGAATCGGCGGCTCAGATTCTCGGCGACGATCACGCAGTGCCCGGCGCCTTGGTGGGAGAGGTATCGCCGCGCCTGCTGTACTCGCTGACCACGTGGCGCCAGAGCGAACGCGGCGAGAACGCGCCCGCGAGCTTCGTCGCCGCCGACGGCGCACGCGTGATTCAGCCCCATTTCGCGCCCCTCGGCGGCGCCGTACCGGGACCCACGCTGATCTTCCTCGAAGACACCAGTCTCATGGCCGAGCGCGTACAGCAGGGCAAGCTCGCGGCGCTGGGGCGCCTCTCCGCCAGCATCGCGCACGAGATCCGCAATCCCGTCGGCGCCATGAGCCACGCCGGCCAGCTGCTCGCCGAAAGCCCCGGCATCGGACCCGAGGAGCGGCGCCTGACCGACATCATTCGCAACAACTCCGAGCGGGTCAGCGCGATCATCAACAATGTCCTGCAGCTGTCCCGGCGTGAAGCCACCAAGCCCACCCGGCTCACTCTCGGCGATTGGATCGGGGAATTTCTCGGCGAGTTTTGCGAGACCATGCAGGTGGCGGAGTCCCAGATCACCGTGCGCGAGGAAGCGGACGATCTCGAGGTGCGCTTCGATCCCAGTCATCTGCATCAAGTGGTATGGAACCTGTGCGAAAATGCCATCAAGTACGGCGAGGTCCGCGCCGGCATCAGCGTCGAGATCAAGCTCGGCCGCTTGAACCCCAGCAGCCGGCCCTACCTGGAAGTCGCCGATCGCGGGCCGGGAATCGAGCTGCAAGCCGTCGATCGGATATTCGAGCCCTTCTTCACGGGCCGCAAGGGCGGCACCGGACTCGGCCTGTTCATCGCGCGCGAACTGTGCCAGTTGAACCGCGCCATCCTGCTGTACGAGCCGCGCGGCGCAGACGGCAGCATCTTCAGGATCGTCTTCAGCGACCCGAAGCGCTGGGAAGGATGATTCGGTGCGGCGGAACGCTGCGTTGACGCTAGAATAGAGGCATGCCCAAGCCTGCCGTCCTGGTCGTCGACGACGAGCCCGATCTCTGCGAGCTGCTCTCGATCACGCTCGAGCGCATGGATATGAATCCGCGGACCGCCAACAACGTGGCGGCGGCGCAGCGCATGCTCAAGACCGAGCAATTCGACCTCTGCCTGACCGACATGCAGCTGCCCGACGGCGACGGCCTCGAGCTGGTCAAGTGGATGCAGCAGTACTCGCCCAGTGTTCCCGTCGCGGTCATCACCGCCCACGGCAACATGGGAACGGCCGTGCGTGCGCTCAAGCTGGGCGCGTTCGACTTCGTCTCCAAACCGTTGGATCTCGCGGGCCTGCGCAAATTGGTGGCCTCCGCAATCAAGCTGTCGGGAGACCACGACGGCGACACCGGCGTGTTCGGACCGCGCCTGCTCGGAACGTCCCAGGCAATGCAGCACCTGCGCGAAATGATCGCCCGCGTCGCGCGCAGCCAGGCGCCCGTGCACATCTGCGGCGAATCCGGAACGGGGAAGGAGTTGGTGGCGAAACTCATCCACGAGTCCGGCCCGCGGCGCGACGGTCCTTTCGTGCCCGTCAACTGCGGCGCCATCCCCACCGAACTGATGGAGAGCGAGCTGTTTGGCCACAAGCGCGGCAGCTTCACCGGCGCGGTCGCCGACAAGAAGGGTCTGATTCAATCGGCCGAGGGCGGAACCTTGTTTCTCGACGAGATCGCGGATCTGCCCCTGCACATGCAGGTCAAGCTGCTGCGGGTCATCCAGGAAAAGGCGGTACGCCCCATCGGCGAGCAGCTCGAGGTGGCCGTGGACGTGAGAGTCCTGTCGGCCACGCACAAGAATCTCTCGCAGCTGGTGGCGGAGGGAAAATTTCGCGAAGACCTGTTCTATCGGGTCAATGTCATCGAAGTGCGCGTGCCTGCGCTGCGCGACAGGCCGGAAGACGTGCCGGAACTCGCCGAGGCCATACTGCGGCGTCTCGGAAGGCGCATGAAAATCACGCCGCCCATGCTCGCCAGGGACGCGGTGTCGGCGCTCGAGAGCTATGCGTTTCCTGGAAATGTGCGCGAACTCGAGAACATCCTGGAACGGGCCATCACGCTGAGCACCGGCGGCGAGGTGCGCGCCAGCGACATCGAGCTGCGGCCGACTCCCGGAGCGCTGCCCGCCTCCGCCAATGCGCCGAGCGGCGGCGCACTCGGCGATCATCTCGAGGACATCGAGCGCGATGCCATTCTCAGGGCGCTGGAACAGACGCGTTACAACAAAACGGCCGCCGCGAAAGTGCTGGGGATGACGTTTCGCGCGCTGCGCTACCGGATCAAGAAGCTCGGTATCGAGTAGCAAGCGCACCGACTGCGCGGCGAGTCACACACCGCCGATCCTGCACCAGACATAATCACGATTTCGCCGGTACGAACCCCAGATGACCGAAGCGCCTGCAAATCCTGCGCGAACTCGCCCCTCGATCCTCTCGCTGACGATGACGGTCTGCCTCGCCTTGATGCTGGCGGCCCTGTGGGCGCTCTCGCATCACTACCAGGGTTTTGCGCGCGATGGGGAGCTGTATGCCGTGCAGGCCATGGCGAGACTGCATCCCGCCTTGGGCGCCGATGTGTATCTGGCGAATACCTCGCAGGACCGATATACCGTGTTTTCGCGAATTTATGCATCGGTCATCGCTGCCTGCGGGTTGCGCAGCGCGGCGCTGCTGCTGTTCGTGCTGTGCACCGTATGGTTTCTCAGCGCCGCGTGGGCGCTGGCGCGCGAGGTGTCCGACAAGGAGCAGGCCTGGCTCGCGGTCATCATGCTCATCGTCACCACCGGGCTGTACGGTGCCTACGGGGTTTTCCACTACTCGGAAAACTATCTGACCGCGCGCAACCTGGCCGAAGCGCTGATCGTCACCGCGCTGGCCGCGCATTTTCGCGGGTCGAGGCGGCTTGCCCTGGCCGTGGCCGTCGCGGCGCTTTTCATTCATCCCCTGATGGCGTTGCCGGGTCTGGTGTTATTGATTTGTCTCTGGCTGCCGATCAGGCATGCCGCCGTGGCGGCCGCGGCGGGAATTTTGGCCACCCTGGGGCTGGCGTGCGCCGCCGCCGCCAGGCCGGGATCCGCGCCTTTGCTCGCCATCATGGACGCAGACTGGCTCGAGGTGGTGCGCGAGCGCTCACAGTTCGTATTTCTGAAGTATTGGAATCCCGGCGACTGGGAGATGCATGCCCGGCCGTTTCTGTGTCTGACGCTGAGCGCCCTGGTTTTCGAGGATGACCGGGTGCGCAGGCTCTGTCTGTCGGCCATGCTGGTGGGCGCCGCGGGGCTCGCCGTGGCGCTCATCGCAGGCACGGTCGGCCCCGTCGCGATTTTGCTGCAGGGTCAAGCCTGGCGGTGGTTCTGGGTGACGGGTTTCACCGCCGTCTTGCTGCTCGCGCCCACCGCCGTGCGCGCATGGCGCGACGAGAAATGCGGGCCGCTTTGCGCCACCTTGATCATCTCGGCGTGGACATTCGCGGCCGTGCACGGCATCGCCCTGGCCGCCATCGCAGTGCTTCTGTGGCCGTTGAGGTCACGCATCGAGAGGCGCACGGGCACGCTGCTGAAATGGGCCGCCTACGCGCTGATGGCGGTCATCCTGGCGTGGGTCGTGGCCAATTCCTGGTCCGTCATCAGCTCGCCGCGGGTCGTGACGGGCTCTGAATCGCTGCTGGCCGATCGCATCAGGAGCGTCCTCGGACTGCAAGTGCCCGCCGTGCTGCTCTTCGGCTTCTACTGGCATTGGATCAGGACCCGTCGTTCGCTCTGGGGGCCGGCGCTTTCGGCGGCGCTCCTGGCGGCTTCTTTGGCGTTGATTCTGCCGCAGGCGCTGCAATGGACTCAACGGCCGGGCTCGCGCGCGGAGATCGAGGAATTTGCCGATTGGCGCAACGCCATCCCGGCCTCCAGCAATGTGTTGATCGTGCCGGCGGGCAATTCAGCGCAGTTCGTCTGGTTCACCCTGGAGAGACCGAGTTACCTCACCGTCGATCAATCCGCCGGGGTGATCTTCTCGCGCGCGACGGCGCTGGAGGTTCGCCGCCGATCCGAAGTGTTGCTGCCCATCGCGAAGCCGGATTGGCAGATACTTTCTCAAATTACGCAGGAAGAGCACGGCAAGAAGCTCGAGGATCTGACGCGGCCGCTCACCGCCGGCAGTCTTGCCGCGATCTGCCGTGACCCGCAGTTGGGCTTCGTCGTCGCAAAGGAAAGCCTTGCATTCGACCCCATCCGCCACCCCCACGCCGGCGTGTGGAAGGACTGGAACCTCTACGACTGCCGGCGCGTGCGCTCCGCGGGCCCCTCGGCGTGAGACTCCTGATGAAGGAGGCCATCGGCTACGGCGCGGCGTCCGCCGTTGCGTTTGCGGTGGATGTAACCATTCTGTGGGTGCTGGTGCGTTTTTTTGGGTGGGGGTATCTGGGCGCGGCGTCCGCGTCCTTCTTGGCGGGCGCCAGCGTCGCCTACGCGCTCTCGGTCAAACTGGCCTTCAAGGAGCACCGGCTTCGCAATCGGCGCGTCGAGTTCATCGGCTTCGTGGCGATCGGCACGGCGGGCCTCGCCCTCAATGCCGCCGTCATCTCTCTGGCAGTCCGATATTTCGGGCTGCATTATCTATTGGCCAAGTGCGTCGCAGCGGGCTTCACCCTGATGTGCAATTTTATTGCGCGCCGTCAGATCTTGTTTGTGCGTCATTCTCCCGTTTGAGAGATCATGGGTTATGCCTTCCACCGACAGGCCTGCAGTCGCCATCATCGCCGGAGCCGGACCGGCGGGCCTGACCGCGGCGCTGGAGCTGCTGCGGCGCTCGAAAATCATCCCCGTGGTTTTTGAGTCGGACGGCCAGGTCGGCGGAATCTCCAAGACCGTGAACTACCGGGGCAATCGCATGGACCTTGGAGGCCATCGATTTTTTTCGAAATCGGACTGGGTCATGCGCTGGTGGCAGGACATTTTGCCGGTGGCGGAGGGACAGACGGTTGCCGGCAACGCGCTGCGAATCAAATACCAGCAGAGAGCGCACGACTGGCAGCCCACGGTTTTCGGGCCCGCCTCGTCGGACGCGGTCATGCTGGTTCGCGAGCGGCTGTCGCGTATTTTCTACCGCAGGCGATTCTTCGATTACCCGCTCAAGCTCAATGCGAGCACGCTCAGGAACATGGGTCTGGTCGAGACCTCGCGCGTCGGCTTGAGCTACGCCCGGGCGCAATTCGTGCAGCGCTCGCCGGAAAACACCCTGGAGGATTTTTTCGTCAATCGCTTCGGCGACCGTCTGTACAGAACTTTCTTCAAGGATTACACCGAGAAGGTGTGGGGGGTGCCCTGCCGGGAAATTTCGGCCGAGTGGGGCGCGCAGCGCATCAAGGGACTGTCCGTCACCAAGGCGATCACCCATGCAGTGACGAGCCGGTTCAGGCCCTCTGCCGACACTCTGCAAAAACACACTGAAACCAGCTTGATAGAGCGCTTTCTGTACCCGAAGCTCGGCCCGGGCCAGATGTGGGAAGAGGTGGCGCGTCATATCGCGGCGCGCGGCGGCAGGATCCATCTCCGGCACCGGGTCGTCGGGCTTGAGCGCAACGAAGAAGCAATCACCGCCGTCATCGTGAAGGACGAACAGAGCGGATCGGTGCAAACACTGCCGTGTGAGTTTTTCGTGTCGACCATGCCGGTCCGCGACTTGACCGCCATGCTCCAGCCCTCCGACGAGACGGTGATCCGCATTGCGGACCGGCTTCCCTACCGCGATTTCATGACCGCAGGCCTCTTGTTGAAGAGAATGAATTCGGCCGACGGTCACGCGGAAAACGGCATGCCGCCCGATAATTGGATATACATACAAGAGCCGGACGTGAAGATCGGGCGGCTGCAGGTGTTCAACAATTGGAGTCCGGCGCTGGTGTCGAACCCCGCCACGATCTGGCTGGGCCTGGAATACTTCTGCCGGGAGGGCGATGACCTATGGTCGCTGGACGACGGGAAATTCATCGACTTTGCGGCGAAGGAGCTGGAAAAAATCGGCATGATCGACCGCAGGGACGTGCTCGACGGGACCGTGGTGCGCGTGCCGAAAGCCTATCCCGCCTATTTCGGCGAGTACCGCGCGTTCGACAAGGTGCGTGCCTATCTGGACCGGTTCTCCAACCTCTATCCCGTGGGGCGCAACGGCATGCATCGCTATAACAATCAGGACCATTCCATGCTGGCGGCCAATAGCGCCGTCAGCTCCATTCTCAATGGCGGCGCGGGCAAGGGCGAGATTTGGCAGATCAACTCGGAAGACGACTACCACGAAGAAGTCGACGAGGTCGCTACCGAGTGCTGACAAAAATTGTCAGTCTGTGACGCGAAGTGCCGCAGCCGGCGCCGTTCGCCGACGATTCTATGTTCAATCTCCCCAGCTCGTCTAATTATAATCTTTTAAATTCAATAGCTTAGGTCGATATAGCGGCTTTTGGCACAGCGCTTGCTTCATTTGCGCCACCGGCCCGGCCGTTGTTCAGATGTCTCGCGTACCATTTCTTCAGGAGTTACTAATGCTTAAGCAAGTTCAAAAAGGCTTCACGCTCATCGAATTGATGATCGTGGTGGCCATCATCGGAATCTTGGCGGCCATCGCCATTCCCGCCTATCAGAACTACACCATCCGCGCCCAGGTGACGGAAGGTTTGACCTTGGCCGACGGCTGGAAGACGGCAATTGCCGAATACTATGCCAACACCGGCACATGGCCGACGACCGCGAACCTGACCGCTGCCGGTCAGGTCCAGTCGCAGGGCAAGTACGAGACCGTGACTGCCAACGCCGGCACGATCACGATCACCTACGGCGGCACCCAAGTCAACCAGAAGATCTCCGGCCAGATCCTGGGTCTCACGGCTTTCACCAACAGCAACAACGACGTGTTGTGGCAGTGTGGCAATGCAACGCAGCCTGCCAGCGCGACGGTGGCGTCGGGTGCAACGGCCAATGGTGGAACGACGGTGTTGGCGCAGTACCTGCCAACCTCTTGCCACTCGTAACAGCCGCTACGTTCTCTGGTGTTCAGCTCGGAGTCCGCTGTCGGAACCAAAAGCCTCTCTTCGGAGAGGCTTTTTTTTAATGCTAGAAGTGAAAGGCAACATATTTTTAGGGCATTACTTTCAAAGGTGATTGCATGATTCGCTCACACCTCTCACGCGGTTTTACGTTGATCGAATTGATGATCGTGGTGGCCATCATCGGCATCCTCGCCGCGATCGCGATTCCCGCTTATCAGAACTACACCATCCGCGCTCAGGTCACAGAGGGTTTGACCCTGGCCGACGGCTGGAAGGTGGCCACTGCCGAGTACTACGCCACCACGGGCAACTGGCCGACTACCGCTAACCTGACCGCTGCCGGCCAGGTCCAATCGCAGGGCAAGTACGAGACCGTGACCGCCAACCAGGGCACCATCACGATCACCTACGGCGGCACCCAGGTGAACCAGAAAATCTCCGGCAAGGTCTTGGGGCTGACCGCCTTCACGAACTCGAACAGCGACATCCTGTGGCAGTGTGGCAATGCGGCGCAGCCCGCCAGCGCGACGGTGGCCTCTGGTGCGACCGCCAATGGCGGCACCACCATTCTGCCCCAGTACCTTCCGACCTCCTGCCATTCATAACCCATGGTGCAGTGCGGGGGAGGCAGCTGCTTCGGCTGCACTGATCCCTCCCGCCGCCCGACCGGCCCAAAGCGGATAGTGGGAAAGAAATCACGTCGGCCGATACTCGCCCTGTGCGAGTATCGGCCTGGCATTTGACAATTGATCGCCTGATGACAGGCTGTACACTAACGCTTTACCGAACCGGGGATTTACTTTAAGTCCATGAATGATAACGCATTAGCGGCAGTTGGCGGCACGAGCCGCGCAGCGTTGGGAGGCCTCGCACAGCGGCTCGTCCAGGATGGGCTGTTGGATGAGGCGTCCATGCAGGACGCCATCGCCCGGTCCAAGGAAAAGCGGGTCAGCCTGGTGACCCATTTGGTGTCCACGAACCTGGCCACCGCCCGCGACATCGCCATCTCCGCGTCGAACGAATTTGGCGTGCCCTTGCTCGATCTCGACGCCGTGGCGTCCGACATGGATGCGGTCCGCTCGGTGAGCGAAAAGCTCATGCAGAAGCACCGTGTCCTGCCGCTGATGAAGCGCGGCAAGCGGCTGTTCCTGGCCGTCGCCGACCCGACCAACCTGCATGCGCTCGATGAGATCCGTTTCCAGACCTCGATGAGCATCGAGTTCGTCGTGGTGGAGGACGACAAGCTTCAGGCGGCGGTATCGAAGGCCATCGACCAGGCCGAAGCGGTCATGCCGAACCTGACCGACGAGGACTTCGATCTCGAAAATCTGGAAGTCAGCGGCGGCGACGAAGACCCCAACGCCGAGGCGCTCGGCCGGGACGATGTGGAAGATGCGCCCATCGTGCGCTTCGTCAACAAGATCCTGCTCGATGCCATCAAGAAAGGCGCCTCGGACATTCACTTCGAGCCCTACGAAAAACTGTTCCGTATCCGCACCCGCCTGGACGGCGTGCTCAAAGAGGTCGCTCTGCCGCCCGTGCAGCTCGCCGTCAAGATCGTCGCGCGCCTGAAAGTCATGGCGCGCCTCGATATCGCCGAGCGCCGCGTCCCACAGGACGGGCGCATCAAAATGCGGCTCTCGAAGAATCGTGCAATCGATTTCCGCGTCAGCACCTGTCCGACGCTGTTCGGCGAAAAGGTGGTGACCCGTATTCTCGATCCGTCCAGCGCCATGCTGGGCATCGATGCGCTGGGATATGAGCCGGCGCAGCGCGAGATCTACTTGAGATACCTTGCCAAGCCGCAGGGCATGATCCTGGTGACCGGCCCGACGGGCAGCGGCAAGACCGTGTCCCTCTACACCGGACTCAACATTCTCAACACCGAGGATTGCAATATCTCGACCGCGGAGGATCCGGCCGAAATCAACCTTCCCGGCATCAACCAGGTCAATGTGAACAACAAGGTGGGGCTCACATTTGCCTCCGCCCTGCGCGCATTCCTTCGCCAGGATCCCGATGTGATCATGGTCGGCGAAATCCGTGATCTTGAAACCGCCGAGATCGCCATCAAGGCCGCGCAAACCGGGCACTTGGTGCTGTCGACCTTGCACACCAACGATGCCCCGCAGACGCTCACGCGTCTGGTCGACATGGGCGTCAAACCCTACGCGATCGCGACCTCCGTGAGTCTGATCATTGCGCAACGCCTGGCGCGCAAGTTGTGCAACAACTGCAAGCAGCCCATCGACATCCCGGCCGAAGCTCTCAAGAAGGAAGGCTTCGAGGCGACGGACATCGAGGGCGGCATCAGAGTCTACAGAGCGGTCGGTTGCAGCCAATGCACGGACGGTTACAAGGGCCGCATGGGGATTTACCAGGTCATGCCCGTCACGGAGGCGATCGGCCGCATCATCATGGAAGGCGGCGGCGCGATGGATATCAACGACCAGGCGACCAAGGACGGCATCTGGAATCTGCGCCGCTCGGGCCTTCAGAAAGTGCGCGACGGTATAACGAGCTTGGAAGAGATCAACAGCGTTACCATCGATTAGGTTCATTGAAGGATTGATTTATGGCCATATCCGCGACCGCAACAAAGAAAGACACGCAGTTTGTCTGGGAAGGCAAGGACAAGCGCGGTCACAAGGTGCGCGGCAAGGCGCTCGCGGCGAATGAAGCGGCGCTGCGCGCCGATCTGCGGCGCCAAGGCGTCGCCCCGACGCGGGTCAAAACGCAGGGCGGCGGGTTCCGGCGCGGAGGCAAGGTCAATAACGAGGATATCGCGGTATTCAGCCGCCAGCTCGCAACCATGATGTCTGCCGGCATCCCCATGGTCCAGGCCTTCGAAATCATCGGCAACGGCCATGAGAAGCCGGCGATGCAAAAGCTGGTGCTCGATGTCAAAGCGCACATCGAGGGCGGCAGCACGCTGCATGAGTCGCTGGCGAAATATCCGCTTTACTTCGACGATCTGTTCGTCAATCTGGTGGAGGCCGGCGAGCAGGCGGGCGCTCTCGAGACGTTGCTGGAGAAGATCGCGACCTACAAGGAGAAGACGGAGGCGCTGAAGAAGAAGATCAAGAAGGCGCTTTTCTATCCCGCCGCCGTGCTGATCATTGCCGTCATCGTATCCGTCATTTTGCTGATCTTCGTCATTCCGCAATTCGAGGAGCTGTTCAAGGGTTTCGGCGCCGACCTGCCCGCCTTCACCCAGATGGTGGTCAATTTATCCCGCTTCGTGCAGCACCAAGGCTGGTGGATGGCGCTGATCGTCGTGGGCGCCGTTTACACCTTCTTTCATTTCTACAGGCGCTCCCGGGTCATGCAGCGCAGTATCGACCGTGTGATGCTGAAGTTTCCGATCATCGGCCCGATTCTGCAGAAATCGGCCATCGCGCGCTTCGCGCGCACTCTCTCGACCATGTTCGCCGCCGGCGTGCCGCTGGTCGAGGCGATGGGATCGGTGGCGGGCGCCACGGGAAACATCGTCTATGAAGAGGCGACACTGCGTATGAAGGACGAAGTGGCCACCGGCCAGCGATTGCAGCGCGCCATGGAGAACGTCGGGTTGTTCCCGAACATGGTGGTGCAAATGATCGCCGTGGGAGAGGAATCCGGATCGCTCGATACCATGTCGGCCAAAGTGGCGGAATTCTACGAGCAGGAGGTCGACAACGCCGTCGACAGTATGTCCAGCCTGCTCGAGCCCTTGATCATGGCCGTACTTGGCGTCCTGGTCGGCGGCATGGTCATCGCGATGTACCTCCCGATCTTCAAGCTCGGTCAAGTCGTCGGCTAGCCGGATCCGCGCCGCGGCTCCGGACGGGTTTAGCACGTGCTGAACGATCTCGCCGCGCTTTACCTGGAACGCCCCGCCCTGTTCTCGGGCTCGGTGTTCGTGCTCGGTCTGATGATCGGCAGTTTCCTCAACGTCGTCATTTACCGCCTGCCCATCATGCTGCAGCGTCAGTGGCGGTTGCAGGCGGCCGAGCTGCTGCCGGCCGGCGACCCGGCAACCCCGGGGGGAGCGGTGACGCCGGCGACGCCGGAGGCGTTCACGTTGAGCACGCCCCGCTCCGCCTGCCCGGCCTGCAAGGCGCCGATCAAAGCCTGGCAGAACATACCGGTGGTCAGCTGGCTGATCCTGCGCGGACGCTGCGCCTCCTGCAAAGCCAGAATTTCGGCGCGCTACCCCGTGGTCGAGCTGGCCACGGGGATTCTCTCCGGCTGGGTGGCGTGGCACTTTGGTTTCGGCGCTGCGGCCGGCTGCGCGCTGCTGGTCACCTGGGCCTTGATCGCGCTGACGGGCATCGATGTCGATCACCAGCTGCTGCCCGATGGGATTACTCTGCCTCTGATGTGGGCCGGCTTGTTGGCCGCCGTCATCGTGGGCCCGATCGCCGGGAGCCCGATTCCGGTTTCGGCCCACGATGCCATCATTGGCGCGGCCTCGGGCTACGTGAGCCTCTGGCTGGTGTTCCATGCATTCCGCCTCATCACCGGCAAGGAAGGCATGGGTTATGGGGATTTCAAGCTATTTGCCGCCATGGGTGCGTGGCTGGGCTGGAAGCTCCTGCCGTTGGTGATCTTGCTCGCGGCCGCAACCGGCGCGGTACTCGGCATCTCGATGATCGTACTGCGCGGGCGCGACCGCAGCGCTCCCATGCCCTTTGGGCCCTACCTCGCCGCGGCGGGATGGCTTGCCATGATGTACGGCCATTCGCTGCTCGACGGGTACTTACGCCTCTCCGGCCTCGAGCGCTAACCCATGGGGCGCCGTCTGCGCATCGGTCTCACGGGAGGCATCGCCAGCGGCAAAAGCACCGCCGCCGAGCGATTCATCGAGCTTGGGGTTCCAGTCATCGATGCCGATGCGGCGGCGCGCGCCGTGGTCGCGCCCGGCAAGCCCGGTCTTGCGGCAGTGGCCGGGCGGTTCGGCAGCGGCGTCGTGACCTCGGCCGGAGAACTCGACCGCCGGGCTCTGCGAGACCTGATATTCGATCATCCGGATTTGCGGCGCGAACTGGAGGCCATGCTTCATCCGCTGATCCGCGCCGACATGGAGCGCAGTGCGGAGTCTGCGGCCGGTCCCTACATCGTCATGGCCATTCCTCTGCTGGTGGAAGGGGGCTCGAACGGCCGCGTCGACCGCATCTTGGTGCTCGACGTGGACGAGACGGTGCAGCTCGAGCGCGTCGTGGCGCGCGACGGCTGCACCTCGCAGCAGGCACGTGCAATCCTGGCCTCTCAGGCGAGCCGCGCCGCCCGCCTGGCCGCGGCGGACGATGTGCTGCCGAATACCGGAAGCATCGCGGATCTGCGCAAGGGAATCGATCGTTTGCATGAGCAATATCTGCTCCTGGCCGAGGCGCAGCGGCTCGGAAGGTGATTTAACCTCACCCAAGGTTTACCCTGGACCGCTGGTTGGCTCAGAATAGGAACATGAACTCGCATCCCGATCCAGCAGCTCAAGCGGAGGCCGAGACGGCGCCGGTGGTCTATGAGCAGCCACTGAACGAGCGCATGCGCACTTTTCTGCGCCTGGAATTTCTCTACACGCAGGCCTCCTATCACAGCGAGTCGGCCAACCCCTGGAGCTCGCGCGCGGCGGTTGCCAGCCTGCTCGAGATCCTGGCGATCACGGCACGGGGCGACTCGCGCAGCGAGGTGTTGAAGGAGCTCGAGCGGCACGTCAACGTGCTCAAGGAGTACCAAACCAAGACCGGAGTCGACCCCGGCAGGCTCAAGTCCCTGATGTCGAACCTGCTCAAGCTGCGCAATGACCTGTCGATGATCGGCGGCAACTACATGGGTCCGCTGCGCGACTCGGAATTCTTGAGCGCCATCAAGCATCGCAGCGCCATCCCGGGCGGGACCTGCGATTTCGATTTGCCGGACTACTCCTACTGGCTCAACCGCCCCGCCGAGGTCCGCGCGACGGAGTTCGACGGCTGGCTTGCCCTGATCAGACCCCTGTGCGACAGCATCGCCGAGCTGCTTTGGCTGACCCGGCAAAATGCCAAACGCAAATCGGAGCTCGCCGCCGGCGGCATTTTCCAGCTGCAGTTCGATCGCGACAATCCGTGCCAGCTGGTGCGGGTGACCCTGCCCGCCGGCATCGATCTATTCCCCGAGATCAGCGGCAGCCAGCATCGCTGCACCATACGATTCTTGAACTGGCTGGATGCCACCAGCCGTCCCGTGCACGTCGAGAGGGATGTGCCGTTTCTGTTGACGTGCTGCGCCTGAAGAGGGTCCCAAGGTCAGATGGCAACGATCGTTAAGTGTCCTACGTGCCGGCGCCCTGTCGAGTGGTCTCCCGAATCGGTGTTTCGTCCCTTCTGCAGCGACCGCTGCCGGCTGATCGATCTTGGCGCGTGGTTCAACGAGCAGCA
>Ga0181537_10000936_pt1 | contig 27417 bp, 20 predicted proteins | sample PEATcosm2014_Bin_39_FD_119765 | JGI IMG/M metagenome (GOLD analysis project Ga0181537, IMG submission 119765) | Peatland microbial communities from MTU Mesocosm Facility, Houghton, MI, USA - PEATcosm2014_Bin23_10_metaG | ecosystem: Environmental > Terrestrial > Soil > Wetlands > Peat | place...
CGCCTGGTATGCAGTCAGTTCAGCAGCGTTGGGCAGTTTGCCGTGGATCAGCAAATAAGCCACTTCTTCAAATGTGCAATGGGTGGCAAGATCCCGTATGTTGTAGCCACGATAGTGCAGATCATTGCCGGTGCGGCCGACCGAACACAGTGCCGTATTGCCGGCCACGATCCCGGACAGCGCCACTGACTTCTTGGCCTTCGGGGCAATTGCTGCCGCTGAATCGTTCATCGCTCGCTCCTTGTAGTTACTTCGCGCATGTCCCCGCAGCGCAGCGAGGACCCCTCCCCGTGCACTACCTGCCCTTACCGGCGGCAAAAAGCTCATCGAGCTTCTGCTCGAATTCGTGATAGCCCAGATACTTGTAAAGATCGGCCCGGGTCTGCATCAACTCAAGTGCCTCGCGCTGACTGCCCGTGCGGCGGATCACCTCGAGCGTCTTCAGTGCCGCGGCGTTCATGGCGCGGTAGGCCGAGCAGCAATACAGCACGATGTCGACACCGGCCGACCCCAGCTCGTCGCGGGTATAGAGCGGCGTGTGGCCAAATTCGGTGATATTGGCCAGAATCGGCACCCGCACCGCCTCCTTGAAGCGACGGTACATCGACAGCTCCGTCATCGCTTCCGGAAAGATCATGTCGGCACCCGCCTCGATACAGGCCTGGGCTCGCTCGATCGCCCGCTCGATGCCCTCGACGGCCAGTGCATCGGTGCGCGCCATGATGACGAACCGGGAGTCGGTGCGTGCATCGACCGCCGCCTTGATCCGATCGACCATTTCCTCCTTGGGGACTATCTCCTTGCCAGGACGATGCCCGCAGCGCTTGGTCTGGACCTGATCCTCGATGTGCAGTCCGGCAGCGCCGGCCTTGATGAATGAACGCACGGTGCGTGCAATGTTGAAGGCGCCACCCCAGCCCGTATCGGCATCGACCAGCAGCGGCAGGGCCGTAGCATCGGTTATGCGACATACATCGGTCAGCACGTCATCCATGCTGCTGATACCCAGATCCGGTACACCAAGCGAGTTGGCTGCGACACCGCCGCCGGAGAGATAGATCGCCCGAAAGCCGAGCGCTTCGGCCATCCGCGCCACATAAGCGTTGATGCAGCCAGCGACCTGCAGCGGCCGTTCGGCCTGCAGCGCATCCCGGAATCGCTCCCCTGCCGACCCAGGCGTCGCGCTCTTGTCCGTTGGCGTTGTCATGGCTCTGTCCCCTCGGCCGCGAGGACGGCCGCGGCGTATTTTCCTCGATTCTGTGCAGCAGCGCTCATATCACGTGATATTGTCTATTATGATATTGTTCGTTATTCTTGGCCATTCCGATCGGCCGATTTGATCATGACTTGGCGGTATTTCCATGAGCGTCGACAGGTACCGGAATTTTGGCTTCCTGATTGGCAGCGTCTACCGGCTCTACACCCGTTTATTTGAGCGCCATTCCATCGAGCTCGGGCTGACGCTGGTGCAATGCAAGGTCCTGGGCTTCCTCTCGCGCAACGAGGGTGCCAGTCAGGCACGGATCGCCGAAGGCACCAGCACCGACCCGATGACACTGGTGCGCATTCTCGATCGCATGGAACAGGATGGCTGGATTGAACGGCGGCCCAATGCTGATGATCGGCGTGCCCATCGTTTATTTCTGCAGGAAGCAGCCAAACCGGTCTTGAGCAAGATGTGGCGCGTTGCGGAGGTTGCGCGTAGCGAAGCCCTGGTGGGTCTCGATCCGGCCGCGCGTGAGCAGTTCATGCAGCTGCTCGAGCAAATGAATACCCGACTGCTGGCACTGGACGCCGCCGCCGCCCGACCCGTCGAGGGCCCCACGCCTAGCCCGGCCCCCAAGGCCGCACGCAGCACGACTCCCCGTGGTTGAACTGGAATCCCGATGAACACCGACACCCCAAGCTCGATGAACCCGCCTGCCGCGCCACCTAACCGATTGCGCTGGGTGCTGATGGGCGGCGGCACCGTAATCGCCCTCATTGTCGTGCTGTGGCTGTACCTGAGTTCGGGTCGCTACATGAACACGGATGATGCCTCGGTCAATGCGGCGCAAACGGCGATCAGCGCCCATATCGCTGGCCAGGTTGTCAGGGTCGCGGTTCAGGACAATCAGCGCGTGCATCGCGGGGACCTGCTGTTCCAGCTCGACGATCAGCCACTGCGCATTGCGCTCAAGGAAGCCGAAGCCAAGCTGGCGCTGGCGCGCATGCAGATCAGCGCCGCCAAGGCGGCGTACCGACACCAGCTTGCCGAGACCGATGTCGCGCGTGGCACGCTGGCCTACCAGCGCCACGAACTGGAGCGCCAGCAACGTCTGTCGCAGTCAGGCATCACCTCGCACGCGCAGCTTGATCAGAGCCAGCACAGCGCGGATGAGGCACAGCAGAATGTCGCCGCCGCGGAACAGCAGGCCGGCGCCTACCTGGCCGTCTTGGGCGGCAGCCCCGACGCGCCGCTCGATGCCCACCCGATGGTGATGCAGGCCCAGGCAGCACTCGACAAGGCCAGGCTTGATCTGACCTATACAAGCGTGTTCGCTCCCGATGATGGTGTGGTCACCAAGGTCGAGCAGCTGCAGGTGGGCAATTACATCAGCGCCGCGGTCGAGCTGTTCACGCTGGTCTCGACGCGCAACGTCTGGATCGATGCCAACTACAAGGAAGACCAGCTGGCCCACATGCGTGCGGGCCAGAGCGCCGAGGTGACCATCGATGCGTATCCGGACCGGCGCTTCAAGGCGCGCGTCATCAGCCTGAGTCCCGGCACCGGTTCGCAGTTCTCGGTGCTGCCGGCGGAAAATGCCACCGGTAACTGGGTCAAGGTCGTGCAACGCCTGCCGGTTCGTCTGGAGTTCACCGACCGGCCCGAGGATATCGCCGAAGCGATGCATGCCGGTCTGAGTGCCAATGTCAGCGTTGATACCCAGTTTCATCGTCACCTGTTCGGTCGCGATACAAGCGAGCGGTAGACCCCGCCGTGAGCTCAGAGTCTGTCGCCACCGAGACCTCCGGAGCGCCGCCGCACCGGGGCATGATCGTCGGTACCCTGATTCTGGCCTCGGTGCTGCAGACGCTCGACACGACGATCGCCAACGTCGCGCTGCCGCGCATGCAAGGCACGATGTCGGCCAGTCAGGACCAGATGACCTGGGTGCTGACGGCCTACATAGTTGCCGCGGCGATCATGACGCCGCTCAGTGGCTGGCTGGCTGACCAGTTTGGCCGCAAGCGCCTGTTCCTGCTCTCGATCATTGGCTTTACGATAACCTCGGCCCTGTGCGGCATGGCCGACTCGCTGAGCCAGATCGTGCTGTTTCGGCTGCTGCAGGGCATCTGCGGGGCGGCCCTGGTACCGATCTCCCAGGCCATATTGTTCGATGTCTACCCGCCGAGCCAGCACGCCCGTGCGATGTCTATCTGGGGTCTGGGCGTGGTCATCGGTCCGATGCTGGGACCGATCCTCGGCGGCTACCTGACCGACAATTACTCGTGGCGCTGGGTGTTCTATATCAATGTGCCGCTGGGAATCCTCGCTTCCCTCGGTGTAGTCGCGTTCTTCAAGGCCTCGAAGCGCAGCCGCAGCCCCTTTGATTTCTTCGGTTTTGCCACGATCAGCATCGCCGTCGGGGCGCTGCAGATGCTGCTGGATCGTGGCCCACTGAAGGACTGGTTCGGCTCGACTGAGATCCGCGTCGAGACCGGCATCATGGCGTTCACGCTGTACCTGTTCATGGTGCATTCGCTGACTGCCGCCAACCCCTTTATCCGGATATCGATGTTCCGAGACCGGAATTTTGCTTCGGGCAACATATTCATGTTTGTCGTCGGTGTTGTGATGTACGCAACATTGGCCCTCTTGCCCGCAATGTTGCAGGACCTGATGGGCTACTCAGTGTTCGAGGCGGGTCTGGTCACTTCGCCGCGAAGTGTCGGCAGCGTCGTGGCAATGCTGGTTATCGCGCGCCTCATGGGCTGGTTCGATCGACGCGCACTGATCATCGCGGGTTTCCTGCTCGCAGCCCTATCGTTGTGGAGCATGGCGCATTTCGCCACCTCAATGAGCATGTCCATGGTCGTGTGGGCTGGCCTCTGGCAGGGCCTGGGTGTTGCGATCGCCTATGTGCCATTGACGGCCCTGTCCTTCGCAACGCTGCCAAGCGCGCTGCGAAACCAGGGTACGGCCATGTTCAACCTGATCCGCAACATCGGAAGCAGCATCGGCATCTCTCTGGTCCAGGCGCTGCTGGTACGCAATACGCAAATCCAGCACGCGGTTCTGGCCGCGAACCTGACGCCCTATCGGGTCGCGACCCTGCACTCGAGCCTCACTCACGCGCCGTACGCTCATGTGACGCTGCCGGCTCTGAACGCGGAAGTCACTGCACAGGCCAACATGGTGGCCTACATCGATGACTATTACCTGATGTTCATCCTGATACTGCTTGTCACGCCAGTGATGTTGCTGGTACGCAAGGCCGCGCCACGCCCGGCACAAAACACTACTCCGGTCACCGAAGCCATCGAATGAAGAAACTTATGCAATATCCAACGATAGGTGCCACCTCGCTCGCTCAGCTGCTATCGACATTCGCGGCCTCGCTGCTGGTCGGCTGCGTGGCCGGCCCGGACTTCCGGGCGCCAGATGCGCCGGCGGTCACCGCTTACACCGCGACCCACGCTGCCACTGAAGGCAGCGTGGCGCCGGCTGCCAGCGCCACACCAGCGCCAACCGACTGGTGGATGCTGCTCGGCTCAGCCAAGCTCAATACCCTCATTGGCGATTCCGTGCAGGGCAACCGGGAACTCGCCGCCGCTCAAGCGACCCTCGTTCAGGCCCAGGAGCTTGCTTACGCGGCGAGCGGCGCTCGTTATCCACAGATAGCCCTTGATGCCAGCGCCGGGCGAGATAAGTACGGCGCCGCGTTCTTGGGTCCCGAAAAACTACCGCCGTTTAACTTCTTTTCGCTGGGGCCGACGCTGAATTTCGTGCTCGATACCAGCGGCGTCGTGCGGCGCACGATCGAGGAGCAGCAGGCGCTCTACGAGGCGCAGCAGGACCAGGTGGATCAGACCTACCTCACGCTCACCGGGAACGTGGCACTGCAGGCGCTGGCCATTGCGGCGACGCACGCCCAAATCAGCACCGTTGACGCCCTGATCGCCGATGACGGCGAGAACCTGCGACTGGTCGCCACTGCACAGCAGGCGGGATCGGCTACGGAAGTAGACCGGCTCAACGCCGCCAGCCAACTTGCCAATGACCAGACGCTGCTGCCACCCCTGCAGCAACAGCTGCGCGTCGCCCAGCATGCCCTTGCGGTGTTGATGGGGCGCTACCCGGCCGACTGGACGCCGCCAGAATTCGAGCTGGAAGACTTTGTACTGCCGGATAAGGTTCCGCTCACGCTGCCAGCCGAACTGGTCCACCGCCGTCCGGACATTCGTGCGGCCGAGGCACAGCTGCATGCCGCCACCGCCGCTGTCGGGGTCGCGGCGGCCAACCTCTACCCGCAAATCACGCTCAGTGCCAGCGCCAGTCTCGAATCGACGACCCTCGGGCAGCTGTTCAACGCCAGCAGTACCGCAGGCAGTCTTGCCGGTAACCTTGCCGCACCGCTGTTCGATCACGGGGCGCTGCGCGCGCGCCGGCGCGCGGCTGCGGCTGCGGCGCGCGCGGCGCTCGACAGCTATGAGCAGACCGTGTTGCGCGCCTTTGCGCAGGTCGCCGATCAGCTTGAGGCTTTGGACCAGGATGCGGCGCTGAACCAGGCACAGCAGCAGGCGCTCGAAGTCTCAGGCAAGAATCTGGCGCTGACCCGCGAAAGCTACGCCGATGGATACACCGGCATCCTGCAGGTTCTGGAGGCTGAACGCCTGAACCAGCGCGCGCAGCTGGGGCTTGTGCAGGCGCGCGTAGGACGCTATGAGGACACGATGCGCCTACTGCTGGCACTGGGCGGTCAGGCGCCGGCCGCGCTCCACAGCGCGAATTCCGACTAGAGCACGGGACCTGCCAGGCGCCGGCAGCAGTAGGCGTGAGTCTGATAGGGAAATTCCACCAGGCTGCGCGCATAGCGCCGCGCCTTGCGACCAAACCCCCCCGCCGCCATGGCATTTACCTCACGCATCAAACGCGGCGCCTTGTACTGATCGCGCGCGACCTCGCGCTACGGATTGGTCTTGCCCAGCTGACAGCCCCCGAGCTTGGCCACGACCGCAGCACTACATGAGACCGTACCGCCCACGTCGCCAGTTGGCTTCTGCTGCAACACGAAGCCGGTGCCATCTTCGCAAAGAAATTCGAAGTAGTTATCCCCATGCAACGAACTGACCATATAGCGACTCGCGCTGATCTGACAGGCTGGTTTCGCCTGCCGCATCTGCACCTCGGCTACGCCGCGCTGCGCCGTGACATCGGTGAGCTGGCAAGTCACGCGACCGCCGGGCGCGAGACTCAGGCAATTGGCAGACTTCACCGCCTGCCCGGGCTGCAGCGGATACGGGATCGAGAGGATATAACCGCTACCGCCGACGCAGGCCAACTCCAGCACCAGATCAGTATCGGTCTGACCGAGGCTGCGCAGATGAATCGGTTCACAGACGATGCCAGCCTGCGTGACATAGGCGTGGACCGCGGTCAGCTGGGCCGCTGGCAGATTTCCGGGCAGCGTACACGGTGGCAGTCCGGTGTCATCCGGCGCCGCGCCAGCGCTTGCTGGCTCGCTCATCGCCTCGATGCACAGATAACTGAATGGGTTCTTGCCGCCAACGGCGCTGGTGACATAGCCGAGGCCTTCACTGCAAGTCACTTCATAAGCGTCCACTGCGGCGGGTTTGCGAGCGGTTGCGGGGCTCGCGCCGTAGTCACCGTGCACTCCGGCGCTGGTTGCGGTCTGACCTCCCGCATCAGCCTGCATACCGACGGTAGGAGGCGCCACCGCAGCATCGCCTGCGACCTTGGCGGCAGGCGGCGGAGTGCCGAGCTTGGCGGCAATTGCCGGGCTCAACTTGCGGGCGTCAGAGACGGTGCAGGAAACCCCCGCCGTCTTGAGCAGTGCGGCGGCCTTGTCCATCGCTTGCTGCTGCGCTGCATCGGCGGCGCCGGCGCTAGCGGCGAGCAGCAGGCTTGCAAGCACCGCCAGCATCACCGCTAGGCTCGGCACGGTCAGACGCATACCCACGCGTCTGTCATGTTGAGTGCTGCGATAAGCACGCAGACCCGTGATCTTGGATTGATGGTTCATGATCCTGAGTAGCTCCTGACATCTGGTTAAATTGTGTAAACGCGTGCGGGTGCGCGGCATGATGAATTCACTGTAGCGCACCCACCCAAGAACCAAACGGCGGCAGCTCGATGTGCCGGACACTTTGGACCTCGGCCATTTCTGCCGGGCTTGCCAACAAGGTTTGCAGCTTTCTACCGCGGATTCCGCTGTGGCGCAGATCGAGCACTGCGGTCTGCCAGGTGCCCGACATGTTGAGCGCCACGAGGATCGCCTCACCGTGCGCATCAGTGCGCGCGTAAGAGAGGATGCTGGGGTTGTGTCGATCGAGCAATATCAGCGAGCCTGCCTGCAGAGCCGGCTGGGCACGCCGCAGGGTAATCAGTGTGCGATACCAGTTCAAAAGCGAGTCAGGCGCGGCGAGTTCCGAGCTTGCGTTAATAGAGGCATAGTCCTTCTGTACCGGCAGCCAGGGCATCGGGTTGGTCGTAAATCCGGCCTGCCGGTTCGAAGAATCCCACTGCATCGGCGTACGCTCCCCATCACGACCCTTGTTCGTTGGCCAGTTGCTGATGCCCACCGGGTCACGCACATCCTCCTTGCGCTGCGGTGTCGCGGTGCGCATGCCCAGCTCCTGGCCCTGATAGAGCACCGCGGTCGCCTTGGATGTCAGCAGCAGGGTGGCCAGCAGCCGGGCGATCTCTCCGTCGTGGACGCCATCGCCGTAACGCTCCCAGCTTCGGGTATTGTCGTGATTGTCGAAGGCCAGCAGCGGCTCTGAACCGTGCACCTGAGTGTAGATTTCCTCCAGCCGCTTGCGAAAAGTGCCAGCATCGAGCTTGTTGATAAACCCGAACTGCATATCCATCGGCAGTTGCAATTCATCGTGGCGCGACCCGCCATACCATTGATCAAGCGCCTTCGTGTCCGGCAGATAGGTTTCGCCGATCAGGACGCGATCGCCCGGATACTGATCGATCATATGCCGCAGGCGGCGCATCGTGTCGTGCACCTCGGGTAGATTGTCGGTGTATAGATCCTTCACTCTTGGACGGCCCAGATCATCGAGGCCAGCCACCTGCGGATTGTCGCGCAGCCGCACGTCTTCGAATAATCGCGTCACGGCATCGAGGCGAAATCCGGCTACGCCACGATCCAGCCAGAACTGCAGCGCGCCAAACATCGCCTGCTCTACCTTCGGGTTGCGCCAGTTCAGGTCGGGTTGCTGAATGTAGAACTCATGGTAGTAGTACTGCTGCACTCCGGGAACCCATTCCCAGGAAGAGCCACCGAAGATGCTGCGCCAGTTGTTCGGCGGCATTCTTTGGCCGGTGGCGTCGAGCTTGCCGTCATTCCATACATACCAGTCATGCTTGGGGTTGGTTCGAGAGCTGGCTGCAGCGATGAACCAGGGATGCTGGTTCGAGGTGTGATTGAGCACCATGTCGAGCAGGACACGTATGTGCCGCTTGCTGGCCTCGGAAATCAGATGATCAAAATCTGCCAGCGTGCCGAACTGCGGGTCGATGGCTTCGTAGTCTGCAATGTCGTAGCCAAAATCCACCTGCGGGGAGGGATAGAACGGCGTGATCCAAATTGCATCGACTCCAAGCATCTGCAGATAGTCGAGTCGCTGTGTAATGCCGTTAAGATCGCCGGTGCCGTCACCATCGGAGTCCTGGAAGCTGCGCGGATAGATCTCGTAAATGAGTGCGCCTTGCCACCAGGGGGAATTGCCTGGCCGTGTCGGTGCCGCCGGATCTTGCGCAAGCGCGAGTGTCGCAACCAGCGTGCCAAGCAATGCGACGATCATGCTCTTCATTTGTGAACGATTACTCCGGGCTTCGAGATTGAGTATGAATACAGCCCGCGTACTGTGTACCCCGCCGCGAACTTGTACCTTGTTCCGATGCGGCGGACAAGCCTGTGGAGTGCAGCTGCGAGGTAATCCGCGCAACTGACGGCGACCGCGCCGCACCCGCACCAAGGCGCTTGCGCATCTGCACACATCATTGCAGGATCTGGGCCGTCCGCGCGTGCTGGAGAGGCCGCAGTCACGGCAGCGGAGGAGATCCGACGATGCATACGTATTCATTCGGGGGGATTTGCATGCCAAACAATCCGGAATCCGATCGCGCATTCGGCGTGATGCGCGATCTGGAGGTTTTGCGGTGAGTGTCGCATCGGCGCCATCACCCCCGGTATCCACGGGACGGCCAGCACTCTCGTTCTGGCAAATCTGGAACATGTGCTTCGGCTTCCTCGGTTTGCAGTTTGGATTTGCCCTGCAGAATGCCAATGTCAGCCGTATTTTCCAGTCCCTGGGTGCCAGCATTGATCAACTCCCGGCGCTGTGGATTGCCGCGCCGCTGACCGGCCTGCTGGTGCAGCCAGTCGTTGGCTACCTCTCCGATCACACCTGGACGCGACTCGGTCGGCGCCGACCCTACTTCCTGACCGGTGCGCTGCTCGCCTCCGCGGCACTGTTTTTCATGCCGCGCTCGCCAAGCCTCTGGGTGGCTGCGGGACTGCTCTGGGTGCTAGATGCCTCGATCAACATCTCGATGGAGCCGTTTCGCGCCTTCGTTGGCGATCAACTTGCGCCGGCGCAGCGACCAGCCGGCTATTCGATGCAGAGTTTCTTCATCGGTTGTGGCGCCGTCGTGGCAAGCAGTCTGCCGTACGCGCTCGCCTATATGGGTGTCGGCAACCACGCCGATGCATCGCACGAAGGTTCGGGAATACCAGACACGGTCCGCTATTCCTTTTACGCCGGTGCGCTCGTGTTGCTGGGTGCGGTAGGCTGGACTGTACTGAGAACGCGGGAGTATCCACCCGAGACCTTGCTGAAGTTCAGGGACGCCGCGGAGCGTGAGCCTGATGAGCTGCCGGTGGCGTTGTCCGTCAGCCGCCTGCACCGTCAGGGCGTGGTCTGGGCGGTGATTGGCGTCGCCAGCTGGCTGCTGGTCCATTACGCCCGGAGCATCGACCCGGATACCTATAGTCAGACGCTGTATCTGGTCTGCGGCGGTGCGTGCGCCTGGGGAGTGGCGCAGTGGGTGCAGATCTACGCTCCGCCTGCCGGATTCTTTGGCAGCATCATGCGCGATCTTGAGATGATGCCACGCACGATGCGGCGGCTCATCCCGGTCCAGTTCTTTTCGTGGCTGGCGCTGTTCGCGATGTGGATTTACACCACCGCGGCCGTTACGCGGGTCCATTTCGGCGCTACCGATCCGCACTCGGAGGCCTACAATACCGGCGCCAATTGGGTTGATTTGCTGTTTGCCACCTACAACGGCTTTGCGGCCGTTGCCGCTGCAGTGATTCCTCTGATGGTGCGCAGGTTCGGCATACGCTGGAGTCACTTGCTCAACCTCTGGCTCGGTGCGACGGCGCTGGTCTCCTTTCTCTTAATCCGGGATCCTCACTGGCTGCTGCTGTCGATGGTCGGCGTCGGCTTTGCATGGGCCTCTATTCTCTCGCTGCCGTACGCACTGCTCTCCGACAGCGTGCCGGCCGCGAAGATGGGCGTTTATATGGGGATTTTTAATTTTTTCATTGTGATCCCACAATTGGTGGCGGCGAGCGTACTCGGGGTCGTACTGAAGACGCTGTTTGGCGGCGAGCCTATCTATGCGCTGGTGCTTGGAGGCGCCAGCTTCCTGGTCGCGGGGCTGATGGCGTTGCGAGTGCCGGAGCCGACAGTGGCCCATTGATACTCGGCATCGAAGGCAGTTTGCCCCCGAGGGCCAGCAGGCGAACTCAGCTTGCCCGTGGCTTGCAGGAATTGCGCTCGACCAGACGAGTGGGCAGCACCTGGCCTTCGGCGGGCTCGTCGTGGACCAGGCGCAGCAGCGTGTCGACCAGCACTTCGCCTGCCAGCCGCGTGTCTTGCATCACAGTCGTCAATGAAGGGTTGACGAGGCTGGCGGCTGGCAAGTCATCGAAGCCGATGACCGAGACTCGCTCCGGGACAGTTATGTTAAGGGCCTGAAGTGCATGCATCGCACCGATCGCGATCAGGTCGCTGGCCGCGAGAATGGCATCGAAGGGCTCCCCGCGCCGCAACAGCTCACAGGTTGCCTCGTTTCCGGACTGTTCCGTCGAAAGCGCATCGACCTGCAGATCCTCACTGATCTCGACGCCAGCGGCCTGCAACGCATCAGCGTACCCGCGGTAGCGTTCGAAAAATTCCGGGTAGTGACTGGAGGCATGCCCGAGAAATGCTACGCGGCGGTGTCCGCTGGCGAGCAGATACTCTGCAGCGTCGCGGCCGCCTTGGTAGTTATCGCAACCCACCGACAGGCCGGGCTGACCGGGCAGTACGGCGCCCCACCGGACGAAATGGGTGCCCTGCTTCACCAGCTGCTCAAGCCGCCAGCGGTAGGCCAGATAGTCTCCGTACCCCAGCAGGATGATGCCATCGGCCTTGCGGCTATCCTCATAATCCACATGCCAGTCGCCGGAGAGCTGCTGGAATGAGATCAGCAGATCGTAGCCACGGCGCGCAGCAGCCCGGGTAATGGAGCCAAGCATCGAGAGAAAGAACGGATTGATGAGCGAATCATCCGGTGTAGGGTCCTCGAAGAACAGCAAAGCCAGCGTATTCGAATGCTGGCAACGCAAATTCGAAGCATTCTTGTCGACCGTGTAGTGCAGCTCGTGCGCGATCGCTTCGATGCGCTTGCGGGTCTCGAGGTTGACGGTCGGGCTGCCGCGCAACGCGCGCGAGACCGTAGACTGGGAAACGCCAGCACGGTAGGCAATATCAAAGGACGTAAGCTTGCCCCCAACGGGGCTCCGCACCCTGTCTTCCACGTTGATACCCCCTACCCCGTATATTGCCACAGGCGTTGACTCGGGGTTAAGGTTTGGCGAAATCCAGCTGGATCTGTGGCCGCGACTTGCCGGCACGGTCGGTTGGGACGCATAGGGGAATTCATGTCAGATCAACAAGCGCTGCGGATCGTAATTGTCGGGGGCGGCACCTCCGGCTGGATGACCGCTGCGGCGCTGGCCAAAATACTCAAGGGGCGCTACCCAATCTCATTGGTCGAATCCGAAGAGATCGGCACGGTCGGCGTCGGTGAGGCCACTATTCCGCCGATCATTGTCTACAACAACATGCTCGAACTCGATGAGAACGAGTTCATTCGCCAGACACAGGCGACCTTCAAACTCGGCATCGAGTTCGTAAACTGGGGACAACTTGGCGACCGCTATATTCACGGGTTTGGGGTCATCGGTCAGGACACCTGGACGGTCGACTTCCACCAGTACTGGCTCAAACAGTACCTCGCGGGCAAGGCGAAGGAGCTTGAGCACTACTCGATCAATACGATGGCCTGCCTGCACGATAAGTTCATGCGCCCGCGTCCCGATATGCCCAAGTCACCGCTGGCCCAGATCGGCTACGCCTTCCACTTCGATGCCTCACTCTATGCCCGGTTCCTGCGCACCTACAGCGAGGCGCGTGGCGTACGGCGCATCGAGGGCAAGATCGTAGATGTTGAGCTTCGGCCCGGAGACGGGCACGTCAGCGCGGTCAAACTGGACTCGGGCGCCACAGTCGCCGGCGACCTGTTCATCGACTGCTCAGGATTCCGCGGCTTGCTGATCGAGGGCGCGCTGCATACCGGATACGAGGACTGGTCGCATTGGCTGCCCTGCGATCGGGCGGTGGCGGTACCGTGCCGCTCGACACAGCCGCTGCATCCCTACACGCGCTCGACGGCGCGCCAGGCCGGGTGGCAATGGCGCATTCCACTCCAGCATCGGATAGGAAACGGTTACGTATTCTCGAGCAAGTTCCTGAGCGAGGATGAGGCGACCAGCGTGTTGCTCGGGAACCTTGATGCTGAGCCCCTGGCGCAGCCGCGGACCCTGCGCTTCACGACTGGCCGGCGCAAGCTTGCCTGGAATCGCAACGTCGTGTCGGTAGGGCTTGCCAGCGGGTTTCTAGAGCCGCTCGAGTCCACCAGCATCCACCTTGTACAGAAGTCGATCTCGCACCTGCTGCAGTTCTTTCCCTCGGCCGGCTTCGATGCGCGCGACCGCGACCAGTACAACACGGTCATGCGCCAGGAATACGAGTGGGTCCGAGATTTCATCATCCTGCATTACAAGGCGACTGAGCGCACCGACACGCCGTTTTGGAAATACACGCAGGCGATGGAAGTCCCTGAATTCCTGCAACACCGCATGGATCTGTTCCGCACGCATGGGCGTGTATTCCGCGAGGGCAACGAGCTGTTTGCCAAGGTGAGCTGGCTGCAGGTCATGCACGGTCAGCGCATCCGCGCGCAGTCCTATCATCCGCTCGCCGACCTGCTGACCGAGAAGGAGATCAGCGATTACCTCGAGGAGGTTGCGGGTGTCATTGAAGCCTGCACGCGCGTCATGCCGCCGCACGCGCGCTTCATTGCGGATAACTGTGCTGCTGGTGCGCACGCGCCGGCAACCGCCGCTGGTGGCAGCTAGAGCGCACAACCCATGACCCTTAGAGGACTGACGCTTCCGGCAATCGCCCTTACGTGTGCGCTGCTGGGTGCCTGCACGATTCCGACACACGCCATGCTCACCTACCAAAGCGTGCCCGAAGGCGCCGAGATCTTCGAAGGCGGCAAGTCCCTCGGCACGGCGCCGGTGATGCGTACTTACTTCGGCACCGCAAATTCGCAGAAGATCACGACGCCGGATGTGACGGCCGTTTGGCCCAGCGGTGCCAAGACCTCATTCTTTACCGTGCTGCCGCCCAACGCGGACCGTGTCGCTACCCTTGCGCGGCCGGCCGACGCACCGGGCCTCCAGCAAGATGTCGCCTTTGCACAGCAGCTGGCGGCGAAACACAAGCTCGATGCTCAGCACGAAGCGGACCTGAAGAGAAGCCTGATCGATCGCGCATCGCCGCTTTGCCGCCAGGAACAGGGGAACGGCACGCTGGGCGTTGCCCAGGACTGCCAGTAGCCAGCACTCAGCGCAGCGCCGGGCGGCAGGCGAAGAAGCCATTCAGCGTCAGGCGGCCCGCGCGTGCATCCGGGCTAAGCCGCGCCGGCGTTCCGACGTCCCCGGAATGGAACAGGTCACCGTTGTAGAAGAGCATGCGATTCCAGGCCGCGGGGACTTGCGCGACGCGCTCGAAGTAGCGATTGCTACCGGACAGGTAGCCGGGTTCAACGCCATAGCGAGCCGAGAAATCCCCGGCCTCCATCCGCCCCGCGTCGTTGATCATGCACTGCGTCTGTTCCTCGCCCTGCAGCGGTCTGTAGAAACTCGTGCCACCGAAAGCTGGGTCGCGAAACAGGTATGCCACCATCGCTGCCAGTCGCACATCCTGCGTTGCCGGCCCCAGGCGGTCGCGGTGGCACTGCCACTGCACAGGACGCAAATCAGCCGGCGAAAGGGTCACGATCGACAGTCGAACAGTGACCGAGAGCGTCCGTCGGCCGCCGAGTCGCCCGCGGACATGTTCGGCAAAGTAGGATGCGACCGCATTCGTCACTTGTGCCGGGGTGTCGATTATCAGGCCTGGATAAGGCACGCCCACCGGGCTGGCGAAGCTCTGGGAGGCGGCCCAGTCCACGAGGCCGCCGGGATTGGCCAGGGCGTCGTCGATGACGAAACAGCTCTCACCAGCATCGATTGCAATCGTAGAGACCCGGGCCGCCGGGTTGAAGAACTGCCCGGCTACGTCTGGCAAGCCGCTCATTGCGGCGGCGGGAGCGGGCCGCTACGCCCTGCTGGGGAGGAAGACATTCAGCGGCCAGGGCTGGAGCGGTAGACTCGATAGCCCCAGGGCGGCAGATCAAGGGCAGGCGGCAACGAGGCGGACTGGGATACTGCGCCCGGGACCAGGGCCACCGGCGGCGTGATATTCAGGAAATCCCCGTGCGCTCCCTGCACCTGCCCACTGAACGGGCGGTTCGAGAGATTGACGGCCACCAACAGCGTCTCCTCAGGTGCCCGGCGCAGAAAGGTCACGACGTGCGCCTCATCGCTATTGTGCAGCCACTCGACATCACCCGAAGTCAATGCGGCATGCGACTTGCGCAGCTCAATTAGACCGACATAGAAGGGTGTAAGTCCAGGTCTCAGGGATGCCGAATCCCAGTAGATCGGGAGCCGCTCGAACAAGGCTGGGCTGGCGGATTCACCGCCATCGCCGACCTCCATGCCGTTGTAGAGCATCGGCACACCATCGAGCGTGAGCATCAGCGCCGAAGCCGCGATTGCCGCCGACTCGCCGAAGCGGCTGATGGCGCGGCGCTTGTCGTGATTGTCAGAGAAACGCATGCGCAGGGCGCCGTGCGGATAGCGTGCCGCTTCGCTGCGCCACGTAGAGCTCAGCGCTGTGGCAGGCGCCTCGCCATTTATTGCCCTCTCAAGCGCATCATGCAGCTTCCAGTCATAGTCGACGTCGAAGGCGTTCACCAGCAGGTCGGGCTGGTCAGCCTCGGCCAGCATGATGATGTCAGGCTTGATCCGCTCAAGCGCGCTGCGTGTCTGCTCCCAAAACGAAGTCGGCACGTAGCTCGCGGCATCGCAGCGGAAACCGTCCAGGTCGTAGTCGCGAATCCAGTTCGACATCATGCCAATCATGTATTGGCGAAGCTTCGGGTTGTCGTAGTCGAGCTGCGCCACGTCTTCCCAGTCCGGTTCGGGGGGAATGATTCGGCCGCCTTCGTGCTTGTAGAACGCCGGATCGCTCATCAACACCGAATCCCACGAGGTGTGGTTGGCGACCATATCGATGATGATTTTCATGCCGCGCGCATGCGCGGCGCCCACCAGGGCGTGCAGGCTCTCGGGGGTGCCGTACTCGGGATTGATAGCAGCGTAGTCGCGCACCGCATAGGGGCTCCCGTAGGTGCCTTTCTTGTGTAGCTGCCCGAGCGGCTGGATTGGCATCAGCCACAGGATCGTGACGCCGAGCTGCTTCAGCCGATCGAGCTGAGCCGTGACGCCGGCGAAGTCGCCGCTGGGCGAGAAATCTCGCGGAAAGATCTCGTAAACAATGCCGTTGCGAACCCAGTCGGGGCTGCTCCGGGCTGACTCGTGCGAAACATCCGGTAGCGTCGCGGGCGGCCGCGCAGTCGCATTGGCGCATAGCGCAAGCAAAAAGGTCAGCGCGCACGCTCGCCAAGCCGCCGCGAACCAGGCGTCAGATCGCATCAACTTGGCATCCCCCTAGTGCGTTCGCTAGCGCAGACCCGCGCGCTCGGCTGTCACTGCGGACGATAGTAGCGCCCTGCGTGAGGGGGCGAATGAATACGTATGCAATTGATCAAAGATCCTGGTGCGATGAAGGACCGTACACATTAGGGGACGTGGCTGAGCCCTCGGCTGAGCTTGGCGCAGGTCCCGGCCAGCTCCGCTCCAAGGCCTTCGCTCGCCAGTCGCACATCGCCCCACGGCTCGGCGGCCTTCGAACCAAGGTGGTCGTTCTGCGCGTACCAATCGTAGCGCAGTGATTTGAGCTCATTGCCATCGGCAGTCAGGAGCCTGGCAACAAAGGAGGCTCCGCCGAGATAGTGAGTGCGCAGGCGGTCGATGGCGGCATTGTCATCGATCTGCTTGTCGGTCGGATGTGTGGGCCGCGCGTCAAGCAGCGTGATCTCCAGCCGGGATGCCCCACCGCAATCCCGGGCGTGCAGCGCCACGCTTACGCGCTCGCCGACGATCCGGCGCAGCACCGGATCCTCAGGCTCACCGTAGGTAGTGCGCAGCGCGGTCTCGTAGGCGGGAGCCACGCCGACGACGGGCTCGCTGCTCAAGGTCGCGCCAGCAGCCTCCAGGGACCAAGCGCCGCCGACTATCAGGGCCATGCGGCAATACCTCGACAGGTGCTTCATGGTGGTCTCCAATCGTTGTGTTGAAAAGACACCCCGAATCCCGCTCAAAGAGCTCATAGCCGCCCGCGGAGGCGCGAGCGCGGGCACCGCGCTCCATGCCCCGCTGAGGCGTGCTTTCGGCCCTACCGGGTATCCCTCGAGCCGAGGCAAGAACCCAGGTCGGGAAAAAGCGCGCTCCTGATTTGACTATACCTGCCACGTGGAAGTTTCCGCCTGAATGCTTCTGCGCGACTGAGGCAACGGCCCCTCGCGCGCGTGGATACCTGCCTTGCCGAAGCACCCTAAATGCCGATGTGGTAGCAGCTTGTCATAGCTCCGCGCATCGCTACTTCCTGTATGCATTGCGTTACCTATGGCACGAGACCTGGCGGTGATGCGTGGGCGGCATGCCTGGCAAACACGGCGCTTTATCCGATTTAGTAACTCGCGACCGCGGTAGCGGGCGGCGTGTCGCGGACGCAACACATGAACTGCAATTTGCGATGAATACGTATGCGGGGGGGTTGGCGCGCTGTGCAGGATGATTAATATGAGCCGCAGGGTTGAACTCGAGCAGAGTTTCCAAAGTTACTAATTGGCTCGCTCAAGGTTTGGGGGAAAGCAGTTTCGAATTTCGCGGCGCCAAGTGCGCTGCAGCTTGCCTATATCGAGAATATTAGGGGAGAACCAGGTGAAGAATACTCAGACGCTCCGTACGCTTCGTCCGCTGATTCGCTCGCGGGGATTCGCCGTCAGCTCCACCACCGTGGGCTGCGCCATCCTGCTGATGGCCGCCGGCAGCGCTGCACGCGCCGCCGACAGCGACCCGACTGCAGCCGCTGCGACGCCGGGTGAGCAGGTCGAGGAAGTGGTTGTCACGGGTATTCGCGCGGCCATCGAGTCCGCGATCAGCGCCAAGAAGAAGTCCAATGATATCGAGGAGACACTCTCCGCCGAGGACATTGGCAAGCTCCCCGACACGACGATCGCTGAGTCGCTGGCGCGCCTGCCGGGTGTGACCACGCAGCGCGATAACCAGGGTAATGCGACCAGCATCAGTATCCGCGGCCTGGGACCGGACTTTAACGGCTACCTGATGAACGGTCGCGAACAGACCAGCACGCTCGACAGCCGCGCGGTGGACCTCAGCGTCTACCCGGCCGAACTGATCTCCGGCGCAACCGTCTACAAGAGCGGCGATGCCTCACTGATGACGGCGGGCCTCGCCGGCACCATCGATCAGCGACTTATCGACCCCCTCGCCTACGATCACCTGATTGCCAAAGGGACGTGGGAAGACGACCGGTTGGGCGAAGGTATCCCGCAAACCAAGGCCGGCAAGGGCGAACGCTGGACATTGAGCTTCATCGATCAGTTCGCGGATCGGAAGCTGGGTATTGCGCTCGGTTTTGTACACCAGGACAACGACAATTCGACGATCAATGACGGAACCTGGGGCTCGGGACCCTTTGCGAACGTGACCAATTCAGCCGATGTGAATATCGGCCCGGCCAACTTTATCAATGGCTTCAATTACGCCACCTACCAGAACACCAATAAGAAGGACGGCGGCGCGGCCATCATCAAGTTCGCCCCGACCGACAATCTCACCAGCGAGATCGACTATTACTACGCCAAGATCGATATGACGCAGCACATCACGGAGGCGCAGGCGAGCTTAAGTGGGCTTGCGATCACCAATGCGACCGTGGTCGACGGCAACGTAGATTCGGGCACGATCGAGATGCCTGCATATACCGGCATGGACGGCGGCTACGGCGTGATTGACCGTAACGAGGCTATCTTCAACGAAGAAACGCTCGAGTCCTTCGGCTGGAACACTGCGCTGCAGTTCTCTGACACCTGGCGCGCCTCCATCGACATCAATCACAATCAGGCCACTAACATCGAGCGTGATATCGAGACCTATGCGACGGTCGATGGTGCCGACGCGCTTTCGTTCACGAATGGCAGTGCGGCAGTCAATGGCGGCATCCCGCAACTTTCGCTCAGCACTCCGTACACCAATCCCGCCACGCTGTTCGTGCACGACATCGACAGCTGGAGCGGCACCTCATACCTGACAGGTCCGTTCGCCGGGGACCCAGTACCGCAGGCCGGTTACAGCAAAGGACCGACGATAACCGACAAGTTGACTGCCATCCGACTCGACTTTACCCACGACCTCACAAGCACATTGTTCAGCAGGCTGCAGTTCGGCGGCAATTATTCCGATCGCAGCAAGGATTTCATCACGGACGAAGGCCTGGTCGTCTCCACTCAGCCGGGCGGCTACGGAGACATTCCGCTGCCGGCGTCCACGGTGCTGAATGGTGTTGGCGGCACGGGCCTCAGCTTCCTCTCATTCGTTCCCGATGCGGCGTTGTGGCCGGGCGCGGCGATACTGCCGAAGTACAACAATCAGATCCTCGGCAAGACCTGGGAGGTCTTCGAGAAGGTCACCACGGTATACGGTAAGCTTGATATCAACACCAACTGGTTCGGCATCCCGGTGCGCGGCAACGTCGGCGCACAGTGGGTATTCACCAACCAGTCCTCCGCCGGCTTTAACGCCCAGGCCGGCACGGCGGTCACTCTCACCAATCCGGCGGCCTCGCTCACGACCAAGGGCACAACCTACAGCGACTTCCTGCCGTCCCTGAATCTGGTCGGAGATTTTGGGAGCGGTAATCTGCTGCGCTTTGCAGCCGCGGAAGAAATCGCCAGGCCCGAAATGGACTTTATGGCGAACTCGTTGGCGGTCAGCTACGACACCACTGCTCCTGTGGGAACCATTGAGCATGACACCGATGTAGGAACAGCTGGCAATCCTTATCTGAAGCCGTTCAAGGCCTTCGCGCTTGACCTGTCATATGAGAAATATTTCCAGAACAAGGCGTATGTGAGTGCCGCAGTATTTTACAAGCTGCTAAACACCTACATCACGCCATACACCAACTACGGCGGTTACGACTTCTCGAAGATCGGGCCGGAGCTGGGTCTCACGGAGCCGCCCGGCGGCTGGGATGGCACATTCACCACGCAGATCAACGGCCACGGCGGCAACCTGCGGGGTGTGGAGCTGGCGGCCTCGCTGCCCTTTAGCATGGCGGCCTCGTGGCTGGACGGATTTGGCATCTCGGGCAGTTACTCATCGACACTAAGCTCGGTCGTCGTCCCGAATACTATCAACTTTGCCCCGGGCGACACGGTGCCGGTGAATGAAACGATGGGACTGCCCAACCTCTCGCATATCAACGACAAAATCATCTTTTATTTCGAGAAGTGGGGCTTCAGCACCTTTGTCGCCGACAACCATCGCTCCCAATATATCGGCAGCGTCGCGAACACGACCATTGGCGGTTATCCATCGCTGGTCTACATCCTGCCGCAGACGTGGGTATCGGCGCAGGCCGGGTATGAGGTTCAGTCGGGCTGGTTCAAGGGTCTGGCCGTCCGGTTCGAAGGCAACAACATGAACAGGCCGAAGTACCAGAACATCGATTCGGTCGGTGGATCGACCCAGACGACGCTGACCGGATCCAACTACGACCTGCGCTTCATCTACAAGTTCGAATAGACCGAACTTACGGATAACCCCGGCCGCCAGTGTGCATCACGTTGGGTGCATGGCGGCCGGGACTGCAGGATAATCCCGAGAACACTGACCTCACTGGGCGGCACCGAGCATGAGCGCGACCGGGATGGATCGGCTTCTCCTTGCGCGCTGCGATGGACTGCGCGAGGCTCCCAAGTGAAGGGTAACGCTTGCGGATGGGCACGGGTTCAACCGCCAAGGCCGTTGGTTGTTGAGGCTTGCGGCCTCGCAAAGGCCGGAACGCCGATTTTGCGCAGCCGCACAAGCGGTAACGTCGCCGTTCGGCGGGACTGAAGTGACTGTGGAATGGCATCGGCAAATTCACTTGCGATGCCACACCGCCAGGGTGAATTCCGGTGCGTGGTCACGCTTGCTCAGTTCGTTGATTACAGCCGCAATTTGATACTGGCTAGGATTGATCGATAAGCCCTCGGTATCTATTATCAGATCACATATATGACTGGCGCGTCCGATCGTTCAAGCAAGACAACGTCGGCGTCACGCCGGCGCAGACGCGCGTTTCCGAGGGAGCTTTCGCCACTGAGTGCAGCGCTGCATAGGCTGCTGACGTGTCTGGTATTGGCCGCTGGCGCAGCACTCGGCGGTCCGGGCGCCGCAATCGCTCAGGGTAGCTCTGACTACCGCGACCGCCTACCGCAGGACGAGATTCTCTATTTTGTGCTGCCGGATCGGTTCGAGAACGGTGATCCTGGCAACGACCGCGGCGGACTCAAGGGTGATCGGCTCCAGACGGGCTTCGATCCGACCCACAAGGGCTTCTTCCATGGCGGGGACCTCAAGGGCCTGACCAGCCGCCTCGACTACATCCAGGCGCTGGGTGCGACAGCGATCTGGCTCGGTCCGATATTCACGAACAAGCCGGTCCAGGGTGAAACCGGTCATGAGTCTGCCGGGTATCACGGTTACTGGATCACCGATTTCCTGCATGTCGATCCGCATTTCGGCACCGAAGCCGACATGCATCAGTTCGTCGAGGCCGCCCATGCAAGGGGCATGAAGGTCTATCTGGACATCGTTGCGAATCATACGGCCGACATCATCAGATATCGCGAGTGCCCTGCGGGCCATTGTCCGTACCGCTCGCGCGCCGACTATCCGTACACGCGTCGTGGTGGCGTCAATGGCGAACCGATCAACGACGGATTCCAAGGCGATGGCGCCAGCTTCCAGACCGCGGAGAATTTTGCTCACCTAACACGCCCGGACTACGCCTACACCCCCTATGTCCCACCTGGCGAGGAACACCTCAAGGTACCCGACTGGCTCAACGACCCGATCTATTATCACAACCGAGGTGAGTCGACCTTCCGAGGTGAGAGTTCGACGATGGGCGACTTCGGCGGTCTCGATGATGTGATGACCGAGAATCCGCGCGTAGTGCAAGGCTTCATCGATATCTACGGCCACTGGATCGATGAATACCATATCGACGGATTTCGCATCGATACGGCCAAGCACGTCAATCCGGAATTCTGGCAGGCCTTCGTACCGGCCATGCGCGCCAGAGCTGCAGCGCTTGGTATCCCCAATTTCCATATCTTCGGTGAAGTATCGATTGGCGAGATGGATCCCGGTCAGCTTGCCGTGCACACGCGCGTCGACCAGCTTCCGGCGGTGCTGGACTTTGCGTTCTTTCGAGCGGTATTCGATACCGTGGCTGGCTCGGCAGGTACCGAGGAACTCGCGCGGCTGTTTGCCGGGGACGCGCTCTATGAGGGCGGGGCACAGGCTGCGCAGCAGCTGCCGATCTTCATCAGCAATCACGATAATGGGCGGGCCGCTTATTTCGTGCATAAGGCACGGCCGCAGGCGGACGATGCTGAAGTACTCCAGCGCGTGCTGCTGGCCAACGACATGATGTTCACGTTGCGCGGCGTGCCGACAATCTATTATGGCGATGAGCAGGGCTTCGTTGGCACTGGCGGCGACCAGGACTCGCGACAGGACATGTTTGCGAGCAAGGTGGCCTCTTACAATGAGCAACGCCTGCTCGGCACCACGGCAACCACCGCGCAGAGCAATTTCAATCCGAGCCACCCGCTGTACCGGGCGATACAGGAGCTGGCACGCCTGCGCACCAGCGAGCCTGCCCTGCGCCGTGGTCGACAGATCGTGCGCAACTACGGCGATAAGCCAGGACTATTTGCAGTCTCCCGTATCGATCCCCAGAGCGGACGCGAGCTGCTCATCGCGTTCAATACCTCCATGGTTGCGCTGGATGCACAGGTGGAAGTCGACAGTGACTCGCGACACTTCCATGGATTGCATGGTCAGTGTGCTCCCGCGCCGAGCGCTCCGGGGAGTTACCGGGTGCAGATAGCGCCGCTTGATTTTATTGTCTGTGCTGCCGAGGAGCATCCGTGAGCGCCCCCCCGGCTGCACATCCGGCGCGGCAGCCAGCTTACCCGTGGTGGCGCGGAGCGGCGATCTATCAGATCTACCCGCGAAGCTTTGCCGACTCCAACGGCGATGGAATCGGTGATCTGCCCGGCATTACGGCCCATCTTGACTATGTGGCTGCACTCGGCGTCGATGCCATCTGGCTCTCACCCTTCTTCAAGTCACCGATGCGGGATTTCGGCTATGACATCAGCGATTACTGCGATGTCGACCCGATCTTCGGAACGCTGGCCGATTTCGACCGGCTGCTCAAGCGCTCTCATGAACTCGGGCTGCGCGTCATCATCGACCAGGTACTCTCGCATACCTCGGATCAGCATCCGTGGTTCAAGCAGAGTCGCTCCAGTCGTGATAATTCGCGCGCGGACTGGTACGTGTGGGCTGATCCAAAACCCGATGGATCCCCGCCCTCGAACTGGCAATCGGTATTCGGCGCTTCGGCATGGACCTGGGACGCGCGCCGCTGCCAGTACTATCTGCACAATTTCCTGGTCGAGCAACCGGATCTGAACGTGCACAACAGCGCGGTGCAGGATGCGCTGCTCGAGTGCGCGCGATTCTGGCTCGACAAGGGCGTCGACGGCTTTCGACTGGATGCCATCAACTACGCCATGCACGATCCGCTGCTGCGGGATAATCCCCCGGCCGTGCCCAATGGCCGACCGATAACCCGCCCGGTCGACTTCCAGCAACCCCTCTACAACAAGTCGCAGCCGGGCATGCCACGCTTCCTTGAACGCATCCGCGAGCTCACGGACAGCTACGGGGATCGGTTCACGGTGGCCGAAATCGGCGGCGAAGGTGCCGAGGCGGACATGCACCAGTACACGCAGGGTGATTTGCGGCTGCATACCGCTTACGGTTTCAATTTCCTGTATGCCGAGCAGCTCACCCCGGCGCTGGTGCGAAAAGCCCTGGAGTCGTGGCCCGCCGATACCGGTACCGGCTGGCCGAGCTGGGCATTTTCCAACCACGACGCCCCGCGCGCGGTGTCCCGCTGGGCTACCCCGGAGCGACGCTCCGAGAGCGCGCAGCTGGCGATGCTGCTGCTGGTGAGCCTGCGCGGAAACATCTTCCTGTATCAGGGCGAGGAACTCGCCCTGCCACAGGCCGAAATTGACTACGCAGACCTGCAGGATCCGGAGGCCATCACCAACTGGCCCCGGACGCTCGGTCGTGACGGCGCGCGCACGCCAATGCCGTGGCAGGCCGGCGCCCCCCATGCCGGCTTCACCAGCGGCAAGCCCTGGCTTCCAATCAGCGCCGAACATGTAGCGCTGGCCGTTGACCGGCAGCGGCAGGAAAGCAGCTCGCAGCTCGCTGTGACGCGTCGCCTGCTGGCTCTGCGCCGCGCGCACGCGGCGCTGCGGCTTGGCACGCTCAGTTTTCTCGACGTTCCCGAACCGCTGCTGGCGTTTGAGCGCGTGGCCGGCCCGGAGCGCTTGCTGTGTCTTTTCCATCTCGGTACCGGGCGGTGCGCGTGGCCAGCGATGCTGGGTAGCTCGTGGCGAATCCTCGAGCAGGTCGGAGGCGCAGACCTGAACGCGCTGCCAGCATACTCGGCCCTGATCGCTACGCGCGCGGGCTGATTCATGCGGGCTAATCGGGTCGGAATCAGCCCGCCCGCGCGGCACCGATTATTGGCCGGAATCGTTGGGGCGGCGATCCTCGCTCCTGGCATACTGCCCGCCCGCGCGGCACCCACCCCTGCCACAACCGTGAACCTGCTCCCCGAGGGTCTTGATGCCCGGCAGGGCAAGTTTGAGCTGCACGTCACTGCACTCAGCGACGACTTACTGCGCATCCGCGCGGCTCCGGACGGTCACTGGAGCGAAGATGCCTCCTGGGTCGTGAATCAGAGCGCACGTCAGCAATCCGTTCACGTTCAGCCCTACGCAGACGCCCAGGCGAGCGGCTTTCGCACCGCGCACCTGATCGTACGGATCGAGCGCTCGCCGATGCGACTGATCATCGAGAATGCCTCAGGCCAGCTGCTGTCGGCCGATTCGCTGGATGAGCCCGTCGCCGTACACGGCCAGAGCTTTGTGCTGCGCAAGCGGCTGCCCGAAAGTGAACATTTCTTCGCTCTTGGTGACAAGACCGGGCCGCTCGACCGGCGCGGGGGCGCCTTCGTCAACTGGAACACGGATGTAGGGCGCTTTTCCGGATCCACCGATCCGCTCTACAAGAGCATCCCCTTCTTCATTAGTGTGGGGAGCCCGGGCGGCAGCTACGGCCTGTACCTCGACAATACCTGGCGCACATGGTTCGACTTTGGCCGGCGCGATCCGCAGACGCTGGAGATCGGCGCCGACGGCGGTGCGATCGACTACTACTTTATATATGGACCCACGCCGCGCGCGGTCGTCACCGGCTACACCGAACTCACGGGGCGCGCGCCGCTGCCGCCGCGCTGGGCGCTCGGCTATCAACAGTCGCGCTACAGCTACATGTCGGCCACCGAGGTGCTGGCGCTGGCGCAGCGATTGCGCTCCGAGCGGATTCCTGCCGATGTGCTGTGGCTGGATATCGACTACCAGGACCGCAACCGGCCATTCACCACCAACAGTGCGACCTTCCCCAACCTGGCAAATCTGGCTGCACAACTTAGGGGTGAGGATTTTCGTCTGATTCTGATTACCGACCTGCACATCGCTGATGCGCCTGCGCAGGGCTATGCCCCCTATGACAGCGGCATCGCCGGCGATCACTTCGTCAAGCGCGCCGATGGCAGGAACTTCATCGGCACCGTGTGGCCCGGCCCGACGCTGTTTCCGGACTTTACTCGTGCAGCCACGCGCCAGTGGTGGGGTGGCCTCTACCATGACTTCGTCGCCGATGGCGTCGCAGGCTTCTGGAACGATATGAATGAGCCGGCGCTGTTTCGCACGCCAAGCAAGACCATGCCGCTCGACACACTGCATCGCATTGTGGAGCCGGGTTTCGCCGAGCGCACGGCCACGCATGCCGAGATTCACAACATCTATGGCATGGAGAACTCCCGCGCAACCTACGACGGGCTGCTGAGCCTTGTGCCACAGGAGCGGCCTTTTGTGATGACCCGCGCCAGCTTCGCCGGCGGCCAGCGGTACGCAGTCACCTGGACCGGCGATAACGACTCGAGCTGGAATCACCTGAAGCTGATGGTGCCGATGCTCCTGAACCTCGGGCTCAGCGGCTTTGCCTACGCCGGCGCCGACGTTCCGGGATTCAATGGTAATCCCACCCCGGAGCTTGCGACGCGCTGGTTCGAGATCGCGGCCTTCACACCCATCTTCCGGGGCCATTCGGCCAAGGGCACGGCGCGCAAGGAGCCCTGGGTCGATGGACCGGAGCACACGGCCATCCGGCGCCATTTCATCGAGGAACGCTATCGCCTGATGCCGTATCTGTACGCGCTGGCCGACGAAAACCTGCGTACGGGCGCGCCGCTGATGCGCCCGGTGTTCTACGAGTACCCCGATAGCCTCGCCAGCAGCTGCGATTCATCGATGACCTTCTTGCTCGGCGCCCAGCTGATGGTGGCGCCCTCCCCGGAGCCTGAATCGAGCGCCGACTATGACATCTGCCTGCCCGCCGGGCGCTGGTATGACTACTGGAGCGGCCTGGAAGTGACCCCGCAGCGACGCGGCGCCGGAGAGTGGGACACTGCACCCGCAGCCCTCCAGCAGTTCGTGCGCGTGACCCCGGTGCTCGCGGCGCTGCCAGTCTATGTGCGGGCTGGCGCCATCCTGCCGCGCCAGGGCCTGGTGCAGAGCACCGCGCAGACGCCGGCCGGGCCGCTCTCACTGGAGATTTATCCTGGCGAGGACTGCCACGGCACGCTCTACGATGATGACGGGCACAGCCATGCATATCAGCATCAGGAATTCATGCGCCAGAGTGTTCGCTGCCAGATCACAAGCGAGGGTCTCGACGTCGACTTTGGGCCTCGCCAGGGGCAATACGTACCCTGGTGGAAGGCGATCGAGCTGAACATTCACGGGTGGCAGGGACCGGCCGCCGCGATGCTTGGCGAACAGGCCCTGGCCGTGCAGATCAACGCCGGTGCGCAGACGGTCCAGCTTCTCCTGTCTGACCCGAATGGACCGGCCCACCTGACGTTGCGACACACCACCGGCGGTGTCACTGCAGCGGTGGCGCCCGGTGCCGCTCCGGAAGCTTACATGGAGGTAAGGGACCCATCCGGAGTAAGTCAGCGCGCAGCGGGACGGCCGGATGCCCGTTAGCGCGTTATGAGCGGCGTGATTCGCAGTTGCCAAGCAGCGCGGTGTTTTTGCACAAACAGCTCAATTATTGAGGCTGGAGCGTGCGATGCGGGCAGCGTAGGCTCGACCCG